>ERZ773067.1196-NODE-1196-length-14228-cov-12.862485_pt1 | contig 14228 bp, 7 predicted proteins | sample MGYA00580622_ERZ773067 | MGnify/ENA primary metagenome ERZ773067 (study PRJEB29015, sample SAMEA2737998) | human oral metagenome | biome: human oral; feature: human-associated habitat; material: dental | place: China | collected 2113 ...
GCATTTTCACCACAACGGTGTACCGTTGGGACATCATTGCATCGCGCATGCGCGAATTGGCGTATCTCAATGCCGGCGTTAAGATAACCCTGACCGACCTTCGCCCCGACGAAAACGGCAAGACACGTACGGAAACGTTCCATGCCAAAGACGGGCTGAAAGAGTTCGTTCGTTACGTCGACCGCCACCGCACACACCTCTTCGACGACGTTATCTACCTTAAAACGGAGAAACAAAACATCCCCATCGAGGTGGCTGTGATGTACAACACCGATTACAGCGAGAACATACACTCGTATGTGAACAACATCAACACCATTGAAGGCGGTACCCACCTCACGGGTTTCCGCATGGCCCTTACGCGTACGCTCAAAGCATACGCCGACAACGACCCCGTAATATCCAAGCAGATAGAGAAATCGAAGATTGAAATAGCAGGCGAAGACTTCCGCGAAGGACTTACCGCCGTTATCTCCATCAAGGTGGCCGAGCCGCAGTTTGAAGGCCAAACCAAAACCAAGCTGGGCAACAGCGAAGTGTCGGGTGCCGTTCAGCAGGCCGTAGGCGAGGCCCTGGGCTATTATTTGGAAGAGCATCCCAAGGAGGCTAAGCTTATTTGCGATAAGGTGATACTTGCCGCCACTGCGCGTATCGCCGCCCGCAAGGCACGCGAGAGCGTTCAGAGAAAGAACCCCATGTCGGGTGGCGGACTGCCAGGTAAACTGGCGGACTGCTCTAACAAAGACCCCAAAACGTCTGAAATATTCCTCGTCGAGGGCGACTCGGCAGGTGGTTCGGCCAAGCAAGGGCGCGACCGCTACACGCAAGCCATACTTCCACTGAAAGGAAAGATATTGAATGTAGAGAAGGTGCAATGGCATAAGGTGTTCGAGGCCGAGTCGGTAATGAACATCATACAGAGCATTGGCGTGCGTTTCGGCGTTGAAGGAGAAGACGATAAGGAGGCCAACATCGACAAGTTGCGCTACGATAAGATTATCATCATGACCGACGCCGACGTCGATGGTTCGCACATCGACACGCTTATCATGACCCTTTTCTATCGTTTCATGCCCCGCATCATACAAGAAGGTCACCTTTACATCGCCACACCGCCCCTCTACCTCTGTACGTATAAGAACAAGGTGCGCGAATATTGCTATAACGAACAGCAACGCCAGGCCTTTATCGATAAGTACGGCGAAGGGCAAGAAGACAACAAGAGCATACACGTGCAACGCTATAAAGGTTTGGGAGAGATGAATCCCGAACAGCTTTGGGAAACGACGATGGACCCCTCAACGCGCCTGCTTAAACAAGTGACCATCCAAAATGCCGCCGATGCCGACGAGATTTTCTCCATGCTTATGGGCGACGACGTGGAGCCACGCCGCGAGTTTATCGAACAGAACGCCACTTACGCCAACATCGACGCATAAGGGCAACCGAGTATATAGCAAAGTGTCTGAGTTCGTTAGCAGGTGTGTTCTTCGGCCTTCAAACGCTTTCGGCTGGATGGAGCAGCGGGCTTTGGGCAGAATGGAGCGCACAGCAGATAACATTAAGCTAACAACTCGCAAGCTTACATGTATATATAATAAGGAGAGACTGCCTTTCGGGTGCAGCCTCTTCTTTGTTATTGGGCAGGTTCTTTAAGCAGGTGTGGAATTGTTAGAAGAGCATGCCCTTAGCAATTATTATTAGCAATATGGCCACGGTAGTCGCCTAAACGTCTGTGCAAGCCCTGCCCTGCGTGTTGGGCTTATGACGTTGGCAAATAGAAAGCACGTGGTAGACGACAACATTTACCCCATATCTTTCCCCCACAAACAACAATCGACAAATGAGAAAGACAATCTTAACAATAGCAACACTACTTTTTTCGGCCCTTACATCGTTCGGGCAAGGTCTGCCCCTGCGCATTTGGGACAATCGCCCAGGCTCCTTCCTCGAGAACAGCATGCCCATTGGCAACGGAAAACTCGGCGCAATGGTAGACGGAAACCCGCATTGCGACTATCTTAAACTGAACGACATCACGCTGTGGAGCGGCAAACCCGTCGACCCAAACGAAGATGCAGGTGCGCACAAGTGGATTCCACAGATACGCAAAGCCTTGTTTGAAGAGAATTACGCATTGGCCGACTCGCTGCAACTGCGCGTGCAAGGGCATAATTCGGCTTGGTATCAGCCGCTTTCCGTCCTGTGCATCCGCGACACGAAAGTGCCTGCAAACGCCGATATGCCTTTGAAGAACTATCGTCGAGAACTTGATTTGGACAGTAGTTTGGTAAAGGTGAGTTATGAAAGTGAGGGCGTAAGTTATCGTCGAGAATATTTCGCCTCGCATCCCGACCGCGCCATCATGGTTCGCCTTACGGCCAACAAGCCCCACGCCATCAGCCTGCAACTGTCGCTTACCTCGTTGCTCAACCATCAAACACGTGTGGAAGGCAACACCATCAGGCTCACGGGTCATGCCGAAGGCCACCCCGACAGCACCGTCCACTTTTGTAACCTGCTGCAAGCGAAAGCCACCGACGGCACGATAACGGTACAGGACAGCACACTCTTGATAAGCAACGCCACACAAGTGGTGCTGTATGTCGTTAACGAAACAAGCTATAACGGCTTTGACAAGCACCCCGTAACGCAAGGCACACCCTATGTGCAGCTGGCAGAAACCGACTTGAAGAACCTGCAAAACTGCACTTTCGAACAGCTAAAACAAAACCATACCAACGATTATCAAGCCCTTTTCGGACGCCTTGCCCTGCATTTGGATGGCGCAAGGTTAGATATGCTCCGAACAACCGAGCAGCAACTGCTAGACTACACCAAGCGGGGAGAAGCCAATCCTTATCTCGAAACGCTTTACTTTCAGTTTGGTCGCTATCTGCTCATCAGCTCATCGCGCACACCAGGCGTGCCTGCTAATCTGCAAGGACTTTGGAATCCGCACGTTAGAGCACCCTGGCGAAGCAACTATACGGTTAACATCAACCTCGAAGAGAACTATTGGCCGGCGCAAGTGGCCAATCTGGCCGAACTGACCACGCCTTTGGTTGGCATGGTGAAGGCCCTATCCGTGAACGGCCGTTACGCTGCACGAAACTATTACGGCATTAACGAAGGCTGGTGTTCGAGCCATAACACCGACCTGTGGGCCATGACGAACCCTGTGGGAGAGAAACGAGAAAGTCCTGAGTGGGCCAATTGGAACTTGGGTGGAGCATGGTTGCTGAGCAACCTTTGGGAACAGTACGACTTTACACGCGACCGCCATTATCTTCGCCACGCACTATTCCCGCTGATGAAAGGCGCGTGCGACTTTATGTTGCAGTGGCTCGTGGAGAACCCCAAGCAGCCGGGCGAGCTGATTACTGCGCCCAGCACATCGCCCGAAAACGAATATGTTACGCCCAATGGCTACCACGGCACAACGGTGTATGGCGGTACGGCAGACCTCGCCATATTGCGCGAACTGTTCGCCAACACGGCTACTGCGGACGAAATTCTGAACGGACGGCCAACGGCTTACAGCAAAAAGCTGCGCCAAACGATAGGCCGCCTGCACCCATACACCATCGGTAAGGAGGGCGACTTGAATGAATGGTACTACGATTGGAACGATTTCGACCCCCAACATCGCCACCAAACCCACCTCATCGGGCTGTATCCGGGTCACCACATCGCGCCCGAAACAACGCCCGAACTAGCTGAGGCTGCCCGAAAGACACTGGTTCAGAAGGGCGACATCTCTACGGGATGGAGCACGGGATGGCGCATTAACCTTTGGGCTAGGCTTTACAATGGCGAGAAGGCTTACCAAATATATCGTAAACTGCTGACCTATGTGGCACCCGATGCCATCAGGAAGAGCGATGCAGGCCCTGGTGGTGGCACCTATCCCAACCTTTTCGATGCCCATCCGCCTTTCCAAATAGATGGTAACTTCGGCGGAACGGCTGGCGTTTGCGAGATGTTGATGCAAAGCGCACGCGGCATTAGGCTCTTGCCTGCGTTGCCCGCGGCGTGGTCTTCGGGCAGTGTTAAGGGACTTTGTGCGCGTGGTGGTTTCGTTGTCGACTTCTCTTGGCGCAATGGTAGCGTAACCCAAGTGCGCATTAAGAGCAAAGTGGGCGGACAAACCACGCTGTACTATAATGGAAAGGCGCACAAAGTGAAGTTAAAGGCGGGTAAGGAGGTCGTGTTGCGATGAAGTGTAGGGCGTGCATGATGGGCGTTGTCGGCGTCCTTGTTGCGTGGGTTGTGTCGATGCCTGTTCGTGCTGCAAAGGTCATGTTTGCAGGCACGAATGTGGCTTGCGCGCATAACGGCGATGGTTTTTCGTACACCGAAGGCGGTGGTATGCGGCGTGCCGATACCGCTTTGGCTGTCGTTCCCACATCGCACGCCCTGTCTTCCGCCGCCACTCCTATTATATATAAGGAGTACCACGGGCAAGATGATGCCGCTTTTCGCGCAGTTGGCGAAAGAGTTGTCGCGGCATATTCCGCTACTCCTATTATATATAAGGAGTGCCACGGGCAAGGTAACGCTGCTTTTCGCACAGTTGGCGAAAGAGTTGTGGCGGCATATTCCGCTACTCCTATTATATATAAGGAGTACCACGGCCAAGATAATGCTGCTTTTCGCGCAGTTGGCGAAAGTGTTGTCGCGGCGTGTGCGGGTACTCCTATTATATATATAGGCTCGCAGATGCAGGGTAGGGGCGTGGATTTTGGCGGTGAAGGCGGTCTGGTTGCGCCGCGTTCTTTGCCTGAATTGGGTCTTTCCAAACGCGTTGAAAACGAGAAAGCAATACGCAATTCCGCGCGCGTGCCCGCGCCTTCCACACTTCTAAGCCCTTACCATGCGCCTTGGATAAGCGCACCGCAGCCAGACTCCACTGCGATGCAGTGGTTTCTGCGAACATATAGACACAACGGCCGACCGCGTAAGGCCTACGTTAGCGTGGCCACCACAGGCAAAACGCAACTGTTGGTGAACGGAATGAACGTAAGCCGAAACCTCTTTGAACCCTATCGTGCACAAGGCGACACATCGGTTGTTAACATCGTCTACGACGTTACGCCCTTCCTATCCCGCAACGCCAACACCATCTCGCTGTGGTATTGCCCTACAATGCCCCATGTGGGTCGCCGTCAAGTGGCCGTTTGCTATTGGGGCGAAAACGCGGACGGTAGTCCTTTCGCCTTCCAAAGCGATGAAAATTGGGCTTGCAGGCGAGCAAACCGAGGACTGCAACCACCCGAAAGCGAGTGGCAAGACGGCAACGACAAGGCCTTGCCCTGGCAAGTGAACCTTGCCGACACCATCTCTTGGCAATCGCCCGTGCGCTATGCGCATCCCGAAACGCTGCCTCCCGCCACACCTTTGCGGCTCGTTCGCGCTCCGCGAGTGGTCAAAGTGTTCGGTCCAAGCTATGTAGACGTGCGCAACGACACCCTTACATACGTCTTCCCCCATCATTTTCAGGGCGTTGTACGTATTACTTTTAGAGGAACTCGAACAGGAGAAAAAGTTTACATCAACGGTTTTCGCTATATTTGCAACGGCGCAACAGACGAGCAGTTTTTCTGCAAATTCATTGTTAAACCAGCCTTTAAACTTATTGTCCACGGAGACAAGTACTTTCGTTCAGAACATGTCCAAAATGTTGAAGCTTTGGAAACATCAATTGTTCTGTATGAGAAGTTTCTTTTTTAATAAGTAACTATTTTCGATTTTTCGTTCTTTTTTCTTGTCGAAAGCTTGCAGTTCTGCTCAAAATTTCCTATATTTGCGAAGTAAAAGGTAAGGAAATGCGGAAACTACAATTGAACGACTTGACAATTCCCATTGTCAAAGAAAGCTGCGACGTTGTGTGTATGGACGACGACTTAGTTCTCGTCGACGACCTCAACAAGCTGTCGGACCTCATGGGTCCGTACAAAATGCAATGCCTGGTGCTGGCCATTTGTGCTCAGGGCAGTGCCAGGTACACAGTAGACACGATTACGTATGAGCTTCAACCCAACCACATCATGGTTGTCCCTGCTGGCCCAATACTCAACAGCGGGGAGTTGAGCACCAACTGCAAGGGTATAGCCATACTGCTGTCTAAGGACTTCATGAACGAAATCATCATGGGCATCCATGAGCTTTCGTCCTTGATACTCTTCTCACGAACCAACCCTGTATTCACACTCAATGCCGAAGAGGGAAGCGAAATGCTCCTCCACCTGTCGCTCATTGAGAAGAAAATGCAGCAGGCTGGGCATAGATATCGCAAAGATACGGTGCGTTCGATGATTACGACGATGATTTACAACGCCTCGGACGCAATCTATCGTGTACAACAGACTACGGACTTGAAGAAGACACGAGCCGAAGCCATCTTCGCCAAGTTCATTAAAATGGTAGAACAGAACTTTAAAAAAGAAAGACGCGTAAGCTGGTATGGCGAGCAATTGGGCATCACGCCTAAGTATCTCTCCGAAACGGTGCGCAACGTTAGCAAGCGAACGCCCAACCAATGGATTGACAAGTACATCACGTTGGAGTTGCGCGTGCAACTTAAAAACACCACTAAGAGCGTGAAGGAAATAGCCCAAGAACTCAATTTCCCCAACCAAAGCTTCCTAGGGAAGTTCTTCAAAGAACAGGTGGGAGTTTCCCCGTCGCAGTACCGTAAACGGTAACCGCCCTCAGGTGCATGGTTTTCTTTCTGCAATGTCGCCCCAACAATGAGTACATCATGGCAGATTGGGCTCGGCACATGCACCACCGAGCAGGCAAGGAATAGAGTTAGAGTGAATTAGAAACTTAACTCCGGAGCAGAGAATTTAGAGTTAGACTTAACTGATAACATTTATTGAAACATCGTAGGAAGAGTTAGACAGAAACATAAGAGAACGAGAATGAGAGGGTTGATGCTAGTTGTATTGCAACTTTTCTTGGTGCAATACACATACCTCCTCATTCTTACTGCGAATGCTACAATTGGCCTTTAAGGGCATCATTGTATCTTTGCAATATGGATTTGAACACCTTTCCCACTTCTTCTGCATGTGTGTTGCATGCCAACCTTAATGAATGAGCGCGCTCGGCTTGCGTGTTTTGGCATGCCGATAGTTGCACTAGGCGTTTATGGCATAGCCCATAATGCGGCCAAATGGGAAGGCAATGTATACGAAGTGAAGACAAGTGCTGCAACATCCCTTGTTGTGGGCTAGGGCTTATGGCGCAGGTGTTAACCGCGGCGCGCCTCTTCCTAGCTTGTCAACATCCCCTCATTGGTTTTTCGCGTTGGCGGTTTCTCCTTGGGTGTGACCTCAGTAGTTCATAATCACCAAAATAAATAACGTTCAAACGCCCTTGGAGGAACCGCCTCCCTCGTTGCTCGCGCGTCATACCGCACCTGAACAGCGATGCGCATGGCATCGAATGGCGCGGAAAACCATTTTCATAATCTTACAAAAGTACGTGTGCTCCTTGGCGTATGTGCATGTACTTCCATGTTCAATGGCATCTGTTCCCTTGGCGTGTTCGCGTGTTTCTCAAAGCAAGCATTACCTCTTCTTGCCCAAACGCATGTACTTCTTTGTATAAGTGCATGTGTTCCCTTGTGTATGTGCATGTACTTCCATATTCAAGGGTGTCTGTTCCCTTGGCGTGTTCGCGTGTTTCTTAAAGTAAGCATTACCACTTCTTGGCCAAACGCATGTACTTCTTTGTATAAGTGCATGTGTTCCTTTCGTATAAGTGTATGTACTCCTTTATATATGTGCATGTACTTCTTTGTATAAGTTCATGTACTCCTTTGTGTAAGTGCATGTGGCTTTTGATGTAAGCATGCAAACTTCTTTGTCTGTGAGCATTGCCTGCGTTGTGCCAGCGCATCTGTTTCTTAGCGTAGGCGTGTGCCTTTTGGGTCTTGGACGCATGTTCTTTGTAGTGTAAACGCCTTCTCTTCTTGCCCAATTCCCATATACTTCTTGTTCGAGGGTGCGTGTGCTTATTTTGGCAAACACGTCCTTTCTCACGTATTTGTGCATCCTTTCTGCTTATGAAAGATGCTCTTTTCATTGTGCCACATGATATTTACATAGGCCGTGCTTTGTACGAAGTGCGGCTTGGTGCGTTGTGTTGCGAAGAAAAGATTAGCGTTGAAGCCCCAAACAATTCGCCATGTTCTTTAACCCAAATCGGAAATTTGAGTCTGTACAGATTTTGTTTGTCTGTTGAACGCCTTGCCTGTCTTGTCCTTGAAGGCGTGGCGGGCAACGTTAAAAGAATAAGAAAGGCAAGATGTTCAACAGACAAATGGAGGGTGAACAAGAAACAAGGGAAACAACTTAAAAATGTCTGATAAGCGGTTTAACAACCGATAGTACTTTAAGTAACTGTGTCTTAACTTGTTGTCGCAAAGTTCAGCGTGCGGCTAAGATGCCGTTCATTTTGTCACAAGTTGTATAATGTTTGTTTCGTGCCGCATAAACATTCTGCCAAAAAACGAGCATAATGGAATAAAGGGAACAAGTTGGGTAGCTAGGTGCTTGATGCAGAAAACGTTGTTGAAGTGTTAAAATATCGCGCTTGAACAAAAAATATGTTCTAAAAGTTGGCGATATGTAAAATATTATGCGTAACTTAGCAGTCGACAAACGAAAGGGGTCTTTGCCACTGAAAAGCTCAACATACCGTGAACGACATTTAGTTGTGCAAACAAGACTTCTATTCAACTAAACTAAAATCTTAAATTCTACGCACAATGACGGTTACACAGATTCTCTCTTGCATCATAGCCCCTGTGCTAATGCCGCTATTTACACGCCGTGAACACTGGAAAGTGAAAGTATACTTTTGTGTGCTTTGCGCACTATGCACGCCTTTGGCAGGCATACCGCTTTTCCTTTTCTTGCGTAAGTTCTAACATCCCTCCTCGCTTTGAGTGAAACGTCAACTTGCCGTGCATCTACCTAGGCTGCGGCAAGTGTGGAATGTTGCGCTTTATCATCGTGGGTTGCGACATGGTTTTATGTTGTAGACAAGTGCCATGTCGTTGTAAGGTTTGCGCCTTGTATGCTGTTACGGGGTGTAAGTAACGATGTGCTGTGTTCTTCTTCTTTAACGGCTGGTCCTAGAAATGCCCACATGATGTTTCTAAGGTACGCTCTAAACACTCCCCACTAAGGTTCAATCGCCGTTCCTTAGTCTTGTTTTCCACGGTCTTTTTTATTTGTCTTCACGACCCTATTTTGCTTGTCTTCACGGCCTTATTTTGTTTGTGTTTGCTGTCTTTTAATTGTTTGTCTTCACTGCTTTTGAGTTTGCCTTCACAGCTTTTCGGTTTGCCTTCGCCGTCTTTGTCTTGCGCTTTTCAGTCTCATTGCACACAATGCGCCTTCAATTAGGTAAGTAAAAACTACGCAGGTACCCCCCCCAAAAACGCCCAAGCAAATATTAGAACGAGCCTTAAAACCAACAAACTCATCCACTTAAATGCTTAAATCCTCATTATCATTTGGCTGTTTAAAAAGAAATAAGTAATTTTGCACCTCAAAAGCGAGATTATAACAATAAATTAAGATAAAGCAATGAAAAGAACATTTCAGCCCCACAACCGCAGAAGGGTGAATAAGCACGGCTTCCGTGAGAGGATGTCAACGAAGAATGGTCGTCGCGTTTTGGCTGCTCGCCGTGCGCGCGGTCGTAAGAAACTCACCGTTTCTGACGAACATCACGGAAAATAAGTCGCGGCTACGGCCTCGCTTAACGACATTGCAAGGCAGCGATGAAACAAATTGTTTCGTCGCTGCCTTGTTCGTTTGGGGGTGTTTGAGGGAACAAACTCGACTCCTCTCGGCCTCACCCCTGCCCCTCTCGGCCTTGCTTCCTGTCCCAATCGGCCTCACTCCAACCCCTCTCGGCCTCACCCCCAACCCCTCTCCAAGGGGAGAGGGGAGTGGTATGCCTTGTTTATTCCCCCTTGTTAACTCGTCAACTCGTCAGCTGGTTAACCTCTTCTCAACTCGTTCACATGTCTACTTCTCAGCTGGTTAACCTCTTCTCAACTCGTTCACTTCTTTACTCATCAGCTTGTTAACCTGTCAACTGATAAATCTCTCGTTAACTCTTCAACTCGTTCACTTCTCAACTCATCAACAGGTTAACCTCTCTTCAACTCGTTAACTTGTCAACTCATCAGCTCATTAATCTTTCGTCAACTCGTCAGCTGATAAAGTTTTCGTCGCCTTGTCGGCTGATTAACCTCTCGTCAACCCATCACCTTGTCACCTCGTAAACTGATAAATCTCTCGTTAACTCGTCAACTTGTCACCTATCATTTGTCTTCTTTTCAGTAAGAATTTTAACATTATGAGTGCTTTAAAATTCACCAATCGTCCTCTCGGTCGCAAATATTCAATTCTCGCAGGGGTTTGTTGGGTGAAAAAAAAGGGGCGACCTATAAGCGGTGGAAAACCGATTTATGCCTGTGTTTAGGTGCAAATTACACCGAAAATAGTGCGTTTTGCACCAAAACGCGTTGCATTTAGCACCAAAACGCGTTGCATTTAGCACCAAAACGCATTGCATTTAGCACCAAAACGCATTGCATTTAGCATCAAAACGCATTGCATTTAGCACCAAAACGCACTGCATTTAGCACCAAAACGCATTGCAATTTGGCGCTTTTAGCCTTTCTGCTCAATCGAAAACATGTGCAAAACATGCCAAATAACACATTAAATACGGGTGTTTTAGTACCAAAAAGCTAGTTTTCGAGGGATAAAATAATGCGAGCCGGCAACAATCTAGAAAGGCAAAATGATGCTAAATGCAATTATTGTTCTCAAAAATGGGATGAAAGACAAGCGTGTAATGTGATATTTTATGCCTAATAACATACTTTTAGCCTTTAATTTTTCTAGAATGGGGTGGCGAACAAGATGTGTTTTGTAAAGGAATAAGTAGGATTTTAAGATTATGAGTTTATGCGTTCGTGGGTTTGTAGGTTCTTGAGTTTATGGGTTTGTGAGTTTATAGGTTTATAAGTTGTGAGTTTATGAGTTTGTGCGTTGACAAGTAAACGTGTTGGCCTGTTAATGGTTTAACTGGTTAATAGGCGCATCCATGATTTCACCTTTTCACCTTTAAAGTGCGCAGTCATCCTTTCACCTTTTCACCCTTTCGTGTTTCGACATAAATATAAGTCTTTTTGACATAAGAACATAAGGGACATAAAGCGAATGTGTTGGATTCTCCCACCTTTATCAGTATGCCAAGGTGGTAAGGTTACCCAGCTTTTTATCATTAGATAGTGGGTAAGGAATAAGTTAATGAGTTGTTACGTTAATGAATTTTTAAGTTTGTGCGTGTAGGTGTCGTTAGTTATGAAGATAATAAGTTCGAGAGTTTATCTGTTGGCGGAATTAAACACTTACTTAATTCCGCCAATAAGTTTATTATTCAAAATTTTACTCTTCGATAAATTTGCCGCCGTCCTTAATTGTCTTGAAAGTCTAGATTACTTCATTGTATTTAACGTAGATATTGTACCTCATGCTCAATAGTAGTAATGATAAACTTAATATGTTTAAAGTCATTCAAAATTACAGATGGTGCATCGTAAGTCATAGTCGTTCCTGCTGTATGAGTATGAGCTGCTCTGTTCCTGTTGTCAGAGTATTTGTTTAAAATCGTTTTAAACATGTAGACATCTATTTTATCGAGCACATTTTCAAGGTTATAAGATCCTATAGTTATGCTTAATATTCTTAATATATTATTCTCATACTGAAAACCATGATTGTTTTTTATTTGACCTTTTATGTATTTGACCATATAGCTCTCATATACATGGGAATCCAAATAATCAAATAATATTTGATCCATACTCTGTTCAATCCACCCGGAAAATTCAATTAAGGCCGTTTTTGATAAGATGATAGGTAAAAAAGAATCCGACATAGATTCTGAATATGTAGAATCTAAATTCTTCAATGTATTTTCAATATCTACATAATTAACCATGACTAAAAGCTTTTATGGCAGAATCTATTCTACCCTTAACTTTATCTTCGGTAGCTAAGCCTTCTTTCATTTCTTCAGAAGTAAACTTCGGCAACTTTAAAAGTTCTGTGCACATTTGGTCTAGTGCCTCCCCATCTTTATTTATTAATGTTTCTTTATTATGGGCGATTCCTATCATTATAGCTTCTGCGACATTCTTAGACTCAAATCTTTTATTAAGCTTATTCGCAATTGTTAGCGTTGTAATAAAGAGTTTCTTAAACTCTTCTATTTTGCAGCTATCCAAATTTTTATTTTTATCCATATAAGAATTTAAAAAGGAGGCAAGTTTTCCCTTATATTTTAAATAGGATTCGTTAAAGGCAAAGAAACGCAAAATTCGTTCTTCATGATTGAATCTTGCTTTGTCTACCTTTTTTTCATCTGTATTCGCAAAATCAAACCATTCAGGTGTCCTGGCCAATTCTTTCAGTAGAGAATTAAAAGAGCCTTGAAAAATACAGTTTCTTATTTCTTGGTTATATAATTTGTTTCCTCCGGAGTTTAATCTATAAAAAATTTGGAAGAGATATTTCATATGTTCCTGATTGTTATAATCACATCTTAGAACAGTAATAGGGATAGTCATATTTTCCAAAATCTCCACTAAATTAGGGTTTTCTTTTCTTATTTCAGACACCTTTTTATCCGAAATTCGTTGATCTACATCATCGCTTTTTGATAGTTTCCAATCTTTTTGTGTGTCAAGAAATTTAATAATTGATGATATGCGTTGCAACCCATCTATTACCATTCTCTTCTGTGAAGACATGTCAAGACTTATGCACATACTCGGTATGGGCAATTGTTTCATCAAGCTGTCTATAAAAAGTGTTTGAGCTGAATTTCTCCAGACCTCTCCCCTTTGGAAATCAGGACTTATTTCTATTTGTCTTTTTTCGTACATGCGGAATATATCAGCACAAGAACGCTGCTCATTAAACGCTACAATATCAGGGGGAGGCATAACAGAAGGAGAGGAATCCAACTCTTCCTCGTTATTACGTTGTATCATACCCTGTATTTCTTCAGGAGTCGTTTCAGGCTCGATGTTAATTGTAAACTTTTGATTCATACTATAAAACGTTTACTTACAAAGGTAACACTATTTACTAGGAAAGACGAAATTCTCTCCGATTTCTTTTCGAAAAATTGTTCACGCAGAAAGTGAGTAGAGCCAACCACCAAATGCAGCATTATTATATTGAAGCCGATCGGGCTTTTAAAATTTCTATACTATTGAGAGTAATTATTGTCTTTATCTAGCTGAGAAAACAAGGCACTCTCCCCTTTACAGTTTATGAATTACCAAGCAAAAGTACAATAGAATTTAAAATTTTGCACCGATTATAAGTAGCAAAACGGGGGTATGCCTCGAAAAGAAGTCTATTGGAGGTTGCTCCGTGCATTTTTACAAGTTGAAAGCATGTTCATGGTGGTACATGATGGGGAAAGTAAAGATGATTTCTTTGTAAGTTCACGAGTTTATTGTTTCGTGAGTGTATCTGTTGGCGGAACTAGTTTAGCGTGTACTTAATTAATTCCACCAACGAGTTTATTATGCTAAGTTTCTACTTTTCGACAATTTTACCGTCATCCCTAATTATATAATTCCTAATTTTCTGTGGTGACCCCGCTGATGTGGTCTTGACCTTAACAGAAAAGTTCTTATCAATTTTGAAGGATGTAACCTCCTCCAACTCAGGGCCACCTGGTTCATACCAAATGCCTTCAACATAGAGGTCTGATATAATGGTGTTATTCTTTATTGTTAGCAAGTAAAAACGATAGTCAAAATCCCCGCAGTCCATTGGGACTAAGATCAAAGACACGTCTCCTTTATTGGGTAAAGGTAGATATCTGAGTTTGTTTCCTCCATCACAAATAAACGCTGAAGCACCTTTCAACAACTTACTTTTTATCAGATTGTATTTCACTGTCTTTATATCAATACGTTTATCGTATGGCAAGGTTTCTTTGCTCTTCACCAAGCGACTCTTATTGGTTAATGATATGAATTGCCGGTTAATACGTTCTCCTACACAAGAAGGCTTTGCCGCTTGTTTTGAATAAGTTAGCCTTTGCTCTGGGGCAAATGCTTTCTTTGAAGTAGCTTTACATGCGCATAGGGCCAAGAAAGATAAAAT
>ERZ773067.1197-NODE-1197-length-14196-cov-10.282724_pt1 | contig 14196 bp, 14 predicted proteins | sample MGYA00580622_ERZ773067 | MGnify/ENA primary metagenome ERZ773067 (study PRJEB29015, sample SAMEA2737998) | human oral metagenome | biome: human oral; feature: human-associated habitat; material: dental | place: China | collected 2113 ...
CGGGCTGTTTCTTGAGCAGGCGAGCGGTCCGCCAGTACATCCAGACCAGCCCCAGACCGTAGTACATCGCGCCGTCACGCAGGCAGGTCCGGAACAGGCCGACGATCCCCTCGACCAGGTGCGCCAGATCCTTGTCATCCAGGGAGCTGGCCTGCGCAGCGCGGTGTTGGAACTGGTCGAGTCGGGAGCGGAAGCTTCGTTCCTCTCGTCGCCAGCGGGCCGGATCGTGTCGCAGAACCTTGAACAGCATCCGCGGGGCGCGAAGGAAAACCCCCGGTTTGAGACGCAAGGACGGGCTCTCGTCCGTCTTCTCCGCGGGTGCCTCCTTCACGATCATCGGGTCCGCGTTGGGATCGGTCCTGGCGTTCAGTGAGGTCATGATCGTGGCCGGGTTCAACGTGATGTCGATACCGGCAGAGCCAACGAGATCGGTGATGACCTCGAGGACGGTCGTGACGAGGAACTCGTCGAGCGGGTAGGCGGCCCAGTCGTCCTCCTTACCGGGTAAAAATCTTCGCGGGTCCAGCGTCCCCCCAGGGTTCGTCGTGGCGTTGATGATCACTCCTCCTCGCTGCCCGTTACCACTTCCATTGTGCCAAATCTGAGATCGCGGAACCTCGCTCTGACCCGAATCCAGGCCGCCAAATATCTCTTGGAGAAGAGTGAGTGCTGCATGTTTTCGTGGGCGGCGACGAAGAACAGGCTTAATCGAACATGTGAGGCATAAGTCTGTATTGCGCTAGCGGCGAAGTGCAATTGTCGCAGTCGACGCTTGTGATCGGGCGGAGAATTTGTTCGGCGAACGAGTCGAACGCGACCCGGATGTGGACGTGGGCGTTGTTAAGGATCGCTGTAGTTGACACCTGACTGGTGTGTATGTCGGTGAAGTTCACGCTTCGGTGGAAATTGCCCTTCGAAGTGGAGCCGCAGCGGGCCACGGTGTCAACCTCGAAGAACCCGGATTCAACTTCGGCCTCGTTGCCGGCGATGCAGAGCGCAGTCAAGTTCCGCAGCAGGTGGCCGGACTGGCCCGCCTTCCCGCGGATCGGACCATGATGTTTCACGGGTGCTAGGTAACCGGTCGATTGTGGCGACTGACATCGCTATGAGCTCAGCGCAAACTCCGATGCTGATACCGGTTCTGGTCCGGGTGTCGGTACGCCTTCGGTTTTCATCGTGTCAAGTCATTCGGTCATTGTCGGTGTGAGGTTGCTGTCCGCAGCTAATCGCCCAAAGCGGACCGTAACTTTCTGTGACACAGCCGCACGTTGTAGAAGCACTTCCAGCCCCGTGTCTTCCGCTGATCGATGCTGTCATGGTATACGGCTCGGCCTGGAGGCTGTTTCAGCCGAGCGGCCAACTGCTGCCGGGCATGGTCCCGGCACCAGCACGTCACCTCAATCACCTGATCCAGGATCGCTGTCTTGCCCTTCGTTGGTGCCGCAGCATAGGTTCTGCGCGTATCTTCCTTGTGATCTCGATCCTGGCAGTCAGCGACACTTCCCTTGCGTTCACACTCCAGTGTGGCCCAGCTCCAGTATTTCCCGGGGAAACCATGTGGGGTGCGGCACCTAACCCATGCGGGGACCCCATGTGAATGTCGTCGACTGGTTGCCACTCCAGCAGGATTCATGTAACGTTCGCTACATGAATCCTGCTGGAGTAACTTAATACAACCTCGTGCTGTTCCGCCCTGGACGGGTCAACCCGCTTCCACAGCATGATTTGCGCATTCCGCGGACCCACTGTCTTGAAGAACCCCGAAGAACCAGCCACAACGGCAAAAACTTCAAACTTTAAGGAGGCATAGCCATGACCAATGTTCAAGAACTTGGATTATCATACCGGAACGCTTGCGAATATCCGGAAAACTGGACCGTTCGTGCATCACATGAAATCAGCTATGATGTCGTCGTATCGCACGGCATCTTGAATATCGAGAATCCAGTCCTTGCAATGGCCGGAACCGTTTCCGCGGCCTCTCGCGGCTCGCGACGTCTCGTAATCATCGATTCCAATGTCGACAAATTATTCGGAACTAAAATCCGACAGTATTTTCAACATCATGATGTAGAAGTCAAGTACCATGTCATCGAAGCGTGTGAAGTGGTCAAAAACTGGGATTCCGTTTCATCTGTGGTAAGTGCAATGGCCGCTGCCGATATCGACCGTCGCAGTGAACCGATCATTGGAATTGGCGGCGGAGTGCTGCTTGATATCGTCGGCTTTGCTGCAAGTATCTATCGACGTAGCACCCCATATATTCGCATTCCTACCACTCTCATCGGATTAATCGATGCTGGCATTAGGTATCAAAACTGGCGTCAACTTTGATCAGGGAAAGAACAAAATCGGCACCTATGCGGCTCCTGTCGTGTCGTACATTGATCGTTCATTCCTCGGTACACTTGAACGTCGGCACGTGGCGAACGGGCTCGCCGAAATCCTAAAAATGGCACTCATAAGGTCGAGCAAACTCACAGATCTCCTTGCAACCCACGGACGAGCCATGCTCGACGATAGCTTCTCGGGGACGGATCCTAGCCTCGCTTCTGCTACGGATGCCGTAATTTCCATGTCGATTCAGCTCATGCTGGAGGAGCTGCAACCCAACTTATGGGAAACCAATCTTGAAAGATGCGTAGATTTCGGTCACACATTCAGTCCTACGATTGAGATGGAAGCTCTTCCTGAGATTCTTCATGGCGAGGCAGTAAACATCGACATGATCATCAGTAGTGTAATCTCATTCAATCGACATCTGATGGATCACCACGATTTATCTAAAATCCTTACGGTGATGCGCTCCCTCGAACTCCCTACATGGAACAGTATTCTCGAAAATCCTAAATTGCTCAGCCTGGCACTTGCGGACACGCAACGGCATCGCGGGGGACAACAGCGTATACCGCTTCCGGTCGGCGTCGGGAATCACGTGTTCGTCAACGACGTGACCGAGAAAGAAATCGCAACAGCTATCGCTCTACTGAAAACCCTGTCGCAGGCTGAGTCGGACAGTTTCATGAGTCTGCTAAATCCCGAATATATGGGAGACAGGTCATGAAATGGCATAACCTCTATATTGGAGGACTTGGAGCCTATATCCCGCAGACCTTCGAGTCCTCTCACGACGCCATTCGCAACGGGCGTCTCACGTCGGAAGAACTTGAGAAAACACAACAGGTCAGTGCCGCTGTCGGCAGCCCGACTGAGACAGCCCCCGCAATGTCTGTGTGGGCTGGGCAAGAAGCTTTGACAGAGTTCGCCGCTTGCTTGGCGCCGACGCCACTCCGTACAGCTCCGGCCGTCATTGTGCACGCTGTCGCTCTGCACACAGGCCTTGAGGGTTGGAACGGCAGCGCTTATATCGGAAATAATCTAGGTTTTCCAGAAACGCTGGCTTTGGAGATCCGCAACACCTGCGCAGGGTCGATCGTCGGCATTGACGTTTTAGCGCATAAGTTAGGACCCAATGAATACGGCCTTCTAACCGCGGCAGACATATGGCGCATGCCTCTGTTCGATAGGTGGGCATCTGATTCGGGATTGGCCTATGGTGATGGAGCGGCGGCAGCGGTTCTGACGCGCGACAGCGGCCCTTTTCGGATCATTTCAACAGCATTAACGCAAAACTCTCGATTTGAGCAGATCCACCGAGGGGACGCCCCCATGGATCTCCCCGAATATCGGAATCCCCTACCCATTAGTCTTAACGGGCGATCGGAAGCTTACGCCCGTGAACATGGGTTCGACTCTTTTTGGTCGGCTAACTCGGAGGGATTGCAGAAATCAGTATCCCAGGCTCTACAAGAAGCAGGTATACAAAAACAGGATGTGAGCGCTTGGGCAGTTCCACACTTCGGGAGAAAACTCCTCGATCGCCAATGCTTGAACCCACTCGGGATCGAGCCGGAGAAGACTACCGTAAGTTTTGGCTCCCAAATTGGTCACACAGGAGCAGCTGATCCTTTGCTTGGCCTACAGCACCTCCGGTCAGAGAATCAGATTCGCCATGGAGATCATATAGCGCTCATTGGAATTGGTGCCGGGTTCACTTGGGGTTGCGCAATTCTTCAGTATGCAGAAAAGGAGATTTGAATGGATTCAGAAGTCACAGCGCCAACTTCCCCTAAAGGTTCAGTCAACATCAACTTGGCCATCACGTGGATGTTGCTAGGGGTATTCGCAGTTGGAACCGTCGAGTATTTGGTGGCAGGTGTTCTTCCGCAGATATCTCGCGAGGTGGCAGTCACCGAAGCTACGGCTGGTTTGCTGGTCACAGTATACGCCCTCACAGTTGTCATCGGTGGCCCGCTGTTGACGATCATCACATCGCGCGTAAAAAGGATTCCTCTCGTCTTGGCGCTGATGACGTTGTTCATTGCAGGCAATTTCCTTACCGCCTTGGCGCCAAATTTCCTGCTGCTTGTCATAGCGAGAATAATGACAGCACTTCCCCACGCTACATTCTTCGCCCTTTGTTTGGTTCTCGCAACGACCCTCGTCGATCCCAGTTATCAAGGTAGAGTGATAGCACGAATTGCACTTGGGCTCAATCTCGCTACTGTCCTGGGGGTGCCCCTGGGGACTCTCATCGGAAATCAGTACGGATGGCGTTCCTCCTTTTTTGTCGTTGCTATCTTTCAAACAATCGTCACGGTCGCTCTAGTGCTGACCATTCGCCATGCCCCGGAGCGCACTGGGGGAGGGATCACTGCTGAGGTGAAGGTCTTTGGCCGGGGAGAGGTTCTGAAAGCACTTGGCTTGACCATGCTCAGTCAATCCGGACTATTCGTGTTGTTCACATTCATTTCGCCATATCTGGGGCAGCATGCCGGTTTCGATTCCAATGCCATTACTCTAATTCTGTTCGTTTTTGGTGTGGGATCAATCGTTGGAAACATGCTTGGTGGGCACTTTGCGGATCGAAACATGAATGCGACCCTATATGTTGCTCTAGGCGCGCTGGCCGCTTCGCTCTGTGTTCTTTTCTTGTTCGGCAATCATGCATGGTTCACCGCAGTGTGGATGTTCATCGTGGGAGCCGCGGGTTTCTCAATTATTCCGCCGTTGACATCGAAACTAATCGGAGCTGCCAGCAACGCACCAAATCTTGCGACTACGGTCAATATTGCTGGGTTTCAACTAGCCAATGCGGCCGGAGCATGGATCGGATCAACAGCCCTCTCGATGAGACTCGGAGTCGGCAGCCTTCCCTTGCTCGGTGCCGCGCTGGCGCTTGCCGCTGCATGTCTCTTGTGGCTGACCAACGTCCTCGCCGTTCGCCGCGACCAAACATCAGAAGGAGAGTCATGAGAGCGGGTCTTCTTGCAGGAGTCCGTACTGTGGAGGTTCGCAAGATTCCCGATGCCCGCCCTGAGCGCAGTGATGAAGCGGTAGTTCGGGTCGCGCATGTAGGGCTTTGTGGAACTGATCTGGAGCTGTATCACGGTACTTCAAGTTACCTCAGGGACAAGAGGGCGACCTACCCGCATCTGTTCGGGCACGAATGGGTCGGAACAATCGAAATACCGCCTGAAATCGGCCACGGAAAACACCTGAAACCTGGCGCAATCGTCACGGGAAGCACCATGATTGCTTGCCTCACTTGCGAACCCTGTCGTTCCGGGCACAAGAACCTGTGTGAACGGCTTCGAGAAGTGGGCCTCTACGGTCATCCTGGCGCTGCAGCAGAACTGCTCACGATGCCAGCACATACTCTCATAGTGATTGACGAAGAAGTCGATGCCGTTCCGCACCCCGAATATGTCCTCATTGAACCCCTCGCGACTGTTTTTGAAGGGGTAGCAAAGGCAGCCCCCTCGCCCGGTGACAGAGTCTTGGTCATGGGAGGTGGAACGATCGGGACCCTCGCGGCAATGGTACTCATGCAGTATCCTATCGATGTTGAAGTCTTCGACCCGGCAGCGCCATCTCACCTCATTGAGTTGGGGATCCCAACATGTGGCCACCCAATCGATATCGATCGCACTTACAACACCGTCTGGGAGTGCTCGGGGTCGGCATCCGCGACACAGAGTATCCTGTCAAACCTCAAGGCTGGAGGTAATGCGGTGCTCGTGGGCGTTCCTCCTACCGGCACTCATATCGACGTGTCCAAGCTGACGCTTAATGGGCATCATTTGTTGGGAGTGCGTCACGGCGTTGACCGATACTCTGCAGCAGTGCGTTTCATTCTCCGAAATAGAGAAGCAGCCAGAATGCTGATCGAACATGTATTCGACCTTGATGAGGTTGGTAGAGCTTTCCAGAAACTGGACGAAATGCGAAACCGCCCTAAGGTGGTGTTGAGAGTTGAGTGATCGACCCACCGCGCTCGTCACGGGCGCAAGCAGCGGGATAGGCGAGGCCATCGCCTGGCGTCTCGCGCAAAATGGACTTCGTGTCTTGGTTGGATACAATACCGGTCATGAACGCGCGCAGAATCTGTGCGAAGCGATCAATTCCAAGCGCAAGAACTTGGCACTACCGGTACCTATCGACTTGGGAAAGCCGTACGAGATCGCTAGTTGCTTCAGCGACATAATTGCGCACCACGGACCGATAAAGTACTTGGTAAACAATGCAGGGATTAATGACAGGAGCCCAGGGACGACGCTAGACCCTGAGCGACTTAGGGAAGTTCTTGCAATCAATTTGGAATCACCACTCCTCTTGTCCTCTGCAGCTGGGCGCTACTTCATGGAGCAAGGGTTGGGTGGATCGATCGTGAACATCACGTCCGTTCATGATCGCATACCGATTTCTGGTGGGGCTCTATATTGTGCCTCAAAGGGAGGACTTGCGGTTGCTTCTCGCGCACTGGCTCTCGAGTTTGCTCCCCACGGTATTCGCGTGAACCTAGTCGCCCCCGGAGAAACGGCGACACCGATGAATGGAATCATGAACAAGGAATCTTATGTTTCACGCCCAGCAATTCCCTGCGGTCGTGCAGGTAGGCCATCTGAAATCGCAAATGTAGTGGCATGGCTGTTGAGTTCCGAGGCAAGTTATACTGTCGGTGCAACATTGTACATTGACGGAGGACTCATGCTTGCCGCCGCCGAAGAGAACGCTAAATCCGCAAGTCAATATGTGTACAAACAATCAGGGAGGATCTCATGAAAGCAGCAGCAATATATCGAACTGGATCAGCCAAAGAATTGAAGTACATCGATCTGCCCGAACCGCAGACTGGTCCGAATGATATTTGCGTGAAAACAGCAGCGGCTGCTGTGAACCCCGTAGACATCAAAACTCGTTCGGGTTTCTTGGGGCTTGATCTTGTATTCCCTTCTGTCCTGGGTTGGGACGTGAGTGGGACGGTGGAGGCTGTCGGTTCCGCGGTCACCAAATTCCGTGTCGGTGATGCCGTCATGGGGATGATTGCTCAATCTGTTCGGGAGCAGGGAACGTACGCGGAATTCGTGAGCGCTCCTGAAGAGCTTTTTGCTCCTGTCCCAGCTGGTCTTGCAATGGAGCAGGCGGCGGCTGCCCCATTGACCGTGCTGACAGCAGCCCAGCTTCTCGACAGCTCCGCTTTGCCCAGCCAGGCCCGTGTCCTCGTCACTGGTGCCGCGGGGGCAGTGGGACGAGTTCTGGTCCAGTGGTTGCTTCAGGACGGACACGAAGTCACCAGTCTCGCCCGGTCACACGACCGAGAAGATCTGACTGCGCTGGGCGCCGCTGCCGTTTACACGAGCGTCAATGACATCCCAGCATGTTCCTTCGACGCCGTGCTCGACACAGCTGGTATCGCCGAGGCCATTGGCACGGTTCAGGATGGAGGAATATTCATGTCAATCGCCGACAACCTCCAACCGGAATCTCAACGTGGAATTACCCCGGGCAAGAGTTACGTTCAAGAAAATGGAGCTAAACTATCTGTCATCGCAGAGCAACTGAGCGATAGAACCCTATCCGTTCCGGTCGGAAGAACATTTTCACTATCGGAGGCGGCTGCAGCGCACAGAGAGTTTGAAAACGGCGGTCTCCGCGGAAAGGTTTTGCTGATCCCATGAGTATACGGAATCACATCTCGTTGTCCGTGCCAGACGTGTCAGCGGCAACAAAATGGTTCACACAAGTGATCGGCCCGTCCGTCATCTCTGAAGGCGTGTTTAGCCTAGAGCCAAACGTTGCTTTGGAACTGATTGAATGCGACCCATCTGACCAAGAGCCACCCTCTATTCTCGATCTGGGAACGCTCCATCTATGTTTCCGGGTCGCGGATATAACACGAGTTGCTGAAAGAATCAACTCGCTACCTGAAACCACAGTTCTAGGGGACATAGCCCTCACGCCAGATGGGCCAATCCAAGGGAACAAGTGGGTCTACTTTCGCTCCCCGTGGGGAACTTTGTTCGAGCTGCAGGAATGGCCTGATCCTCCAAGGTATTTCTCTAATACTGAAGCCCGTCTCTATCACGGACACCCGACACAGCGTCCAGGGGCACTCCCGGGGATCCGAGGGCTTGACCACGCAGGCTATAGCGTGGCGAATCTCGAATCTACGATCACTGCTTTGAAGACATTTTCCAGGGCAGCTGTTGCACTCACAACCGAAATTTCGGTCGATGCTCCTTTTACTCGCCGTCAATTCGGCATCGAGGTGACGTGCAGGTCGCGGATGGCGATGGTCGCGGTCAGTGGGCTCAACATAGAGCTGTTCGAGCATGGAGTAACAGACAAGAACCCCCCTCGAAGAATGACTGAAATCGGTGGACATCGACTAGTTCTCAATAATGTTGCTTGGTCTCCGGATCTCTCCGCAAACAGCGAAAACGGTGGTTTCTTGCATTGAAGGTACGGGCCAAGGCATTGCTGTTCGATCTCGATGATACACTCGTGCGCTCAACGCCCTCCATTGAGTCCGCATGGGAACGATTTTCCAGGCGACATCAGTTGCCGTTCGACGCTGTCAGAGAACTTTTGCCGGGTCGAAGGGGAAGCGACATAGTGTCAACCCTTTTTCCGGAGATGTCTCATGAACATGTAGTGCGCGAACTCGCACTTGTCAGAAAAGATGAACTGGAGTCTGCCCACACCATTGAACCAGTAAACGGCGCCGCGAATTTCCTTGCAGACCTCACGGTAGGGCAGTGGGCCGTCGTAACCGCGGCGCCCAAGAACATCATGATGGCACGCTTGAATGGGGCTGGTCTCCCAATGCCGACGATCGCCGTCTGCGCAGAGAATGTATCGATTGGAAAACCTTCTCCCGAAGGATTTCTGACCGCAGCACGCCTACTCGGGGCGGATCCCTCTGAATGTCTTGGTTTCGAGGACTCATCTGTAGGATTTGCTGCACTTGAAACTAGCGGGATCCGCATCGTTGAGGTTGCTTCTGCAGCAGGTCGACAATGCTCTTCTGCGATTGTATCAATCAGTGACTACTCCAGACTTTCTGTACGATCTGGGGGTTCTTGGATGGAAATTGAGTTTCAATGAAATCGATACAGATAGATGTGGGCGGCACGTGGAGCCGCTTCCGTTCCGGGGACCACGTGAAGAAACTCCCAACACCAAGTGCCCTGCGGTTTCCGCACAGTTCACGAGAAGAACTCCTTCAGCGTCTGATCCAACTTCTTGTCACGTATGCTCCCGCCGGTGGCGAAGCTCACGTCTCGCTCGGTGCCGCCTACGATCAGGAAGTCGACATTGCTTATGGTTCCGCTCCTCTGTGGGGCCCAGGTCGTTGGGAAGTTCCGTTTAAGCGACTGCTCGAAAACGAGAAACCAGACGTCGCTTGGACTGTCGTCAATGACGTGACTGCGGGGTTGGCGCATTTCGCACATCTTTACGCACGCCCGGGGGACCGGTACGTCACATATCTGACTGTCAGTAGCGGAATTGCACTTCGAACCGTGCACATGCCAACAGGTCGTATCGAGGTCAGCAGGGAAGGCTTACAGGGGGAGGTAGGACACCTTCTGGCGATGTGCACTGCCAACGATGCTGTCAGATCTTTGATGTGCGACTGCGGTGGGCGTGGACACATCGCCGCCATATCATCGGGACCAGCGATTCCCCGGGTGGCAGATGCCTTGGGTATTCAGTCGTGGGATAAGTATGATTCTGAGCAGAACAGCCATGAATACGAATTAACTAGGAACGAAGAACTGACCCGCGTGATAGTCGAACCTATCGCCCATCTCGTTCGCTTCGTAAAGGCTCTCCAACCTCACGTTGACCTAATCGGCATAGGCGGTGGAGTGCCGGCAGGAATCGGAAGACCTTATGAGAGAGAGCTGACTCAACAGCTATCTGTAGCACAGTCGTATGCGGATGGAGGAATTTTAGCTGAATCTAGAGTAGTGACACTCGGGAATCATGAGGTATTTCCGGAAATTGGCGCACGATTTATAGCAGAGAACCTGTTCGTGGTAGAGAAATGAGGAAGGTCATGCGGAATCATCGAGCAATTATAAGGTGTGGCGATCATTGCGAAATTCGAATGACCTCGATCAGCCCGGTGAGTAACGGGGAGCTGGTCGTGGCTCCAGAAAAGGTCAGTATCTGTGGAACAGATATACAGATTTTACGAGGCCAGCGCGATGATCCTGCTCCTATTGTCGGGCATGAGGGACTTTCCACTGTCATTGCAGCCGGACGTGGGGTGAACGATTTTTTGGGAGAGCGTGTCACTATAAACCCCACCCATCCGTCCGATGCTGGATTCCTTCTTGGGCACAACGTAAACGGGCTCCTGCAGGAACAGGTCAAGATTCCAGCGACCGCGGTGGATGCGGGGCTAGTTTCCCGTGTGTCGGCAGCGATTCCAGCTGCACGTGGGACACTGATCGAGCCGCTCGCTGTTGCGACCTACGCTCTTGAGTGTCTCCGCATCGAACGACCGGACTCTCTGGTGGTCGTGGGGGATGGGCTCATCGGCAATCTTGCTTCCCTTATAGCCCCTCGGATTCTCGGTCAGGATGTCCTTATCGCGATGGTGCACCGATCGGAACTCGGGTTGTCCTGGACCAGTGCCTTCAACCCCCAGGTGGTCAATGGTCTGTCCTTGGGCGACGTCGTCCCTCACATGGGAGGAGCCATCGCGCTGCTGTCGGCAACACACCGTGGTGGGACAGAGCCACTGCTGACCGAGTGTGTCCGCAAGCTGGGCACGCGTTTCGTGGCAGCACATCTGGTCGGCGGTCTGCAAGTAGGTTCGGTCAGTCCTTTGCTTCTAGGCGTTGATCTTCACGGAGTACGGGCGGCTAACACCGGAGGCCCTTGGCCTCCCACCCGCATCTTGTTTTCGGGTTCAGGTCGTTCCTTGGCGCTGACAGGGAACAGAGGAGTCACGAACGAGCGTCTCGAGGCGTCTGCCGTTCTGCTGGAGGATCCCGATTTCGGCGAACAGGCTGATCACCTCATCACCCATGACTGCGACATGGAGCACGGCGTCGAGATTCTGAATCAAATGATGTCGTCAGGGTCTCGAGTGATTGATGGCGAGCTCGTCATGCGTCTGGTCATTGCGATGTCCTGAACAGCAATAGTTCACGCTAGGTGGTGCCCAGCCCCCCTTGGGAGCCATGTGGTGGAAACAACAAGTGCTTTTGGGAAGGCTTCTCGTGGGGTGAGGTAGCCGAGGGTGGCTCGGGAGCATCCACCCATCTTTGTTCCCTGGTCCCAGGTCAGCGATCCCCGCATCAGATCGGGAAGCCCGGTGACGTAGTCGATTGACGCGTCACACACCCCGATTCTGAGCCACCTCACGCGAGACCACCGACACATCCCGACCAATCCGGCGAGCGATCTCCCGCAACGAATGACCTTCCCCAAGCCCTTTCGCGATCCCAGCCTGATCCATGATCGTCAACACCCGACACGCCAACAACCCCCTCCCTGACAAGCACTGTTGCTACGACCCTATGACACCGCCCTTCGCCAGGGCTGGCGGTGCTGCGGATCAAGCGCAGAAACGGTCTGATGCGGCAGGACAAGATCGTCTCTGAGTTCCCTGATCTGCTTTGCCGGGACTTCACAGCGGAGCGGCCCGACGCACGTTGGGTGGGCGATATGACGGAGATCCCTACCGGCCCGGATGGGAAGGAGTCGGGTTGTGCTTCGACAAAGCCGCCACGGAGGCGTTCTTCAGCAGTATGGAGTAGGAGGTCCTCTTGCGCCACGAGTTCGAGAACATCCGCCAGTCCAGTCCGTCGTCCTGGACTGGCGCTATGGGTTCTACAAGCGCAAGCGCCAAAACAGCCCGCAGACACGAACCCAAACTCAACTGCGACAAGTCGGGTCAGGCGACCCTTGGAGCAAAAGTATGAGTAATTATTTCTACATAGGCATATGTCATATTCGCCGTTGACTGAAGATCTTCAATCGAGGCTCCATCCCTGCCTCGCTGTGCCATGCCCTGAAGAACGGTTCCAATAAAGCCGGCAAGGGCCTCAGCGTTTACGCTCGCCGCCACATCTCCATTCTTAATGCTCGAACGCACGACGTTTTCGATGCGTTTAACATTCGAGATTCTATGCTCTTCCAACTTTCTTTCCACATCTCGATTCGCCTCCGTCACGCATACTGCGGAACTCGAGATGAAACATCCGCCAGGACCGTTTGTTTCTGCATATTTCTCGGCGGCCTCGAATAGCAGTCGACGAATGAGGGGAAGTGCCTCCTTTTCCTCGTTAAATATATCTCCCATGAAACGCCCTCTAGTGCCGAGATAATGTTCGACGACCAGATCGAAAAGCTGTCGCTTCCCGCCGAAGGCTGCGTAAAGACTCGAGGCTGTAATCCCCATTGCTTTGGTTAGCTCAGATATTGATGTACCTTCATAACCGTTGCGCCAAAAAATTTCCATAGCTTTAGTCAAGGCGGCTGGAGTGTCAAAACGTCTACCTTGGCCACGAATACCAACCACAAGAAATCACCTTCTTCCTCTTATGCGGTGGATTGATTCAATATTATACTACTCGAAGCCGGTCGGCGAAAGTCCTGGTCGAGACAAGGGCGTAGCCCGCGCAAAACAAAATTTTGCCATTGGAAGGCGATTTGAAATCGTCTCCTGTGGGCAAAATCTCTAGTCAGGCTTAGGCTAATCTATATTTATCTCGGGTAAAAGGAAAAAGATCTTGCTTAAAAGGTGCTGTGGCTTGGTGTCAAGCGGTGGAAGCGGTGAATAAGCGTTCGTGTGTTTCGTGTGGAGTTGGATCCTCTCGGGGCTGCGCTGGGGCGTCCGATCAAGTTTTCGGAGACGGCGCTCGTGGTAAGGGGTTGATGGACGTTGCCCCGGATGTTCTTTGGGTTGGGGCGCATGGGGTCAGTCGGCCTGTGCCCTCGATGGGTTCCTTGTTCCTCTGTGAGGTGACTAGGGCGGGGCGGAAACGTCTTTTTCGTGCCGGTGGCCAGGGGGTGCAGTCTGGACGCACTCCGGTGGCGTGGGAAGTGGACGGTGGAGCGCAGCGTGACCGAGGTCAGATATTGACCAGGGTCAGGTTTTGTTCTAGCGTGGATTCATGAGTGATCGAGTGAGCCGCCGGCGCGCCAGGACCCGGGAGAGGATCTTCACCGAGGCCATGCGCCTGTTCGCCGAGCGGGGATTCGACGCCGTCACCGTCGCCGACATCACCGAGGCCGCAGACATCGGCAAGGGCACCTTCTTCACGCACTTCCCCAGCAAACGCGACGTCTTCCGGTACCTGGGGGAGCAGGTGGTCCGGGCCGTCCTCGATGCGGATGTGGGCGACGGCACCGCCGAGGAACGCCTCCGACGGATGCTCGACGCCGCCGCCGACTGGCTGGAGGCCCACCCTGAACCGGCCCGGCAGATGGTCAAGGCGCGGTCCTTCAACCTTTCCCTCGACCTCGGGTCGGAGAACCAGAAGCGATTTCATGCGGTCGTCGCGGATGCTCTCACCGCGGGTCGCAGCAGCGGTGAACTGCGCGACGACGTGCCCTTGGTCGATTCCGTTCTAGCGTTGCAGTGCAGCTACTACATGTGCGTGCTGATGTGGGCCACGCACCCCGACGGGGACTCCCTGCGCGACCGTTTCGCAACCTCCCTCGACATTCTCCTGAACGGACTGAAGTGACCCGTTCCACGACGAACCATCGCGCCCTGCTGACCGCCGCGGGCGCGGGCATGGCGGTCTCCGCCATGATGCAGACCCTCCTGGGCAACGCGACCCCCCGGATCGTCGACGAACTGGCCGCGCCGGAGCTGTACGGCTGGGT
>ERZ773067.1199-NODE-1199-length-14194-cov-4.033807_pt1 | contig 14194 bp, 7 predicted proteins | sample MGYA00580622_ERZ773067 | MGnify/ENA primary metagenome ERZ773067 (study PRJEB29015, sample SAMEA2737998) | human oral metagenome | biome: human oral; feature: human-associated habitat; material: dental | place: China | collected 2113 ...
GAGTTAATACAAATGAATTTAATTTTTCTTGTAGCCGCTGTTTGTATATTATTCTTAGCACATATTCTAAAAGTTTTAAGATGGAGATTATTTATTGAAGTATATGAAGAGCCTAAAAATCGTAATTTAGTTGAAGCTTTAGCATTTGGATATTTAATAAATTTGCTTATTCCTTTTAGAATAGCAGGAGATGTATTTAGAGCTTTTTATTCAGGACAAAAAATGAAAAATAAATTTGCTTTTTCTTTATCAACAGTTATAGTAGATAGAGTGCTAGATGTTATAATGGTAGGTGTAATTTTTTCTCTCTTTTATATATTTGGAATTTCAGATAAACAAGTAGGCGAAAGTTTAATATTTTATATGATGCTTTCAGGGTTTATAATTATAGTTATAATATTGGTATATGGATTAAAAAAATATATAAAAGTAGGATCTCTTAAATTTGCCTCATTATTTAATCAAGAGATTGAACTTAATTTTTTGAAATTTATGTGGTCATTAATATGGAATTTTAAAGATATTTTTTTAAAAATAAATAAAATAAAAACAATAACGATTACAATATTAATGTGGTCATTATACATTTTTTCATATTATATGTTTTCTGTGTTTTTAACTTTTGAAAGATATAATTTTAAATTAGTTGATATGTTTGTTTTGCTTTTTTCAAATGATATATTTGGTTCAATTTCAACAAGAATTATAAATCAGATTTCTATCTTTTTTACTTGTTAATGATCAAGCTGCTACATAAAGACGAGCTCTTCCTCTTCATGTACCGCATATCCGTACCTGTGAATTTTCTTTTTACATCATTCACACACCTCAAATATAAGGATACTGTCAGTATTTTCAAATCTTTTTGCAAATTTTTTCTCAATTTCTAGTAAGACGATTGCCAAGATACGATCTGAATTTTTGAGCTCTCGGACAGAATACTGGAGTCTACGACCATATTTTTCCAAAAATTTAGAAAATCTGAATCTGAGCTTGTTTGAGGAGATATCATAGGATACAATCAGCATTTTTTAATTTTATTTGTAAAATTGAGTAATGAAAAGCGATATTTTTTATTGTTCTATAAACGTAAAAAGAGGAAATTCCCTACTCGGATCCATGCAATACCTATAATACTCTTTAACATAAGAGAAGACCTGCATTTTCTGTTCCAATAAAGCAGACAAAAAATTCTGAATATATTTCTTCTGTTTCTCCCATTCAATCGTATATTCTCCGTTTTTGAACTTAAAATCCTGCTCGTTGATTTGCCCTAAATTGTGCATTTTTCTGATCTTTTTGTCAATGATACATCTGAAAGGCTCCACCAGATCGCAAGCCAGCGACTTTCTCTCATAAAAAAGCTTATGATAAACACCCTTATAGACATCAAAACCATATAAACACAAGTTCGCCTCTATGAAGTTATAGAGAAAAGAATAGCCAATATCCATCAAGAAATTAATGATATCATTTCTTGTCCTTGGCATTCTCTTATACCGCTTCATCTCTTCAAAATAGGAAGCGAAAAAGAGCTTTGAAGCGTTTCATTCAAGCCCTCTGAGCGAATCATCACTTTCTGCCTCCTCTATCTTGGAGAGAAGTTCCTTGATACGGAGGATATTTTCCTTGAAGCTGTCAGATTTTTCTCTTATTTCTTGGAGTAGAGAAAGCTGATTTTGGACCTTATTTTTGACAATTTTCTTCGCGATTTCTAGCTCTGGAAGCTGAGTATATTGTTTTTCTCTGAGAAGATAATTTCCCTGCAGAGCATCCCCAATCATGCATTTGGGCTTGAGATTATAGCCAAGACAAAAAAGGCAAATCTGATACTTCGCCAAGCGATCAATCAGTTTCGAACTGATCGTATACTCCCCGATGATAAAAATACAGAAAATCTTGAAACACGAAATCTGATTTACGATTTTGTCATTTTCTTTGATCAGAAGATTATCGTTTCTCAGCATCAGGTCTTTGACTTGTTCGGAGGTGATAACTACGATTTGCTTTTCTAAAAAATCAGGAGCCGAAAGCATCTTTCTCATTTTAGAAACTAAAGACACTTAAGTATAGTCCTGATTTTTGATTTTGCAAATTTTAGACTAAAGAGCGATCACAAAGCTCAGCATAAATGCAGTTTTGACACTTATCCAGTTGAGGCTTGAAGTCGGAACTTCTTGGATCAAAACGTTTATATTCCTCTAAAAAAGCTTCAAAAGTCTGAATTTCTTCCTCGTTTGGAAGTGGAATTTCATAGACTCTATTATCATCTAGGGAGTAAAGCTTGAGTTTCTCAACTTCATAGCCCATTTCTGTGAGACAGAAATATTGAGCATAGAGCTGATATTTCATCCCAAGATACACCTCTGAAATATGCGATTTCCTCTCAATGAGCGATTTTTTAACTATATGAAAGCAATCTATCTTTCCTATCAAGCCATACTTTTCTGAGAACACCGCAGTTCATTGGAGAATGTCTTTGGAAGTTGAATAGTTCCCACTATCAATGAGGCTATGATTGAGCGTTCCATTGATTTGCGGAATATCTTGGTAGAGCTGCTTTTCATAGTTCTCGTAGAGATTATGGAAGTAGATAGAGTATGGGCAGAAAGTGAAGTCATTGAGTGAGGAGATGCGGATGTATTGATCCATGGGGATTTATTTAGATTGAGTAAATGTAATATTCCCTGAGATTTTTCATGATCATTCTAAATTCGCTTGTTTTGATTCTACTGTTTTTTTTCAAGATACTCCTTAGCTTTCTTTGCGATATTGTAAGTTGCAAGATCGTCTCATGATTTTATAAATTCAAATTCTGGATAATTTTCATTTCCAATATGATAATCACAATCCCCTTTTTCTAAATCACCAGATTCCCATTTTCATTTTTGGAAATTCTCATCGTTTTCATCATTAATGTGATGCATTGCGTTTTCAAATTCTGTTAAATGTCAGAATAACTTAAACACTTCCTTATCATCTTTATCAACCAAAATTCAATTTTTATCAATTTTCAATAGTGTCTCATTGCACACAGGACAAGCTGAAGAAGTATTTTTTTCGTTAACATAAATAATTTTTCAATGTTGAATTGTTTCTTTCGCTCAAATATCAGTTCTAAATTTCTTTAAAATTGGCGGGACTTCTAAACTTAATTGTAATTTATTATAAATCTTTTCGTTAAGAGTATTTCATATAAAAGTATCAAATCATTTTTCTTTTATTTGTCCAGTATCCAGTGTTTCATAACAAATGTATCCATTAAAATATTTTTGTAACTCAGTGATTATTCCAACAATATTTGCAGAGATGGCATTTTTATAATTATTAACTCTTTGCATAGAAATATCTTCTTCATTTGAAATACTGGTTAAATACATATTAAGTTGATTTTCTACTTCTTCTTTTAGATTTTGAAATGTTTCATCACATGGCAAATAATTAAAATCATCCTTCCAATAAAATATATTCTGTTTTTGTAGCTTTCATCTATTCTCGTATTCAAAATAAAAACATTTATTTTCATCATCAAATAATACAGTATTATTTTTTATCTTCCCTCTAAAAGTTGCATCATTAAGAAATCTTTTTGCTGTTACCTTGTATAAATTGACAGTGGTAAAAATATCAGCATTTAGAATAATATTTCATTTAATAATTTTTGCGTATGTTAAATCTCATAAACAAGAATCTATATCTAACTTTTCAAATAGTTCATTATTTTCTAAATCTTTCAAAAAATATGAGACATTTTTTGATAAATATCTTTTTTTCTTTTCATTTGAATCTCTAGTTTCAGTATCTTCAAAATATTTTAATCCTTTTTTTGTAATTCTATATACAGGAATTTTTTCAGAAACATCTACCTTTTCTAATCAGTTTTTTCATCTTTTAAAAATTCATAATGTTACTAACTCATTTGTTCATTTATCAATTCAATAAATATATTCAAGAATTACATTTTCGTTATACAAATCATTAAACTTCTTTAAATTCTCTTTTCTCTCAGCATCATCTATAAATTCTGAACTAATATATGACTTATCAGAAAAATGAGAAAAACTAAAACTCACCATATAAGCATCATTTTTTCTTCTGTGGAATGAGATTTTATCTTTAAATTTTTCTTCGTCTCATTTTCTCAAAGAAATAATCAACTCTGGATTAATTCTTAAAATATAATTTTCTGTATTACTCTCTGCCCACAAATTGCTCCACCATTGAGAAAAGATACTATTTTTGTTATGATTATCAGCATCTTTATCAACAATCAGAAAGGAATTTCACTGAAACTTCTCAAGTGCTTTTTCAAAATCTTCTTTGGATATTTTGTACTCATCCAAAATATATGTTTCTTTCTTTAACAAAATTTCAAAATCTGACATGTTTTCACAGCCCTTGAGATTATCTAATGACTTTTCTGATTTAAATTTTATTCATAATGTATTTTGAAGTCTGAGAACTTCTGCCAAAAATTCAATTAAATTTTCTTCTTCCTCAAGCTCTCTTTTACTTTTAAAAATTTTATTTCCTGTTACTTCTTGAATTTTTAAGAATTTTCCATCTATTTTTTGAACAATATTTCACTTATAAAAATTAGAAGATTTTGAAAAACATAATTTTTCCAAAGCTCTTAAAGTAATTGAACTTAAAATATAATAGGTAATCTCTCATTGCTTTTGAGACTGATTTGAGAAAAAATCATAAGCATTTTTTGTATTTTCTATATCAAAAGTATTTATATAATAATTATTACTAGCGTCCTTTGATAAAAATCCATATCATCTTTCTCTTTCGGCAAGAATTTTTTCTCTTTCTAAAGACAATATTTCTGCTTTTCTTTTTCAAAATTCCATGGCAACCTGTTTGTATCAATTGAAAAATTTTCTATCCTCTCCTTTTTTTGGATAAAAATATCAATCACAAAATTTCTCATACTTTTTACAGTAAAATAAAAAATATTTTCATCTTTTCTCCTTTAACTCTTTTCTTGTTTTTTTATCATCTGATTTTTCAATTTGAAAAGTTAGATCCTTCATTTCATTATAATTCTCTTCTGTTATATCATCAAACAATTGTATTTTGTAATCGGAATACCTTTCTCATTTATTATCAATATACTCAAAATTATTTTTTAGTTTTGAAAAAGGTGTCTGACTCTGCAACAACTGTAAAAAAGCACTCTTTTGATTTGCTTTAAACAGTTTCATATTGTTGTATAAATCTGAAATTTCTAATTCTTTACTAATTCAATATAATTCTCATAAATCTCAATCAAATTTCTTTTTTAAGGATTCTGATTTTTTAAGAATTTCTTCATCATAATCTTTTTGACTCTTTCTTCTTGTATAATAATTTAAGCTAACATATTCCACGGGAAGTCAAAAAGAGTCGTTTATTCTGCACTTTTCTATGTAATTATTTACATTATTTTTGAATACTTTTAATTTTTCTTGTAACTCATTGATTGATGTATTATCATTCTTATGTTCAATATACCCTCATTCAAAAAGTTGATATATTTTATATAAATGATCTTTTCATTGAATTGTCTGTAATGCCAATTTTATATCTGATTGTCTATTTTTTTCAAAATCTTGCACTTGAAGTAGTTTTGATATGACATCAAAATATTTATTAGCATCTGTAAAAAAACTTTCAAAAAATTCTTTTAGAAAATTTACACTTCAAATAGTTGTCCAGTTCTTCATTTTGACTTCTATATTTCTCTTGGGATCCCACCTTTTAGAAATTATAGAGTCTTTATTTTCATGCCAATCGTTTGTAAAATATTTTTGTAACCAAGCATGTTTTATACGAATCAAATCAGAACTTTCTTTATTTTTCAAAGAAGATATTTCTTCGTTTTCTTCTAACTCAGATTCAAATTTAGAAAAATCAAATAAATCTCATAATTTATTACTCAAAGATTGGGTCTCAGGCACAAAATTTTCATAGTACAATATGCCTTCTAAATCTTTTATAACACCTTTATACTGTTTTACTATGTCTTCTGTATTATAAATACTACCCCTATCTTCCTTCTGTCTGAAAATTTTTTTAGGAACAATTTTAAACCTAGCACTTTTCCTCACTTCATACAAATTTTTAAAATTTTCTAAATTTACCATGATCATTCTTTTTAAAAGATAAAAAATGAATTTTAGATCTATGCTTACACCAATACTTTAGGTATAGACTAATAATCTGCTATAGCAGAAATTTCTTAAGAGAGAGCATATCCCCTCTCTTAATCTAATTTATGCTATGACGAGTTAAATATATTTTTCCTGATCAAAAAGTTAAATATATTTTTCCTGATCAAAAAGTCAAATAATTTTTTATATTAGTCTATTTTTATGTTAGTCTGTGATATCTTTATCCCACTCAGCATCCCTAATCAAAAGATCAGGCTTTTCTGGATTTTTTTTAATTCTCTCAAGCATCATCAATCCTTTTCTGGCGATATTATAAGCTCCATTCGCATCTCCAGAAGTCGGATATTCAAGCTCACTCTCCTCAAGGACAAGTCCATCTTCATCACGAGGAAGCTGGTCATATCGCTTGCGAGAATCAAATCTCTCCTGGGCATTTCCGATTGGAGAGAGAATAATATCCCTACCTTCATCATCAGTATTTCTGATCTGCATAATTAAGTCAAGGATTCGGAAAAATGAAGTCCAAAAAGTCTGAGGAAGATCGCGATTTTTGAGCTGATCAAAGAGGGATTCAGATTTTTCTATTTGGTATTTGGAGAAAAGAGTATCAAGTTCTAAACTTGGATCATATTTGATTTGCGTTCGCTCTCGGTGATCGCCTCTTTTTCCTCTTCGCCTCTCTATATTTGAATAAAGTTGCCAAGTTCCATCATCAAAGATGTAGGCTTTTTGACCAGCATCTCGAGTCAGATTTTTAAAGCTTTTGAAAAACTGGGCTTTCATCTCTTCAGAAGAGCCTTTTTTGAAATAATGCTGTTTCCTCCAACCAGTAAGCGGATCCGTCACAGAAGTATAATTTGCACGGGTATAAAGCATGATTCCTCGTTGTTTTCACTTAATATCTCAGAAAGTATTGATCTGAGGGGCAAGCTGGTAGGCAGAAGTCACGCTTCATGGCTCTCCGACCGCGTTCTCCTTTTTTACGATAAAATTCAGCTTTTTGGCAAGGGCAAGCTCTAATTTTTGGTAAACAGATTGCTCAATCTTTTGACGACCTCTTTTGAAACCAGCGTTTAAGTCTTCAAAAACGATCACTGCATTGTATTCCAAAACCAACTCTACAAGCTTATTTACGACCTGTGAAATGTAGCCATTTTTGAGATCAGCGATTTTCTCAATTGTATCTCGGTTTTGACGAGCATGGAGTCTGTTTTCAGCTTTTTGAGAGAGTTTTGCTTCATAGTCGGTGCCGTTGAGGAGATTGAGTGTCCCTTGTTTGACAATTTTCCCAGTTTTCACCGAAACAACAGAATAAAAAGCCAGATGTTTTTCTCAGCGATCCACCCCAATCACATGGAGATCATCAAAATGAGGGATAATCAGCTCTTGATTGAGTTTCTGATTAAACTTTGAAGGTGCAGAGGGACTGACCTCATTATTTCCAAATCACAAAGTAATCGGCACATGGAAAAGGATTTTATCTTCTGTATATCTTTTGTGCTTGAAAACATCGTAGTTATCTACGGTCAGCGTTTTCTTCTCCTTTTTCATACTTCATGGTCTGAAGAAAATTTCCGCTTCTCCATTGAGTTTTACATTGGTCGAACTTTCAAAAAGCTGTTGCCAGTAAAGCGTTTGCAAGTCAGGAGTCTTTGACTTTCCTTCAAAATCTTTGGAAGAAATCTGAAAGAGAAAGAGGGATCAGTCTTTTATTCCTTGTTTAATCAGTTTTTCATTGACTTTTCTCCGATTGAGCAGATAGCCTTGTTGCTCAACTTCCCTATAAAACTGAGAAATATCTTGATAATTTTCTGTCGCTTGAAACTGGAAATTGAAGACTTTCCAATCCTTGTATTTTGGCAATGCTGACTTGTAAAAATCAATCAAAGTATGGAGATCTGCGAGATTGAAGCTCTTTTCGGACTTTTTGAAGCTTCCTTTTGCATACAGGTCTAAAACCCGATCAGAAGCTCCGTATTTTTTCTTGTCAGAACCTGGCATCAAGCACTTTGGAAGCATTTTATTGGCTCAGGGAAGGAGCTTATAGTCCATCTTTTCCATCGTTCCGAGATTTCCCTCATAGAGAGCCGATTTCTCAAAAAATTTATTCTGATCCTTTTTCATAATTGCAAGATAAAACTTCCCATCTTTTCTCAAAATCACCGATAAGTTCTGTGTTTCTTTATTTTTATCTCGTCCGTTCAGTAAGGTAGAACAGTCAAAATTCAGCTTTAATTTTGCTTGTGAATAGGGTTTTCTCGTGAGATAATTTCTGATCATATCATACCACTTTGACAAAGGATAATCCTGTAAAAGCTGATCAAGACTAGGATAAAGCTCCCCTTCTGGAACAAATCCGAGTTTGCTCGTATCTATTTTGAACCACTTGAGCATCCTATACGCATACAAAGCGTTGTCCAAAAGCATTTTAATCAAATTTTTGTGTTCTTGATTGTTGGATTCTAGAGTTAAAAGCGATTGGAGAGCGTTTTTTGCTGAAGTATAGGATCAAAATTCTCCCTCTCAAGTCCAAAAAGATTCAAAGTCAGATTTCATACTTTTGAGCAGAAGTTCCCAGTTAGAATGAGAATTTTCTCAATGAAGATTTTCTCGTTGAAGTTTGAGAATAGAGGCTTGATGATGATTTCCTTCGGCGGTATCGGCTTTTTCTGCTGCTTGAAAAGGAACTGCTTCCAAAAGTTCCTTGAGTTCAGCGAGCGAAAGATAGGCAGGAAGCTTGAAACTTTCTTCATCATTTTTTTTGAACTTAAAAAGCTTGAGCTCAACTCCCTTTTCTAGTAAAGTATGCCAAGATGAGAAGTAGCGGTTAGAAATGATATTGAGAGCTGTTTTGGACAAGAAAATCTGTGAAAGATCCGCCTTCTCCTCAAAAATTTGAGCCAAAAGCTTCTTAAATTCTGGGATTCTTTGATCTGTTTCTCTAATCATGGTGTGAAGCATCTTTTGGAACTCCGCTTCTGAAGTAATCAAATCAAAAGGAATCGTATTCCCTCTTGGAGATCAGATTTGTTTATAAAGGAGTTTTGGCTGAGGAAGTTTGGTTTTATGTTCTTGGGTATAAAGATTTGCTTTTGACCTAATATTTGCAAGCATTTCATTGTAAAAATCAATTCCTGATTGAGTAAGGTATTCGCTGTAAGAGTCAGGATTGAAGACTTTTTTCTCTAGTTCTGAAAGTGAAAGCACGGCAAGTTTCTCAAAAACCTCACAATTATTGGCAAATGTAAGGAGATTTTCGTTGATCGCACGATAAGCAACTGCGGTGGCTTTCTCATCGGTAGCATAGTAATTCTCGCGGTTCTGGTTGAAACCTGTGAAATAGGTAAAGAAATTTCCAAAACGGCGGATCAGTGCAAGTTTCTCGGGATCAGAGGCGTATTTCTTTTCCAAAAGTCAGAGCACCCCAGCTTCAGTCAGGATTTTATAACTTTTTTGAGTCAAGAATGGCTTTCCCTTTTCATTGACATAGTCTGGATTACTTTTTCGGAGCTCTGCGGTAACAGAAAAACTTGTTCCAATCGCATTTCTCAAGGCTTTTGTGCGACTTTCAAATTCTTCATCAAGGCTTTTTAGCTCTTTTTCGGAGAAGTCAGCCTTGTTCTTTTTCTTTTTTTGGTAAGTTTGATAAAAATCTACAAAACCTGATCGATCCTGGGGTTCTAGCAACTGGAGGCTTTCAGTGATAAATTGATTGTGAAGCTCGTCCAAGAGGGGTTTTATTGCCTGATAGTCTTTTTCTCTCTGCTCATCCCTCTGAGGAATTTCTGAGTTTCGGAGTGCAGTAAGAGATGGATCATGTTGAAAATTTTCGTTGAGCGGTTTTAGCTCTCGGCGAAGGGTTTTTTGGATGGGATAGAGGTTGGTGAATTGGGAGAAGAAGGGCTTTGTCATTATTTGTAAAAAAACAGATAAAAAAAGTTTATTTCAATTTTTAGTTTTTTAAAGTTATAGGAAAGAGAGGAAAATACGCTCCCTCTCTACAAAAACTTAACTTTAGAAACACTGACTCAATTCTTCAATTTTCACTCTCCTCTGCTGCATAGAATCCCTCTCTCTGATCGTTACCGTTCCAAAGTTTGGAGAGGTTTCATCAACAGTCTCTGGATCAATGGTAACGCAGTAAGGCGTTCAGATTTCATCTTGTCTTCTATATCTTTTTCCGATCGCTCCTCCATCATCATATTCACATTTGAAAGCCTTACTGAGATCGCGGAAGATTTTTTCTGCGGTTTCAACCTGCTTTTGATCTTTCTTTACGAGCGGAAGGATCGCAAATTTCACAGGAGCGAGCTGCTTAGGGAAACGAATCACCACACGGCTAGAACCATCTTCCAGAGTCTCCTCATCATAGAACTCAAGCATCGTAACCATCACCTGACGACCAAGCCCAAAGGAAGCTTCAACACATCGTGGGATATATCTCTCTCCAGTATAAGGATCAGAATATTGCATATCTTTTTTACTGTATTCTTGGTGCTGAGAAAGATCAAAATTCGTTCTATTGTGGATTCCCTGAATCTCTCCAAACCCTCGTGGATAGAGGTATTCTATATCTACTGCTGCCGCGGCATAGTGAGCCAGCTTTTCATGATCTTTGAATCTCAAATGCTCTGGACTAATCCCAATCACTTCAGTCCAATAGTGCATACAGTCAGCTTTCCATTGGTTATAAATCTCCATCGCCTTCTCTGCATCAGCAGGCACGAAATATTCAATTTCCATCTGCTCAAATTCTCTCGTCCTATAGAGGAACTGCCCTGGAGTAATCTCATTTCTAAAGGCTTTTCAAACCTGAGCTAATCCGAACGGAATCCTCATTCTCGTGGTATCCAAAACTGCCTTGAAATCTGTAAACAAAGACTGACAGGTTTCAGGTCTCATATAGACTTTGGAAGTCTCGTTCGCTACCGGTCCAAGATGTGAACTCAGCATGAGATTGAAGTTTCTACATTCCGTCCAATCGGCTGGGTTTCAGGTTTCAGGGTTGTTTGGGAGATGCTTTACGATGAAGTCTCTCATTCCTTCATTCCCTCGTGATTCTGGAGAAAGGTTTGGCACCTCTAGTTTTTGAGCCAATTTCTCATCGGAAAGTCAGTTTCTTTTCTTTTCAAAATAATCCTCAATCAGCTTATCCGCTCTAAATCTCTGCCCGGTTTTCTTGTCATCAATCAACGCATCAGCGAAAGAAGCCAAATGCCCACTTGCCTGCCAAGTCGTTGGATGTGCGATGATCGCCGTATCCATAAAGACCATATCTTCTCTCTCCTGCGTGAAATGTTTGACCCAGAGATCAGCAATATTTTTCTTGAGCAAGGCTCCATAAGGACCGAAATCCCAAGCATTCGCAAGCCCTCCATAAATTTCTGAATTGGGATAGACGAAACCTTTTCTTTTCGCCCAAGCTACGACCGTTTCTAGTGATGTTTTCATCTTTACAATAGGAAATAAATTGAATACGGATTTCATACTAGTTATTTTTTATTTACTGTCAAGGGGAAGTCTAGCGCTTTTAGCATAACTAGCAATGAAAGGTTTTTGAGGAAAAGAAAAAGCTCCCCTTTTTCACTAAACAATCCAGATTCTCTTTGACCGAAAATCAACTATTGTTTAGATGGAGAGCTTATTTCTCTAATTTCTTGTTTGTAAAGTTTTGGAAGACTAAACTTCTACGACTTCTGCTGAATCTTTTGTTTGAGGATCAGGCTTTTTGTCTTTTTTCCTTGACCTAATGAAGGCTATAGCTCCTCCAATCGCCACAACCAGAAGTCAGATTCAAATAACAGGTCTTACGACAAGCCATGCTATCGCGATGGTTCCTAATCCTAGCACTAGTGTTGCTGCAAAAGCGATAACTCAAGTTCCAAAACCAATAAGTCCTGCAAGAGGAGGAAGCACTTTAGCGAGAGTTGGGATAAACTCAAGCATCATCGCAAATCCTATATACATCAACACAAGTCAAACAAACCTTAGTATCCATGTAAGTTGCAAATTTGCAGCATGCGCAGTAGCAAACATTTCAGCAGAGCTTTTATTTCCATTTTCTAAAAGAGCAATATCTCTATTATTTGAGGTTTTATAGGTACGCATTTCATTTCCAGATTGTTTTCCTACGATACTTACTGCACCAGTTTTTACCACAGAAAATCTCACCTTCATGTCTCCAACTGCTGGACTCTCAGGGTTTAAACCAATGTAGATCATTGAATCACCAACATGGAATCTTTTTTTGGATGAAGCTCATGATGGAGTGTTAGCGGATTCTGGAGTCAAAGCTCATGCCGCTTGCTCTCCTGTCGAAGCATCTCCTGAGAGTTGCTCTGTCATTTCAGAGGTTGCAGCAGGAGTCGCTCCATTATTCATTGGCGTTGTATATTCTGTTTCTTGCGCTGGAAGTTTCAATTCCTGGCCATTTAGAGGAAGCTTGACATCATCTGTAAGCTGAGAGGTAAATGCTTTATCTAAAGTAAAGACTCCCACGATGATTGGTTCCTTTTCTCGAGTCTCGCTTTCATATTCTCGAGTCGCTGGATTTTGGTGCCCCTGAGTCTCATGGAATCTACTTGAATCAATGGCTGAATCTGACCACTTTTTCTTGTAGTCGTAGGTTGTGGTACAGTCCTGACTTCCACCATAGTTATCATGACATTCTTCGCTTGAAGATTCTGATCGCTGATACATCTCTACGGATCTGATAAGCTTTAGATCATCAGCCTTAACTCCGAATCTTGGATCTTGGAGTGATGATGCAGGAGAGCTGGTCACCCCTTGGATGTGAACGGGTTTTCCATCAAGCTCAGGATTAAGCTGCTGAGCATTAGCATCCTGCACAAGACTTTCTCCTTCTTTTAGCGCAGCCTTCTGCTCAACGAAATTATTTTCATTTCGGGCTAAAAGAACGATTGAACCGATCACGAATAGTAGTCCTCAAAAGATCTTTTTGAAGCTGTTTCCTACACGTTCTCCATAGCCGGTTCTGGTAGTTACACTAACACGATCTGCCATTTTTGTATAAAAAGAAAATAAAAATACCCTCCCATTGATATGGTATTTTACAAGAAAAGCAAGAGATTTTTCTGATCTCTAAGGAGTTCATCGCTATTTTCAGCGATTCTGTGATTTAATCACTGATGAAACCAATCATCTCTCAGCAGGCAATCGAAGATTCAAAGGGGGAACAAAAAGAGAAATCTGATTTTAAACTCTTTTATACTGTTCCTCAAAGGGAATACGAAAACGTTTTCCCTGCACTCCATCTTCAGCACGGACTCAACATGCAACTACTAAACTCACTTCAGCTCTTTGAGGGAGGTTGAGAATCTTTTTGATCCTCTGGCTATCAAAGCCTTCTAATGGGCAGGTATCATAATTTTGCTCCGACATCGCAAGCATAAAGGTTTGAGCGACCAGTGCACAGCTCTTATGAACTACCGTTTGCATATCAGATTCGTATACCCCACGAAGTGTTGGCTTGGAGAAACCTTTTATTCGAGATACTCCTTTTCTAAAACATCCAAATATCCCGAAGCAACGACTATAGAGAAAAGGGATTAACTTCTGATAATAGTCCTGGAGCTTTTTGGTCCTGGCAGGAATCCTGTCTTTGGGAGCATTGTTTTGGATTTCCTCGAGATTGAAATCAAAGACCGCTTTTGCTCTCTGCCTATAGAGGTCTTGACGAGTGATGAAAATGACTATTTCTTGTGCTGTCGTCGCCGATCTCTGGGAAAAGCATGCCTCTGCTATTTGAGCGATCACTTTGGGAGTCGTGATATGATAGGCTTCTCGGAGCTGGAGATTGGAACTCGTCGGTGCAAGCTGGGCAAGCTGGAGGCATTCTTTTACTTTTTCTGAGTCGATACGTTCGGTTTTACTGTAGCTACGAACTGCACGGCGATGCTGAAGCATTTTTTCTAAGGTCATTTTTTCATCAAATAGGAATATAAAAAGCTTTTAAATACAGATTATGAAGAGAGGTAAGCATATTTTCGGTAGGAAACGCCCCCTGCAAGCGTTTT
>ERZ773067.1203-NODE-1203-length-14178-cov-4.575798_pt1 | contig 14178 bp, 15 predicted proteins | sample MGYA00580622_ERZ773067 | MGnify/ENA primary metagenome ERZ773067 (study PRJEB29015, sample SAMEA2737998) | human oral metagenome | biome: human oral; feature: human-associated habitat; material: dental | place: China | collected 2113 ...
GTGCTCCTCCGCCGGCACGCAGGCGACGGCGCGCCGCCACCTTCCGGCCTGCTCCGCGCACCACAGGGCCGCGTCCTCGTTGAGGGCGGTGATGTCGGTGAAGTCCCTACCCGCGAGGAAGTTGCCCTTCACGAACCTGATCAGCCGCTCGACCTTGCCCTTGGCGAAGGGGTGTCGCGGCTTGCAGAGCCTGGTGCGGAAGCCGACGCACCCCATGAACTCCGCGTAGTCGCGCTGCCAGACTGGCCTGCCGTCGAGGTCGCGCCTGACCACGACGGACTTCATGTTGTCCGTGAGCACCTCGCCGGGGATCCCCATGGCCATGAAGGCGTGGACCATCCCCATGGGCAGGTTCTCCTGGCGCGCGTTGGGGAAGAACTCGACGTAGGAGCTGCCGCAGTGGTGGCACACCATGGCGAAGCACGCCATCTTGTGCTCGGCGCCGTCCAGTCCGACGACCGTGACGAAGCCCCAGCCCGTCTGGTACGCCTGACCGGGCCCGGTCACGAAGCGCTGCCCGCGGCTCCCCTGTGGCGCGACCGCCCTTCTCCTTGCGGGGACCAGGTCCATGTGGGCGGCTACGTAGACCTTGACGCTCGTGAGGCCGCCACGACATCCCTGGCCGACCAGCCTCTCGTAGATCACCTGCGAGTTGGTGACGCCCCTCCCGAGCAGGTCGTCCACAAGGCCGGTGTGTCCGGCGGGCACGGTGGTCCCAGCCTTCCGGCCGGTGTTGCCATGCGGGAGCACCCTGAAGCCGTGGCCCTTGATGGTCCTGGCCCTCGACCTCGTCAACCCGGTCCTGCGACAGAAGTCGGCCAGGTTGCACGCCTGCGGGTCGAACCCCTCGGCCGCCTCGGCCGCCATCTCCTCCAGTGCCTTGTCTATAATCTCCTGTAGGTCATCGCGTCTCTCGTTCACCTCGATAGTCCTCCTAACGCCGGCGCATTGGCAAAACCAGCTTAGGTGGCGGTGACGGACGCGATGGCCATTTTTCGTTGACCGGGAATGGCCAAATCGTTGCGACTATTCGTGGCTAGAATCGCCCGGCGCTAACAGCCCCTTGTCGTCAATCTCTATGACACACTGAGCATCAAGTGACTCAGTCTGGTAGAGACGCCTGAAATATAGATCAATCGAGGTAACATCAATACTCAAGCCATCCACATTGAGAAGCTCAGAGGCAATCGAGCGCGTTTTCCCAAGAAACGTACGGGGCTCTGGACGCGAGAAGGCACCGTCTTGTTCGGCAAGCTCAAAGACGAAGACATCGCCCGGGATCTTTTCGCCTACCTCATCGGCACGCCTACCATTGCGGTTGCAGCGACCTGCCGCCTGCACGATGGAATCCAAGCCAGCCATCTCACGCCAGACAATGGGAAAATCGACGTCTACGCCCGCCTCTATAAGTTGGGTGGATATGACCACGCAACGCTTACCCGCATCGAGTCGTTTTCTTATCTTGGTAATCATCTGCGACCTATGTAGCGGGATCATATGAGCACTTAGATGAAAGAAACCCGCATCATAAGGTTTCTCGGTTTCATTGAATAGACTACTCTCCCGAGCACACGTAACGACGTCACGGTAAAGGTTAAGTGCCTCTGCTTTCTTGCCCACAACACAGAGCACCTGATGTTCATTCGCAAGCTTATCGGCCAGCTCAGCTTCTGGGAGCTCGCCCACAACCTGATAGCGAACTCTACCGTCAAAAGCTATGGAGAACAGCTCTTGATGCGGACCGCACAGCTCATGCGGATACGAGCCGAACGGCCACTCATCCTGTACGGCCGGCTGCGTAGCCGTGCAGAGCACAACACTCACGCCAAAGTCAATTGTCAGCTCCTCAAGGGCCGCAAGCGTCGGTCGCATAAGCTCAATCGGTATGGTTTGTGCCTCATCGAGCACGATGACACTATTCGCGATGTTGTGCAGTTTGCGACACTTGCCTGGTTTGTTAGCGAACAGCGATTCCAGCAGTTGGACATTGGTGGTTACCACAATGGGCGCATCCCAATTCTGCACAGCAAGCCGCTCATATTCGCGTCCCTCCCCTGCAGCGGCATCAAAGTCGTAATTCGAGTGATGTTCCAGGACGTTCTCCTCACCAAGGATGTCCCTAAAGACGGCTGCACTCTGCTCGACGATGGATGTGAACGGAATAGCATAGATAACACGCTCAAGGCCGTTCACTGTCGCATGGCGTAGGGCAAACTCCATGGAGGAGAGCGTCTTGCCCCCACCGGTCGGCACCGTGAGGGTAAAGAGGCCGGGCTTGGATGCTGACCCCTCTTTGCAGTCGGTGAGAACAGCGTTGCGTGCCATATTAACGGGAGTCTCCCTGTTCCCGTGCGATAGCTTCTCAAGATGGCTTTCGAGCCTCTCGAGCAGCGTTGAGGTCGAGTCGTAATCGTGCCTTCGCTTCTTCGCTTCCTCGGGACTCATAAAACGTTCAGTGTCGAGCCAATCGGCATCGACAAGGCACGAGAACAGCATGCGCGTCAACGCCTGCGCCGAGAAGGGCAAGAGTTGCTGCATGACATCCCGTCGAACTCCAAGAGGTGATTGCATGAGACGGGCCAACGACGTAGGCTCAAGGCTTGGCCGTCCCGGAGGGATGGAATCAGGAGACTCACTGAGCATATCTTGATAGGGACCATAGTCATCAGCAACTTGTCCATGATCAGGAGGCGAGTCGAGGCGTTCGATTCTCGACTCGGCATCAGGAATGGCGCTTTTCATGCCTCCGTGATGACCCAAAATCGCATAGGCCATAAGCTCACCCGCGTAAGCTCGCGTACCGGCCGCATCGTTCTTGTCACCACGGCCCCCGTAGAGCTCAAGCGCTCGTCGTGCCCCAAAGGCCGCATGGTCAACGCTCACGGGCCTGTTGAAGAGACGCTCATTCTGGAATCGATCACAAACCTTGCCCGCGTCATGTAGTAGCCCAAGCGCACGGCCCCACTGCCCATAACCAAAGGTAGCGGCAAATTGAGCGCTCAACTCTGCCACATTCTCCAAGTGTTCGGAGAGGGGCTGCCAGTCCGATTGATCCTCACCCTTCGAGTGCGCATATAGCATCGCGAACTCCCTACCAGTTACCGTATATGAGCGCCCAGCCTGCCGACTGACCGTTGCCTTACCCCCTCAAAGTGTAGCAATATCTGATGACATAAATTAAGTCAAACTAGAAATATCTGTATATACTTTGGATACCTTCTGTGTCGCTTGCCTCAACGTGAGGTCACAAGAGGCCGGCGCCACCCGACCCTCGCTCACATGTCCTCCTTTGGGAACGTGGTGGCACCGTCGAGCAGGGGCCTCATGGACTGCCGCAGGTCCTCCTTCGGCTCCGCGTCATAGGCCTCACCCAAGCGAGCGTACAGCTCAGGCGAGAGCTCTGCCAGCGGTACCCTCTTGCTGCTCACCCAGGACCTCAGCACGCGATGCGCCTCGATCCTGTTTCTGACCACAGGCGACATGAGCGCCCTCTCGACGATGTCCGTGCCCTTCAGCACGTGCCCGCAAAGCGGCTGGAGCACGAAGCCAAGCGCCAGATAGGCAAAGTGCCCAGGCCCCAGACCGCTCTCGTCACGAGGCTCCTGCTCGATGGCGTCCAGGGGCATGCCCGTCCTTGCCAGCTCAAGCGCCTGGTCAATGTAGCGCTCATCGTCGATGAGGCAGCCGATGCGCGTAAACAGCCAACGGAAGTTAGTTCCCATGGCCCTGAGAAGCTCCTCATGGTACGGGATGCCAAGTTGCTCGGCAAGCATGAACGCCGTCACGTCGCCGCGAGAGAGAGCGTCTGCGACCTTCTGCCTGCTATCCGGCGAGTTGAGTAGGTCATCACACGCCGATACGACTTTACCCATCTTCTTGTCTTTTGCATAGCGACGAATCGCACTGATGACGGAGAGGTCGTCTGTTCCCATGTCCTGCGTGCGAGCCTGATCGACATAGGCTCCCAGGATCCCTGCCGGGTCGTCGAGGACAGATATGCCCTCGACGGGACCCTCATCGATAAGAGCCTCCATCACAGCGCCCGCGCCCCTGAATTCCTTGGGGCTCAAACCCCTTGCCATCCGCTCTGCAAGCCCCGACTTGTTGAAGCAGGTGAGCGCCGAGTACGCGGGCATGATGTTGTTGTTGACCCCCTCGAGGAGGAACCAGTCGCGTATCTCGTCAGTGGATGGCTCGAGCCTCTCGATGGCGTGTATGCGACCCCAGCCATGGACCTTCTGCACAAGTCGGAATATCTCGTCGTTGCCATTCGTCCATCGCATCATGTTGAAGACGACAAAGGTCGTGAACTCGTCGCTTAGGCCGAGCGTCCGCATCGCGTCCTTTAGCTGGTCGTCTGGCTCCCGAAGCAGCTCGAAAAGCTCAAGACCGATCTTCAGGAGCTCCTTGTCGGTGGACGTGAGCACAAGGCGCTTCGCATAGTGATGGATCATGGCAGAATCGAGCTGGTCCCTGCGGGTGCTCACGCTATCGACCACCTGATCGATGATGAGGATGGAGCGAAACTTGTTAACCAAGGAGGAAAAGGCCTCGTCCGCTGCCACAGGCTCGCCAGAGCTCGCGAGCATCAACGCGGATCCAATCTGGGCATCAAGGTCGGCCGGGAGCTCGGGCCTCGCCATGTGATAGATACACATGCCGTCCATCGCGCCGTCCGCCATGAACAGTTCTGGGTCACTCCTGTCGTAGGGACGCAGGCTAACGTCATCGGGAAGCTCCCCATCCGTGACGGCCTCACGGATGTAGTGGTAGATCGACGTCGTGATCTCTGGCGTTGTTGTCTCTGGTGTCGTGGCCTCTGGCATTGCAAGTCTCCTTTCGTCGTGGTCTCACGTGCTCCCGATTATCGACCATCCTGACGCAAGATGCAGGGGAAGCAGGTCATGCGATACTGGTGGAGACAAGACCTACGGACCGGTAGGCCCCACAGCGGTGGACATCAGGCCCAAGGCGCGCTACCATGAAAGTACAGGTCAGGCTCTCGCAAGACCCTAGACCGAAGGACGAAGCATGGGCGAATCTGCAATCCCCTGCGCGCGCCACGCCATCATCGGCGGCAGCGAGGCATCGTTTGTCGAGCTTGTCTCCCACGCAGACGGCAGGTCTTCGATAGTCATATACACAGTCGATGGGGGCAGGCGGCTCTACGCGACAGAAGATGAGTGGCGACAGGGCGCCACGCTCCTCGCACAGCAAATCGAGGCCCAAGCCGCAGAGCGTCAGACCACCGGAGCTCAGGGACTTGTCACGTCGAAAAGCTCTGCGAAAGACAAGTTGTCCCTCTTCCGGTCGCTCTTCGTCGGGAGAGGCGACATGTACGCCCACGGCTACCGCAAGAGGTCGGGAGGGATAGGCTATACGCCCGCCTGTGCCAACGAGTGGGTCGCAGGCATCTGTCCCAAGAGGGCCAACCCCCACGCCAGGTGTGCGGGCTGCCCGCAGCGCTCCTTCATTCCCCTCTCCAACCAAGCGCTCGTGAAGCATTTCAACGGCGATCGACGTGACCTCAAGGACGTCGTTGGCCTCTACGTCGTACAAGCGGACTGCACGGTATCACTCCTCGTCGCCGACTTCGACGGCACAGGCTGGCAGAGGGAGTCTCTCGCATATGTTCATGCAGGCAGGTCCGTTGGGGTGGACGTGACCCTTGAGCGCTCGAGGTCGGGGGACGGGGCGCACGCATGGGTGTTCTTCGACGAGCCGCTGCCCTCCTCGCTCGCGAGGGACTTTGGCAGCCTCCTCATCACGAGAGCCATGGACAACGGTTTGATCAGGCACTTTGATGCCTACGACCGCTTCTACCCCGCGCAGGACACGATCGCCAAGGGTGGGTTCGGCAGCCTCATCGCGCTTCCCTTTCAGGGCCAGGCGCAGCGTCTCAGCAACAGCGTGTTCGTAGACGACCAGCTCAAGGCGCATCCCGACCAGTGGCGCTACCTCTCCTCAGTCAGAAAGACGAGCAGGGCCCTGGTGGAGCGGACACTCGCCGCCACGTGTGGCCAAGCCTTGGGTGAGTTGGCCTTCTTAAGGCCTCGGGCAAAAGAAGCCGGGCAAGGCCGACCGCTGCCGACACAAACCCCTTCTGAGGGCCTCTGTCCTGACGGACGCACAGAAGTCCTCAAGGGCATAAGTCCCTCCCTGACGGTGGCGATAACGAAGTCCAACATGCTCTTTATCAACAGATGTGGCCTGCCCGCTACCGTGCAGGGCAGGATCCGGAGGCTCGCCACGCTCAGCAACCCCGAATTTTACCGCGCACAAGCGATGCGCCAGAGCGTCTATGGGAAACCGCGCATCATCGACCAGGGCCTTATGGACGAGACGACCATCGCCATCCCCAGAGGCTGCGAGAAGGGGCTGCTCTGCCTCTTAGATGGACTGGGCATCAGCTACCACGTCGAGGACAGGCGCTTTGTAGGCACACCCATCCGCGCCTCCTTCACGGGAAACCTGCGTCCCTCTCAACAGACAGCGGCCGACGAGCTTCTCAGACATGAGTGCGGCATCCTGTCGGCACCGACCGGCTTTGGAAAGACGGTCATCGCCGCATACCTCATAGGCACGCTGAGGCTTCGGACCCTCGTCATCGTGCCAAGCACTCCCCTACTCGACCAGTGGCAGGAGCGCCTGGCCACCTTCCTCTCCATCGACGAGGAACTGCCGGAGCTGCTGACCAAAACCGGGCGCACAAGCAGAAGGAGACGCTCTCTGGTCGGGCGGATCGGAGGTGGGAGGAGCGTCCCGGGAGGGATCGTGGACATCGCCACCTATCAGTCCCTCCTCGAAGGGCGCGAGCTGAGCGGCAGGCGCAGGGTCAAGGGGCTCGTACGCGGCTACGGCATGGTCATCTGCGACGAGTGCCAGCACGGCGCGGCGCCTCAGCTGGCACAGGTCCTCGCGACCACCACGGCATCCAGGGTCTATGGCCTCAGCGCCACCCCCAGGCGCTCCGACGGTCTGGAGGGCATACTCTATATGCAGTGCGGCGCCGTCGTACACAGGGTAGACCCAAGACAGCAGGCTCAGGAGCAAGGCTTCGCCCGTCTTCTTAAGCCTCGGTTCACCCACATTCGCCTGGCTGGCATCGAGGCGGGAAGCAGCTTCAACCAGGTGCTCGACCGGCTCTGCGCCCATCCCGCGCGCAACCGGCTCATCGCCCAGGACACCGTCTTGGCACTGCGAGCCGGTCGCCGACCCCTTGTCATCACAAGACGGAGGGAGCATGCGACCCTACTCGCCAAGCTCATCCTGGAGCAGGGCTTCAAGGTCTTCCTGCTGAGCGGCGCTATGCCCGCGCGAGAAAGGAGAGAGCAGGTCCACGAGATCGCCGAGGCCGCAGATGACGTCAGCTTTGCCGTCGTCGCGACTGGAAGCTACCTTGGCGAGGGTTTCGACGAGCCCAGACTCGACACGCTCGTCCTCGCGACCCCTGTCTCCTGGGAAGGGGTCGTCACGCAGTATTTGGGTAGGCTCCACCGAGAGCGCGAGGGCAAGAACGAGGTGATCGTGTACGACTACGTAGACACCAGCGTCCCCATGCTCGACCGCATGTACAAGAAGCGCCTGAAAAGCTACGCGCGACTCGGCTACGAGCTCATACCGGCGAGCGACGATGTGGACAGGACGGCCGGATCGATCGTCGGCCCAAGCGACTGCGAGTCTCTCCTCTTTGCGGACCTCGACAGCTCGGAGAGGTCCGTCCACCTTGCCGTCCCCTACCTAAGCCACAGGTACGTCCTGACCCTGCGACCTCGCCTCTCGGCCGTCGTCGAGCGCGGCGTGCACGTCTCGATCGTCGTCAACCAACCAAAGGACCCACGCGGCATCGCCCGCGCGCAGCAAGGTGTCGAGCTGCTTCGCAGCATGGGTTGCCTCGCCGAGCTAAGGGAGTGGAGACGCTCGGCACTCGCCATCTTCGACGAGTCAATTGTCTGGCATGGGAGCCTACCCCTGCTCGCACGACCCCACAAGGACGATTGCAGTCTGCGCCTTACGAGTAGCGAGGTCGCCTATGATCTACTGAGAGACGAGGGGCTGGCCACAAGGCAAGGGGGTGCCTGACCAGAGGGTCGGGGGGGCGAGCGCGTCACACGGAGGGCGCATCGCCAACTGGCGCGTCGTGATGCCGGTGCGTCGTATGGAGGGTGCGTCGTGCGAAACACCAAGCTCAGAGGCGGTAAACGAAACGTCGATTGACTGTGGGCACCACTTGGGGCATGTTGGTCCCAGGAGGTGGTGAGGATGGAGGCAGAGCGATTCGGAAGCTTTGTGGCGCAGCGGCGCCGAGAGCGGGGCATGACCCAGGCCACCCTCGCGAGCGAGCTTCATGTAACTGACAAGGCCATCAGCCGCTGGGAACGAGGCGTGGGCTTTCCCGACATCGGGAACATCGAGCCTTTGGCGGATGCGCTGGGCGTGTCCATCGTCGAGCTGATGAGGGCCGAGAGAACGGAGGAGCAGACCATGACGACAGACGAGGCTGAGGACGCCTGCGCGAAAGTCCTCGACATCACAAAGGCCCAGCAGGAGCGCGAGACCAAAGACGTCGTGGCGCTCATTGCATCCCTCGCGGTGCTCACGCTGCTGGCCGAGATGATCGCCTCACTCAAGTGGGACGGGGCCAAGCTCTCCATAACCATGAACATTCCCGTTACCTACCCGCTGATCCCTGTAGTACTGATCGTGTACGCCATATGGCGCAAGATCAAAGGTCAGACCTGCGAGCTGGCCGCCTCGGTCGGCATCACCCTGCTCGTGGTCCCAGCTATAATCCTTCTCAGTTCGTTTCTCCTCAGTGCGATGACTACCTAAGAGGGCTGACATGGGCGCATCTCTTCCCACGGCACCGCGCATAGGGGATGGCCAGCCTTTTAGCATCTCCACAAAAGGTAGGGGTCTACGCGTGCCAGCGAGGCGGTCTCACACTATTCAGTGGCCTTAAATAAAAGCTTAACGCTCTTCTGGTCTACGCGGGTCAACGAAGGTATCTCACGCCAAGCCTGTCTGCTCCCTAAAAGGCATGCACGCGGAAAGGAGCGCCACATTGCTCATGATGCTGAATCCGTTGAGCAGGATGCAGACGAGATGCGAGATGCCCTGAGTACGCTTGGTGAGGTTGAGATTCCAGATGCAACCAAAGACCGGTCCGCCAAGAAGGGTGTTGAGAAGCGACACTAGCCTGGCATTGTCAAGCGCTGGTGCTGCGGTGAAGTATGACGGGTAGCAGTCATGCGCATAGGAGGCACCAAGCAGGGCGAAGAGGATCTTACCTAGCGTACCCCCGAACAGGCCAGCTTCGTAGAGTTTAAAGAGGAAAATCCATATCACGCCACCGAGGACTGCCGCAAACCAGTCGGTAGACCACCACGTAGGATGTGCGGGCGTAGGGTCCCAAGACGTCTGGCCCTGTGACGCAGGCAGCTGGTAACCATATCCCTCAAGCTCACTGAGCTCTTGGCTATCCATAGGCGGCTCCGATCGAGCAAGCTCACATGACAAATCCATGGTAGCCGTATCGGTACGTCCATGCGACGTGAACTTTAAGTATCCTCCGCCAGCTGGTCTACCCACGCTCCCATACGAACGTCGCAAGGGTGGTGCAAGACGGGTCTGGAGACCAGAGCGGCCCTGTCAGCTTGCAGTCAGGACCGGATGACGAAGAGGACGGTGGCATTCGTCTCTCCCCCGGTGACGTTCGTCTCTCCCCATGTCAAACGAAGCCAGATGTCTTCTTTCCAGTACCTTATAATACGCAGGAAGCCGGTCCTTTCATCCTTTCATAAAGAGGAGCATTGCCATGAGGGACATGATCATTCACACAGTGTTCGCCTTTACGTTAATCCTCCTTTTACCCCCGGTCAATGACCTGTGTCGCGAGTACGTCGCAGGCCCGAGCGCATCTCGCGCAGACAGCGCCGCCGCATACTATGGAAGCTACTACATCACAGGCCAACACATAGATGGGTACAACTTCGTGCGTGTCGGAGAGTCCAATCAGGCGGGATGGGGAAAGGAGTACTACTACATGGTCCCGAACAACAACGCCCTGCGGTTCAAGGTCGTGAGCGTGTTTTACTGGAACCCCGACGCTAGGGGGGAGGGCATGCTGCCAATCCCGCACGTTCGCCTAGGCGCCACCTACCTCCTCGACCGCTGGGACTCATGATCGCCCGGCTAGCCAGGGGGACGGCGTAGCCGACTGCAGGCCGGCCATGGGGGTGCGTGGCAGAGCCTCTTGTTGACAGGCCCGCCCTCCACGTGCGTGGACACGACTGCAAGCTCGCAGATAGACGCGGACATTTCGAGGTCTCCCTCTAGACGGGGCTCCGCCTATAGGCGTCTCTCTCCTTATTGTGCGGCAGCACGACTCCGTACCATACGGCGGAACAGCTGGAGGCCACGTTCACGCAGGTTGAAAGCACCGTGGGTTGCCCGGTGACGTAGCAGCAACCACGGGAGCCGCAGGGCGTCACGACTCCCCACAGTTCCGTGCTAGCCTGTGATCCACAAGCATCTACCACTCCATGCGGTCGAAGCGATGTCTGGGGTCTTCACGGGTATCACCCAGGTAGAGCATCGTAAGCAGGTGCGCGTCCTCATCCATCAGGAGGTAGATCACCTTCGTGGTCCTAGGCACGAAGTAGCATTGGCAGGATGCGGGAGGCCGTGCCGCCTCGTAGGCCGGATCGTAGTCGCGCGCAAGGCCGGGGTTCCCAGCCAGTACGTCGATCGAGTCCTCCACGTGGCCGTATGTCGCGTCAGAGAGTCCATCAGCTGCTCATGGAACTGTCACGCGTAGCGGACCTCCCAAGGCGTCATGTCGTGGATCTTGCCATGGCTCTGCTCGATGAGCGCAGCGCCCGCGACCCCTCGCGGGTGAGCACATCACCTGCTGCCACGTCAGCGAGCCCCCGCCTGATGCCGTCAGACACTGCGAGGTCGTAGGCATGCGCTGCTCGCTCGGAGGCACTCACGGCAGAGAGCGCGAAGGGTATGGCGCGCTCGCGCACGACAGCCTTGGCAAAGATGCCGAAGGCGGTCGAGGGCGGCAGGCCGATCTCGCGGCAAACCTCGGAGAATTCCCGCTTGAGATCATCATCTATACTGATAGTCATGGACATGGAGCTTCCAATCACACGTATTGATAATGTATTAAATACGTATTATACACATATCAGCCACGAGTGTGTTCTACTGATACCCCATTCTCACTGGGATGCACATGCTGCCGATCCCGCGCTTTTGCTTGGGCGCTACCTACCTCCTAGGCACAGGAGCCCACGATCGCCCGGCCCGCTGAAGGACGGCACGTGGCAGGGGTTTTGTTTGTCAGGCCCGCCCTCCACATGCGTGGACACGACTGCAAGCTCGCAGGTCGATGCAGGCATTTCGAGATCTCCCTTTAGGTGGGACTCGGCCCACAAGCGTCTCTCTCCTTGTTGTGCGGCAGAATAACTCCAAGTCGCGTCAGGCTGACTGAACAGGGCTTCAATACAAGGTATGTCTGTAACTGGATGCTATACCATGTTATTGAGCGAGATGAAGATACGGGAGCTAATCAAGCAAGGCAAGTCTGTCGAAAGAAAGATGTACGGCAACGTGATGGCAATCATGGCTATCCTGGCTGGCATCTTCACCCTCGTGAATGTCAATGCCAGGCAATGCAAGCAGGTCTGAAAACTGTGTTCACGCTCAATCTGACAACCGTGGGCAGCTTCTCCGTACTTGTCGCCCTTATAGGCGTAGTGACAGGCAACGTAAAGGGAGAGGGCAAAAGATCCATCTGCATCACCTACGTCATCGCGGCGCTATGCTTTGGCGTTGCCATTGCTTGTGTCATGCTGTTGCCGTAGGTACGTGGAGTCTCTCTGACCGCCTCATGCAGAATGCGTTTTTTCGTGAGATGACGGACGCAGAATGCGCTTTTCCGTGAGGCAGCGGACACAGAATGCGGTTTTCCGTGAGATGGCTCGACGTTTGCCCAGGTAAGGAAAAGCACATTCTACGGAAAAGCGCACTCTGCGGTTGCGGTGTTACGGAAAAGCGCACTCTGCGCCACATGTGCCGGTGGTGTCTCATGGTGCAATTAGCTGCGGCTTTTGCCACGGGATGTGCCGGTGGCGCACTGTGGTGTCACCTCTTGGGACGCGGCTGGGACTCGCGGTGGAGTCTGTAGCTGCCATCTTCACAGCTCATACATAATTAGATATTTTCTCGACTATTACTTGACTTGCTAGCAACTAATGATATTATATTAATTGCCAGCGGGGAGAGGCCCCGCGAGATGAGAGGAGCGAGAGATGATGGACGAGCGCGAGATCAAGGCCTTTGAGGACGCAGGCGCCAAGAGATGGACCAAGGGAGCCATGGACAGGCTCTACATCAACGCCGAGCTGATCGGCCTCGATGTCAGCTACTACAAGACCGGAAACGTCAGCAACGCCACCTGGCAGGGCAAGGTGGTCAGCAACGCCGACGGCCGCAGGCTGCACTACTCCAAGATCTGGATCGACATCAGGGACGGCTCCCTGCATGTCAGGACCGACTACAAGACCTACGCGGGCACGGATGGCGTCGCGGTGGAGGATGCGGCGAAGAAGTTCGTGGACGAGGTCCGCAGCAGCTAGCCACACTTGTTTTAGGCCATTACCGGGCGGGGCGCAGGGCCCCGCCCAAGAAGGGAGACACCATGAAGGACTACACATTCACATTGGCAAGCGGAGAGGATGTCCAGATCCGGATCGTCGGTGGATACTCGAATAAGTATGACCACGACTGGACTATCGAGTGCGGCGACCTCTATGAGGAAGTCGCCGAGGACGACGGCCAGCAGGTCTTTGACATCATCGAGGGAAGGCTCGAGTTGATGCCAAACCAGAGCCGCTTCGTTGCCATGGTGATAATCGACGTCATGGGACACAGAACCATGACGCTCGACGAAGCGCTCAAAAATCAGGCTCGCTACGAAAAGAGCCTGAAAAACTAAAAACAGGGGAGGACATAAAGGCGGCGGGGACACACCCCGCCGCCGGAAGGGAAGAGAAAAATGAAAAAGATAATAAATGGCCGTCTCTACGACACGGAGAAGGCCACCCCCGTGGGGACGGACTTCACGCCGGCCGGATTCGGCGTGACAGATTTTAAGTGGTACAGCGAGCAGCTGTACCGAAAGAAGACCGGGGAGTACTTCCTCCACGGTCAGGGGGGACCACTCTCCCCCTACTCGGAGCCGTACGGCCAGGGCGGGAGCCAGGGCGGGAGCCGGATAGCGCCGCTCACCGCCGACCAGGCCCGAGAGTGGGCGGAAGCCCACCTCACGGCCGACGAGTGGGAGGCCGAGTTCGGCATTCCCGAGGAGGGCGAGGCCGTGGTATCGGCAAGGGTTAGCCTCGCGGCGAAGCGCGCTCTCGAGCGCGAGGCCGCGAGGACGGGCGAGACTCAGGCTCGGGTGGTCGAGAGACTGCTCGAAGGGCTGGGCGAGTAGACGGATTGGGGCGGGGCCATCCCGTCCCAAGAAGGGAGACATCATGAAGGACTACACGAGCTCCGAGTATGCGGCCCTGCCATCCGGCAGGGAGAAGCTTGAGTGGGCCTGGGAGGCCTACGTCGAGCTCAGCGGCGTCACCTGCGAGCAGCAGGACGCCATGTCGGACGACGAGTGGGTGGCGTTCGACGACGAGCGGCGCTTCTGGGAGGGCGAGGTGAGGCGCCTCGACAAGCTCGTCGCATAGCCTCCCGAGAGACGCAAAGAGGCCCCCACCTCCCGCAGGAGATGGGGGCCATTTGTATACGTGAGTCCGTCTTTTGTGCACGGTAGGTCACCGTTTGTGCACGGGAGGGCGCCTATCGCCTACAGGCGGTCGTTGAGGTAGCTCTGGAGCGCCCTGCATGAGTCGTGGCCGATGTAGCCGTCGTCGCCGGACGGGCCCACGTCGTAGCCCTCGCCCATGAGGTGGCGCTGCAGGGCCTGCGTGGTGTCGGGGCCGGCGAACCCGTCGTCGTCCACGCCGACGGCTCCATCGAGGTGCGTGATACCGGCCGCGGCGTGCCCGTCGACGTCGAGCCGTCCTCCGGGCTGACCGGAGTCGAGCTCGTCTACACCAAGCTCCACGCCGGGGGGAAGTTCGGCGGAGGCTCCTACGGCGCGGCCGGTGGCCT
>ERZ773067.1205-NODE-1205-length-14173-cov-3.094914_pt1 | contig 14173 bp, 14 predicted proteins | sample MGYA00580622_ERZ773067 | MGnify/ENA primary metagenome ERZ773067 (study PRJEB29015, sample SAMEA2737998) | human oral metagenome | biome: human oral; feature: human-associated habitat; material: dental | place: China | collected 2113 ...
CGTTGTAAAACGCTAATAATTTCGAGAAAGCAGGGTTGATTTGCCCGCACCGCTGTGTCCTATTATTCCATATACGCTTCCATCCTCAATCTGAAGACTTACATCGCTTAGAACCTTTATATTTCCATAGTTTTTTTCAAGATGATTAACTGTTATCATATATTCTCCATTTTATTATGCTGTCTGTCATTCCCTTTAACGTCATATAGATAGGTCATACTTTCTATACCGATATTCATCTTTTTAAGAATAGTATCTTCAGAAAGTATAACCTATCTTTATATTAGTATAAATTGATATTTATTTTAGAATGCAGGTATTACTGAGCCATCGTATTTCTCTTCTATAAACTTCTTAACTTCATCAGAGGTAAATGCCTTCTTAAGAGCCTGAATTTTCTCAGAATTCTCATTTCCCTTCTTAACTACAAGGTCATTAAAATACTGTTTGATTGAAGCTGAATCTGTACTTTCAAGTATGAGTGAGTCTTTCTTAGGGTTAAATCCCGCTCCGAGAGCATAGTTTCCGTTTATGACTGCCGCATCCACATCACTTAAAGTTACAGGAAGGCTGGCTGCCTCGATTTCAGAGAACTTAAAGTTATGAGGATTCTCCTCAATGCTTGTTAGGTTATAAAGGTCTTCTGTCTCTTTAAGCTTAATAAGTCCGTTATCCGCAAGAAGAGCAAGTGCTCTTGACTCGTTTGAACCGTCATTAGGAATGGCTATAGTTGCTCCGTCTTTAAGTTCTTTAATATCCTTAAGAGTCTTTGAGTAAAGCCCCATCGGCTCAAGATGAATTTCTGCAACTGCTACAAGGTCAAGTTTTCTTTCCTTGTTTTCATTTTCCATATATCTTGTAGTCTGATAGTAGTTTGCATCAAGCTCGCCTTCCTGAACGGCTGTATTTGGCTGTACATAGTCATTAAACTCTACTACCTTAACCTTATAGCCTTCTTTCTCAAGAGCCGGTACTATGGCTGCCTTAACTATTTCCTGATGAGGAACAGGGGTTACACCGATTGATATTTCCTTATCATCGCTCTTTGCTCCTCCTACTGCTCCACAGCCTGCAAGTGATACTGCTAAGATTCCTGAAAGCACTAAGACACCTAATTTTTTAATTCCATTCTTTTTCATATATTTTCTCCTCTTTTCTTTTTTATTTGCTTTGCTCTCTTTCTATGTGCCATATTGTATACCATGTTGCTTGGTATTACAAATACATTAAACCAATACTTTGTTATAAAATATTCTTATATCATTTTTATTTCATATACATACTTATCTATATCGTGTATAATAATAGATAATTAACTGTATAATTGTATACAATATTTTCAAAGGAGGTAGTCTATGGCTTATAAACTGAATATTACACCTGAAATTGAGAGACTTACCGAGGTCTGTTTAGAAAATTCACGAATAAATGCCGACCTTTATAAAGAACTTGACATAAAGCGCGGACTTCGAGATATTACTGGTGCCGGAGTAAGAGCCGGACTTACTAAGATTTCAACCATCAATTCTTTTAAAATGGTTGATGGAGTAAAAACTCCCTGTGACGGCGAACTCTACTACCGCGGTATAGATATTCACGAACTTACGGATGGATTTATAAATGAAAAACGCTTTGGTTTTGAGGAAATGACCTACCTTCTCCTTTTTGGCAAACTGCCTACAGATGATGAACTGGCTGATTTTATCAAAGAGCTTGCCAATCAGAGAGCGCTTCCGCGCAATTTCGTAAGGGATGTAATTATGAAGGCACCAAGTAAGGATATGATGAATACTCTTGCAAGAAGTGTGCTTACTCTTTATTCATACGACTCCCTCGCAGACGATATTTCCCTGGCAAATGTTATGCGTCAGTGCCTTAACCTGATAGCGGTATTTCCTATGCTTTCAGTCTATGGTTACCACGCACACAACCATTATAATAACGGAAAGAGCCTCTATATCCATCAGCCTAACAAGTCACTTTCTACTGCTGAAAATATACTGCGTCTGCTTCGCCCTGATAAGAAATATACCGAGATTGAAGCTACGGTACTCGATCTTGCCCTTGTGCTTCATATGGAGCATGGCGGAGGTAACAACTCTACTTTTACTACACATGTAGTAACATCTTCGGGAACCGATACCTACTCTGCTATAGCTGCTGCCCTAGGCTCTCTAAAAGGTCCTAAGCATGGTGGCGCAAATATCAAGGTTATGCAAATGTTTAAGGACTTAAAGAATACCGTAAAAGACCTGACAGATGAAGATGAAGTAAGTGCATATCTCAGAGGACTGTTACACAAAGAATACTTCGACAAAAAGGGACTTATTTATGGTATGGGACACGCTGTATATTCTATATCAGATCCGAGAGCAAATATTTTCAAGGGCTATGTGGAAAGGCTGGCAAAATCTAAGGGTAACGATGCAGACTACGAACTCTACAGTATGGTTGAACGGATTGCACCAAAGATTATCGGCGAGGAAAGACATATATATAAGGGTGTAAGTGCAAACATCGACTTCTACAGCGGTCTTGTATATCATATGTTAGGGCTTCCTCCTGAACTCTACACACCAATCTTTGCCTGTGCAAGAATAACCGGCTGGAGTGCTCACAGGCTGGAAGAACTTATAAATACCGACAAGATAATAAGACCTGCTTATGTAAGTGTGCAGGATAATGAACCTTATACATTTATGAAGGACAGATAAAATTTTATTATATAATAGGATATTTTGAAGAAATTCCCTATTATAAAGATAACTCCCGGTCACAAAAGAATCGGGAGTTATTTTTATAATATCAAGTTCATACTCTTAGCTAAGCTCTACCTTAACTGCTTCATAAGGCTTAAATTCATTTCTGAGGTCGTAAATATTGTGACCGGTATATTCACCTAAAAGACGTTCGTTCAAAGAATAATAACGCACAAATTTCTTATCCGAAATAGAGTTCCAATGCTCTACATTCCAGGTCATATAACCATCCGGATCAGTCTTCTCCGATTTCAAAAAAACATCAACCTGTCTTCCTGAAATAAGTGTGTCAATAAGCCCCTGTTCATCAAGCTCTACTGTAGTTTTATTTACAGTATCATAAACTTTTAACTTTTCCATTTTTTTCTCCTTCTAAATATAAAGTTTCGCCCCAATGACATATAGTCTATATCATTTATATATATGATATCCTCATTTATAGCTAAAGTCAATTATTAACCTTTTTCCATATATAAGTTTAGCAGACTTTCTCCGGTTTTATAGTTCTATCCTCATTATTACATCACCTTTGTTTACTTCACCCTCTGCAATATACGTAATATCTTTGAATTTATCAGGATTACATATAATTATAGGTGTGACAATGTTATAACCACATCTCTTTATGTTTTGAATGTCGATTTTCAGCATAAGACTCCCTTTTTTTACTTTTACTCCCTTGCTGACTCCGGTTTCAAATCCGGCTCCGCCCAGGTTGACTGTATTTATACCTACATGTATAAGCAGTTCCAAGCCTTCTGCGGTTGTAATTCCTATCGCATGCGAGGTCGGAAAAAATGAGGTGATTATACCTGATACAGGTGCATATATCTCTCCTTCATTCGGTATTATAGCTATACCTTTACCCAAGATGCCCTTACTGAATACATCATCAGGCACGTTTTCAAGGGTTACTGTCTCACCGCTGACAGGTGCAGCTATATCAAGTTTTTTCTCTCTAAAAACCATTTTCCCCTCCAAACATTATAAGTAAAATTATCCTGTAAAAACTTTTCTATAGCTTTTATAGCCTCTTCTCCGTCAATATAGATTTCAATCAGCTCTCCCTTGTTTATTCCAAGACTGTGAAGTCTGACGTTTTTTCGTCAAATATACTCAAATATTTTTAGACTAATTCCAAATTTCTCATTAGTCGAAATAAAACCAAATTTCACAGAATAATATATCTTCTTTATCCGCAAAAATTTGGTTTTGTTTTAATCTATAATCTGTCAATATTTTAATATAATACCGCCCGATTTGCCATTTTATTTATGCTTATATCCGGTATACATAGCCAAAATTAAACAGATTGCGGCTGCTACTGCCCAAAATTTGTGATGTTTCATAGTCTTGCCCTCCTTTTTATTACAGGTTGATTTACCATTTCATTATAACAGAGCTATGTATTTATATGCAACTATAATATCCTGAGACTTTGACAGTTACATAATGCTGAGGTTTATAAAAACAGCCGATAAAAAACAGGAATAATAGGCAATCCGTTCGGTCCAGATTTCTTCAGCAGTTTTTGTTCCAAGAGAAATGTGTAGGGCTTTTTTTAGTTTTGAGAGTCTTGTATCAACCAGTTCTACCTTTTCTTTAAAACTTTTTTCAAGGAATCTGTCACGCTCAAGAGTTTCAAAAATACGATAGGCATCATATCTGTCGATATTATCGGCATCTCCGACAGATAGGGCAAACGGAGTTCTTTCTCCTTCAAAATCAGCCTCATCAAAACCTTCTTTCTGTGCAATCAGCTTGCCGACATTTGCGACACGGTAGGAATGTTCCAAACGGTACTCCATTTCTTTCAGATGTTTGTTCAGATATAAACTTTCATTAAAGATTTGTTTCAAAAAACTTTCGGTCTTTCTAATCTGTTCTATATTCATTAGTACCTCCAATCCGACCTTTGTCCGACACCACTCTTGATTGACGTTTTTTCTTCCTAAAAGGTATAAAAATATTATTCAAAAATCTCCCTATCTGACATTTTTCGGTACTGCCATATATTTACACTCATCTTCACCCTATAATATTTTTTATACTGTCAGTTTCTTTACTGTCAAGTCCTGTACATACTAATAAATAGAACTCTTTTACATCTTTATCTTTTAATATGAACTTCACCTGATTATTTTTAAGTGCTATTCCGATCAGTTTGTTTTTCTGTTCATTTGACCAGTCACTGATTTTCATAAGTTGTTCAATAATAACATGCGTATTTGCAAAGCTTGTACTGTCTTCCAACTTATCTATCAACTCTTCCTTTTTCAGTTCCTCTTTGCTCTGCCCTCTGGTTTCTTCTGCTTTTTCAACAACACAGTCAAAATGGACTTCTTCAAGTATTTCATTGGAAATAGTTCTGTCAATTATCTGTTTTACAAGAGTTTCAAGCTTCGAACCCTCTGTATAATCGGCAGGCACAAAGTACTTTATCCTATTTTCTTCAAGCATTCTGAAGACCTTCGACTTATCCCTTGTTTCTGAATTATAGACACCTATGGAATGACCGCCGTTTATATTTACAAGTTTCATGCATGGAATATCCGTGTCACTGTCACCTATATAAACCATATTTCTGAAAGGGACCCTATACTCATCCTGTTCAAAATAAGAGTTTACACCCTGATCATTTATATCAAGAACACCTTTCTCTATTCTAAACAAAAACTGAGTCTTATTTGTATAGTTTACGACCTGAGCCGGCCAGACTGCCACACCTGTTTCATCAAAATAGAATGAACTCGCATATATTTTTTTGAATTTATCTGCTATTTCCGTGCCTTCAATCATTTCTTTCAGACCCGAAGAAATTATATAATGTTCGACAGCTACTTCCTTTTGTTTTCCGTAGTCCGTAATTCTGTCAAACCAAGTACCGACTCCCGGAAATAATTTTACTTTAGCCCCTTCTTTATGCAGTGTATCTTTGGTAAATAAGAGCTTTCCCCTTGATTTAATTGCCATCATATACATATAAGCAAGGTTCTGATCCATATCATTTTCAGTTGCCAGTATATTTGACTCCTTCCAAAAGTCAGCCACCTCGTAGTTTATTGACTGAATATAACCTTGCGCCTGCATATCATCAGGGGATAAAGTTTTATCAAAATCATAGCAGATGGCTAAAATCGGTGTTTTTTTCATATGGTTGTCCTCTTTACAATACTTTTTTTCTAAAACCATATAGGTTTTATTAGTGAACATACCCCGTGTAAAACCCTCCTATGAGCTTCATGATATTTACAGGGTACTTGATGTTTAGGTTCTGAATGTGACTTAATTCAAACTGAGGTTTATAAAAAATTTATCTGCAACTATAATATCCCGACTCTTTCCATAAATTCCCTTAAAAGTCCTGCATTTCCGTTATACTGATAACCGTCTATCCCACATTCATAGGCTCCCTTAATGTTCGCTGCCAAATCGTCAATAAAAAAACATTCCTCCGCCTTCAAGTCATAAGTTTTAAGCACATAGTCAAAGAATTCTCTGTCAGGTTTTACTGCTTTTATGTCTGCGGAGACAATCTTTGCATCTAACAGTTTGAAGGCTTCCACGCTATCTTCATATTTATGGAAAGACTCTGCGGCATTGGAGCAGAGGAAAAGCTTGTAACCTTTATTCTTAAGGTCCTTTATAAGTTCATACATTTCCGCACTTTCAGTCTTATAGTTATACCAGCTGTATATCACATCTTCTGCAAGTGAATGGTATTTTTCGTCCAATCCTTTTACAGTTTCTTCATAAATTCCTTCTTCTGTAAGCTCTCCCTTATCAGACCTTGCCCAAGCCTTGGTATATACTATTTTATATTTCAGATAATTAATAAGCTTAACATCTTTTGTATACATAGACAGAATGTAATCAGGAGAAAAATCCATAATCACGTTGCCCATATCGAATAGAATATTTTTGTACATCACATTCTCTCCTTATAATAATTTGGTGTAACCCCAAAATGTTTCTTAAATATATTTCCAAAATACCTTTGGTCTCTGTACCCTACCATATAAGCCACCTCAGATACTCTGATTTGTGGATCTTTTAGCAATTTGCAGGCTTTTTTAAGTCTGGTAAGAGTCAGTATTTCCACAAAGGTGTAGCCTGTTTCTTTTTTGAATAAATGGCTCAAATAACTTTCACTAACCTTCAAATACTCTGATGTAGACAAAATATTTATTTCTTTCATATAATTTTCTTTAATATATTCAATTGCCTTAATTATATTTATATGTTTTGAATTTACCGTCATCCTCAACTTTTTGTCTATTTCTTCCATCAGTTCAGACTTGTCTTTCTCTTGATTTACCGTACATAACAAAATATTATTATTTACCTTTTCTATGGCTCTTCTAAGTGCCTTATCTAACTGACTGTCATCAAAAGGCTTTAACAGATAATCGCTTATGCTTAAATCAATTCCTCTTTTTGCATACTCAAATTCATTAAAGGCCGTTATCATTATTGTAACCGGTATATAGGTTTCATAAACCTTTTCAATCATCTGCAACCCATCCATTACAGGCATCCTGACATCTGTTATAACTATGTCCGGTTTCAACTTGGTTATAAGTTCAAGGCCATCGCCTCCGTTTTTAGCTTCTCCTATGACCTGACAATCATAACTCTCCCAGTCCGTAGTTATTACCAGACCTTTCCTTACTATTTCCTCATCCTCAACAACCACTATCCTGTACATTGCTATCCCTTATATCCTTTTTTATCTTAATCTGAATATCGGTACAGTCTCCGCTTAAAAGACTTAACCCATACTCCTCGCCATAATACAACTTTATTCTCTTATTTACATTATAAAGACCTATACTGTGACTGTCTACATCATTCACTATTTTATCAAAATCCTCTCCAAAGCCATTACCGTTATCTTTCACATTAAATATCAGACTGTCCCCCTCTTTACGTCCCGTTATCTCAACCATTCCTTTTTCGGTAATTTGTTCCATGCCATGTATTATCGCATTTTCAACTATCGGCTGGAGCAAAAGCTTGGGGATATGATAACCGTACATATATTCCGGCACATTCAGTTTAAATTCAAATCTGTCTTTGTATCTCTCCATCTGTATATAAAGATAACTTTTTATAAGTCCAAGCTCATCCTCTACAGTAACCGTAGTTTCATTAAAATTCATATTAGCCTTAAGAATATTGCCGAACTCTGTAACTATCTTCGCTATCTTATCTACCTTGTTTAATTTTGCTTCCCATTTTATGGAATCCAAAGTATTATATAAAAAATGAGGATTTATCTGAGACTGCAATGCCTTAACTTCAATTTTCTTAAGCAGCTCCCTTTTTTCTATATCTTCTTTATAATATTTGTCTATCCTGCCAAGCAGATTGTAAAAAGCATTTTCTATGGTTTGTATTTCTTCTATATCGCTTCCTAAGTCTGTCGGTATGGAAATATTGTGATCCATATCCATAACTTTTTTAGCAAGCATATTTATAGGCTTTACTATCCTGCCTGCAAGTATACTCACAATAATAAATGCAAGTGCCAGAGTTGTAACAAGAGCTGTGAACACTGTGGCAGATACCATCTTTATGTCAGCCTTCACATAGTCATTTTCCAAAAATCCCATTAATATTACATCTTTGGTTTTATAAGAAGAATAGGTATAGGATTTTTCAATTTCTTTTTTATGTTTTTCTAAATAAAGAGAATTTATTCTCACATTTTTTTCCTGAAGATTGGTGTCATTGTATATTTCTGAATCATTTTCCGAAAATATGGCAAATTTCAACATTCCTATATAACTTGAATCCAGGCTCTTAAATATCTCCTGAATATATTCCCTTGAAAAATCCACTATAATAAGTCCAACAAGTTTATTTTTATCATATATTCTTCTTGTCAGTGAAAATGCATTTGTTTTCCCGTCTTCACAAATACATATTGGGAATCAAAATATCGTTCTTTCCTTCTCTTGCACTCTTAAGTACCCCCCAGTCTCCGAAGCTGTTCAGATTATACATGGCGGGTATCTTGTCAGTAGAATATTTTATATTGTTATCTATGCTTAGAATATGCACCGCCATATATTTGTACTTATTTCCAAGCCCGCCGTACAGTTTGTCACTCAATACTTTAGACACATTATTTTGTCCGTTAACCGCACTTATAACATCCTCATCATCTGCCAGTATATCCAGATAGTTTTCTGATTCGGACAAAGAATTTTCAAAAATTGTTCCGGCAATATGCAGCATTTCTTCTATATGCTTTTTTCCGTATACTTTACTTGAAACTCCTGTATACAAAAGAGAAAAAATCCCAAAAAGTATTACCAGGATAAAGGCAAAGATTAATATCCAAACCGTAATATATCTCCTAAAACTTTTACTTGGGATTTTTTCTCTAAACATATTCGCTCCTATACCACTGAAACTTTGCCCTTACTTATAATATTAAAAAGGACAAACGAAAGAAGCGTTGCTACCGTAAGTATGCTCGCAAGTGCTGCCGCAGTTCCGAAACTTGCCCTTACCACCTCGGTATAGATTGCAACTGATATGGTTGCTGTTTTTCCTGTGTAAAGCATAATACTGGAACTTAACTCATTGATAGTGCTTATCCAGCTAAGAATTGCCCCACTCACTATTCCGGGCATCATTATTCTTACTGTCACCTTGAAGAAAGACTTCATAGGCGTTTCACCAAGACTTATGGAAGCCTCTTCCACGCTGCTGTCTATCTGCTGTAATATAGCACTTGAAGATCTTACTGTATAAGGCATCTTTCTTATTATATATGCAATAATCAAAATCAAAGGCGTTCCCGCTATGATAAGAGGTCCTTTGTTATAAGTTATAAGCAAACTTATACCAAGCACCGCTCCGGGAATAACATATGGAAACATTACAAGTACATCCATAATTGTTGCAGACTTCCCACGCCTCTTCGTTATTAAAAACGCAATCAGGACACTTAACAATATTATAGCAAAAATTGCAATAGTTGAAAATGTAAAAGTATTAACTATATTATGCCCAAGCTTAAAGAATATACTCTTATAACTCTCTAGTCCAAAGCCTTCTGTAAATACAGGTCCGTTGGTGTTTATAAAAGAAGTCACTATAACCACAACCTGAGGGAGGAATGTTATAAATGCAAATACAAACAAAAGTAATGACAAGCCTATTTTTTTAGCCTTAGGTAATTCTTTTTTTGTAGGAGGTCTCAATGCACTCATTGTATAATTCTTACGGCTTACAATGAATTTCTGTATTAAAAGAACTGTAAGAGAACAGATAACTATAATTATGCTTAACGCACTTGCCATGCCTGCATTTCCGCCTGTTTCACTCATGTATTCTTCATAAACCATAACCGGAAGGACCTTATATCCCTCTCCTATAAGCATCGGGGTACCAAAGTCCGCAAGACTAGACATAAACACCATAATTGCACCTGCCATTATAGTAGGCTTTATTACAGGAAAAGTTACGGTAAACAGTCTTCTGAGTCTGCTTGCTCCCAGATTTTCACTCGCCTCTTCAAGCGAAGAATCAATACTGTTTAGTGCACCTGCCACATATAAAAATATGTAAGGATACAGTTTTAGCGTAAACACCAGAATTATTCCCAAAAATCCATAAATAGAAGGAAAGTTTATTCCCATTACACTAAGGCCTTTTGTAATTACTCCGTTTCTTCCAAGCAGCATAATCCAAGAATAAGCACCTATGAAAGGAGGAGACATAAGCGACATAATTATCATTACATTTATAACCTTCGAGCCATATATCCTATATCTGGAAAACGCATAAGCCAAAGGAACTCCGATAATTACAGCAAAAATTGTAGTAAGTACGGAAACAACAAGAGACCTTATTAAAGTACTGTAATAATACTCATATTGAAAAAATGTAGCAAAATTCTCCAAAGTAAATTTTCCGTCTGTCCCGATTATACTTTTAGAAAAAAGCGTAATAAACGGATACATAAGGAACAAAGCAAATAAAATAAAAATAATGATGCGGCATATAAACCAAAAATCGTATTTCACTCCTTTATCCATTTAGCCTTGCCTCCCCATCAATATCAAATATAGAGATGTTTTCTGTATCAAAGGTAACTGCTACCCTTCCTTCTTCCCTTATATTTTGTGTGTTTTCAGCATATTCATGAGCTTCTATAATTTCACCGTTGTCTAGCTGTATTTCGTAGTATACATAATCGCCTAAAAAGGTTGATAGAATTATATTGCCAACAATTCCCCTGCTTAAATCTTCGGAAATCCTTACATGCTCAGGGCGTACCGAAACCTTTACTTTACTGCTCTCAGTCTTAAAACTTGCATTAAACTCATAATTATTTACTTTAAGAGTATTTTCACTTTTCACTACAGCTTCTAAAATATTAGATATTCCGATAAAATCTGCAACAAAAGTATTGGCAGGCTTCTGATATATCCTGCTCGGAGTATCCAGCTGCATAATATATCCCTTATTCATAACCGCAATCCTGTCACTTATTGCCAGTGCTTCTTCCTGGTCATGAGTTACATAAACAGTCGTAATATTTAGCTGTCTCTGTATTTTTTTAATTACGGTACGCATTTCCACACGAAGCTTTGCATCAAGATTTGAAAGAGGCTCATCCATAAGCAGGATCTTAGGCTTGATTACAATAGCTCTTGCAAGAGCTACTCTCTGCTGCTGGCCTCCTGAGAGTTTATCCGGCATCCTGTCCTTCAGGTTTTCTATACGTACTATCTTGAGAACTTCTTCTATCTGTCTTTCTCTCTCTGATTTTGGTATTCCTCTTAACTTAAGTCCGTACTCTACATTTTCATAAATACTCAGATGAGGAAAAATAGCATAGTTTTGGAATACCATTCCTATGTCTCGTTTATTCGCCGGAGTTTTATTTATAATCTTATCATTAAAATATATGTTTCCTGCTTCGATTGTATTAAACCCCGCTATCATTCTGAGCAGGGTAGTCTTACCGCAGCCCGACGGCCCCAGCAATGTAAAAAACTCACCGTCATTTATAGTAAAATTCATTTTGTCTATGGCAGTAAAATCTCCATACTTTTTAGTTACATCTTCAATTTTTACAGTTGTACTCATGCATTTCTCCCCTTTAAAATTACTGCCGTAAAATATCTTGTCAGACATCCTACAGCAGTTTAAATTATCTTAAATTATATAAAATCAGTCTTTTTTACTTCCCAATTAGCACATCTTTCCATTTATTAAGTACATCTTCTTTATTTGCAGATGCCCAGTCAAAGTCGTAATCAACAAGTTTAATGTCTGATAAAGGTCCGAGTCCCTTAGGTGCTTCAACGTCATTTCTTATAGATCTTCTGCTAAGCTGGCTGCTCATTATGGACTGTGTTTCCTTGCTTAAAGCAAAATCTACAAATTTCTTTGCATTTTCAATATTCTTTGAGCCCTTAATAATGGCTACTCCATCAGGTACGGCAGATGTGCCTTCGCTAGGGTAAACCATCTTAACAGGTGAGCCTGCATTTACGTACTTTATAGCCTCTTTTTCAAGTGTAAGTCCTACGGCATATTCGCCGTCTGCAACTCCCTTATACACTCCCGATGAGCTTGACAGAATTTTCCCGTCCAGATTTTTATAAAAATCTTTTATAAAATCCCATCCGTCATTCTCTGCCTTATATGCAGTAAGCATAGTAACAAGTATTGTATAGGCCGAGCCACTCTTCGCAGGATCTGCCATTGCTATCTTACCCTTAAATTCAGGCTTAAGTAAATCCTTCCATGAAGTTATGGCACTTTCATCAGATATAAGATTTGTGTTGTACAGAAGAACCATTGGAAGAGGGCTTTCTCCTGTCCAGGTATTATCTTTTGCATAATACTTAGGATCAATGTTTTCCAATTCTTTTGACTTATAAGGCTCAAAGTATTGTGCATAAGCCTGTAAAGACTCTGCTCCTCCGCCCCAAAGTACATCACCAAGAGGATTATCTTTTTCAGATTCTACTCTTTTTAGAAGCTCTCCTGTTCCTGCGGCAACTACATCCACCTTAATCCCGCTCTTATTTTCAAATTCCTGTACTAACAGGTTAATGGTTTCAGCAGGATGTGGAGAATATACAGTAATCGACTTGCCTGAACCGGCATCTCCTGAAGCTGTCTGACTTGTTTTTCCGGTTGAACCTCCTGAACAAGCCGTAAGTGAAGCAATGAGTGCAAGACTCATTAAAGATGTAAAAATTTTTTTCATTTTTCTTCCTCCATTTGTGCATTTTTTATATTATCAGCTTATCAGAATAATTTTTATCTAACAAGTATTTAAAATTGCATTTTTGTTTAAAATTCTGCAAACTCTTGAAAATCATTATTTTTTTGATATAAATTATTTGTATATGTAAATCGGCGGTTTAGTAATTATATACAAGGAGGACAAAAAATGATTAATTTCGGAACAGGTGGCTGGCGTGAAATAATAGGAGATAAGTTTACAAGAGAAAATATACATAAAATCGGCCATGCCTTAAGTTCTATAAAGCAGGCAAAGAAGGTGGTCATAGGCTATGACAGAAGATTCTTATCTAAAGAAGCCTGCTATTGGTTTATAGAAGCCCTGGCAAGCCATAATATTAAATCTTTATTTATAGATGGTTCTTCCCCTACTCCCCTCATTATGTTTGCAACAAAGCTAATGGGTGCTGATTTTGGTGTAGCTGTTACGGCAAGCCACAATCCTGCTATATACAACGGTCTTAAGATTTTTACCTCTGACGGCAATGATGCTCCTTTAGAAGTAACCGACAGATTAGCTAAACTTGCAAATAACATCGCAGAAGAGGAACTGAGAAACACCAAAAATTTCTATGAGATTGAACACAGTGATTTGTTTGAAAAAATCCATCCTTTCAACGATTATATTGATTCAATCTTACATTCATTGAATGTGGATGCCATCAGAAATGCACATTTAAGAATAGCCATAGATCCTATGTACGGTGTATCCGAAAGTGCCCTTATAACTTTGCTTTCAAGCGTAAGATGTGAAACTACCATAATAAACGGACAGCACGACACACTATTTGGCGGAAGGCTTCCAAGTCCTGCTTCTGCTTCCCTTCACAAGCTGATGGATTTGGTCTTACAAAAACAGTATAACCTCGGAGTAGCTACTGACGGCGATGCCGACCGCATAGGTATAATTGATGAACTTGGCAATTTTATTCATCCAAATACCTTACTTTGCTTATTATACTACTATCTTCTTGAGTTTAAACATTGGAAAGGAGCTGTGGTGAGGAATATAGCCACAACTCATATGCTGGATAAAATCGCTGAAAAATATGGTGAAAAATGTATAGAAACCAATGTTGGGTTTAAATACATTTCTGAAAACATGAAAAAATACGATGCCATAATAGGCGGTG
>ERZ773067.1206-NODE-1206-length-14167-cov-3.189342_pt1 | contig 14167 bp, 12 predicted proteins | sample MGYA00580622_ERZ773067 | MGnify/ENA primary metagenome ERZ773067 (study PRJEB29015, sample SAMEA2737998) | human oral metagenome | biome: human oral; feature: human-associated habitat; material: dental | place: China | collected 2113 ...
TTATTATCTATCGATGTTTCCGGAAACGAAAGAAATGAGATTTTATAAGAAAAAAATGAAAAGTAAAAATCACAAGCCAGACAATTGTTTACAGGTTTTTTGAGGTCTATTGCCGGACTTCGTTGCCAGTATCCTTTGTCGGGCATTTTCTATGGAGGTAGCCTATGGGGAAAAGCAAAAATAAAAAAGTGCAGTTTATCGTAGTGCGGGAGTTTTCCGGTGAGAAAACCATGCAGGAAGCCTTTGAACAGGTAATTGAGCGCCAGACCTGTGAACAGTTTGAAAAATGGCTGGAAAATCACGAGACAGAACAGAAAGCGGCTTAAAGAGTTTTTGAGTTTGTAACAGGGACATGGTATAATTTAGCTATCATATCCCTGTTCATAGAAGGAGTTTACTATGAACAGGAAAAAAACAAGAAAACCAGAAAATCACAGCTCTCTATTGCCGCATTTCTTTGGATGATGGTGGCGATAACGAGAGTATGAGCATCAGCAATCAAAAAAACATGCTTCGGGACTTTGCAGAGAAAAATGGAGTGTTTCAGCATGAGTATTATGTGGATGACGGTTACACAGGTCGCAATTTTAATCGTCCTGCCTTTCAGCGCATGATCGCTGATATTGAAGCTGGTAAAATTGGATGTGTCATCACAAAAAATCTGTCCAGACTGGGAAGAAATTACATTGAAGCCGGCAGCTCTATTGAAATCTTCTTCCCCAAGCACAATGTTCGGTATATCGCCATTACAGACGGTGTGGACAGTTTGACCCGTCGGGAAATGGACACCACGCCCTTTAAGAGTATCTTAAATGATATGTATAGCCGAGATATATCCAAGAAGGTTTTGAGTGGTATCACAATCAGTTCCAGACAGGGAAAAGTCTGTGGAGGGACACCGCCGTTGGGATTGATGCGTGATCCGGAGGATAAGGGGCATCTCATCATCGACCCAAAGACAGCACCAATTATCCGCAAGATTTATGACTATGCGCTGGATGGGCTGGGTTGCATGAGAATTTCCCAAAAGCTGATGGAAGAAAAAATTCCCGTTACCCATGTGAAGTCCAACACAGAGCGTCAAGAAAATTATTACTACTGGGCTGGTTTCCGAATCAGTCATATTCTGCGAAATCCATTTTATAAAGGTGCTCATCTGGTTTTTCGGACGCACCAGAAAGGGCTTCGTTCCAACACCTATGACATTATTCCCCGTGATGAATGGGAAATCATTGAAAACTGTCATGAAGCCATCGTGTCCCCGGAAGAATGGGATAAGGTTCAGGAACTGATCGACCGCAGACCAACCATTATGAATGGTAATGCCTGCCCGTTCTACAACTTGTTCCACGGTATCATTTATTGTGCGGCCTGTGGAAAGTCCATGCAGGTGCGGTATGAAAAAGTCGGCAGAACTGGAAAGAACCGTTTTACCGGCGAACAGCGGGAACCGATTGATAAGTCGTATTACATTTGCCAGACCTACAACAGGTTGGGTAAGAACGCCTGTACCAGCCACAAAATCGAAGCCAGAGATTTATACAACCTTGTGCTGAAAGATATTCAGAAGATGGCAAAGACTGCACTCAAAGATGCGGATACTTTTTATCAGCGGCTGAGCAGCCGGATGGAACACAGATATATGGCAGATGCCTCTCAGATGCAGAAAGAGCGTGAGCGACTGGAAGTTAGAAACCATGAAATCGACGAGATGTTCCTGAACCTTTATACCGATAAAGCAAAAGGTATCCTTTCCGAACAGCGGTTTGTGAAGCTGACTGCCACCATGGAACAGGAGCAGGAAGAAAATCAGCGCCGTTTGCAGGAACTGTTGCGAATGCTTCAGCAGTCCGATGCTCAGGAAAGTGAAGTTCGCACCTTTATACGGGAGATCTGTCAGTATGCCACCATTCATGAGTTGGATAAAACGGTGCTGAACCGCATGATTAGCCGGATTCTTGTGGATGAAGTCAAGAAAGTTGATGGACAGAAGATGCAGGAAGTCAGGGTTGTTTATAATTTTGTGGGGGAGATACAAGTATAGTGTTTGTTGAAGAATTGGTTTGTTTTTGATATTTAAAACTTTTATGGAGGAAGATAGATATGGCAATTCATGATGATTCGATTGATAGTGTAGAAATGTTCAAAGTGGCATTGCAATCGGGGATTAATTTGTTTACAGATTGGAGGTTAAGGTGGAAGAAAAAATGATTTATAAAGATGCTTCATATTCTGTTAAAGAAAGAGTTGAGGATTTGCTTGGAAGAATGACCCTAGAGGAAAAAGCCGCCCAGCTCTGTGGGAATTTAGCAGTTGCATTCATAAAGGATGGTAAGGTTTCGAAGGAAAAGTTGAGAGAGAGATTTCCTAATGGACTAGGCAGAATTACCCAATATTCCTTAATGGGACTTGTTAATGCTAAACAAATAGCGGAGATTACAAATGAGATTCAAAACTTTTTTGTAAATGAGACCAGATTAGGGATACCGGTAGCACTTCAGTCTGAAAACCTTTGCGGTTATCCGGGAAAAGGGGGGACTTTATTTCCGTCTCAGCTAAATGTGGGTTCAACTTGGGAACCGGAACTAGCCGGCAAAATGAGTAAGATAATCGGGCAGGAGTCAAGAGCAGTAGGAATCACGTCAGCGATGAGCCCGGTTATTGATGTATCAAGAGATCCCAGGTGGGGAAGAACTTACGAAACTTATGGTGAAGACCATTATTTGATAAGCCAAATGGGAATTCAGTATGTAAAGAATATGCAGGAGGAAGGTGTAAGTTGTATTGCGAAGCATTTTCTTGGATATGGCGAAACTCAGGCAGGTCTGAATACTGCCACCACCAGGATAAATGACAGAGAGTTATATGAAGTATTTGCCACTCCTTTTGAGGCAGCCGATAAAGAGGCTAAATTAGATGCTGTAATGGCGAATTACGCTGAAATTGACGGGTTACCGGTAATAGATAATAAGAGAATTGCAAGAACACTTCTCAGGGATACGATGGGTTTTGAGGGAATGTTGACATCTGATGGCGCGGCTGTGTTAAAGACTTTTAATTACTTTAGAGTTGCAAAAACATATGAAGAAGCCGGGTTGCTTGCTAAGAAGGCGGGTTGTGATACAGAAATCCCTGTGGGGGCATCTTTTGCGATACTTCCAAAATATGTCAGAAGCGGAGAGCTTGATGAGAGCATTTTAGATGAATCAGTAAGAAGAGTATTAACTATAAAGTTTAAGAGAGGGTTGTTTGAAAATCCATATTGTGAAGTAGAGAAACTTTCGGAAGCTCTGATAAATGAGGAAAAAGAAGCATTAAGTAAAGAAATAGCGGCAAAATCGCTAATTCTATTAAAAAATGATGGAATCCTACCTTTGAAAAAGGGAAGAAAACTTGCGGTTATCGGTCCTCACGCAGACAATTTAAGATACCCTGTAAGCGGATATACTTATCCTGCTTACATTGAGATGTTAGATGCAGCCAGAAAAGGCAATAAAACAGTTAGCTTTAATGGTATAGTTGATGAGCAGAACAAATCAGAACTGATGCAGGACAGACCAATGGAAAATAAACCTAAAGGTCCTTTTGACAGTATTTTTGAGCTATATAGCACAGAAAACATGGATAAACTTAGCAATATGACGGAAGTACTTAGAGAATATAAAGCTAAAAGTCTTATGGAAGTGCTGAGTGAACGTTTTGAAATAACTTATGAAAAAGGATGTGATATTATAAGTGATGATTACTCAGGATTTGATAATGCAATAGATATAGCTAAAAATTCAGAGGTTGTCATAATGGCTATGGGAGGTAATTGTGGATGGGTAAATGTAACAGGCGGAGAAGGTAAAGACAGGTCCAAACTTGGATTACCGGGGGTTCAACAGCTATTATTGGATAAAATTATGGAACTGGGTAAACCTGTAGTTCTGGTGTTGTATGGACCCGGTGTATTTTCAGTAAATGAGGCAAAGGAGAAGGCTTCTGCCATTATTGAAGCTTTTATGCCGGGACCATTTGCAGGAGAAGCTGTTGCAGAAGTACTTGATGGAACTATAAATCCCGGAGGTAAACTTAGTGTGACAGTTCCAAGGAGAGAAGGACAGATTCCTATATTCTATAACCACAAAACGGGTTCAGGCTATGTAACCGGTGGAGATTCAACAATTAGCATAATATTTTCCGGAGGATATACAGATGGAGAGGCAGACCCATTGTTTCATTTTGGATTTGGTTTGAGTTATACAAAATTTGAACTTTCCGAAATGAAGGTAAATGCAAAAGAATACTCTACAGATGATGAAATTGAGATTAGCTGCAGAATAAAAAATATAGGTGATAGAAAAGGAGATGAGGTAGTACAGCTATATGCCAGCTTTACTGAGGCTCATGTGGTAAGACCCAATAAGCAACTTGTTGGTTTTAAGAGAGTGTGTTTAGAATCCGGCGAAGAAAAGGAGATTATATTCCGATTAAAGACTGCACAACTGGCGTACTATGATGAAAATATGGAGTTTGTGGTGGAGCCCGGTAATCTGGTACTTAAAATAGGAAATTCTTCTAATAACACACCTATTGAGGAAACAGTAGTATTAAAAGGAGATAAGACTAATTTTATGGGTAAAAGATCATATACATGTAATGTAGAATGCAAATAGGGAGAAGGTAAAATTATGAATGCAAAGAAAAAAGCAACAGAAGCTCAGTACTGGCTTTATAGTACAGGAAATTTTCCAAATAACATTATCTTTTTGATGGTAGGAACCTACATAACTTACTTTTATACAGATATCTTAGGTATTAGTCCTGTTATGGCAGGTACTATATTCATGGTAGCAAGGCTTGTAGATGCTATTACAGATCCACTGATGGGAATGATTGTTGATAAAACCAATACAAAATATGGTAAATACAGGCCTTATATAATAGCCGGCGCACCATTTTTGGCTATAATGTTTGTCTTGCTTTTTACCGCACCTGATTTTTCTCCAATAGGGAAAATTACTTATGCATTTGTAACTTATATAGTATATTCTCTCGCTTGGACTATAGTACAGATACCTCAGCTTGCCCTTCCGGCAATATTGACCAATGACTTGGCGGTAAGAACAAGAATACAGGCAATTTTTCAGGCTTTTGGTTCAGTTGCTTCACTAATAATAACTGCTTGGGCTCTTCCAATACTTGATGCATTAGGAGGAAAAGATAATGCCGCAGCATGGTTTAAATTTACAGTAATTTTTGGTACAATTTCAATGATTATATTTATCTTATCTGCTATGTCTGTCAAAGATGTAGATGTTTATAATCCAAAAGCAAAGACTGTGCAAAAACAGAAAATGACTTTAAAAGAGACTCTTTCAGTTATAACAAAAAACAAAGCATTGCTTTGTGTGCTTATAGCTTACGGAACAGATATGTTTGCTTTTCAGATTTCTAATTCCTTAAGGATGTATTTCTTTAAGTATAATATGTTAGGAAGGACAGATTTGATAACATACATAGGGTATGCTCAGACAGCAATAGGATTTGCATTGGTTCTGTTTATTCAACCATTTGTTAAAAAATTGGGTAAAAAAATAGGAATTATAGGTATAGAAGCTTTAGCTATAGTTCTGACTTTGCCTATGCTTATTACAGGTGTTATGGGTAAATACTCAGTAGCAATGGTAATGCTAACTTATATTGGTATAGCATTTACCTGGACAATTAATAATATGTTAAGTAGAGCGGCAGTTCTTGATTCTGCAAACTATGCTCATGTAACTACCGGTGTGAACGGTACAGCATTGGTTAACTCAACATTTACATTTGTAAACAAATGCTGTCAGGCATTCTCTATGTTTTTTGGAGGTGCTATTCTAAGTTCAACTGGTTATAACAAAGACCTTACACAGCAATCAGGAAGCACCTTAATGGCAATTCTGCTTCTGTGTACGGTAGGCCCAATACTGGGATATATAGCATCGCTCGTAGCTATGTATTTTTATCCAATGACAAGAAAAGATGAGATAGAAATGGAGAAAAAACTGGATTCAATGACAGCAGATGTCAATGATGCTGACTTAAATATATAAGGAGTAGTGATGATTAGTTTAGAAGTAAACATAAATCGAGAAATTGAAGCAGAATTAAATGACTTGATGAAAAGACAGGAAGATAGATTTAATAAAATAATTAAAAAAGACTTGGCCTATGCAGATAGCATAGGCTGGTTTGATGTAGATGAGTGGGCTGATGAAAATAAAATTAAGCATATTGAAAAACTTGCTGATAAAGTCAGAGAAGATGCTGAGGTTTTTGTTCTGATTGGTGTAGGTGGCTCCAATAACGCTGCGAGATCAGTGATAGAAGCTTTGTCAGATGGTAAAAAAACGAGAATTATCTATGCAGGCAATACTTTATCTCCACATGCTTTGAAAAAAGTACTTAAAGAGATTGATGGTAAATCAGTATATATAAACTGTATAGCTAAAAATTTTGAAACACTTGAACCTGGTGCCTCGTTTAGAATATTTAGAAAATATCTGTATGAAAAATACGGAGAAGAGGCGAGGGAGAGGATAATAGTTACAGGAACTGCGGGAAGCAGTTTGAATGAGATGTGTAAAAATAATGGATATGATTTTTTAGAATTCCCTCTAAATATAGGGGGGAGATATACGGCCGTCAGTAATGTAGGGTTATTACCTATGGCAGTTGCGGGAGTTAATATCAGAGAGGTGGTTAAGGGAGCAAAAGATATGCAACTTGCTCTTCAAAGAACTAAGCTTGAAGATAATTTGGCTTATCAATACGCCTGCATGAGAAATCTACTATTCAACAAGGGATATAAGATAGAGATGCTTAGTAGCTTTGAACCACAGTATAAATACTTTTATAAATGGTGGATTCAGCTTTTTGCAGAAAGTGAAGGAAAGGATGGGAAAGGAATATTTCCCGTTGCAAGCGAATATTCCGAGGAACTTCATTCAGTAGGACAATTTTTACAGGATGGAAACAATATTATTTTTGAAACTTTCCTGAATGTGATTAAGCCTAATGATTCTCTGATTTTAATCCCGGACAGTATTGAAGACGGATTTGATTATTTAAATGGGAAAGACTTTTGGGGCATAAACAAGTCAGCATTTGAGGCGACAGTCAAAGCACATAGCACCAAGTTGCCCTGCTTAGTGATTTCCGTAGACAATCTTGATGCATATAGTTTTGGGGAACTGTTTTATTTCTTTCAGTTTGCATGTTATCTATCTTGTGAAATTATGGGGGTAAATCCGTTTAACCAGCCTGGGGTGGAGGACTATAAAAAGAATATGTTTGATAAATTAAAGAGATAAATAATATTTCAGAAAAATGAAGATAAAGGAGAGTTGTTTACAGATAAAGAATTAAAATAAAAAAGGATGATAAAAAATCATCCTTATATTCAGATAAATATAGTGGTACAATAGCCTTAGCTTGATGAAGGGAGATAATTACTATGAAAAAAACTAGTAAGTTAGCTGCAATCCCTAAGTGGTTATGGCTATTGTTTTCGTTTATAGCGGCGATGTTGCTGTGGTATTTATTATCCTTAAACCCACAGACTGCAAGAAGTTTTCCTAACGTAGTTTTAACTTTAGAGTCAATAAAAACCATGATTGACAGAGGAGTTTTCTTTACAGACATAGCAAGCAGCTTGATTTCTGTTAGTGTAGGCTTTTTATTAGGCTTTGTGCTGTCTTTGCCTACAGCAATTCTTATGGCTTGGTATGCACCTGTAAGGAATATTATAGAACCTTGGATTCAATTTATAAGAAATATTCCTCCTCTTGCTTATGTACCTCTTGTAGTTATTTCTGCGGGTGTAGGAAGAAAGCCACAGATTATAGTAATTACTATTGCTACTTTTCTTATAATGACAGTTACTATCTATCAGGGTGTTGTAAATGTGGATGAAACTCTTATCAAGGCTGCAAGGGTTCTTGGAGCAACAGATAAAGATATATTTTTTAGAGTTATTGCGCCGGCTACCCTCCCATTTATAATTACAGCGATAAGACTTGGTAGTTCTACAGCGCTTACAACTCTTATTGCAGCTGAATCTACAGGAGCTGTTGCCGGACTTGGAATGAGAATCCGTTCTCTTAACAACAGTTTTGAATCTGCACCAATGCTTATGTACATAATTATAATCGGTATAATAGGAATGTTGGTTGAAAAGCTTGTTAAGTATTTGGAGAGGAGGTTTACTTCATGGCAGGAGAAGAGAGAAGTGTAAGCGGTGATGTGAAGCTTCAAATAAAAAAGCTTAAGAAAATATTTAATACCAGAAACGGCGAGATGATTGCACTGAATGGAGTTGACCTTGATATTAAGGAAAACGAATTTATCTGCGTTGTTGGTCCATCAGGCTGCGGTAAATCAACTCTGCTTAATATAATTGCTGGACTTTCAGAACCTACTTCCGGAGAGGTTTATTGTGACGGTAAGCTTGTTAAGGGGACAGGAACTGAGCGAGGAGTTGTATTTCAGCAGTATGCATTATTTCCTTGGCTTACAGTAAAACAAAATGTTATGTTTGGACTTGAACTTAAGGGAATTAAGGGAAAAGAAGCAGAAGATATTGCAATGAAATATATAAAGATGGTTCAGCTTGAGGAGTTTGCGGAGCATTTTCCTAAGGAACTTTCAGGCGGAATGAAGCAGAGAGTTGCGATAGCTAGGGCTTATGCGGTAAACCCTTCTATCCTGCTTATGGATGAGCCTTTCGGAGCTTTGGATGCCCAGACAAGAACTCAGCTTCAGCAGGAACTTTTAGAGACATGGGAAAAAGAGAAAAAAACCTGCTTTTTCATAACCCATGATGTCGATGAGGCTATTATCCTTGCTCAAAGGGTTATTATAATGAGTGCAAGACCGGGAAGAATAAAGGAGATAGTAGAGATAGATATTCCATATCCAAGAGATCAGGAAACTAAGATGTCACCTAGATTTTTGGAGCTTAAAAATCATATCTGGAGTCAGGTATATAAAGAATATCTTGAAGTTAAAAAGTAGTAAACCTGTAAATATCAGGATAGTTTTACTAAACAAGGAGGAGAAGTTATGAAAAAAAGAATTTTAGGACTGGTACTTTGTGCAACCTTGCTTGCAGGTTCATTAGTTGGATGTAGTGGAAACGCTGCAAAGCCTGAGTCAGAGAAAAAAGCAAGTTCTGCAAGTACACAGACAGTAAGCTCTGCGAAGCAGGCATCTGAAACCAAGTCAGAGACCAAGAGTGAGACACCTGCAAGCAAAAAGCCTGAGCATGTAACCTTAAATGTGGCTTATATGCCTAACTATGCAAGTCTCTGGGCGATTGAAAATGCTATTGCACAGGGCTATATGGAAGAAGAGGGAATTTCAGTTAACCTTACAGAGTTTCAGGATGGACCTACAATTATAGCTGCTATGGAATCAGGGAGTATTGATATTGGTTATATAGGACAGGGTGCTCACAAGCTCTGTATTAACGGTAAAGCATCAATATTTGCACTTTCGCAGATTTCAAATGCTGATGCAGTTATTGGAGGAAAAGATGTTAAGACAGTAGCAGACTTGAAAGGGAAGAAAGTGGCATATTCTTCAGGCACTTCAAGTGAAGACATCCTTATGAAGACTCTCATAAAAGGAGGCATGAAACTTGAAGATATTCAGGCAGTAGATATGGATGCTTCAGCTATAGTAACAGCAATGCTTTCAGGCGGTGTGGATGCTTGTGCTACCTGGTCGCCAAATACTCTTAAAATTCTGGATGAGATGAAGGATGCTACAAAGCTTTCAGATAACCTTACGTTTAAGGATACAACAGTTTCTCTTGCAAGCTGGATAGTAATGCCTAAGTTTGCTGCAGAAAAGCGAGATGTCCTTGTAAGATATACAAGAGCTTTATTTAAGGCTATGGATTATGCGGCTAAGGATCATCAGGAAGAGACTTCAGAGCTTATAGCAAAACGTGTTGCAAGTGATAAGGATACAATCTTTGCCCAGCGCGGAGATGCAGACTGGCTGACAGGTAAGGAAGTTGCAGCAGGTGCAGCAGACGGAACTGTTGAGAAGTACTATGAGCTTCAGAAAAAAGACTTTATAGCAGCAGGCGCAGTTGAAGGCGATCCGGCAGTTAAAGACTATGTAATGCTTGACGTAATGATAGAAGCAGGCAAATAAACTGTAAATAAAAACTCGGCTGTCGGAAGAGAACAAACTTCCGGCAGCTTTATAAGCTTTAAAGGAGGAAGATGTGAGACACGATTATTATAGCTATTCAAAGGAAGAATTGTTAAAGTCACCTAAAATAGAACTTATTCCTATGGAAGACGGTGAGACTGTTTTTAAGTCAATGGCAGAAGAGATGGTGGCTGAAATAGAAAAAAATAATGCAGCCGGTAAGAATACTGTATTTATTTGTCCGGTTGGTCCTGTAGGACAATATAAGTATTTTGTAGAAGCAGTAAACCTTAAGAGGATAAATCTTAAGAATACCTGGTTTATAAATATGGATGAATATCTTACAGAGGGAAAAGAATTGATAGATAAAGACGATCCTTTAAGTTTTAGGGGATTTATGAAAAATGAAGTATATGATAAAATAGATAAAGATTTGGTAATGTCTGAAAACCACCGTGTTTTTCCGGATCCGAAGAACCTTAATCATATTCCTGAGCTTATTAAAGAATTAGGTGGTGTTGATATCTGCTTTGGAGGAATAGGCATAAATGGACATGTAGCATTTAACGAGCCTGAGGAGCAGCTTAACGAGGAGGAGTTTAGAAGGCTTCAGACGAGAATACTAGAGATAAAGCCGGAGACAAGGGCAATTAATTCGGCAGGGTCATTAAATGGAGCCATAGAGGACATGCCAAAATACTGTATTACCATAGGCTTTAAGGAAATTTCAGAGGCTAAAAGAATAAGGCTTGGCTGTTTTAGGGACTGGCACCGGGCTGTTGTAAGAAGGGCAGCTTATGGAGAGAGGACTACAGAGTTCCCGGTAAGTTTATTGCAGACTCATAAGGATATAAATATAAAGTTTCCAAGTTTGGTTGCAGATGTAAGATAGGAGAATATATGGGAAACATTTTTATAAAAGGTGCTGAAGTTTATATAGATAAAGGCTTTAGCAGAAAAAACGTTGAAATAATTGACTCAAAGATTAAAATTCATGACGAGAATTATATTTTGCCGGATGATGCAGAATTAGTTGAGGCAAACGGTAAAAAGCTAATTCCGGGTTTCATAGACATCCATACTCATGGTGGAGTGGGGGTAGATGTAAATGATGCCTCTGCGGATGAACTTGAAAAAATTGGAGAATTTTTTGCAAAAAACGGAACAACATCCTGGCTCTGCTCTGTACTTACAGATACAGAAGGACAGACTCTTTGGTGTATAGACCAATTTAACGAGTATAAAAAAAAGAAAAGGAAGGGTTCAGATTTGGTGGGAATCCATCTTGAAGGACCCTTTCTGGCTAAAGAATACAAGGGAGCCATGCCTGAATTTTTGCTTAGAAAATTTGACATAGATTTGTTAAAAAAATATCAAGAGAGATCGGATGGAAATGTACGCTATTTAACAGTAGCACCTGAGGTTGATGGGATAGCTGGCGGAATAAAGAAAATAACAGAACTTGGTATTGCGGTTTCCCTTGGACATTCCGGAGCTGATTATGAAACGACTATGAAGGCTATAGAGAATGGTGCTACAGCATCTACACACACCTTTAATGCAATGAAACTTTTGCATCAACATTTTCCAAGTATAATGGGAGCTGTGATGGAGTCGGATGTGTACTGCGAGGCTATTTGTGATGGAAGACATCTTCATCCCGGAGTAGTGCGCCTGCTTATAAAGACTAAAGGTCTTGACAGGGTGGTTGCAGTTACTGATTCTATTATGGCAGCCGGACTGCCTGATGGAAAGTATAAGCTTGGAGTAAGTGATGTAGTGGTGGAAAACGGAGATGCAAAATTAGCTGCTACAGGGGTAAGAGCCGGCAGCACTCTCACGCAGAATGTTGCTCTGTTAAACTTATTAAAATTTACAGGTAGACCTCTTACAGAAGTTTTGCCTATACTATCTGAAAATCCGGCTAAGTTAATAGGAATTTATGATAGAAAAGGATCAATAGAGGATGGTAAGGATGCGGACCTGGTACTGCTTGATGAAGAAAATAAAATTTCAGAAGTTTTTGTAATGGGACAGAAACAGGAATGATACAGTAGTTGTAGAATACTATTAGATTAGGAGATAGGAATGCTTATTATACTGACCTTATTTTTGGTTATATCAACCATAATAATGGTATTTCTTAAAAAGAACAGGGAGATGCTTCTTCTGTTAGGAAGCTGCATCTGCCTTATGATGGAAATAGTTGGAGTTATGATATATATAGCCAAAAAAGGTGGTATATCTGAAAGTGTAATGCATTTCTTTTATTTTACTGACAGTATTAGGGAGTGGATAAGGTATTTATACATAAGTCTGGGGAAACTGGGGTTTTTGATTAACATAGGACGAGTTTTGTTTCCTTACTTTTTATTAGATTTAGCCCTAAATTATTCAATGATAGGACCTATAAGAAGAAATAACTGGCTAAAGAAGATTGCAGCCATTCTGCCGTTCATAACATTAATTATGTATTATCCGAGTATATACAAAGCGTTGGTTAATATAAATGAAGAATGGCAGCTTTACCTTGCTGAAGGCAGTATGGTATGGATTGTTATATATTTACTAATAGCAGCAGCCTTGCTTTTAATTGAATATTTTTCAATAACAATAAAATTCTGTAAGGTACAGTTTAGAAAAATAATAATCTGCCTTTTTGCCCTTATGGGAATATATTTATTGTATTGCAGGCAGGATCCGGGACAAGTATATAGGTTTTACAGCTCACCTTTTGCTTGGAATAAGGGAGTGGGGTATTTACAGGGTAATCCTACCATACTTAGTTACATTACATTGATCTTGGTGAGTGTAATATGTTGTGTAATGGGATTTTATAGTATACTTAGTTTTACAAATGATAATTATACTGAGAGTAAAGATGAAGCTATAATACGCAGAAAATTTGATACAGCCAAGATAGGTGCTTCTATGTTTGTCCATAGTATGAAGAACCAGATACTTTCTAATAAGGTAATATATAAAAGAATTTCAGCTTTATTTGAAAAAGAAGTACCGGATATGGTAAAATTAAAAGAATATGTAAATGCTCTTGAGTCCTCTAACACTAATATGCTAAATAGGGTTGAGGATCTTTACCGTCATGTTAAGGCTAATGAAATATACATAGTTCCTGTTTATCTGAAAGATATAATCGAACTTTCTGTTCAAAAGTTTAATGAAAAATACACTGATATCAAGGTGGAAGTAGAGTTAAACCATAAGATTCAGATTTTGGCGGATAAATCGCATTTATCAGAGGCTGTTTGTAATATTCTTACAAATGGCTATGAGTCTATGCTGGAAGCAGGTACTGCTAATAAGAATCATATTATAATTAGGGGTTATAATGAAAGGCTTTATAGTGTGATTGAAATTAAAGACTTTGGAATGGGTATGAATAAGAAGCTTAGAAAAAAGGTTTTTGATCCATTTTTCTCAAGCAACAATTCAAACCACAACTGGGGAATGGGGCTTTATTATGTGAGGGAAATAGTTAAAAGCCACCTTGGAATAATCAATATTGAAAGTGTAGAGGGAGAGGGAAGCAGCTTTTTTGTTATGCTCCCCAAATATAAATAATGTGGGATAGTGCATTGGAGGGAAATTGGATAAGATTAGAATTCTGATTGCGGATGATTTCGTATATTTAAGAGAAGATCTGACTGAGTTAATAAATAAACAGGAAGATATGGAAGTAGTCGGAGAGGCTGAAAGCGGAAGTGAAATCGTTGAACTGGCAGAAAAAACAGATTATGATATTATACTTATGGATATTGAAATGGAGCAGACCAATGCGGGGATATTGGCTGCTGAGAAAATAAGAGATAAAAATCCTGATTCGGGTATAATTTTTCTTACGGCACATGAGACCAAAGAAATGATAGTTACAGCGATGGGGGCAGGAGCTGTAGACTATGTGGTAAAGGGAGTTGAGGAAGAGGTACTCCTTATGCACATTCGAAATGCTTATGAGGGC
>ERZ773067.1208-NODE-1208-length-14160-cov-3.312230_pt1 | contig 14160 bp, 10 predicted proteins | sample MGYA00580622_ERZ773067 | MGnify/ENA primary metagenome ERZ773067 (study PRJEB29015, sample SAMEA2737998) | human oral metagenome | biome: human oral; feature: human-associated habitat; material: dental | place: China | collected 2113 ...
GCTGCCGGAACTCGCGCCCGGGGCGCTGCCGGAACTCGCGTCCGAGAGGCTGCCGGAACTCGCTGATCGGCGCGCTTTTATAATCATCGTCGGCCCACACCCCGCCTGTCCGCTCCCCCGCGGATGCCGGGTGCAGCCTGCTCGTCGGAGGAATTCCCGAGGGAAAGCGGGTGGGCCCCAGCGTGGGCTGGGCGTTCTCCCAGGCTGACGCACCGGTCGTCGCGTAGCGGACGTGGGCCACCCCCACGTGTCCGTTCAACGTGGACAGCGACTTCTCGTCGAATACCTGCGAAACGAGGCCCATATCTTTGTACACGAGGATGGTTTGCCCGTTTGACACGGCTATCCCCGCGGATTCCTGCCCTCGATGCTGCAGTGCGTAAAGGCCGTAGTACGCGAGTTGAGCTATCGGCTGGCCGGGTGCGTACACCCCGAAAACACCGCATTCGTCTTGCGGTTTCTCACCTGGAAAAAGCTCGGCAGTCAAACGCCCATCAGCCACCACACGCCAATTGTCTCACAATGCGGAGCGGGCACAGTCAGCTTTGTTCGAATGTCGGAAGCAGGCTCCATTTTGGTGCATGTCAGCCATCAACGACGCCGGCTTCACCCGGAAGCCGGAATTCGACTGTCGACGTCGAGATCTCCGCGCGGCGCAGAACCGCTGAGACCTTCGTGCCGCGCACCAGAGGATCGCCGACGATCGTCGCCTGGATGGCAGGCTCTCGGATCATGACTTTGCCGAGCCCACGCGAATCTTCGGCGGCAACAGACTTCACACGACGGCGCAGAACATCCACCACGACCCCGTCGAAGGCCTCTCCCTCGCGTCCGGCGAGCACGAGCGCTTCGACCGCATCGAGCGCGCCTCGCTCGTACTGCCCCGCGACTTTGGCCGACGCCGCCATTTCGACGGGAAGGCGCCCCAAGCCATCCTCCACCCATTCGGGCATGTCCTCACCCGTGCAGATACAACGGCAGATTTCAAGCGCATACCTGTCGGCAAGCCTGCGCAAAGGCGCGGTGACATGCGCATACCTCGTGGCGAGAGCGGCGTGGTCAAGCACCACTTCGCCGTGCCTACCGCCTTCTTCGACGCCGATAGGAAGCGTGCGGTAACCCGCGCCGCGGAAAAGGCCGACGGCCTCATTGAGGAATGCCGCCCCCGCGGACGTGTGGGAGCTTATTCCCCGCACGAAATAGGGATAGCTCACGCCTTCCGGCCAATTCAGCCGCAGGGCGCGCGCCACGGATCGCAGACGCTCGATGTCGCGGCGCTCCGCAGGAGGCATCGTTCTGAGAATTCCTACGTTCGCGTCGCCCATGAGCCTGGCCGCAGCGATGCCCGTCAGAAGCGATAGCTGGGCGTTCCATTCCTCGACTCGGGTCATATTGCGGAAAGCGAGCCGATAGCCACCCTCATGTGCTTCCACGACCTGTTCGGGCAGGGCCAAAGAGATTCCCCCTCGTGAGGCCTCGAGGATCTGGCGTTTCATGCCCACTTCGGCAAGCAGGGCCATTTGGTCGTCTTTAACCTCGGGCGGAAGCGAAGGCCCGCCGTCAAAAGCGGCTTGAACCTGGTCGTAGCTCAGTTTGGCCACCGAACGAATCGCGGCAAGCTCAATCCACGTCCACGTGAGTTCGCCACTGGCGTCAAGGTGGTGGTACCAAAGATAAACCGGACGTTCCCGGCCGGGGAGAAGTGACGCGGCGTCATTCGAAAGGACCTCCGGGTGGAGGGGAATGGAACCGTCTGGACCGTACAGGGTTTGCCCGCGGCGATGGGTTTCGGCGTCGAGCGGGCCGCCGGGTTCGATAAACATTCCGACGGCGGAGATCGCGTACCGTACCAGGTAGCCGGCGCCCTCGCGCTCAATGAAGAACGCCTGGTCAAGGTCGAGAGACGAAGCCGGGTCGACGGTGACGAAGGGAATGTCGCTCCTATCGACGAAACGCGCCTGGAAATCGGGGTCCTCCGTCCAGCGGGCTGCTGCTCGTTCGGCATCGTCGAGAACCTCTGCCGGAAAGCTGCCCGGAATTCCCAATTTCTTGCGCAGGGATGCTAGAGAGCCGCCAACGGCATGAGAACCGGCGACGTTCGTCTTGATCAGGCGTTTTGGCACGAACTCAGACTAGCGGCGCCCCCGGTAGGCCGCCACCGGGGCCGACCGTTGAGCCATTCGGCTCGCAGTGGTTATTTTTGCTTACTTTATAAGCATTTTGCGGAGCAAATCGTGATGCAGAAATGACGAATGTGACAGATCGGACTCTTTCACTGCCGACCATCGTCCGGCGTCACCGCAAGCTGTCGTCCATGCCGCTGCCAGCCATCATCCGCGTCACTGCAAGCTGTCGTCGCTTTCGAAGGCCCAGCGGTCCAGCGCAGCTGATGTGAACATGGGAAAGAAATCCGCGAGGTCGGCCCGCGATCCAGAAGCGCTGATTTTCCCCGATTCTCTGGCTTCTTTCCACGTCATAGAACCGATGGCTAGGGCGAGAAAGACGTCGGCATCCAATTCGACGACATTGGGAGGAGTGCCGCGTCGATGGGTGGGACCATCGACCATCTGTACCGCCCCGGCAAAGGGAACACGTACTTCCACGCTGTGGCCCGGATGCCGCTCTGCCAGAGCCGACAGCGCAAAACGGGCGGCGGTGCGGGTTTGCGCAGAGTCGAGAACGCCACGCCTCGCCCGCGCCAAAAGGGGCATGGCCGTTGCCGCATCGATCTTAGGCATCGAAGCTGACCCCCACTAGGTCAGCACTTCCACTAGACGTTGAACGAGAATCAAGCCGGAAACGGGCGCGGGCAGTATGGCCCGCGTAGCCGCTTGTTCGGGCGGCGTATCGGCCCGTATCCGGGCGAAAAGTAGACAGCCTAGGGCTCTGCCGCCTGCCTAGGCCACGCCTACTGGGGGCAGGGTGCAAACCACGCCCGAAACGAGCGATTCGCACGCAAAGCGCTACGGAGAGCCCAAAATCATCCGGCACGCCAGATGCTGCTGACACGGTCATAGGACGCATGAATACAGGGTAGGCGCTCCCAACCTTTTCTCGCGACTTGGCCAGGGAGCGCCTACCGTTCGGGTGGTCAGCGGCGTCGAACCTCAGCTCGGCTATACGCCGACGCCATACCTCAGCCCGGCTATACGGCAAAGCCAAACTTCAGCCCAGCCGCACGACCACCCCAAGCTTCAGCCTCGGTATCCGACGGTGTCCAGCTCGCCCTGCGCGAAGACACCCGCGAAGTAAGCGGAAGCCTTCGTTCCGCCGATCTTCACCGTGGGCAGCTGGCCGCTGGCGCCCTTGGGCTCGGCATTGACGTAGAGAACACCATCACGAACGAAGGAAACCGTGTCGGCTTTTTGGCCTTCGTTCCATTTGCCCGCGACCACCGCGTCTCCGGCCTGACCGATCTCATACGAGTAGGCGGCATCTCCCCCGGTCAACGCATTGTTGGCGAAGATGGAGGTTCCGCGCCGCACGGCCACGGTGTCTTTCCCGTCGCCATCCCAATCGCCGGCAAGAGCTTTGTCGTCAGCCTTGCCGTAATGGAAACTCTTATCGGCATCCCCACCAACCAGTTCGTTCTTGACGAAGATCTGACTGCCGCGCCGCACGGCCACGGTGTCTTTGCCGTCGCCATCCCAATCACCCACGATGGGAACGTCACCGGCTTTTCCGTAGTGGAAGCTGAGATCGGCGTCCCCGCCGCGCCATTCGTTCGCAACGAAATAGCGGTTTCCTCGCTTGACCGCGGGGGTGGCGACGCCGTCGCCGTCCCAGTCGCCGAGGAGGGCGACGTCGTCGGGACGCCCGAAAGGTATCGAGGAAACTGTCTCATCCCTTTTAATAACGAATCCATTGGGTGTAGTAGAGACGTCCTTCTGCACAACGATCAAAGGAAGCGCCACGCGGGTCTTGTCGTCCGTCCTGACGATCAGCGTGTAGTTGCCGGGATCTTGATCATCCGGAAGGGTGAACGTCAAGGTCGACTTGCCGGTTTCATCGCTGTCGGGGGTGATAGCCCGGTCGATCGTGCCCTGCGCCACGACGTTCCCACCCAATCTCAATTCCGCCACGTTCGGCTTCGGCTCGGAGCCGGTGAAAGCCAAGGAAGAAATCTCAAACGTGGCTTTCTCACCCTGAAGCAGCTTTGTGGGACCGGTCAAGCCAACCGAACGCTGGGTGTAGTCGGGAGTGATCCCGGGGTGAGCCTTGAGGTACTCGTCGAATACGTCTTTGTCGATCAAGCCCGTGTCGGTGTAGGTCTTGGCGACTTCCGGTTCTTTGAACACCGTGTATCCGTCACCGCCCTCGAGAACGAAACTATTCGAGGCCACAACGTGCTTGGTCTTCGAATCCTTGCGATCCAAGGCTTTTCCATCGAGGCTCACCGCGGTGACCTTCGAACCGATGGGAGCCTTGGGATCGTAGATGTAGGTCAGATTCTTCGACAGGCCGAGGCGTTGAACGGATCGCGAGGCGTTCCCGTCGTTTTTCCATTGCTGCTCGAGGAGCGCGTAAACCTGGGCCGACGTCAATTCGGCCGTTCCATAAGCATTGCCGAAAGGTTGGACGCTGAAGGATTCTTCAACAGTGACGATCCCATCGCCGTTGGCGTCGGGGTCCGCGCGCAAGCCGCCCGGATTCATCACCGCGAAATCCGGCTTTTTGGCCAGCTTCTGGCCGTAAGAATGGAAGGACTCGGCAAGCAAATTGCCCAGGGAGGATTCCGTTCCGCGGTTCGCACCAAAATCGGTTCCATTATTCGTACCGCGTACTGCGACCCCGTTGAGGGTTCCGACCTGCTGAGCCCCAAGCTTCTTCGCATTGGCGTCGGCTTTCTCGTACATGGCCAGGATCTGACGATCGACGGGGACGTTTGGATCCCTTGCCCTATCGCCGACGCTGAGATTTTCAGCCTTAGCGGAAGCAACCTTTTTGGTCGCAGGATCGTAGCTCAGCGAGATTTTCCCGAGCAGTTTGCCATAAGATCCCGGTTCGATGACGGGCGCGCCGGAGGCCGTCGTCGCATTCGCATCGACGTGGGTATGCCCGGCGACGACCGCGTCGACGTTGGCCCCCACCGATGCCGCAATCTTCCGATCTTCGTGCATAAGGGCCACAACGATATCCGCCTCGCCGTTCGATTCGTCGCCATCTTTGAGCTGGGAAGCGTACTTGTTCGTTGCCGCAACGGGATCCGTGGGCTTGAGTCCGGCAATTCCGGCGGGTGATACGAGCGTGGGAAGATCGGCGGTCACGGTTCCAACAAAGCCGACCCGAACGCCAGATTTCGTTGTGATCACGCGATACGGCGGCACGGTTGCCGCATCGACACCCTCAAGGTTGGCCACCAGGTACGGCCATGAGGCACGCTTGGCGAGCCGGCCGGTGACGTCGGAGTAGCCCTTGTCGTACTCATGGTTTCCCGTGGATGAGACCTGCAGGCCCATCGTGTTGAGAATGTCGATCGTCGGTTCATCTGCGGCTATCGAAGAAACGTAGGCCGACCCGCCCACGAGGTCTCCGTTGCCGACAAAAAGCGTGTCCGGGTTGGCCGTGCGCATCCGACCGACCTCGTATGCCAAGGCCGCGGCGTTCTCGATGTGCCCGTGGAAATCGGAAATTGCGGCTATATCGATCGTCTTCCGCCCCTCGGCCGAGCTGGCGGATGCCCCGGCCGACGGCGAATCGTCGGCGGCGACGGGTAGCGTCGCGATTCCTAACGAACCGAGGGCGATCGAAAGAGCGCCTAACACTCGGCACGAACATTTTTTCGCGCTGGACATATGTGCCCCTTTCATGATGGTGAGCCGCCTCAGACTACCAATGGCATTAAAGGAGCAACCTCCGCCGTATAGATGAGGAAAACCTCGAATTCCAATGAAAACGGGACTTGCGGATCCCATTTTCCTCGGAATTCGAGGTTTGAACCTGAAAACCCTTTAAAAAGCTTCACAAGCCTTTAAAAAGCTTCATAAGCCTTTTCAAGGCCTCACAAGCCTTCTCAAAGCCCCACGAAGCCGCCTGACGCTCAAGCCGACTCAAATCTGTAGTCGATTCAAGGCCCCGAGCCGGCTCCTCCTCAACACCGGCTCAACCGCTCAAGCTAGCTCATGCTCCCGAGCCGGCGCAGGTGCTCAGGGCACCTGCGCCTATCACACCGGCTCAGACGATTCCGTGCGCGATCATGACGTCGGCAACCCTTGTAAAACCGGCGGCATTGGCACCCAGCACATAGTCACCGGGCTTGCCATAAAATTCGGCGGTCTCGACGCAGGCGTCGTGGATATCTTCCATGATCCCCGCGAGTTTTGCCTCGGCGGTGGCAAAATCCCAGCGGGTGCGCCCGGCATTCTGCTCCATCTCGAGGGCGGAGGTCGCCACACCGCCGGCGTTGGCAGCCTTCCCCGGGCCGTAGAGGATTCCTGCGGCTTGGAAAGCTTCGACGGCTTCGGGCGTCGAAGGCATATTCGCTCCCTCGGAAACGGCGACGCAGCCGTTCTTCAGCAGGGTAGCGGCATCCTTTCCATCGAGCTCGTTCTGCGTAGCGCAGGGAAGGGCCACATCAACTGGAACATCCCACACGCGGCCTTCTTTGACGAGTTTGGCGCCTGGACGGCGGTTGACGTAGTCGGCCACGCGTCCGCGCTCGACTTCCTTGACCTGCTTGAGGAGGTCGAGGTCGATGCCGGCCTCGTCAACCACATAGCCGGAGGAATCCGAGATCGTAACGGCAGTGCCACCCAGGGCCTGAAGCTTTTCGATGGCGTAAATCGCAACATTACCCGAGCCGGAAACGGCGACTTTCTTCCCTTCGAGCGAGTCACCTTTGGTACCCAGCATCGACTGAGCAAAAAGAACCGTGCCGTATCCGGTGGCCTCAGTGCGCACGAGCGAGCCGCCGAAGCCGAGGCCCTTGCCGGTGAGGACGCCGGCGTCATACCGGTTGCGAAGCCGCTTGTACTGGCCGAAGAGGTAGCCGATTTCGCGGCCGCCCACGCCGATGTCGCCCGCGGGAACGTCAGTGTTCGGCCCGATGTGGCGGGAAAGTTCGGTCATGAAGGACTGACAGAATCGCATGACCTCGGCGTCGGACTTACCGTGCGGGTCGAAGTCCGAACCGCCCTTGCCCCCGCCGATCCCCTGACCGGTCAAGGCGTTCTTAAAGATCTGTTCGAAACCAAGGAATTTGATGATTCCGACGTTGACCGAGGGGTGAAAGCGCAGGCCACCCTTGTAGGGGCCGAGCGCAGAGTTGAACTCCACGCGGAAACCGCGATTGACCCGGACATTCCCAGCATCGTCAACCCACGGCACCCGGAAGATGATTTGACGCTCGGGCTCGACCAAACGCTCCAAAAGCCCACCTTCAGCGTATTCCGGTTGTTTTTCGATCACCGGCACCAGGGAATCGAGGACCTCTCGCACCGCTTGGTGGAATTCCAGGTCGCCGCCGTTGCGGGAAACGACCTGCTCGTAGGCCTTCTCAACCTGTGCGTTCATATTGGCTCCTATCTGCCGGATCGAAGCGCGGGCCCGCCGAGTCGAGGCATAGATCGCTCCCACTCCACGTACCGCACCCACTCCGGGGTCTCTTTTACTTCGGCATTAATTATGCGCGGGAATTTCGTTACCAAGCGACGAAATTTCACAATTCGAACAAGATGGCTACGTGTTTTTCATCACGAAGCTTTAAAAAACGGGGATCTACGGCCTGTATAAATGACCGTAGATCCCCGTCGTTCGACCTCATTTCCGACGCCGCAGCGCGACCGTCACCGCGAACAGACCGAGTACGCCCCACACGGCGAGCAGAACCCACGAGCGCCCGGGAACTGAGAAGTCCTCGGAAGCGAGGCCGCCCCGCATAACCTGCGCCATCGGCTCGAAGGGAAGCCATTGATGAGCGGTTTGAAGCCAATGCGGCAACCTTTCGACGGGGAAGGTCATGGGGGCGAAGATCATCGAGACGAAGATGCACAGCTGGCCGACGAGCATGGCGATCTGCGGCTTTAGCAAAACGGCCGCCGCGTACCCGACGGAGGCCGCGATAAGGGAAACCAACATAGCGCCGGGAACCGCCCACCACGTGATCGATAGGTCGACGTCGAAGCGGAACGAACCAAGGACAGCTCCGATTACAAGCCCCGGCAACACGACAAGGCCCCACACCAAAAGGTCGCTGAGGACGAATGCGAGCCTGCCCAGGGGCAGAGTGAGCATCCAGTCGAAGCTCCCCTCGGTTCGATACGTCCCGACGATCTGTGTGGTCAGCGAGAAACCGAGCGTGAGGATAGACAACGTGGGGCCCGCCGTCAGGAGGTATAGGCTTTCCTGACGTCCGACGTCACCGATGATGTAGCCGTATCCGTACACCACGGTGACGGCGACGAACAGCTGCAAAACGATGATTACCGGGATCACGACGGATTGGCGCCTGAATTGCCACTGCACGAACAGGCCGATCTGGCCGAGCAGCCCCACCTCACGATTCTGCGATGTACCGGGCCCGATCGGCTTGCCTGCGGCCAAGCCATCTTGTGCGGCCATGCTGCTGCCCGTAGCCACACCGCGCTCCGCAACCATGCTGCTCTCTGCGGCCACACCGCGCCCCGCGGCCGCACCGTCTTTTACGCTCATGCCGCTCTTTGCGGCCGTTCTGTTTTTTGCACTCATGCCGCCTTCTCCTCTCTTTTCGCGGCTGCGCCGTCGGCCGTCAGCGCCACATAGACTTCTTCCAGTGAGACCGGCCCGATCTCATATCTAGAAATTTCCCCGGATCCCCGAGCCTTCGCAGCCCAACTGGCGGCGTCGGCCACTTCGCTTTCGTGCACTTTGACGCGGATTCGCGTCGAATCGATCTTTTCGACGCGCCAGGACTCCGGCACAGCCGGCTCGCGCCCGCGTTCGACGTCGACGTCGAGATAAACCCCGTCGCCGAAATGGGAAACCACCGAGGCGGGCGTTCCCGATGCGAGGATCTTCCCGTGGTCGAGAAGTACGAGGCTGTCAACGGCCCGCTCGGCTTCCCGGACGTTGTGCGTGACGAGCAAAACCGCCGCCCCGCGCTCAGCGACCCTGCGAACCTCATCCCACAACAGGCGCCTTCTCACCGGATCGACGTCGTTGGTGGGCTCGTCAAGGACGACGAGGGCTCCCGGCTGCGCGACCGCCATGGCGAAGGCGGTCAGCCGAGCAACCCCACCGGAGACTTTTTCCGCGAGTTTGTCCGCCCATTCCCCCATGTCAAGCGCATCGATCAGTTCGGCGGCGCGCGCCCGCATTGCCGAGCGACGGCCTCCACGAATACGCCCCGTCAGCTCAATCGCCTTGCGGGGGCTAATGCCGGTAATCGGCACATTCGCCTGCGCCTGAACGCTTACGAGCCGCCTCGCAAGCGCAGGTTCAGCGACAACATCGACGCCGCCAACCGCTATCGCGCCGGAATGCGGCTTGTACAACCCGACGATTTGATTGACGAGCGTAGTTTTCCCCGCGCCGTTATGGCCGAGAACCCCCACGATTTCGCCGGCCTCGACGCTCATGGTTATTCCATCATTCGCCCGAATCAACCGCTGGCCGGAGCCAAAGTGCTTGTGCACATCGTGCACACCAAGAACTTCGTCCATCGCGTTTCCTTTCCTTGTTTGAAATACCTATTGGAATATACCAGAAAGATTATCACATCGATAACCCAGTTCGGCAAGAATCTGCTTGGTTTTGAAAGACGGGGTCGAAGATAACGGCGCCATTCGCGGAAATTCATACCTTTCGGTATTAAGTATTCGGCGTACGGAGACCCGCCGGAGCAGCGAGCACATCGCCTCAGTGAACGCACCACCGCCGAAGCGCACGCGGCACACCACAACAACCCACCACTACGAGGCCCCACCGCCACCACAACAAGCCCGCCATCACAGGGCCCCACGGCCACAGCACCCCACCGCCACTACAGTGGCCCCTCCATCACAACGAACGCACCGTTGCAGCAAACGCGCCGTCGTCACAATTCCCCCAGGGCGACTTTGCGGGAGTTCAGCATTAACAGCCGTCACCGACAGACACGCACCACTAACGGATACGAGGGCGACTTCACGGGGACTCGGCCGCGCGGGTATCCAGCTATTTTTGGCTAATTTTGGGGCAAGCCGACCTCTCCCCGCCCCTCCCCAAAGCGATTGGGGAGCTCTCCACCCCGTCCAAGGCGGGGGAATCGCCACGGGCTGAATAGACTGTTCTCGCTCAACCAATGAATTACGTCTCCTGGGAGATAATGTGTTTCAAGAATTCTCCATCGCCGACAGCGAGCGAAGCGTCTTGGATAATCGCATGGCTGAGGCGCAGGAAAAATTCCTGTATGCACAGGAATTAATGTCTAGGGTGAGCAGCCTGGAAGAGAGCGCCGAAAGTGAGAACGGAGAAGTCTTCATCACCGTAGACAATTCCGGCGGCCTATTGGAGATCGAGCTTGCGGACTCTGCAATGGAGCTGGAAGCCGACGATCTGGCCGAGCTCATCATGGAGACCTTTCAAGATGCGCACTACAACGTCACGGAAAGCTATACCGATCTGGTCTACGACGAATTTGGCGAAGATTCCGCCATCGCGCAGGCCGGTATAGCCCAGATGCGCGGACGCCTTTTAGACGAAGGCGAAGCCGATGAGACCGAAATGGCAAACAAAGCGATCTCAAGCCTTTGGAGGCGATAGTGGAATTAAAAGTCGAACCTTCCGTCCTGCGTAGCCACGCTGCCAAGGTAGCCGAAATCAGCGACGGAGTTGCAAGCGCCAAATCTGCTTCGGGAGCCACAAACCTTGCAGGCGGCGCCTTTGGGATCATGTGCTCCTTTATGGTCCCGCCCCTGTCAGCAGTCAAGGGCGTGGCAGATCTTGTCATCGACTCGGCCGCTGGCGCCATCGAAAAAACCGTCGGAGACCTGAAAGACGTTGCCGATTCCTATGAGGACACCGACGTGGCGAACTCTAAGGCACTCAATGACATTACTGCACTTCTGGGAGGTCAATGATGGAAACTAAGCTACCCACTGCAAGCCCTAAAGCCCCTGAAGCACCCAGCGGAGAGGTGCCCACCAAAACCGAGGGAAAGGCGCCCAGCGCAACAGATCAGCAGGAGTCGAAGCCTGCCAAAGCGACGGTTGCCGGCCCCGAAGAACGCTCACCTCTTTCGGGGCTCGGCCTCATTGAGGACGGCCAAGACATTGCCGAGGCCATGGAAAGCGATTCGTGGGTGGCTCAGTCCCTGGCGAGCTTTGGCACCGCCATGGACATGCAGCAACTCGTCTCGGACCCAATCCAGACTCTCATGTCGTGGGGGATCGCTTGGCTGCTCGATCATATGTCCCCGCTCAACAAATGGCTCAACGACCTTACCGGCGATCCGGGCGAAGTACAGGGTTTCGCGGGAACCTGGGCTTCGATCGGTGAGACGCTGCAAAGCAACTCCAGCGATCTCGCCAGATCACTGGTCACTGATCTAGAAGGGCAAGAGGGCGCAGGCATAAGCGCCTACACCGCCTTGCAAAGCGACATCGCCCAGCACATTGAGCTGGCCGGAACCTGCTCCAACGCCATGTCCACCGCCCTAGGCGTCGCTTCGACCATCGTGCAGGTGGTTCATGACCTGGTCCGCGATGCCATCGCCGATATCGTCTCAGCCATAGCAGAGAAGGCAGCAGAGCTGGCGATATCGTGCGGAACCCTCGCCCCGAAAGTCATCAAAGACGTCGTCTCTTTAGCCTTGGAATGGGCCGGAAAACTCCGCAAGTACGTTGATGACCTCCTCTCTTCGTCGAAGAAGCTCTCCAAGCTCTCAGACGATTTATCCAACATGCTCACGCGGTTGAAGGACGCCCTGGCAAACATCAAAAGTGGAGTAAAGGACACCATCGCCGAGCACACCGGCAAAGGGGGCAACAAATCCGCAACGCCAGACGGCGAATTCAAGCCACCGGAGCCCAAAGCATGGGACGAGGATGGTGGCTATGTCGAAAGCCGCTACTTCAACAACGGGGCTGGCCGTGACGGGAATGGAGCCAGGATCGACTACCAGTTCGACAAAGACGGAAACTTCATGGGTGCTCAATGGTGGCATAACGAAGATAATGTCGCATCAAGCAGACCAAAAGACCTGGAGGAGAGGCAGAATTTCCGAGACCAAAATCCAGACTCCGTGTCTCAACTCACCGACCCGACCAAAACAAAAGAATATAAATACGATAGTGGGCACGTCGCAAACGCCCACCTTTTACCAGACAGCCATAAGAGGATTCTAGACCCTGACTATGACGTTAAGAGCGTTTTCCGCGGTGAGCATGCGGATGCCGAATCGGCAGTCGATAAGGTACGTACCTACATGAAAGATAACCCCGACTCAAGCTGGAAAAACGCCGTGAGTAAAGCCGGGCTCGACCCAAATGAGCGAAATGCAATCGACGCCCTGGAAAAGAAGGAAACCGGTCTCAACCTATTTGGCATGGAGCAAAAAGTCAATAGAGCTGGTACCACACGAGATGGCGACCCCTCCTACTACAGCAAATTCGAGCGACCTTATGTCATGGGACTGTCAAAAAACGAAAACATATCAGACGGTGCCTGGGTGGCTTCAGAACTACGGATCGCCGGAACTAAGTTCGAGCGCCCGGAATCCTTCTCCATGCAAGTCACCACAGCTGGAGGGGACAACGTTCAAGTCCTTGATTCGCAAATGTATCGCAATGTCCCACAAGACGCGATGCTACCGAATTAAATCTCCAACCCGTAGACTCCAGTCGCTTAGCATGTTTTACTGTATGCGAAGCATCGACATCTGAAAGGTAGTTCTCCATGACCGAGCCCAACACCGCGGATTCTCGCGATATCGACACGAAGTACATGATGGAGGTCGGAAAGATCCTGCACGCGGCAGCGGCAGCCACAGCCGAAGGGTGGACTGATATAGGTCTGCTGGTTAACCAGTCGCCTAACGGGACGGAGGTGGCTACGTACGCGGTCGTCGTCTGGAACGGGAAACACTACGACAAATGGATGCCCGAGGAGGCATTGGCTGATCTCGCCAGAATTCTTGGCGCATGGCAGAACGACCTGACCCAGGCCGGCTTCCGGAACTGGACGTCCATGTTCGTAGGGGCCAAATCTCCCGGAGGCTTTGCCTGGCTACCCTGTTATTCGCCGGATTATGGGCAGTGGCGCATTCAAGCAGACGCCCCGAACTGGCCAACCATCGAACAGGGCCTGCAGTACGTGTCCTAATTTGACCGATTTCCTCGGTCTTGGGCGATAAGGGCCAATAGCGACCTCTTTTCACCGCTTCAAGTTGCTTATGGAAGTGCGAGTCACCGGAGGCGGGCGGCATCCCGTTTGTGAACGCCGCCCGCCAGCCTGCTTATACCCCGCGGCTCGCCAGAAGCGAGGTCACCCGCGCGGTGCGTTCGGCCGCGGCGTCGGGGCTGTAGCGGCCGAGAGCAACGTCGTCAGTTATCTTCCCGTCGGCAAGCAACAAAACCCTGTCCGCCCGCACCGCGACCATCGGGTCATGCGTGACGAGGACGACCGTTGTGCCGCGAGCACGAATCTCACCCATAATGTCGAGAACCTGCGCGGCAGAAGCGGAGTTGAGCGCGCCGGTCGGCTCGTCGCCAATAACGATCTCCGGGGCGTTGATGAGAGCGCGGCAGATGCTCGCCCGCTGGAGCTGGCCGCCCGAAACCTCGGCGACGTCGCTCGATTCAAGCCCCGATATTCCCATGCTTTCCATTAGCTCGCGAGCGCGGGCCACGACCTCTTCGCGGGGTTCGTCCCCGGCGAGAAAGCCCGGTAGGGCGATGTTGTCGAGCAGGCAAAGCGTGCGCAGAAGATGCGGGTTCTGGAAGACGAATCCGAGGCGGCGCAGCCGCAGTGCCGCGAGGTCTTTTTCCTTCATTCCGGTCAGATCCTCGCCAGCCATTTTGACGGTACCGCCCGTGGGGCGGTCAAGGCCGGAGAGTATGTGGAGGAAGGTCGTTTTCCCCGAGCCCGAGGGGCCCATGATCGCGACGAACGATCCCGGCTCTATCGCCACGTTCAGCCCGTCGAGCACGCGGGAGTCGTAGTCCTTCGTTATGTCAATGGCTTCCAAGATCGGCATCGCCGTCT
>ERZ773067.1211-NODE-1211-length-14151-cov-6.454455_pt1 | contig 14151 bp, 11 predicted proteins | sample MGYA00580622_ERZ773067 | MGnify/ENA primary metagenome ERZ773067 (study PRJEB29015, sample SAMEA2737998) | human oral metagenome | biome: human oral; feature: human-associated habitat; material: dental | place: China | collected 2113 ...
TCCGTCTTCCCCACTCCCTTGGGGCCGTCGATCGCAATGGCGGGAGCGAGCGGCAGCAGCTCGTCCAACTTCCAGATCCACCCGCCCCGGGCAGGTATTCCACACCGATTACGCTATGTTTCACACGCTCTCTGCACTACCATTTGAACACCTTCTACGCTACTGCTCCCACATCTCGCGACCGCCCTGCCACGACCCCCACCCCAATTCCCCAGCTCTCCCGACATCCGCTGGCATTCCCGCCATCCGCCAGCCTTTCGACCGGAACGCCTGCCTTCCCGTCGAACGCCAGCGCTACAGCGCAAGCAAACGACGCATAGACAGGCGAATCCCGTTGCAGCCAGAGATCCGTCCCACGCACCCCGAAGACCTTCTTTGACATGTCACAACACTACCGAAAACGGTAGACTTGTGACATGACAGCGATGGTGAAGTATCGAGATCTCGTGCACGAGATCGCCTTGGACAACCACGGCTACGTCACCACCCAGGCGGCAGTCGAAGCAGGAGTGCCCGCGGTTGAGCTTCCGAAACTCGCGGCACGCGGTGGGATGGAGAACGTCGCCTACGGGTTGTACCGCGTCTCGGCAGTGCCGCGCAGCGAGATCGACCAGTTCGCCGAAGCCCTCCTGCGCGCGGGTGAGGGTGCCTATCTGTACGGGGAATCGGTGCTTGCGCTGCTTGGCCTCGCCGACGTGAACCCCCGCCGGATCACGGTGGCGGTCCGCAGACGCACCCGCCCCAGGCTGCCCGCTTTCATGGAGCTGACTCTGGTCAGGGGCGACGCCCGCACGACCCGCTATCAAGGCCTGGATTCACAGCCGGCGGCAGACGCGATCCTCACCTGCCGCGGATCCATCGAAACACCCCGCCTGCTGAACGCCGCCCGGGAGGCCCACGAGGAAGGACTGCTAACCACGCGGGAACTCCGGCTGGTGAGAAAGGAACTGAAGTCATGACCTACACCAGCGCCCCGCCCAGCGTACGTTCCCTGGAACAACGGATCCGCAACGTTGGGGAAAGCGCTGAACTCGCACTGCGGAGAAGAATCTCCATGGCAATGGTCGTGGTCAGCCAGATGCTCCCAGAAGAAGCAGTCAAGGGCGGTAGCGCACTGGCGCTGCGTTATGGTCGAGCGACTCGGTTCACGCACGACCTCGATGTGGCCCGGAAACATTCACTGGCGTTGTTCCGTAGAGACTTCGAGTGTCCATAGAAACTCATTCAGGACCATCTCCAATTCTACCCGAACCAAGGATTTCACTGGGCAATGGACGCTCCTGAACAGGTCCCGTCGTTTAAATCTAACAACATCTAATCTCCAGCTCACATGTTTTCAACGAGAGACCCGAAAACAGTTTCATGAAAACGATCGATTGCAGCACGCCAAGCCAGTTCAGCGTCCTCTATCCCAAGTGCTTGTCGTATTGGCGCCCAGGCCACGGATGCGATCTCCTCCGTGCTGCTACGCAGGCAGTCCCCAAGATGAGCCAGCGAAGGAGGAGCTTCACGGATCATCGCCCAGAACAACTTTCGCAAATCCTGCACGGCATTTCTTACATCATTCCCATTACGACACAGGATATGCGGCCAGGCACGGGCGGTAAAGATCCAGAAATCATTACGATAGGCGGTTGAGTCGTGTGATTGACGCCAAGCGAGCATGGGTGAATCGCGGCGAGAAACCAACCACAATACCACGATACCTCGAGGACCAATCTCCCGAATTCGCGAGTCCAAACCCCTGTTCCATAGTTTCAATTGTTCGCCAATAAAGTTACCGTCTACTGAAATAGGTAATATCCACAGGCAAGAAGAATGCCGAGCTTCCAACTCGGCAATAGAGCATGTTTCAAAGGAGACCCCTTGGCGCTGCAGTCCAGCGGAAATCATGCCTGTGCTAGAGTCCAAGAGCCGAACCAAGACTATCGGAGATTTCAGCACAGCCGAGGAAACGCAAGACCTCTCTCCGCCAACACCATTCATCGCCCCTTCAACCTCAATAGATGATTCTTCATCATCCAGACTCGCTCCAGCGTCACCCAACAATTGACCACTCGAGACAAGAGGCTTATCCACAGCCCTCTTCAAGGGTGCTTTGGCCAGGGAGTCCGCAGACTGTAAATAGGCTTCAGGATTATCGGAACCAAGGGAATTCTTCTTTCGCGGCAAGGAATGAAAAATAGCCCCAATTGAGAAGAATACTGCGATACCAATAGAAATATACAACCAAATCATTGTCAGGATAGGGGATAATAGTAGGCCTCAGCATGCAATTCACCAGGGTCGCCTTCATCCTTTTTGAAGGCCCGGAATAGTACTCCATTCAGTTCAGGTTGCTGCGAGAGATAGGCAATGGCCTGCTCGGAAACTTCCGTTCCCGAATGTTCGCTGTTTGCGACTCCGAAAACCAAAACAATTCCTGGGCGGCCATAACGGCCGTTTTGATATGGATCCAAGATGGCATCCATTAGGGTCTTATACTGCTCCGTTTCTCCGCCGCTGGAGAGGTCAAAACCACCGTCTCCCCCCAAATCTGTTCGTGTGTCTGCGGAGATACCGGGGGTTGCAGTTTCGGTGGGGGTCGGCGATGGTTCAGGAGAAGAAGATGTAGGCAGAGGGGGCGAAGATTCCCCTATCGTCGGCGAGTCAGAAGGCATCGTGTCGGTCACAGGAGTAGATCCTGCTCCTGCAAGTACTGCGATGATGAGAAAAAGATCCGCCATGAGCCAGCCTGCTGCTCCAGCGGCGTTCAGGTTGCTGCGGCTCATCATTGCTCCGGAGGAAGGTTCAGGCTTTCATCATATGCAGCCAATGCTGGGATCAAATACTCGGCGGTCTGCTTGGTGAATTCTGAGGTTTGCTTGGTCAACCCCGAAGCTGAATCGCTCAAAGTGGTCATTGCCTGACGCAATAGGTCCAACATCTTTTGGCGGTCATCAGCATCATGTTGCGCCTGTTCTGCAAGTGTTTTCAAACTGGTCAAGATCGCACTTAAATGCTCAGTAGCCGGCATTCCACTAAGCTCATTCTCGAGTCGGTCCAACACATCGGAAACCTTTGTGAGAATCTCCCCACTCCCTGTAGCAGCCCGGGTCCACGCCGCACCGGACTCATTCAAGCTGGCGATGGTGTCGCCAAGGTTGGAAGCGGTTTCACGCATCTGCACGGCTCCGGCCGACATGGTATCTGCCGCATCTCGGATGGTGCCGCCAAGTTTACTGAGAGCGCTTTGAGCCTCAATCAGTTTCTTTGTCGAGTCCGTTTCAAGGTGAGTAATAACTTTCTGCAAAGATTCAACAACGCTGTCAAGTCTAGACGCGTAGCTGATCGATTTATGCCTGTTCTCGATCTCGCAGATATGGGCATTTATGGCTCTCGATAGCCCCAATATGCCAGCAACGATATCGTCGACTCGCGATTTATGATTTTCGCTGATTCCACGATTTATCCGATATTGAACCAGCAACCCAAGAGCCAAGGAAGCGAGCACAAATCCTGGGAAGGGAGGAAAATTTAATGCTGCCGCCAAGCCGGGCCACCAGCCAATGGCCCATCCAAAAACCCCATTTGCAGGAGGTTTGCTAAGATCCAGTTCACCGACGGCCATGAAATAGCTCCACGCGGCTATGATTGGCAGCAGGTACCCGAAACTGTGGTGCGATGGATCTCGGAATTTCAGCAGAGCTATAAGGCGAGCAGGATCCCTCATGTTCTGAACATCAGCGGGCGGTCGAGTCGGATCTCCATTCTCCCACCAAGAGGCTATTGTCTTCACCTCGGATCTGAGCGCCTCATCCCCGTAGGCAATTACACTTCGATTCGTTAGAATGCTACGCATAAGCTGCTTGCAGCATTCCGAAAGATCAGTTGATTCAGATGCAGAAGTCATTGCAGCAGCCCTTCTCTAAAGTGCACCCAGCGATATAACAACAATCGTCATAATCACCAGGCCAAAGATCATACAAAGTGCGATAAGTACTGCTTGCAGCAACGGAGACTGATGAACCATATCAAAAAGCTTGTGTACAGCCTTCTTCACACGTGCCTCGGGTAGGGGTTTTTCTGGCGTGCAGGCCACCTGTGAATGGACCTCATAAATTGGTTCAGCAGGATCGGTGGAGGCCAGCGCTTTGGGTTGCTCAGTCAGATTCGATTCGCTCGGAGTCAAACCACCTTCGAAGGAGATAACCTCGTCGCCTACCTGCGGTATTCCCAGAAACGCTCCAAGAGCAGGACTCACCTCAATATAACCTCCTTCAGCGAGTGCGCGTAGGATCCTACACTTTGTGTCCCCACGCGATGATAGCGCGTTACCTAGTTTGGCCCAGAAATCTATGGACCACACCGACTTTGAAGAACCATCGCCCAGATTACCGAATCGCTGTTCAAAATCTCGCGCGGATTGTTTATCATCCTTTGGAGGTAGCGGACACTCAGAATTTGTCGACCAGCAATCGAGATAGAACATCAATCCGTTTAGCTTGTCTTGATCCTGGCTAAGCTTCCAAGCGCGCCACCACTCTATCTCCCACTCATTCGGCGAAGAATCTTTGAAGGCACGGAGCAGCTCCTTGAGACTATTCTCCGTCGCCTGAGTAAGATGTTTCATCAGGAAGCCTGCATTGATAGGTGCAAAATACTCACAGATCTCTTTGGGCGCATTGGCCAATTCAAGCCATTCCCGAATCTTTCCCCGTGGGATATCAAGTTCCACAAAGAACTTCTCCGAGAGGCCGTCAGAACATTCCGTTCGTTTCAAAAATTCTGCGACGGGTTTTCTCGGATTATTCCAGCTGATCTCGCTCCTAATTTGCCGTTCGCACTCGCCAGTGCCCACGAGTTTACCCGCCGCCAATTTTTCCAGATCATCAGGCAAACGCCTTTCAAGGGAGAGCTGCAAGAGCCAGTCCGGCCGGAACTCACAGAGCCTCCCGATTACCTTATCTCGCCGTATCTTATCCCAAATACTCGACGAACTCGTTGCCTTCTCCAAATGCTGTATATACTCAGAAGGCTCCCAAGGACGTTGATTATCAATCCAGTGCACGAAACCACGGACATCTGAACCCTCAAAATCCCGCAAAGACGGCTGACTGCGATTGCTTATTAGCCAGTTCAACAAATCCTTGGACAGCCTCGAGTCCTCTTGGCGTTTCTCGCTCTCCGGAGGCCATTCCCGTTTGAACTCTTCGTGTGCTTCCATCATTTTCATCCCCGACCCTTTGGGCCAAGGTCCGACAATGGATGGCCGTCTGCACTCCGGCTTTATCAGCGCTCGCGAAGACCAAACATATTTTTGACTAATCCCTTCTGGAAGACATTCCAGCACCACAGCAATGGCGTCATCAGTCAGTTCTGTTTCTTGAATGTAACTATGACTTTTAAGGATAGCGGCAAGGACTCTTCTAACGCCATCGGCATCCACAGTAGGGGGATAGGCCCTTTTGGCCACTGCGGCAGACCCTTTTTCGGTCCTTTCACATGGGCCATGCTCAGGCGCGCGGGGCGCCTCCATCGAAGAAAATGTTGACTGGGATTCCCAGCAAGGCGTAGTTGACACAAGCTCTTTCCATGCTTCGAGAGCGCTCTCTCCGGTTCGCAAACGGATCCACCGTGATCCTGCTGAACCAGCGGCACCGCCTTGGGCGCGGATCACGATTGCCCAACCACCTGGCTCAGGGAGAAATACCATGCCACGCATCGGATTCTCAGCAGGATCCAGCCCGGACACGGGTTGCGCAAAAACTTTGCGCACCTTGTCACGTATCTTTTCCTGATCTCGGCTCAAAGGAGGATCAATTAATTTGAATCCGGAGCCGGTATCGCGCTCAAGAATCTCAAACTCCATGACATCAGACCTTCAAAGCGTCATCGAGAATATGTTGAAGAAGTCTTACTGTACATCGTTCTGATCGCACAGGGTGGCTTTCTTCTTCCGAGTGCGGATTACCACTGCCGTCAATGAATTCGCAGGCGCAGTGCAGAACAAATTTAAAATTCCAATCGTACGCAAAATTACTCAGATTCACTTGACTCGAAGCCGCCAATGCCGCCCCAATGATACAAGCAGCGATCAGGTCCCTGACGTTCATTCGCCTATAACCCAGCAGCGCATCAAAAAATTCATCGGCAAAAGAAGGAAGCTCAAGATCTCGAAGGCTGCCCAATGGGTTCCCAGCATCGGGGAAGGCCACTTTAAATTTGGATTTAGAATTCTCTTTCACCGTAGCCGCCCAGAAAAAAGCGGGATCGGCTACGTGGCGAAGAATATTTTCAGCAATATAATCGAGGGCGTCCTCGTTGATTTCACTGGTTTCAGTTGGCATCTCATACTGCAGAGTTTTCAGGAAATCCGATTTATGCTGGGCCAGCAGGTAGTGCAAACTGGCTCTTGCCCCCGAAATAATGTCTGACGTTTCGATGCCAAAACAAAATTCCCATGCGGCCAAACCATGTTGGCCCTTTTCCTTGGCTTTTGCCAAGGTGGCACGAATGGCGTCGGCTTTGGACAGCACGATGATTGTCGTATTTCCGTTGGGATGATCGGCTATCGTATTCAGATGCTCGCGCAGATTTCCGAGTCTCTTATTGACTCGGGTCTGTAGTTCAGTATGTGACTCTTGACCTCCGGAAACAGGACGTGTACTTACCGACAGCTGCTTGTCGGTAAGCTGATTCGCAACCAACAATGCCCCGTCCATCACGAACAATGTGTTTTTCACCTGCCCAGGTATCAACGGGTTAATTCTTCCTTTGCCTTCTAGGCCATCATCAGCCAACTCGCCCTGCAAATCGAACACATAGACCGTTGCCTCTCGGGAAGAACCGATACCGCTAGTCAATCGCATTCGTTTGACAAGTGGCCAGAGGTTTCCTCCCCATTCATCATATTTGCTGTAACCAGATTTGGCATCATGGTCAAGAGAATTATTCTCTTTTAAATCGGATCGGGGTTCAGTAGCTCCTGTATCGGAGAGGAACTCATTCAGCTCGTCGTTCCTAACCTTCAGAGCATTCAGGATCGCTTTCCTGCAGGTAAGGGAGTTCTCTACAGATGTTGGGCCGTTTCGGGTCCAGTCACCCTCGATTCCCAGGTTCGCGGGTAGCCATATAACACTCATACCGTCTGTAAGTCGTCGATCTGGCAGTGCCGGGCGTGAGAGTGCCTGCACGATTTTGCTCTTACCAGAAGCTGTGGATGCCAAGACCGAATACGAACGATATACCAGCCGAACCTCATTCCGCACCACCGGGTGACCAGAGGGACAAATACAGATCCTCGATTGCACTTGGGCTCGTTGGGAGAGCACTGGAAGGCTCCGTTCCTTGGCGACCAGCCTGGCTCCCTCGTCAGTCCACTCGAGTCTGCCCCATTCCACGGCTTTCGAATTACAAGTGGGACAGCGGAGATATGGATCGGGCTTGCGATCCGATTTGAACCAAATCATGATGTAATCAGATCCGCCTCCCTGAATCAATGAGTAATCGTGAAATAGACAAGCGGCAGAATGAGGAAGAACACCCAAAGAAATACGGCCCCAACTATCCACGGAAAGTTCATTTTGCGAATCTGGTCATGCAGCATCTTCTCGGCCCCTTCAGATTCATTCACAAATCTCTTGACCATCGTTTGAGTCTCACGACTAAGTTGATTCATGAGATCACTCCCATCAATCGCAATGCAAAGAGTAGCATCAGCATAATTCCAACTGCAACAACACCCGCGAAGCACAGCCTTTGCCAAAACTGAATATGACTAATGATTCCTCGTTCAACTAGACGAACACGATCATCGAGATACTGCTCCGTCTTCGCGTGCCTTAAAAGCGCACGAAGCTTCTTTACCAGGAAACATGAATATAGCTTTTTATAGCGTTTCCAGATCGCCTTCCATGAATTAGGATCGGGGGGCGGAGGGTATTTTTTTAGCAATTCTCTCACCGCTTTCTCACACCATCCCTCAGCTTCTTTAGCATTTTCTTGCTCAAGCTCAGCTCGCAGACGTGCAAAGCGCTTTGCTTCCTCGGACCATTCAGGATCGAAGACCTTACGACGCCAGTCTGCTAACCGCTCAACCGTGTTCAGAGCGCAATAACAAACACCCAAAAAACCAAAACGATCTCTGATCTTCAGATCAGAGATATCTGGTGGTTGCGATTCATCAAGTGGGGTAAAGGCCTCTGTACCCAAAACGGTAATTGGGAGCTCACCACCACTCAGGGTTTCCCAATCCACCAGGGCGCAGACACCATCGCCGTTCTCCACGATGTTGTTTGGTTTCACATCACCGTGGGCCATGTCTTTTGCGTGCAGTCCGTCCAGCAAAGTGGCCATAACCCGAAGCCGCTCGAGGGCTAGACGGCTAGGTGGATTGAACGTAACAGGAGTGCGAGCTGACATCGTGACCGTGACCTCGAAAGGCCATAGCGACTTCTGAGCATCATTCGAAGCGGATCGCTCAATCCTATCGGTGCTGTTTCCCTCCTCACTGGGATCATTGATCACCTGAACGTTTCCGAGAAGCGCAGCCTTCTCCCAGTACTCACCTTGACGGAGCAAACTCTCCACTTGTATACTTTGTTTTCGGAAGAAACCGGCCAAAGCGTCCCTGTCTTCCTTGGTGGCGCATGCGTAGCGCTTCATGAAAAGATTTTTCTCTTCGGTATGCTCTCCTTCTTCGGTTGATTTGGTAGCATCCTGCGTAATGATGGCATTCTGCGTAATGGCAAATACCGTGCAGATTTCCCTGTCTTCATCCTGCACCCGGAATTCTTTTACCTTCACCTGATCTGGAGGGGCCGGTTTATTAGAGAGGCGCAGGATGTACTCCCCTATCGGTTTACCCAAATCATCTACTGCTTTCGATGAAAATCGAAGGCCCGTGCGACAATCACCCTGCATACTCTCCTCCACAAGGCACCATTCGGCGCTAACTGTCTCGACCTTCAAATGCGGCGATTCGTCCAGGGCATCGACCTGTATCAATGCGATAGGTGAATCCGGCACGATCGCGTTGGGGACACCAAATGTCCCCCGGTCTATCCCTACCAAGTCACCATTTCTGGTCCGTCGATTCGCAACACTTTTATCCGGCAAGGTCAAGCACAGGAACAGATCCTTCAACAGGCGGGGTATTGCTCTGTCCCGGGTCGTGATCGAATCTATTTCGAATCTCCAGTGAGTACCTGACACGAGGCGGCTGCTCTGAATCTCTACACTCCAACCGGCCTTTCTTAGTTCTTTTTCATACTTGCGTTCGAGACCTCCGATCTGCGATCGGACAGAGGAAGTTGCTTCCCCCGGAACGGTTACTACCATGCGCAATACCGTACGCGAGTTGCTGTCTCCGCTTTTAGCTGCCCCCGACAGCCGTTCAATGAGACCTTCCTCTCGAGCGGCTTGATGGATCTCAGCTTCCAAGGCAGAAGTGATCTCAGCATTCGAAAAGTCATTACCAGTCATTACTCTCCTGCAATCCACATGTCGAGCTGCTTGGCAGCATAGTCGGTGGAAGCTTGCGCCGCTTCTTGCGGCCCCATCGTGGTCACAATAGCCAGGTTATGCTCTCCATTCTCTCCTCGAATGATTGCCGTATGCGCCTGTGGAGAATTATATGTCCCCGGGTGAGAAATATCAACTCGCCGCTCGCCTCTCCACATTTCTTCCCTGAGATTCGCCGCTTGTTCAACGGTCATTATCGCGACAGGGCTGGTCCGCGTTCCGACGTAGGGGTCGATGATCTTCCCGTTCTCAACCAGCAGGATAAGTCTGATCAACTGCTCTGGAGTGATGCGACTGCTTCCCTTCCCCTGAGCGTCCTGCGCAATCTCAATTTGAGCCGGAGACTTACTGCCTGTATTCTTCATTCCGAGCATTTCACCGATTTTGATCACTGAATCCCAGCCTACGATATCCACCACGTTCCACAGGGCGGAGCCACACTGATTCCTCAGCGAATCCCGAACCGACAAGGTATTGGATGCACATATTCCTGCTTCAGACAGTCCAGGTATATGGCGGACTCTGATCTGATCATCAAGCGTATGCTGCTTTGATTTGTGCAGGTAGGCGGCAGCAATGAGCCAAGCGATTACGGGTCCTGAACGCAACTTGGTTTCGGTAAGGTGATTATCCACCAGCCTGCCCTCGCTGGCTGGGATATCCCTGTACTCGTCGGTTCCGATCGCTGATTGCGGGACAGCATCTTCCCTCAGGACCACTCGAAAACAATGATCAGCACCTAGCCGCCCACATTCCTCGGGAGACACTTCAGAGGTTGCATTCGAATCGCTGAATCGAATTTCATCTTGATTCTTCGTGATTTCTTTGACTTTATTGAAGTCTCGGTCTCCATAGGCCCCTTTTAGTAGTGGGGCCGATCCCGCGGCGCGGATCGCACCATTAGCTTCCACAACCATGACGGCCTGCCGCATTTTTTCGTTTTCCAAAGCCATGGGCTGATCTGATATGAGTTCGACAATTTTTTTCTGCAGCCCGAGATCAACTGTGATCACAGGTTTGTTCGCCTCCTCGGGACGAAACTTTACCCGTTCAAAGGGACTCGGCAAATGAACCTCAGCAGCGGGGATCGACTGATCAAATTCCGGCAAGGTCAGAAGCCCCGAGAAGGTAGTCGCATCATGGTCTGTGTTATCGACCACCACCCAGTCCTTGCCTTCCCCCGTAGATCTCCTGAGCTCCACTGTTCTACCATTCGAGGCATCTCGTACCAATATCGCCTTTCGTGAACGCGAATTGATTATCGCACGTACCCCTTCGTTGCTCAACCCAGCATCTGAGGAAAAAGGCATGATTGTTCGGTACGGCAGAAAAATCCCTGAAACCAGACCCGCGACCGTAGTAAAAACTCCAGCTATGAGCCCAAATTTTGTCTTCCTTGGTTGAACTCTGAAAATTTCTGGGTGCTGCGATGTTCCCAAGAGAGGCAAAACAGCAACCACAATCATAACGGACAGCGCGGTGGCTGAGTTGGCTCCCCATGCCAAAAAGGGCACTGTGATACCAGAGTGCGGCAGCACACCCAAGGAGGCCAATAGTATGTAAGAGGGCTGAAGCATTAGATATCCTGCGAGACCTGCACACCACAGGGCGTGGGTGCGATCCAGCAGCCCTTGCTTTTCAGCACTCTTACGCGTTCGAGTCAAGGTAGCAACGAGCCAGCCCATCACTATGAAGCAGAGTACTGACCCCAGTGTGATCAAACCGCCAAGTTTGCTCCATAAGGCGACAAAAATAAAATCTGTTTTGAAGGCGGGAACCATGGAGGATTCACTATCAGCAAATCCGCGGCCAAAAAGCCCTCCCCCGTCTACGGCAGTGAGAGCACGAGCTACCTGAGCCCGGGATTCATTTTGATAATCTGCAACACTTACCACGCACGATGAATATCCCGGGATCTCGTTATCACCCAATACACCAGAAGCGCGACATTCTGGACTCCAAGTGAATTGCCAGGGGTTGATCCAGTTTCCTAAACGCCCTTTTTCAGAAGAAGAATTGAAACCCACCACGAGAAGGATTGCTACACCGATTACCAACACCACTAGCACCAAGATGCTGAGGCGCTTGCGGTTTTGATTGCCCGAGTCAGCCTTGGATTTAATCTCTTCGCATCCCAATTCTGACTCCTGCATAACCTCGATCAAACGATTCAGCTTCTCCCGAATTTTTCCGGAATTGACTCGTCGTCCTTTCTGGCGGCCCCACTGTTTCCCTGGAATCCGACTCCACTCCCTCACCGCGCAGACCATCCCAATAACGGCAAATGAGGTGGTTAGGGCTACTCCCAGATCACTTCGAAGCCCTGAAAGACAGATAAGCAGAAAGAAAACTATAACTAGCCAGGAAAGCGCTACAAAAAATGGCGATTTTAGGCGAACCTTTACATGCAGGGCACTGAGTGTCGCCACTTCCCCAAGCCACGCTCCGACCGCGGACAAAAGAGCGATACCGGCCACACCAAGAGCTTCGCTGACATTTAAGAGGCCAATAGAATATCGCAATTCATGTTTAATAATCCCCGGCAAACCCAGAACCCATAGGGCTACAAACGAAAGGAGAAATATGCTCGCCACGCTACGCGCTTCAGATTGTTTAGCTTCTTTCTCCTCGATACCGTCAGTTATCCTCAGAAATAATCGACTAACTTGATCTAACCAAGCCTTAGGAGCAACTAGCCACTCCTTTGGTTTATGCCCATGATTACTATGCAAGAAGCGGGCAATCCAGATACCGGCGAAGAGGGGGATGATCGGAAACACCATCCGTCCGAGAAAGTCTATTACTTCAGCAGAACTCGGTGAAGCTGCCGTCGCCTTGGGATACCAGAAGAGGCGGATCTGCAATACTATCCCCAAGCCGACAATCCACGACAAAAGAACCGCTATCGCTTGAAGCCTACTATTTATCACGGGCGTCGAGGCCCGCCGGTCTTTAAGAACACGACAGCCAACACAGATAGATAAACCGTACAGCAGTAATGCGATAACCCAATCGATACGAGGCATTGCGCTGATAGCTGCGAAGAATTGGATGGCTGAGGAAGCCAAAAGAATGGCAATCAGTCTTGGCATTGCGCATGGAACGCCGCAGCGTACCCGGCGGATGACGAACCCAAACACAATAATGAGACTCACTCCCATTAGCGCTGTGTCCATCTCTTCTCCTCCCAGCGGACACAGGAAGTGTGCCACGCGAAACCAACCTTCGGACAGGCACGAGCGGCTGTTTATTAACCCTGTTTTATGTTTCGGATTAGTTTCCTCGTAGTCCTAGCCCCACTCAGAATCGATCCCAGCCTGCAAAGCGCGTGGAGAACTCTTGCATGCGACGAATTTCTCAGCGTAGTCCCTTGCCAGAGCACACCTGGAGCCACACCCAACCTTCCTTGGCGCCACTAAGGCAGCAGACATGGAGGTAATAATAGATATTTCAACTAATCTCTTGCTCGCCGAAGACCGGCAAAACTACATTGATGTTCTCCGAGGAGGGTCTCTGTTGAAGACTCCAGCACTCACTGAGCAGTAGCTCTATCTCCGAGCCTCTTAGCCCGCCACGATCACCCACGGATCGTTCGACTTGTCGTGAGCGACCGCCGCCCTGACTCCCGGTCGAACTTCAGGAAGCATCCGGCGGGTAGCGGAGTTGTAACTCATCTCCTGGACGGGCTCGAGCTCGCTGCCAGGTCTCCGCGCGACCCAAGAGTTTCCTGCGCACGAGCAGCGCTCCGACTCCTGCCCTCACACCGTCTGGACTCCCTGGCGCCGACCCGCACCGGAGTGCTTCGATGACGCCTGCCTGAACGCCGATCCTTAGACACCGTCTAACGACCCATCTTCCGCCCGAGATGATCTCCGCACGACAACTCGTCCGAGATCCTCGACCCAGCTCGGCCAGTTCCGCTCTCTTCAGTCTTCCTGGCGACGACATCCTGCCTTCCCGCCACTCGCAGCCCTACAGGGCGAGCGCACAGCCGCAGGGCATGCACCCCCGAACCCGGCACACTGCCCGGGAATGATGCAGTGGGTACCCGGGCCCGGCGTCCCAGGCGCAAGACTACGGGCATCCGGAACTGGGGTCGGGTCTGGTCGCCCACCCTCCAAGTGGTTTCGGCTCGGGCCGCTCCTTCGTCGCAGCCCGGCTCAACCAGCTTCGCCCCCCCTACCACCCAACGCCAACCTTCCTGTCGTCCGCCAGTCTTCCCGACAGGAACGCCAGCGCTACAGCGCAAGCACACGACCGCAAGGCAAGCGTAACCAGCTTCAGCCTCTCGTCATATCCGCGCCGACTCAATCGCTTTTCCGAAAAACTGCGGAAAAAAATAGATTTCTTGTCAGACTTTCAGTCATTACATTACGTCAACCCCCACTCGGGATGAGCCCATTAGCTTGAGGTTATTTGCTGTTCAACTTCCGGCGTGCTTGGGAACGACGGCCACGTCATCGACGGCATTACCTTCCTCAATCGTTCGGATACCTTCAGACACACCGAATTTCCCCCAATCAGCCCCCGGCACAAAAAATCGTCATATGATCATCAGCAATGCGCAGTTCTTGCTCATGGCGTTGTGTTGTACTGCCACCACCCGGACGTGCAGACACTCGTCATCCGCTCTACAGAGCTGCGCAC
>ERZ773067.1213-NODE-1213-length-14130-cov-5.322416_pt1 | contig 14130 bp, 16 predicted proteins | sample MGYA00580622_ERZ773067 | MGnify/ENA primary metagenome ERZ773067 (study PRJEB29015, sample SAMEA2737998) | human oral metagenome | biome: human oral; feature: human-associated habitat; material: dental | place: China | collected 2113 ...
AAACCGCAGGATCTGAAGTGCTGGACGGGCTAGTTCAGCGCCGCCTCAAACCAGACCCCGGAACTTTTCTTGGCTCCGGAAAAGCCCTCGAACTCAAAGACATTGTTGAGGCAACCGGTGCTGATACCGTGATCGTCGATTCTGAATTAGCACCCTCACAACGACGAGCCCTCGAAGATATCGTCAAAGTCAAAGTGATCGATCGTACCGCCCTGATTCTAGACATCTTTGCTCAACACGCGAAATCTCGTGAAGGCAAAGCACAGGTCGAACTTGCCCAACTCGAATACATGCTTCCGCGTCTGCGCGGCTGGGGCGCATCCCTGTCACGCCAGGCAGGCGGGCGTGCAGCATCCGGTGAAGGCATTGGTTCACGCGGACCTGGTGAAACCAAAATTGAGATGGATCGCCGCCGTCTACGTGCCCGCATGGCAAAACTCAAGCGCGAAATAGCCGCTATGGCGCCCGCACGTGAGACAAAACGCCTAAGCCGTAAACGCAACAGGGTACCCTCGGTTGCTATCGCGGGGTATACGAACGCAGGTAAGTCGTCGTTGCTGAATCGTCTGACCGATGCCGGTGTTCTGGTGGAGAATGCTCTCTTCGCAACCCTGGATCCGACCGTGCGCAAAGCACAGACTCCGGACGGCATCGGCTATACACTTTCGGACACTGTAGGATTCGTGCGCTCGCTACCCACCCAGCTCGTGGAAGCATTCCGTTCCACGCTCGAAGAGGTAGCCGATGCAGACGTGATTCTGCATGTGGTAGACGCATCTCACCCAGACCCTGAGGGGCAGATTCGCGCCGTGCGTGAGGTTATCGCAGATTTAGATGCTCGCCGTATACCCGAGATTATTGTGCTCAATAAAGCGGATGCGGCTGATCCTTTTATCCTCGAACGCATGCGCCAGCGCGAACTGAACCACGTCATTGTCTCGGCGCGCGCAGGGGAGGGCATTGACGAACTCAAACAGAAGATTGCGGATACTATCCCGCGCCCTTCCATCTTGGTGAAGCTTCTCGTTCCTTATGACCATGGGGAGGTCATCTCCCGCCTGCACTCGTGGGATGCCGAAATTAAACGCACCGAGTTTGTCTCCGATGGCACCTTTATCACCGCACTGGTACGTGAGGACGTCGCCGCTGAGCTTTCAGAATACGTTATTAGCGGGGAACTGCTAGAGGTGCTTGAGTCGGAGCTTGCGGATGCTGCCGCAACACCGGTGGCCGCTTCGGGCAGCTAGGGGTTAAAGTGCAAGAGAGCGTGAGCGCCCCCACCGGTGCTGAACCCGAGACCCTACCGGGGGCCCAGCCTGTGCTTCGTCTGCTTGACGAGGTGATTGAGGCAACGGGCGGTCAGCGACGTGAGGGGCAGCGACTTATGGCAGCCCATGTTGCTCAAGCTTTCGAGCTTGAGCGGCATCTGCTGGTGCAGGCTGGCACGGGAACCGGTAAATCTTTGGGGTATCTCATTCCCGCACTTCACAAGGTTGGCGACAGTAACAAACCCATTATTGTGGCGACCGCAACCCTCGCTTTGCAATCGCAGATCGTGAACCGCGATATTCCGCGTCTGCTTGCGGCACTTGAACCGCGCCCCGAGTCGCAGGCCCAGGTGGCGATTCTTAAAGGCCGCAATAATTACCTGTGCCTGCATAAGCTAGAAGGCGGGTACCCTGAAGAGGAGCCTGAGGCTCTCTTCGATGCCCCTGGATCTTCTGGGGCGTCGTCTCGCCTGAGCGAGGAGGTGCAGCGTTTGCGTGCCTGGGCGGGACGCACCGAGACTGGTGATCGTGATGAAGTGCGCCCCGGTGTCTCAGATAGGGCCTGGGCGCAGGTGTCTGTGAGCGCCTCAGAATGCTTGGGACGGCGCTGCCCAATGGTTGAGGAGTGCTTCAGCGAAATGGCGCGTACCCGCGCCAACGAATCGGATATTGTTATCACCAACCACGCGCTGCTGGCCATTAATTCGTTTGAAGGGCTGGGCGTGCTGCCTGAGCATGACATTGTCATTATTGATGAGGCGCATGAGCTTGCCGATCGGGTGACTGGCGCAGTCACCGGATCCCTGTCGGCGGCGATGGTGCGCCGTGCCGCTCAGGGTATTCGTAAGAACTCAAAGGCTAGCCCGGCCGCTTTGGAGGACGCGGCTTCGTCCCTTGAAGAAGCGTTTCTGGGGGTTCCGGAAGGTTTGCTGAAGGGCCTTGACGGGCGCCTACTCACTGCTGTGTCGGCTGTGAATGACGCCGCCCGAGGTGCACTGTCGGACTCTAAAACGGATTCGAAAGAGGTGGACGCTGGCCTGCAAATGGCACGTTCGCGTGTTTCTGAGGTGCATGAGGAAAGCGGGCGTATCCTTGAAGCTTTCGAGAACCGGGAGGTTCTGTGGGTTTCTCGCCCCCGGGTGTTTGAGAACGGCCGTTACCATGATGCAAATGATACGGACCCGGCAACTTTGCATATTGCGCCTTTGAGTATTGGTTCTCGTCTGCGGGAGGGCTTGTTTGAGGATCGCACGGTGATTCTTACGAGTGCCACACTTGCGGTGGGCGAGTCGTTTGACGCTGCTGCCGGTGCGCTTGGGCTGATGGGTACGGGTGCTCCGCGCTGGGAGGGGATTGATGTTGGATCTCCTTTCGACTACCCCAAGCAGGGGGTTATGTATGTTGCTGCGGATCTGCCTAAACCTGGTTTTGGGGTGAGCACCCCGCAGCTTCAGCGGCTTCTCGAATTGTGTGAAGCAGCTAATGGCGGCGCGTTGGGTTTGTTTTCGTCGAAGAGAGGGGCCGAGCAGGCCGCAGAGTATGTGCGTCAGCACAGCGACTTGACGGTGCTTCTGCAGGGGGAGTCGTCCCTGCGGGCGCTTGTTGACGAGTTCACTGAGGATATGGATGCGTGCCTGTTCGGCACGATGAGCCTCTGGCAGGGTGTTGACGTTCCCGGAGATTCGTGCCGGTTGGTGGTGATGGACCGGATCCCGTTCCCACGCCCGAACGATCCGTTGGTGCAGGCCCGTACTGAGACTGTTCAGGCGAACCGAGGTAATGGTTTTATGGCGGTTTCGGCGTATCATGCTGCGATTCGTATGGCGCAGGGGGCTGGGCGCCTGATCCGTTCTGTGACGGATAGGGGCGTGGTTGCTGTGCTTGATTCGCGTTTAGCGACTCAAAGCTATGGCGGGTATATTATGCGTTCGATGCCGCCCCTATGGGCTACCCAGAAGAGGGAAGTGGTGCTGGGGGCACTGACTCGCCTGTCGCAAAGTATCCGTAACGGATAGCAGATGCATTTGTTTCGGGTTGAGCTGTGGGGCTGGTGTCCGGTAGCCGCGGTACATACTGGGGAATACTAGGGTGGGGCAGCAGTTCCAAAGAACTGTCGCCCCACCCTAGTGTTTTATTTCACGCGTATTTGAGGTTACTGATTAGTGCAGATGTTCTTAAACCGTCAGGGTGGGGGCGCATCCTGTAGCCATGAGGACAACACGCAGGATGAAATTACAGGCTCCGCAGCACCGAGACGACCTTACCCATAACAGTTGCTTTATCTCCCATAATCGGCTCGTACTGGGAGTTGCGGGGCATCAGCCACGTGTGCCCGTCTACCTGACGGAAAACTTTCACGGTGGCTTCTTCATCCAGCAGGGCCGCCACGATGTCCCCGTTATCGGCGGTGTGCTGTTCGCGAACCACCACCCAATCGCCGTCACAGATGGCGGCGTCGATCATCGAATCTCCTTTGACGCGCAGCATAAAGAGCTTGCCGCTGCCAACCAGCTGTTTGGGGAGGGAAAGCACATCCTCAACGGATTGCTCTGCCGTGATGGGCCCGCCTGCCGCTATGCGACCTACCAGAGGGATAGGCACCATATCCTCGTCGCTGACTTCAAAGGTAGGCAGCTCCGGAACTTTGGGCGCTTGGGTATCTGCACGTTGTTCGGAGTTTCCTGAGGCGTCCAGCACCTCAATTGCTCGCGGCAGTTTAGGGTCACGGCGAATATAGCCCATTTTCTCAAGTCGCCCCAGCTGGTGCGTCACCGACGAGAGGGATGCAAGACCCACCATATCGCCGATTTGGCGCATTGATGGGGGATATCCTTTCTGCTCAATCTCGGTGCGAATAGCGTCCAAAATTTTCTGTTGGCGCGGAGTTAGGGCCGGGCGTGGGGTCTCGGGTGCCATGGGTGCCTTCTTTCCTAGACTGCGGCGCCTGCTGAAGCGACTGGTACGTGCGGCGTAGCGCCAATGGAACGATCGTTGCTCCTATTTTAGAACAAACTTCCTCAGAAATCAAACATTTATTCTAGATTTCCGGTGAAACTTCGAAGAAATTTTTAGTACACATCTACTAGAATTTGGAATAGAGATTCGATATACTCGGTTCCATCTAAGGAACACATCTTCGAAAGCAGAGGTTTGCTCATGATTGCTCATACATCCAGTGCATGTGTGCAGAGTCTTGCTAATAGCCCGCGTCCGAAGAAACGGGATGATTCGTTACTCGTCCCATCACCACATCAACACCTTTATGACAACCAGCCAGTGAAAGGACTCGTTATGGATACCCAGGCAAGCCCCGCTATTCCTTCCGGTCTAACGGTTATTCATCCCGCCCGACGTAAATCATCGGCGGCCGTGCGACGGCTGGCTCGGGAACGCCAGCAGGCTGAACGGGCACGTTCCACGCACCGCGGCGCTTTGGCTGAGAACCCGGCTCAACAGATCTCAGTGACTCAACCACCGCGTAACACTCGAGTACCTCAGCAGCAGTCTGGCGGGCGCATCTTTTCGCCCATTAAATATATTCACAGTCGTTTGGGCCGCAGGGGTATGCTCCTGCTGGGGCTGCCGTTGCTCACACTTGCGGCCCTCATTGTGCTTGGCGCCATCACCCTATTAGCGCCCCAGGGCGCACAGGCTGGAACATCACAACAGGCTACGGCAGTTACTAAGGTGGTTACTGTCAAAGCAGAGCAAACCCTATGGGATATTGCTCATGAGGCGGACCCTGAGACAGACCCTCGGGACACGATTGTGCGCATCATTAAACTGAATGATTTACAGAACACCAAGCTTCAGGCTGGTCAACGGCTGGAGGTTCCTGCACGGTAAATAGTGGCTATACGAAACATATTTTCTGGGTCGGGTGCGCAATAGCACCGTCTCAAAAGACCCTGTACCCTAGAAGTTGTGGGTTCAGTGCCTATGGTACAAAGCGATGAATCGGAGGAATGATGATGCAGGAACAACCGGTCGTTGCGATCCTGGGGGAGCCTGGCACGTTCGGGGAACTAGCACAGGCTCTTGGACGCGCAGGGGCGCAGGTTCTTGTCACTAAAACCTCTAATGAATTGTTGGATGCTGATGGCATGATTATTCCCGGCCATACAAGCTCTATTGAGACTTATCGCACGGTGCAGTCTTTCGATGCTGAACGTGTGGTGGGGCGTCGTGTGGCTGGGGGACGTCCAGTGCTTTTTGCGGGGGCAGCTTTTGGCATGTTGTTCGAGACAATGGACGATACGACTTCAGCTGGTGCCGTCGAAGTTAAAGGTATGGGGGAGTGGCCCGGGCATGCCTGTAAGCTCGCTGCTGCTGGTGCCCCTCTCGGTGTACAACAGCTGGTGCCCGCACAAGAAAGTTCCCTGCTTCATAATCTGCCTGGAGCGCTGCGGTACAAGGCTGAAGACGGCGTGCTGCGGTGGGAGTTTGAGCAAAATATTGACTATATGAGAGCTCCTGCGGTGAGCTGGGCACAGACTACGCCGCCGTACATTGCGGCGGTTGAGAATGGCCCGCTAACAGCAGTGCAGTTTTGTCCTATTGCATCGGGAGAGCCCGGTGAGGAGTTCATGCGCCGGTGGGTTGCCTCATTACCTGTGACGGGGCGGATGTCAGCAGTGGTTGAGAACAACGTTGAGGAGAATTAGTCGTCCATGAACCCGATGTATTCCGGTCTGATACTCATGACTGTGGGAGCCTTCTTTGCGGGTGGGGGAATATCGTTTCGTAAGCAGAAATTACCGTTAGTTGCGCAGGTTATTATGTGGCTTATCGCTCTGGCGCTTTTTGGGTACGGGGCGTATGTAGCTTTTACTTTTGGGTCATAAGGGGCTTGTTCATGCACTCTCAGCATTTGGGGAAGCTTCAGCTGCTTCCCGCTGTTGATATTTCTGAAGGGCGGGCTGTACGTCCGATGGGCGGGCAGCTGTTGGGCACTTCGCAGAGCGTTGATCCCGTGGCGGCCGCCATTACCTGGTGTGAGGCCGGTGCTGAGTGGATTCACCTGGTAGATCTTGATTTGGCTTTTGGCCGCGGCACTAATACTTCTGTGCTGGAACAGGTCATAGATGAGGTGCGGGACAGAACCTCCAACCGTATAAAGATTCAGGTAAGCGGCGGCATTAAAGATCACCGCAGCATTGAGTTGGCTCTTAGCTTGAGACCAGATCGTATTAATGTCACCTCAGCTGCACTGGCACAGCCCAGTTGGCTTGAACAAGTTCTTGAGGAACATGGCGAACTACTGGCCCTTGGGGTTGATGTCCGTGATGGTGTGGTGGTTGCCCGCGGCACCGATTGGCGGGGAGACGCATTGGATGCGAGTATCATGTGGCTTGAGCGTGCGGGAGCTCAACGGTATGTTGTTACTGATGTGAGCCGTGATGGGGCGTTATCTGGGCCAGGCCTTGAGCCGCTGCAACACGTGTTGGCGCTGACTGGGAAACCGGTGATAGCTTCTGGCGGGGTGGCAAGCCTTAATGATATTCGTGTGCTGCGTGGTATGACAGCCCAGGGGCTGGAGGCCTTGGTGCTGGGCAAAGCCCTTTACACAGGACGCTTTACCCTTGAGCAGGCGCTACAGGCGGCAAACGGTACTGCGGAAGGTGTTAGTGTGCAGGAACAACTGGCGTGGAAACCGCCAGCAGAGCAGGCAGAAAGCAGCGGTGGATGAGCGGCGGAGGGAATCACCAACACCACGGTCCCCAGAGTCTTCACGGCAGGCTCCCGGCCCATATTGCTGCACAGCTACGTAGCGCCGGTCGTAAGACAGATACCGGAGGCCAGCCATGGAAAGGTCGCAACCTTGGCGAGGGCACCTCGCAGACCCACCAGTTTTATGGGGATAATGGGCTGACAGAACCTTCCCTTGGTGCAGCATTGAAAGCATTTGCAGCGGGTGAGGCGAATGAAACAGCAGTGGTGGATGCTCTTCGTGAGGCCCGGGTATTTGTTCCTGTGGTAGCACAGCTATCTCAGGCACATCTTACAGCTGAGGGGCTGATCTCAGACAAAGAAGCAGATATGGCGCTGGTGAGTATTCAATCACCAGATGGCCGTAGGGCATTGCCTGTTTTTACCTGCGTGGACTATTTGACGCAGTGGCACGCCCAGGCGCGTCCTGTGGCTGCTTCGATGCGTAAAACATCGTTGAGTGCGGTGGAAGATAATAATCAGCTGATCGTGGTGAACCCGGGGCAAGACCCCACATTTGTGGTGCGTCGACCGGCGATTTGGGCTATTGCTAAAGAACAACCGTGGGTGCCGTCATACAACCACGAGGCGGTCTCCCAGGACGTGCGCCAACTTATTCGCCTGATGCCTCAGGTTGAGGATGTGCAGTTAGCGGCAGCGGCGGGGGCTGACTCTCGTTCTGCTAAGGGGCGTATTCTGGCAGGGGGCGGTCATGGGCCAGAACTTGAGATAACGCTGGTGCTGAAACCAGGCATGACACGGGAACAACTGGACGCTACTATTACTGATTTTCAGCAGCGGCTTGCTGCTAGCGAGGTTATCTCGGAGCTAGTGGATTCGGTGCAGATAAAACTTTCACAGGCTTCATAGATAGTGGCTGCTGTGTTGGGTAAGGCGAGCGGCGTTACATCATTACCAGTGTTTAATGTTTCAGAATTCTTGGCGTGTGGCACATTCTTCCGTGGCGTTAGTTCGGAAACACATGTTGTTAGGCTTCTGCCGCAACAGTGTGACCGCTCATTTGGGACTGGTGTACCAATGTACTACTTCGATTATGCAGGGTACAGTATTGCGTTCATCTGTGATGAAAATACTTATCGTCCCAAAGGCGAGCAGATTGAGGTGTATGCTCCGGAGCTGGTGCTAGATGCGGCTTTATGTTCTATCCTAACGGTTGAAAAATTTAACCTCAGCCCTTTGAAACATGCAGCCATTGAGGAGTATTCGGATGGGGACGAGTATGTGATTTTTCTGAGAAACGGGCTGAACCTGTATTACCTCTCTAACGGTGAGCAAGGTTTTTTCCTAGCAAAAATAATAAGCCAGCACGAGCCATCCCGTATTCTGGTGAGAAAAACAATGGCCTCTGCCCGATAGCACTGCCGGGTGAGATTTACGTATAGTGGTGCTCCACAGCTCACAAGGGTGAATATATTTATTACCTAATTGAATAATTAATGAGTGAAACAAGGGAGTTGGGTACGTATAGGCGGCACTTGCTAATCCAATAAATCTGGAGCCATCCTGCTAAAGCAATCATATAAATTTTTACCGATTAGATAGATATTTTGTAATTTTACTTCTTCAGGCATCGGCACACCAAAATCATCAATATAATCCTCTTCATCCCACTCATTTTCATGATCCCAGTAGAAAATTTGCCCAATTCTTTCCCCTTGGGTGCATAGGCATATTAAGTCACCGAACTCATTACTTGATATTGGTAGAAAGTTATCCGGTATTCTATTTTTATATTTTTTAAGTCTTTCACTCATCGGGGAGAATTGTCCACCACCCTTCATAGGTGCTATAAAAAATCCTAACCCGCCGCCACCCCATGCAATATTACCTCCAACAGGAATAGCATCATCCGGGTAACAATATTCAGGAAGGTTGCTGTAGGGTGTTAATTTATATTCTTTTATAAATCCCGTTTCCCCACCATATAATTCAAGGTAATCTAAATAGTCAGCAAATTCTTCTCTAGTAATGTCTAAAAATTCAGACATTGTTTCTTGAAGGGTGGGGGCTAGCGGTTCAGATGTAAACCTTGCGACTCCACCCATTTCTTCAACTAAATTCTTAATCCTCATTCTAGTATCTCTTTCGATGATTATACTCAAAGATAAATACTGTAACACCGGGGTGAAGCATCTGTATACCAGTAATGCCTCAAAGGCGATCTTTGACCTGATTACGTTTACCGTATAATATTTCAAAATTATAGCTCAGCGTCACCTCGGTGTAAAGATATTAATTTTCAATCTACCGTGAAGAAATAATTTTATATCATTAATTCTGGAATTTATGTAGATATCAATAATTCCCCCTCCTCTAAATATTTAATTCAAATATTAAAATATTTCTTCTCATAAGAAATACTTATGTCATTTGCCATGATAATAAAAGAAGAAGATTCTAAATCGGTATTATTAAATCTTAGGAAAAAATAATTTTCTTGTTCCCTGGGCAGATAGGTATATTCTTTACTGCTAATAATTTCTGCAGCAGTAGTGTTATTGTCGATATCTATAGTCCATGTTAAACTTCCGGATAAATATTTAGTGTTGTATAGGTCAATATTATAATTGAGATAGTAACTTGGATCGTAGCTAGCAATAATATTTAATTTGGTAAAATCAAGTGAAGTGACTTGAAAATCCAGCCAGTCAAAATTTGTTTTTATATGATTATTAAATATTGCTATTTCATGCTCTATAGATTTTTTCATTTTTTAAATCCCTAATGTGCAGTCACCGTTTCACATGCATAGACCCATTCTTGCATATCGTCTACTCTTGAACGAAGTCATTCCCTAAAAATTTTATTGTTGCTACAGCCTGAAATCTTCAGAAGTTCATATGTGGTATCAGCAGTGATATTGCGAGCTGACTACTAACCCCGTTCTGTAGCCTGCAACTTGCTGTTTAGGCCAAATATTTAATATAACCTGTTGGGTATTTACCCTCCCATGTATAGGGGAAATAACCTTTTAGGTAACACTTTGTCAGTGAATCAATAAAACAGTCAACTTTATCAAAGGCATAATGTTTTATGAGTATTTCTGCATCACGCATTACCTCGTCTATAAAATAAGTATAAATATTATTTTCTGCGCCTAAACTATTAATCTTTTTATCTATCGAAGCAAATATTTTGTCAAGAGACAGGCCTATTTTGTCCTTATTGCTTGAAGAAAAATATATTTTATTAATATTTTTCATATATTTATCTTTTAAATTCCCATAATATTTCTTATCAAGTAGACACTCTGAGAGTTTAATACCTTCAACGGGTTTTTCTAGATCAAGAGTCAGGAAAATATTTTCAATATACTCTATGCCATTTTCCTTTACGGCAACCTCTTCTTCAAGGGGAAGGTTCTTAATACTCTGTGAAAAATATGTGAGAAGCTGGGTGTGGTTATCCAGCAAGCTGTTCATTTCTACAATCAGGCCTGATTGCCGGTTGGGGACTAGTGATACGAATAAATCAATTATTTCTCTTTTTTCTAATATACTGATATTTGAGTCTGTAATACTTTTAAAGATTAGGTTCTGTGCCTTTCCTGTCTCATTTACTCTGATGTATTTCTTAATTATTTCTAATTTATTCATTTTATTATCCTCTGATTTGATATGTTGGAACTATTTATTAAATTTTACCAGGAGGTGGAGAGCTCTAGTGTTGCCCGTTAAGTCTATCCAGCTGTAGTAACTGGCGGTACAGGGTGTACTATCGTTGCACATTCTGTGAATAGTCTGGTGACGTTTTGAGCGTAATCTACATATTATCCATAATATATCACTTATAGAGAAGTATTCATTAGGGAGACACCCTTAATATAACCCATAAATTTCAGTGTTTGTAGCTGTTCTGGCCGATGTAGAGGATAGCTGTCTTTATAGGTAATTTTCTGCAAGAGTTTGCTGTTATTCCAAATGAAGACGGCACTCTTCTGATTGATACTTTCAGATCGTCAGGGAGGTACGAAGGATCTGGTAGCCCAGCTTATAATTAATTTATTTACAAAAATATTTTGGATACATATCTGTAATTAGCTGTTCATAACCTAAGTATCCTGTGGGCGGTGTTTGGAATATTTCTTTATGACACCACATAAGCAAAATCAAAATATCAGAGTGTCCATGTGGATATTCTTCTTTATATGGACTTTCCCTAAGGATAGAAATAGCTTCTTCCTGTGTAATTTTCTGCTCTATTTGAAAATTTGGATTGTGGGAAATGCACATTGTTGAGCTGATAGATGTTATTTGGTTTTCATAAGGATTGACAAAGTTCTTGCTGCGTGCAATTACTCTCCACTCCGGTAGCAGTATTTTTTTCTGAAATAAAGTATAAACATCTAGTACAACAATAAATAATGTTTCTAGTTGTTTTATTTCTTTTTCAAAAATAGCGTCTGTTGATGAAGAAAATAAGTCAAAAAATTCGGCAGAAGCACCCCAAGGATTCTTGGCTAAAATCCTCCCGAATCCAAATAAGTCCTCTCTGATTTGATAGGCAAAAATGTCGCCATTTTTCAAGTAGCGGTATAGTGTTTTTGGTTTCTTTTTCCATCCTAAAATAATTATATTTTCCATGAGTGACCTCCAAATGAAAACCCTCAGTGAGAATCAATCCAGCGATTTTTAATTAACCAATGTTTTAAATCATCCATGAAATAAGGGTTTATGTCCCTTAGAGATGGAAATCTTTTTTCATATTTTTTCATGGCTTTTGGGAAAAAATTATAAAACTCTTGACCTATTATTTTACGCTGTGCAGGAACGTTGTTTATATAGGGTTTGTAATCTATTTCTTGTGTGACAATGTCTATATATATAAAATTATCACTTGGATAGTATCTGGCACCGGATTTCCATCCGCTCCAACTGTCTAAACATCTCACGCAGATCCCTATATTTACGGGAAAATTACTAAATTTATTGATTATCTTTTCTATTCCTTCTAATTCTTCCCTGAGCTGTGAAACATGAGTCCAAGAAGGAGAGTCTGAAGTTGTCTTAAATTCCACGATAAATAATCTTTTATGGATTGCACTTGTTGCTGAAGAGGTACTTGTGCGGGGCAACCGCTTGTGTGGAATGCCCCGCGCTTAGAGATATAGGTAACGCAGCGACTGCTGGTTCTGGGTTGAGGGGTTATAACATGCTGCGCAGACTTAGTAGACCGGTCCAGTGAACTTTTCTCCAGGGCCCTGGCCAGGTTCGTCAGGGATAGGGGACGCTTCACGGAATGCCAACTGTAATGTGCGTAGCCCGTCGCGTAGAGGTGCGGCGTGCTGTGAGCCTATTTCGGGTGCAGCGGCTGTAATAAAGCCTGCAAGTGCTGTGATGAGTTTCCGAGCCTCGTCAAGGTCTTTGAGGTCCTCAGCGTTCTGTTCGGCACCTAATCCGCATTTGATAGCAGCGGCGCTCATCAGGTGAACGGCTGCGGCGCCAATAATTTCGATGGCTGGAACATCCGCGATGTCGCGCATTTGGGCGTTGAGGGCTTCAAGCTGTTCGGCGTCCAAATCTGTGTGTCCATGTACCGGTTTGCCGTGCTCCGCCTCGAATGTAAACTTCTGTGTTTCGTTAGTCATGCCTCTAAGAATCTCATAGTTCACAGGGTTTATAAAAGAAACTGGGCCTCTACAGCTCTGCGCTGTGATGGCAGGTGATGCGGGACAGAACTGGTACTTAGGGGAATCAGGGTGTTGCGCACGAAAGCAGCCAGCGGTTCCCTTGTATTAGGCGGCAGCATGGGGTAAACTCTTGTACTGTTTGCAAGTGGATTGTACTCCCACCCGCATTCACCGGTTCGTACAGTCACCGTAGCGTGGCTAAAGGGACAAAGGTCTCTAAGACTATGGTGGTCGGGTTTTAGAACGACCAACCGGTCGTAAGTGTAGCCTCCGCTTGTAACATGCGGGGGCTTTTTAGTTCCCGTCAACGGATATATTCACGGGGAAACCCACTATGTACAGGAGTTAGTCATTAGCGAACCGCGCATTAATGATCGAATCCGTGTTCCGGAGGTCCGACTTGTTGGCCCCGGCGGTGAACAGGTAGGCGTCGTGCCTTTGGCCGACGCTCTGCGCCTTGCAGAGGATGCTGAACTTGACTTGGTCGAGGTAGCGCCGAACGCAAAACCGCCAGTATGCAAGCTGATGGACTACGGCAAATACAAGTACGAGGCGGCTGTTAAAGCCCGTGAGTCCCGCAAGAAGCAGGTTAAAGCCGTTCTGAAGGAAATCCGTTTCCGGCTGAAGATTGATACCCATGACTACGAAACCAAAGTGGGGCACGCACGTCGTTTCCTTTCTGGCGGTGACAAAGTCAAGGCAATGATTCAGTTCCGCGGTCGTGAACAGCAGCGCCCCGAGATGGGTGTGCGTCTACTGGAACGCTTGGCCGAAGAACTGGCTGAGGTGAGTACTGTTGAGTCTCGCCCCCGCCAAGACGGCCGTAACATGGTGATGGTGCTGGCTCCGCTACGCGGTAAGGCAGAAGTACGCCGTGGACAGGGCGGCGGTGGACGCAAGGGTCGTGAACGTATTGATACGACCAAGGCAGAGCCTGTAACGAACTCGCTGGCGGACGCAATGCCCGCCGAGTTGAAAGCGCAGGCTTCCGCAGAATAGAATTCGGTGGGAACACCCCGCTGGCGCATACATGCGGCGGGGCTATAGTCCTGCGGGTTCTGAGGTATGAATCCTCACTATTTCCGTACCGTGGGGAAAGTGTCCCTTTCCTCAGTAAAACTACCCTGTGCGTATGTGCGGGGGTGATTGTAAGGAGAACGGCAGCTATGCCGAAGCAGAAGACCCACTCTGGTGCTAAGAAGCGCTTCAAGCTCACCGGTAGCGGCAAGGTTAAGCGCCAGCAGGCGAACCGCCGCCACTACCTGGAGCACAAGTCCTCCCGTCTGACCCGTCGTCTGGCATCCGACCAGATCGTGACCGGTGGTCAGGCAAAGGTTGTCAAGAAGATGCTGGGTAAGTAGGCTACCGCTTACTTCTCGCTAGAGGCGGGCGCATTCCCGCACCGACGATGAAAGACTCGCTCCTACAGGCTGGTTCTGAGGCCTTGTAGGACATAAGACGAAGGAGACACACGTGGCACGTGTGAAGCGCGCGGTTAACGCG
>ERZ773067.1214-NODE-1214-length-14124-cov-8.043713_pt1 | contig 14124 bp, 9 predicted proteins | sample MGYA00580622_ERZ773067 | MGnify/ENA primary metagenome ERZ773067 (study PRJEB29015, sample SAMEA2737998) | human oral metagenome | biome: human oral; feature: human-associated habitat; material: dental | place: China | collected 2113 ...
GCCGTCGACCCGGCCACGGTGACGCTGCGGGTACTCGACCCGGCGGGCATCAACGCCCCGATAACCTTGACCAGCCACACGCCGCTGGACGAGTCGGGGCTGCGCTCGGGCGACCTGGTCAACGTCAGCGCCGTCGTCTCCGAGCACTCGCCGGCTCAGCAGGTGGCCATCGCCCAGGTCGTATCGGGACCCGACAAGGGCCGGAGCTTCCCCCTGCCCCCCGGCTCGACCGAGCTGGGACGCTCCAATCGCTGCGACATCGTGCTCAGCGACCCGCTCGTGTCCAAGCGGCACATGCGGATCACGGTGGGGCGCGGCATCGAGGTGCATGACCTCAACTCGGCCAACGGCGTCATCGTGGCCGACCAACGCGTCCAGCGCCTGTCGCTGGGACCGGATGACCTGGTCACCGTGGGTGACACGACGCTGCGCCTGTCCATGCTGACGACCGTCTCGTCGATCCCCGGTGTCCGTAAGGGCGGCGACAACGGCGACATCGCCTTCATCCGCTCCCCACGGGTGGTGCCTCGCACGCCCGAGGTCAAGATCAAGCTGCCCGAGGTGCCGCGCTCGCGCAACGCCGCCCGGTTCCCGCTGCTGGCGATGGTCATGCCGCTGCTCATGGGGGCGACCATGCTCCTGATGACCCGCAACATGCTCAGCCTCATCTTCATCCTCCTCAGCCCGCTCATCATGATCGGAAACTGGGTGGATCAGCGCATCCGGCGCAAGCGCGAGCTCAAGCACGACATCAAGGTGTTCATCCAGGGGGTGGAGGACGCCGACCGGCGCCTGACCCGCACGCACGCCGCGGAGCGCCAGGCGCGCAAGGCCCAGTACCCGGCGGTCGACGAAGTGGTCGAGCAGGCTCTCGCACTGGGGCCGATGCTCTGGTCACGGCGCCCGGAGCATCCTGAGTTCCTCCAGCTGCGTCTGGGACTGGGGACGGATCTGCCACGCACCGAGATCGAGGCGAACACGCACCGAGACGGCCTGGCGGTCCATCACCAGTCCCTGGACAAGCTGCGGGAGCGCTACGCCACGATCAGCGACGTCCCCATCATCGTCAACCTGCGTGAGGACGGGGCGCTGGGCGTCTGCGGAACCGGCCCGGACCTGGAGGCGGTGGGGAGGGCCATCGTGGCCCAGCTCATCTGCCTGCACTCCCCCGCGGAGGTCGCGGTGGTCTGTCTGACCGACCCGACCGGCCGGGAGCGGTGGGACTGGCTGGAGTGGGCGCCCCACACCTCCTCCCCCCACTCCCCACTGGGGGAGCTGCAGCTGGCCTGCGACGGTGCCACCGGCACCATTCTCCTGGCCCGCCTGGAGGAGCTCATCGTCCAGCGCGGCGCCACCACCCCGGCGCGTCGCGGACCGTCGGAGGACGTCAGTGACGACGAGGGGGATGAGGCCATCGTCCCCGACGTCGTCGTCATCGTCGACAACCCGGGGGTCAACCGCTCCCGGCTCATCCGGGTCCTGGAGCAGGGTCCGGACGTCGGGGTCCACGTCCTGTGGTTCGCCGGCGACGTCGTCGACCTGCCCGCGGCCTGCCGCACCTTCCTCCGTCTGGGCGAGGAGGAGACGGTTGTCGGTTACGTGCGGCGCTCACGCAACGCGACCGACGTCGTCCCCGAAGTCCTCAGCCACTCCCAGGCCCGGGCACTGGGACGCCACCTGGCACCGGTCATCGACGCCGGTGTGCCCGTCGACGACGAGTCCGACCTGCCTGCGGCCATCTCCTTCGTCGGCCTGACCGGCGAGGAGCTGGCGGACTCCGTGGAGGCCCAGATCTCCAGGTGGAGTACCAACCACTCGATCATCGACCGGGGCGGGGCGGCCGTCCCCCTCAAGCAGCCCTTGAGCCTGAGTGCCCTGGTGGGGCAGGGCGCGGAGGCCCCCTTGGCTCTGGACCTGCGAGCCCACGGACCTCACGCGCTGGTCGGGGGGACAACGGGGGCCGGAAAGTCGGAGTTCCTCCAGTCCTGGGTGCTGGGGATGGCGCAGTCCCTGTCCCCGGATCGCATCACCTTCCTCTTCGTGGACTACAAGGGTGGCTCGGCCTTCGCCCGCTGCACCGAGCTGCCGCACTGCGTCGGTCTCGTGACGGACCTGTCCCCCTACTTGGTGAGGCGGGCGCTGACCAGTCTGAGGGCCGAGCTGCGCCACCGCGAGCACCTTCTCAATGAGAAGGGCGCCAAGGACCTGGTCACGTTGGAGAAGACCGGGGATCCCGACTGCCCTCCCAGCCTCGTCATCGTCGTCGACGAGTTCGCCGCCCTGGTCGGTGAGGTCCCGGAGTTCGTCGACGGCGTCGTCGACGTCGCCCAGAGAGGCCGGTCCCTGGGGCTGCACCTGGTCCTGGCCACCCAGCGCCCCGCCGGCGTCATCAAGGACAACCTGCGGGCCAACACCAACCTGCGCGTGGCGCTGCGCATGGCCGACGAGTCCGACTCCCAGGACGTCCTGGGAGAGAAGACCGCCGCCCACTTCCCCCCGGAATTCCCGGGACGTGCCGCCGCCAAGACCGGGCCGGGCCGGGTGACCCGCTTCCAGTCTGCCTACCCCGGCGCCCGCACCTCCGCCCAGCTGCAGGTGGCCCGTGTCTCGGTCGACGAGATGACCTTCGGGGTCCCCCGCCCCTGGCAGGTGGCGCATATCGAGGCCGCGTCCGACAACGTCCCCCAGGACATCGAGAGGGTCGTGGACACGGTCAAGCGGGCCGCCCAGGAGGCGGGCATCGCCGCGCCGCGCAAGCCGTGGCTGGAGGAGCTCGCAACCACCTACGACCTGAACTATCTGCCCCAGCGTCGGGACACCGAACTGATCCTGGGCGTCGTCGACGACCCGGACAGCCAGGACCAGTACGCGGAGTACTTCCGTCCGGACGATGACGGCAACATCTGCTTCTACGGCTCATCGGGCTCGGGGAAGTCGACGGCGCTGCGGACCCTGGCGATCGCTGCCGGGATCACGCCCCGCTCGGGACCTGTGGACGTCTATGCCCTCGACTTCGCCGGTGGCGGGCTGCGGATGCTGGAGTCACTGCCGCATGTGGGCGCCGTCGTCGACGGGGACGACGAGGAGCGCGTCAGCCGGTTGTTGAGCCACGTGGTGAGCATCGTCGACGAGCGCTCCGAACGCTACTCGCAGAGCCGTGCGGGCACCATCACCGACTACCGCCGCATCTCCCACCGCAATGAGGAGCCCCGTCTGCTGCTCCTGCTCGACGGCGTGGGCTCCATGCGCGCCGAGCTGGAGAAGACCTCCGACGGCGTGGCACTGCTGGACCTGCTCCAGCGGATCCTTGTCGACGGCCGCGGGGTGGGGGTTCACGTTGCCGCCACCGCTGAGCGCCCCAACGCCGTGCCCACCTCGATGAGCAACTCCTTCCAACGCAAGATCGTCCTGCGGCAGACCGATGAGGACGGGTACATGTACTTCAGCCTGCCCAAGGATGTGCTCACCCCCTCCAGTCCTCCGGGACGGGCCATGCAGGTGGGGCGCAAGGACGAGGAACTCCAGCTGGCGATCCTGGGGGACAATGTCAACGTCCTGTCCCAGTCGCGTCTAGTGGACTCCCTGGGGCACTATCTCGCCCGTCAGGGCCGGCAGCGGCCGGCCGCCATCGGAAAGCTGCCCGCAGAGCTGCCCGCGGCGGGTCTGCCGCGAACAGTCGCGGGCGCCCCGGCGCTGGGGATGTCCTCGGACACGCTGGCCATGATGGGCTTCGAGCCGGTCGGCGCCATCCTGCTGGGCGGGCAGCCCCAGTCGGGCACCACCAACGCGATCCGCTGGATGAGTACGGCACTGCGCGAGTGGGATCCGCAGATCGTCCGGGTGCATCTGGCCTCGCGGCGCTCACCGCTGGCAGCCGTGGAGGGGCTGTGGGATCTGTCCGTGTCCGGTGAGGAGAAGATCCGCGAGGCCCTCGAACGGCTCTCACCGACCCTGGATGTGGAGGCCGACCCGGGGCATCCTCGAGTCGCCCTCTTCATCGAGGGTTATCCCGAGTTCCTCCAGGCCCCGCTGGAGATGGCACTCATCGACGCGGTCAAGAGGGCCAAGCGCAACGGGCACCTCGTCGTGGCAGAGGGCGACACCTCCCAGTGGAACTCCTCCTGGCCCCTCCTCCAGGAGGTGCGCTCCGCCCGCACCGGTCTCATCCTCCAACCCGACTCCATGGACGGCGAGATGATCCTGCGCACCCCGACACCGAAGGTGCGCCGCGGTGAGATGCCGGCGGGGCGGGGCTACTGGGTCAGTGCCGGTCATGCCGTCAAGGTTCAGGTCCCGCTCATGGAGTGAGTGGAGTCAACGCTCGACCGTCACCGGAACAAGGCCTGTCCCCTGCGAGGCGTCCACGGACAGCGCGCCACGGTGGGGGTTGACCCCCATCGCCTCCTGAGTTCCTCACCCGTACCGTCTTTATCAGCAATCATCCCGTCTCCGGAAGGACAACCCGTGACCGGCCCCGACCTTCGCATCATCGATCAAGACTTCTCGAACGCCATCTTGTCGATGGGGAAGATCGAGAACGCCTTCTCCTCGATGGGCCGAAATCTTGTCGAGTACCTCCCCCTCACCGGCCACCTCGGGCTGTCAAACTGCATGAGCAGCTTCGAAAGTGACTGGGAGAACAAGCGCCACGATCTCACCGAGACGCTCAAGTCCTACCGGGAACAGCTCAAGCAGGTTCAGGACACCTTCACTCAGGTCGACAACGAGCTCGGCAAGACGACCCCACCATCGGGCGAGAAACCCGGTGAGGCAACCCAACCACCCGGTGAGAAGCCCGGCGGGACTCCGCCCAGCACCCCGTCATCAGGGCAGACTCCCCCCGGCTCCGCCCCACCAGGCTCCAGTACTGACGGCGGCGACATCGGTGGTGCCGGCGACGTCAGCGGCGTCAGTGGCGGCGGCGTCGGTGGCGGCGACATCGGTGGCGGCGGCAACCTTGGTGGCGACATCGGTGGCGGCGACAACCTTGGTGGCGACATCGGTGGCGGCGACATTGGCGGCGACGGGGGTGAGCCCCTGCCAAACACCGGAACTGCAACAGGCCCCACCGACTCGGGACTGAATGGTGGCAGCGACGGTGCGCTGCCCGGCCAGGGAGGCAGCGACAAGCTTCCACAGACCGGAGACGGGACTACCGCCGGCAACCCTTCGCTGGACGAGTCCCAGTACCCGGCAGTGGGCAAGATGCGCGAGATGCTGGGCAACGCTGCCAACGTCAGCCTGGTCTCCTCCCCGGACGGGTCACTGAGCATGAAGATCGGTTCGATCTCCGGTCTCAGCCTCGCTGCCGTGGCCGCCGTCCTGGCCAGGCGGGGAGCTGCTGGTTCCTCCCGGGGCTCGACCAACGCCTTCGGCATCGTCGAGGAGTCCAGCCAGGCCAGCGCCTCGTCATCGGCCGCGCTGCGCGAGGCGCTGTCCTCCATCAACGACAAGGATGGCAAGGCGTTACCGAGTGGGACACCCGGGCCGGACCGCGACAGCATCCTGGAGGGTCTGCTCGGTGATGGCCCCGAAGGCGGTGACAGTCTCAAGGAGGGCGACCAGAGTCTCGACTCCTGTGCCCCCGGTGAGGCGACCGATCCCCTTGGTGGGCCGGAGAAGGATGCCAGCACCGAGACCGCCGACCCCGCCATAAGCGATGCCGGGCTACCGGAGACTGGCGGGCTCGATGACGATTCGTTGTCCTCGGGCCTTTCCGATCCGACACCCCTGCCGGACTCAGGGGCGTCGCTGACGGGCGGAGGTTCCTCCGGCTCCCTGACGGACGGGACAACCGCAGCCCCGGACGCCTCGGACGTGGGCACGCCCGCGACATCATCACCCCTGAACAGTCCTCTCCCCGCCTCATCGAGTACCGCCACAGCGGCGGCCGCCCCGAAGGACACGAGCCACTACTCCTCGGCTCCCATGCTCAGCGGCATGGGCATGGCGGCGGGTCTGGGCGCCGGGAGCGCCGTGCATTCCGGCAACGAGGACAAACGCAATGAAGAGGCCCGCCGTCTGCGGGACCAGCTCTCGACTCTGAAGGAGAAGGACTGATGACCGCACGCCCCACCGACTGGTCCCCACTGGACTGCCCCTGCGACCCGGTCATCGGAGACCCCGACGCCGTCAGAGAGGCGGCCCGCCAGTACTCCTCCACGGCGGAGGCGATCAAGACCGCCCAGACCTCCCTGACCAACATCTCCTACCAGTCACGCGGACAAGCGGTCGCTGAGCTGCAGAACAAGGCCCGTGAGCTCGCTGGGCAGGTCGGCCAGGCCTACTCGCGTTGCGAAGGCGCCTCCGAGGCTCTCAACGGCTACGCACCGCACCTGGAGAACGCGCAGAAGACCTCTCTGGAGGCCTTGCGTGAGGCGGAGAAGAGCAAACGCGATCTAGAGGGGGTGCAGCATCAGAAGAGGGAGGTGGAGCAGTCCTACTACCAGAGCAGAAGTCCGCAGGAACGCGATAACCTCAAGCAGCGCTACATGCGCCTGGGGGGCCAGGAGTCGAGTGCACAGAGCGCAGTCAATGCAGCAAAGTCCAAGCTGAGGCAGGCCATTGAGGAACGGGACTCAGCTGCCCAGGCTGCATCAGAGAAACTGAACAACGTCAGCAAGAACAGCCCCATCAAGGACGGCCTGTGGGACAAGTTCAAGGGCTTCCTAAGAAAGCTGGCTCAGGTCGCCGAGTCCCTCAAGCCCATCCTGGATGCGATCAGCATATGCTTGACAATCGTCTGCATAGCCGTCGCCATTCTCTGCCCACCTGTTGGTACCGCCCTCTTGGCATTATCACTCATCGTCAGCGCCGCAACGATGGCTTGTAGCACGCTCAGCAACTTATCCAAGTTGGTGGACGGAAAGATGAGTCCTGGAGAGTTCCTCACGAACCTGGCCGTCGACGGTGCATTCCTCGCCATGGAGGCGGTTGGGTTCAAGGGAGCCAAAGCTGCCGCACAAGCCGGAAAGGCGGCAATGAAAGAAGGGGCTCAACAGGGACTGAAAGAAGGGGAGCGGCGGCTTAGAGCCGTAGCACAATCAGAAGCCGCTAAAGAGGCCGCCGAACAGGGAGCCAGAGGACTCAAAAAAGGCCTCATCAAATTAAACAACAAGACTAACGAAATCAAGAACATAGGCGCAAAAGTACCTAAGCAGCTTACTGGCGACATGAATCGCCTACAGGCCATGTACACAGACGCGAAGAAAGAAGTCGGGAAGCATGTGAGCAAGGAAGTATTCAAAGAGAAGAAGAATGAATTCAAGGAGAACCTCTCTCATACATTCGACTCCCCCCACACCTTCAAGAAGGCGACGGTGAAGTAGTGGCACTCCCTCCTTACAGAAAGGAACCACGATGAGAGACATCACCTATATTCTTCCGTCACAGTGGACAGAGATCGACCTGACCGGCGACCTTCAGGCTCAGGCGAAGGCTGTCACGGAACGCATGATCGGCGAGCAGCGCCACGGCCGAGAGGTGCTCAACGCACGGATCTCGATCGAGCGCTCCTTGCGTGAGCAGTTCACCGAGCTGGCGCAGGCCGACAGCTCCCTGCTGCTCATGGAGGTAGACCCGGTCGGAGATCTGCGAACCGGTACCTTCCTGGCTGTCCTGCCCTTCCCCAGGGAGTCGGGAGAGGATCCGATGGACATGCTCCTGGCCGTTGCCTCCTCCACCCCCGGGGCCGAGGTCTTCGAGGAGGGCGAGCTCCTCATCATGCGCACCAGCACGGTCTCCGACCGTACCGAGGCCGTCAACGAGTCCCTGGCCGCAGCCGACCACGACCTGGGCCTGGGCATGTCCTCACTGCCCTCCGGCTCGCAAGTGCGCTCCGAGCGTCTGACCTACTACGTGGGTCACCCCGAACACGTCGACGACTGGATGCTCATCTCCGGCGTCATCACCACCCTGGCCGACGAGGACGGACAGGCGCTGGCAGCCGCCCTTCGAGCAGTGTGCGACGCCATCGTGCAGTCAGTGAGGTTCCAGTGAGCGGATACACCCTGATCGCGGACGAGCCCTGGTTCACTCTGCCCATCGACCAGTCGGCGTCCCCGGACGCCGTCCCCTTCCTGCGGCTGGGCCTGGCCGACGACGAGGGCGCCCCTGTCATCGTCGTCGACCTCATCGCCTTCTCCGCCGCGGGCGAGGCCTCCGAGACTCTGCCCGCGCTCATCACCGTGGAGGACAACGCACGGGGGCCTCATATCCCGGAGGAGGTCGAGCTGGGTGACGGCGCAGTGGCCTATCGCTCCATCGGCGCCGTCCCCGGCTCGTGGGAGAACGACACGGCCACCCCTCAGTTCCTGTGCTGCCATGCGCTGCGCCAAGGAGACGTCGACGTTCTGGTCCGCACCTGGCTGGGACCGGATCCGAGTGTCTTAACGGAGGTGATCACCCCGCTCGAGGCTATGCTCGCCTCGCTCCAGATCGATTCGTGAGCATACCGATGGGGGTTGAGCCCCATCGCTACAGATCCTGATGACCGCAATACTTACGTTCAACAGCAACACCACATGAAAGGACCACTTCCATGGCGAACATCTCCGCTTCCTACGAGGACATGCGCTCCCAGGCCAACGCCCTGATCACCACCCGCGACAGCATCCAGCAGCAGCTCCAGCAGGCCAAGATGCAGGTGGACAACCTGGTCTCCTCGGGATTCGTCACAGACGCCGCCTCCGGCGCCTTCCAGACGAGCTACCAGGAGTTCACCACGAGCGCCACCAAGACCATCGACTCCCTGACCAGCATCTCCAACAACCTCAACCAGGTCGTCTCGACCCTGGAGGAGACCGACTCCTCGTTGGCCTCCCAGCTGCGCGGCTGACCGCGCGCAGACTCAACGAGGCGCCTTGGGGGCGCCCGCGACATCACGCGGGTCCCCCAAGGCGCCTCGTTCATCATGCCCCCGTCTCAGCCACGACCGGCTCCCCCGGTCCGATCACGTGAGCGGCTCCAGTGGCGCCGTTTCCAACCGGTGGCAGTGCGTTCCACCTTCCCCTCGAGCTCGAGGATCCCCAGTGCCGATGTCGTCTCCTTCGGGGACAACCCGGAGGAACGGACGATGGACTCAGTGCTCGCCGCTGCCCGGGCAGGCATGGCATCCAGGACGAGGGAGGCGTCCGGGCTCAAACCGTCGAGAAGCCCGCCACCGGTCAGCTCGGGGTCCTGCTCCTTGGCCGCGTCCGCGTCGACGGTTCCCAGAGGTGTCAGCAGCTCCAGGGCGTCGTCGGTGTCGGTGATGCAGACCGCCCCCTTGCGCAGGAGACGGTGGCATCCGACCGAGGACATGGAGCTCACGGGGCCGGGGACGGCGCCCAGCTGCCTGCCCAGTTCGAGGGCGCGGTGGGCGGTGGACAGGGCTCCTGAGCGCCAGGCCGCCTCCACCACGATCGTCGCCTGCGAGATCGCCGCGATGACGCGGTTACGGGAGACGAACCGGTGTCGGCCCGGCTGACACCCCGGTGGCACCTCCGCCACCAGCGCCCCGGAGGCGATGACCGCCTCCAGCACCCCGGTGTTGCCCACCGGGTAGAGGCGGTCCACACCCCCGGCGGAGACCGACACGGTTGGCCCCTCCCGGAGTGCCCCGCGGTGGGCACAGGCATCGATGCCGAAGGCGCCCCCGGAGACGATGAGACCGCCTTGGGTGGTCACCCCCGCGGCCAGGGAGGTGGCGACTCCTTCCCCGTAGCGGGTAGAGGCCCGGGCTCCCACCAGTGCCAGGCACAGGCCACTGGCCGGTCCCACCGGCATCCGCTGCTCACGTACGGGCTGACCGGCACTCGCAACACCCTGAGTATCGTCGTCCCCAACGGTCCCGAGCGCCCCTCCCCCGATACCCTTGTCCCTCAGGTCCGCGGCGTTGACCAGCAGCGACGGGTCACCACGTACCCACAGGCAGAAAGGCGGGTGCTCCAGCTCATCGAGACCCGGCGGCCACCAGGACTCCCCGGGCAGGATGAGGCTCCCACCGAGACGGTCGAGCACATCGAGCTCGCGGCGGATATCGAGCCCATCCAGACGCGGCGCCCACCGGGCGGCGACCTGGGCCCAGCAGGTGCTGATGTCACCGGTACCGGACATCCCCGGGGGTGGCTGCGGCACCGGTGGGCGTGGAGAGCTGCGCACCTGCCCTGAGGAGTCGACGGCCTCCTCCAGGAGCCATCTCAGGGCGGGACTCGGTCCGAGCCTCCCCACCACCATAGCTGCGGTAGCGCTGTTGGGCTCGGCCAGACGGGACCAGGTCGCACGTGCCAGCGCCGGATCATCGATGTCGTAGGGCAGTGTTGTGGGCGTCATGGACGCACTCCTGAGGTTCTCAGGGCCAGGGCGGTCCCGATGTGGGTGAGGGAGAGGGTGTCGACACCCTCGAGATCGGCGAGGGTCCAGGCCAGTCTGAGGACCCGGTCCACCCCGCGCAGGGAGAGGTCCCCGCGTTCCAGCGCGGTCATGAGCCGGCGGCTGAGGGGAGCGCTGAGTCCGCCGTCGGGGCCTCTGAGGTAGGAGCCGGGAACCTCGGCGTTGAGGTGCCAGGGCGTGCCGGCCAGTCTGCGCTCCGCGGCCCTCGCCGCGAGCTGGGCGTCGCGATGCTCCAGTGTCCGCCTGCGGGACCGGGAGAGCAGCGCCGCCGTGACGACCATGGCGATGAGGACGAAGGACGGCAGAAGACGCGAGATCAGGGGGAAGGGAGAACTGATGAGGAAGTCGGGCGCGACGTCGCAGATAGTGGCAAGAATCAGGCCGATGGCGCAGCGCACCGGGCCCGTGCCCGTTGTGGCGATGAGTGCGTAAACGGCGATCAGCGGCGGCGTGCCGAGTCCTGGTCCGGCTCCCAGGAGTTGCCCCAGGACCGAGGCGATTCCGGTGAGGGCGACGACCGTCAGCGGCCAGCGGCGCCTGCCCACCAGGCAGGCGATGACGAGCAGATTGGCTACCGCCCAGTGCCAGGTCTGCACCTCGGTATTGCCCGCCATCGGCAGTTTCCACAGGAGCAGCTGATAAAAACCGGCTGCTGCTGCACCGATCCACGCTCCTGCGGGGCGTGTGCGCCAGGCCTCGGCAACCTGGTCCAGGAACGAGCGCGGGGCTCTCGCGGGAATCATGCCCTCGTCCTCGGTTCCCGCGTCAGTCGGGAGCGGAGCCGAGATCGGGCCGGCGGCAGAGACCGGGCCCGCGGCAGATGCGGACGGACCGTACGGGTCGCGAGCCGGAGTAGGGGGTAGGGCGCTCATAGGAGTGGTCTGATTCGGTGAGGACGATGCGGCCGGGGAATATGCTGGATACCTGGATGCGCGGCGGTCGGAGACTGCGGTGCCGCAACCGGGGGTGTCAACAGCGTGGTCAAGCGTATCCATCGGAGTCGTCGTCATGACTGCTTCTTCACGGAGCGGCGCAGGGCCAGGGTCGGGACACCCACCCAGACCAGGCAGATGATGCTGCTGGCCAGTAGCGAGCCGGGTGAGGAGATGTCCTCCAGCGAGCGGGCTGCGCTGGCCGATGTCAGCAGGGCCAGGGGGTCCAGGACTGCCAGGGGCGGCATCATGGTGCTGAGGGGGAAACCCAGGACGACGCCGATCAGGACCGTGATCATGATGGCCGCGAAGGACTTGAGAACGGCTCCCAACCACATGACGAACACCTCGATGGCCCATACCGCCAGGGCCATGGTCACTATCCGGGGTAGGAAGGGCGCCAGTCCGGTCAGGTCGAAGCCCAGGAGCATTCCGGTCGCCGCGAATTCGATGAAGAAGACGAGGGAGGTGAGGAACCCGACTTGGAGGCCGTGGAGCAGTTTGCCGGCGATCATGGCGGTCTCCAGGCGGCCCGCGGTCATCCGCTGCCAGTTCCGCCCCTCGTGCTCGCCGGTGGCCATCTGAGCCGTGAATCCTCCGATGGTCAGAGGCAGGAACAGCATGGCACCCAGTATCATGGCCTGAGCCCACAGGATCTCCCAGGTCACTCCTTGGGAAACGAATATATCCCTTTCGGAGACGTACTGCGCGTAGCCGGATGCCAGGCTCAGCGCGTTCAGAATGGCGGTAACCGGCCAGTACCAGCGGTTCGGGGCTTTGCGGTTCTCCCAGCGCCAGGCGGCGCGCACCGAGGGGCGGCGCCGCTGAGGCAGCCGGGGTGCAGCAGAGGCGGGACGCATGGGAATGGCGGGTGCGGGGAAGGTCGGGGTGCTCATGAGCGGCTCTCCTTACGGACGATGGCGACATAGGAAATAACGGCCCAGCCGGCGGCGACGATGATGGTCAGGACGGCCGTGAGCCAGGGGTGGGCGATGACAGTCACGTCCCCGGTGGTGGTGACGGACGTGTAGGAGGCCGGGGTGTTGATGGGACTGGCAGCCGAAGTCAGGCCCCAGGGGAGGGCCCATGCCACCGTCTCGAGTTTGTAGAAAGGCAGAATGGAGCAGATCAGGCCGCCGATGATCGCCGCCCCCAGGCCTATCGCCTGCCTGCTCACGCACGTGGACAGTGCCAGCTGGCATGCCGATACCGCTATTGAGAAGCCGATGACGATGATCAGTGTGGGTACCAGCGTCGTGCCATAGGAGGGGGTTATTCTCGAACCTGAGGCGCAGAGGAGCGTTGCTCCTATCACGGCGGCCTCCACCGCTATGACGGTGAGTGACAGAACGGTCAGCTTGGCCAGGAAGCGCGTGGTGGGCCGTTGGCCCAGAGCGGTCATCATCTGGCCCATCCGCTCTTCTGTGTCTGCCGTCACCATGCGGGAGGCGAGGGCCCCTATCGCAGCGGGCATGAACAGGGCCATGAGATCGGCCACCTCGTTCATGCTCATCACTGCCAGACGGGTCTCCTCGGGGCCGGAAACCCTGTAACGGGCGAGCCCGCCTGACCATAGGGCAAGGATAATCCCCGCGGCCGCCGCCATGAGCCAGTAGTGCTTTCGCCGCAGCTTGCGCACCTCGAGGGCCAGGGCGATCAAGAACGGCGGGCTCTTCCGGTTTCGTGGTGACGGACCGGCTGCGGAGGCCTTCGGACCTGTTGGCAGCGATGGTGCTGCTGACGGTACTGACTGAGTCATTCCAACGGCGGTGGTCATCGTGCCACCCCCGCGGTGCTCTGGGCCTGCACCTGAACCCGATCCCGGGTGCGGGTGAGCGGGGAGGCGGCGTGAGCTGGAGACGCGGCAGCGGGCTCCGTCAGTTCCAGGAAGGCCTGCTCCAGGGTCTTGCGAACCGTCTGCACTCGGAAGACCGTCTGACCCGAGCGCACAATGCGGGCCACCAGATCTCCCGCCACCTCATCGGGCAGCATCGGCGTGCGCACCGTCCGTCCCCTGACCTGGTGGGCGATCCGGTGCTCGCTGAACAGGCCAGCGGCACCGGCCGGGTCCGAGACGGTGAAGTCGATGACTCCGGCGTCCTGCAGGCCGGACAGCGGACCCTGGTAGCGCAGGCTCCCAGCGCAGATGATGCCGACGGTGTCGGCCATCTGCTCGATCTCGGACAGGATGTGGGAGGAGACGATGACGGTCACCCCCTCCTGGCGGGCCAGAGCCACGATGAGCTCGCGGATCTCAGCGACGCCGGCCGGGTCCAGGCCGTTGGTGGGCTCGTCCAGGAGCATCAGGGGAGGGTCGGCCAGGAGGGCCATGGCCAGCCCCAGGCGCTGCTTCATCCCCAGGGAGTACTGCTTGACCAGCTTGCGATCCTGGCCGGCCAGGTCCACCGTGGCCAGGGCGTGGTCCACACGGGAATCGGGCAGTCTCAGGTAGGAGGCCACCATGGCCAGATTCTCCCGTCCCGTCAGGCTCGGGTAGTAGGAGGGGCCCTCGATCAGGGAGCCGATCGTTCCCGGCGGCAGGGGGGTGCGCGGGCCGACCGGGCGGCCCAGGATGCTCATCCGCCCCGAGGTCGGGGAGGTCAGCCCCAGCAGGAGCTTCATGGTGGTGGACTTCCCGGCTCCATTGGGGCCCAGGAAGCCGTAGATGCCGCCCGTCGGCACTCGCATGCTGACATTGTCGACGGCATTGACCCCGTTGTAGGTCCGGGTGAGGCCGTCCGTGGTCACGACGAAGTCGCCGCCCGGGACGCTGCCCGTGGGACTCGGCATGGCTGTGCGGGCGGCCGTTCGGGCGGGGGCT
>ERZ773067.1215-NODE-1215-length-14123-cov-6.871837_pt1 | contig 14123 bp, 16 predicted proteins | sample MGYA00580622_ERZ773067 | MGnify/ENA primary metagenome ERZ773067 (study PRJEB29015, sample SAMEA2737998) | human oral metagenome | biome: human oral; feature: human-associated habitat; material: dental | place: China | collected 2113 ...
AAAGGCAGAAGAGAAAGCCAAGGAGTTGCAAGAATTTATCGCGCGCTTTAGTGCCAACGTGGCAAAATCAAAGCAGGCGACCTCTCGTAAGAAGATGTTGGAGAAACTCAATATCGAGGAAATCAAACCGTCCTCTCGTCGTTACCCTGCCATCATCTTTGACCGTGACCGCGAGGCTGGCGACCAAATCCTACACGTGGAAAACCTCGCTGCGTCTATCGACGGACAGGTACTGTTCCAAAATGTGGATATCAACCTTGCCAAAGACGACAAAGTAGCCGTGATTTCTAAGGATTCGCGTGCCACTACTGCCTTTTATGAGATTCTCAACGGCAACCTTAAGCCCGATGCGGGCACCTTTGCGTGGGGGATTACCACCTCGCAGTCTTACCTGCCCGTGGATAACTCCGATTTCTTCACTCAAGACCTTTCTTTGGTGGATTGGTTGCGCCAATGGGCAAAAACAGAGGAAGAGCGCGAGGAAGTATACGTGCGTGGCTTCTTGGGCAAGATGCTTTTCAGTGGCGAGGAAGCCCTTAAAAACTGCAAAGTGCTCTCAGGAGGCGAGAAAGTGCGCTGTATGCTCAGCCGTATGATGATGTTGCGCGCCAATGTGCTAATGCTCAACGAACCTACCAACCATTTGGATTTGGAGAGCATCACCGCCTTCAACAACTCGCTGAAAAACTTCAAAGGCACCGTGCTTTTCACCACCCACGACCACGAATTTTCGCAAACCGTCGCCAATCGTATCATCGAGCTTACTCCTAGTGGCATTATCGACCGCTATATGACCTTTGATGAGTATATGGACGACAAGAATATTCAAGAATTGAGAGAAAAAATGTATCGAGGATAGTAACTAATAACACTTTGGCAAAGGTCATTGCACAAAAAGGTAATTAAAATGAGCTTTGTCAGAGTTTTTTTCGAGAAAAATGGGTAATTAGTGTGATTTTTATTTTGTAATATCAATTAAAAGGGATGAATAATGATGAAACTATATAATTTACGAAGAAAATTCCGAGAATTAAAGAAAAATATAGCTAACTATTTCCTTGAATATTATTTTAGAAAAGAAACCTATCAGATAAAAAAAGAGAGAAAATTTAAAATGTTTAACAATCCTACACTTATGAATAAGTGGGGAGAAGCAGACTCTAAATACTTTGAAAAAAGTAGGGATATTGCCTCTAAGGGATATATATTATAATGAAAGTGAAGAAGAGAAAAGAAGAAAAAAGGAAATAGAGCACATAAATTTATATTGTGGATATAGTGATACTGTTATCAATAATTTTCTTAGAGATAATAGTGCCTTTTGTTTTGATAAAAGTATAAAAGATAGCCTAGACAATATAATTAATAGTTCTATAATTAAAGATGATATAATTGTTGTTAGAAGAATTTATCAAGCATTAAAAGTAAAAGATAAAAAAGTAGGAGATGTATTAGTAGATAAAGCTTTTCTAAGTACTTCTTTAAATATAAACTATAGACTGAATTATCAAAGTGAAGAAGAAAAATTCAATAATGAAGCACTTTGTATTATAAAAGTTCCTAAAGGTACAAATGGAGTGTATATACAAAATGCTTTAGAAAAAGGAAAAAGAAGAGATGAATATGAAATCCTTTTCAATAGAGAAACACAATTAGAAATTGAATACAAGAAAAGGATTTTCAATAATTATTTGTTGGTTTTAAAAATGATTAGAAACTAGTATATTATGAATGTAGAAGAACTAATTTCAAAGGGAGAAAATTTGGAGAAAAGCATATATCTTGAACATAAAGCAAGTGGTTTTTCCCCTTATGATATTTACAATAGCCAAAATAAAACTGAATATCAAAATTGGATTTCATCAGTTAAAAGATTTATTAGAAATGAAGATGAAAAGGAATTTGATGAAATGATAAAAATTTTTAAAGATATAGATCCAGAGAATCATACAAAAATACTTGCTACATTGAGAGCTATAAAGGAAATTCCTAATAAGTCTAAAAAGGAAGTTATAAAGCAAGAAAAAGGTATTCATATTAATATTACTCAAAGTCAAAATCAACAAACAAATGTAAGTATTAATCTTATAATTGAAGCATTTCAAGATGAATTGAATGGTAATCAAAGAAAAGAAATACAAACTATCATAGATGATAAGGAACTTGAACCTGAGAAAAAGAAATCTAAAATAGTTGAAACCTTAAAGAAGTTTGGCGGAGACATTTCTTCTAATATATTGGCTAATATATTGACTAATCCAAGCTTTTTTGGCTTTTAATACTTCTTAATATAATCCTATCAAACGGAGAATTAATCATATAAAAAATGAAAATCATCGGAATCAGTGTGCGCACTACCAATCAGAATGGACAAGCGATGCAAGACATTGGGAATCTTTGGCAACGCTTTTTTAGCGAGCAACTTTTGGCAAAAATACCCAATAAGGTAAGCGATGCTATTTACAGCATCTATACCGATTACCAAAAGAACTATACCGAGCCTTACACTTGTATCATAGGAGTGGAAGTTACCACGCTCAACACGATTCCCGACGGTTTAGAAGGTAGGGAATTTCCTGAACAAACCTTTGAAAAGTTTGTAGCCAAAGGCGCAATGCCTCAGGCAGTAGGGGCGATGTGGCAACATATCTGGGACAATGACGCCACACTCAATCGCACTTATCTATATGATTATGAGTGCTACACCGAGAAATCTCAACAAGGAGATGCATCCGAAGTAGATATTTTTATAGGTGTAAAGGATTAATAAAAATTGGAAAAATAGCTATGGATTTAATGAAGGATTGGAATACCTACAAAGAGACTGAAGAGGCACAAAGGGTGATAGAACTTTTTGAGAAGGGAAGTCTGAATGATATTCTTCACACTTTTGTAAAGGAAGGGGCAGCTGAATTTCCTCTTTTTGAACACACTATTAAAAATGTGTTTGAATATTCGCTTATACCTTATGATGTGCCTATCAAAGACCTTTTTCTTTACCTTATCGATAGTGGTTTAAAGGGCTATTTAGTAGCTTCAGACTTTGTATTCGACATCTTTTTGGCTGAAGAATATGATTTTCTCCTCGAACGAATGATTCCTACTTCTATAGGTCTTTTTGGCTTGGATAGAGAGGAGGATAACGACTGTTATGTACCTTATCTTTTTTATCACAACTTTAGCAAAATCAAAAAGATAGCAGTCCTCTCGCAGGTGGAAATGCCCCCAGTACCCACTAAAGAACAAGAGAGAGAACGTGTGCTATATTATTTAGATTTTTGTAATGTATGGAACACCTTTCGCAAAAATAATAACCTCTCAATGGCTGAATTATGCACTTTTCTTTATAATTTTGCACCCCAATATATTTAATATACCAGTACGATGTATTTAGAAAACAACGAAGAAAGCTACGCGGTTGCCAAATTTGAATCGATGTTGAAAGAGAATAACATTCTCTTTTTTGACGTAGATGAATTTGAAGAAATAATAGAATATTACTTACAATACGGGCGTATTAGCAAAGCTAAGCGCGCTTTAGATATAGGACTTTCTCAGCACCCTTACGCCTCTTCTCTTAAACTTTTATATGCTGAAGAATTGGTGTTTGAAGATCGTTTAGATGAGGCTACCCAATTGCTTAGCGAACTCGAAGGTATTGAGCCTATGAATGCAGAGGTATTTGTACAGAAAGCCAATCTATACTCTAAACTCAATCAACATCAGAAAGCTATAGAACTGCTCGTACACGCTGCTTCACTCACCGATGAGCTATCAGATGTATATGCGCTCATCGCTATGGAATACACCTACATAGAAGATTATCCACAGGCTAAATACTACTTTACCAAATGTTTAGAGTGCGACCCTCAAGACTATACTGCCTTACAGCAGTTGCTCTACTGCTATGAGGTTTTAGGACAGACTGCTGAGGCTAAAACTTTCTTAAACGACTACTTAGACCAAAATCCTTATTGCGAGATAGCGTGGTATTGTTTAGGTAAGCTCTATATCACTGATGATGACCTCAAAAATGCCCTCCGCTGTTTTGATTTTGCTATTATCAGCGATGATACCTTTACAGGTGCTTATTTTGAGAAAGCACGCGTTTTAGAGGCTATGGAGCAGTATGAAAAAGCTATAGAAAATTATAAAATCACCCTTACTTTAGACGACCCTTCTGCCTTAGTTTATTTACATATAGGGCGTTGCTATGAGAAAATGCGCAACGACCGAAAGGCAGAAGAATACTATTTTAGAGCTACTCACGAAGACCCCCAGCTCGGCAAAGCATGGATTACTTTGGCAGACTTTTATTATTTACGTCGCAAACACGATAAAGCCCTTAAATACATTCAAAAATTGCTCTCTTTTGAGCCTAACGAACCTTATTATTGGCGCAGATATGCTGAGCTTAATTATTTTGAGCTCGGGAATATAGATGAAGCTGAATATGGTTATCGCAGAGCTGTACAAAATGGAGACTACTCGTATGCTACCCTCATAGAGTGGATAGACCTAATGCTACTAACAGAAAAATATCAAGATGCGCTACCTATCATCTCTGATGTGGTTTTTATTTATCCTACTGAATTGGACAACTATTACCGTATTGCTTTAACTTACTATGGTTTAGGTGATGAGGCTAATGCTGAAAAATACTATCAATTAGGGGTAGAAAAAGCACCTCAATGGCAATCTTTTTTCGAAAGTAAGTTTAATTTTAAGATGTAGCTATTATGGGAATAGTGCTCCGTCAATCGTTTAAGAATGTAGTGGCTACCTACTTTGGGTTTGCCATAGGGGCACTCAATACCCTTTTCTTATTTACTTACTTCCTCTCTAAAGCTCAATACGGCTTGGTAAGCTATGTTACTTCAACAGCTACTATTCTCTCTCCGTTTATTTCCTTTGGCGTGCATAATACTTGGGTACGCTATTACTCCGCTTATAGCGATAGGCAAGAGCAGGCTAAGCTCAATCTGATGCTTTGTTTCTTACCATTATTCGTGATTCTACCTGCTACGCTTTTGGGCAGTATGGCTTACGAGCAAATCGCTCAGTGGCTTTCAGCTAAAAATAGTGAAGTACGTCCGTATGTATGGCTTATTTTTCTTACAGCAGTAGCAATGGCTTACTTCGAGATTGCCTACGCGTGGATGCGAGTGCAACTCAAAACAGTCTTTGGTAATTTTCTAAAAGAAGTATTCCATAGGGTAGGGGTGATGCTTTTATTAGTAGCTATTTACTTTGACACTATTGATTTTCATCAGTTTATGTGGGGGGTATTCGGAGTGTATGCTTTGCGTATGCTTCTGATGATGGTCACCGCTTTCTATGTGAGGCGACCTACCTTTGCGTGGGGATTGCCACAAGGTAAAAAGGAAGTCTTCTTATACAGTTTGTTCATTATTCTATCAGGGTCAGTAGCTTCATTATTGATGGATATTGATAAGTTTATGCTGAATCAGTATTTGCCTATTGGTGAGATTGCTGTGTATAATGTAGCTATTTTTACGGCTACAGTAATTGCTATTCCCTACAGAAGTATGTACCAGATTGTAAGTCCATTAACTGCTCAATTTATGAATCAAGGTAAGGCAGAAGAGCTGTCAGACTTATACAAACGCAGTACAATAAATACTTATTTTGTGAGTATGGTTATTTGTGTGCTTATCATTGTGAATGCTCAACAATGTTATGCTTTATTGCCTGATAAAGATTACAGCACAGGGCTTGGGGTGCTCATTATCATATCTGTAGTAAAACTCTCTGACGCTTTAGTGGGATTTAACAATGCAGTATTACTCAATTCGCCTTACTATCGCACTGTGCTATTTTTGGGCGCTTTTTTGGTCATAGGCACTGTTTTAATGAATATGTGGCTCATTCCTCTTTACGGCATCAATGGGGCAGGAATAGCGACTCTAATAGCTTTTACTTCGTACAATCTACTCAAGTCGGTTTTTGTGTATCGCAAATATAGCTTGCAGCCTTTTTACAAGGAAACACTACAGACCAGCCTTTTTGGTATTATAACTATAGGAGGTTTCTTCTTTTGGGATTTCTCATTTCACCCTCTTGTAAATATCAGCTTAAAATCATTATTGGTAGGAGTGCTAAGTGTTTTTTTTCTTTTTAAATTTAATCTTTCGCAAGAACTTGTAAAGCTGATCAGACAACACTAATCCTACACTAATCCTACACTAATCCTACACTGATTGTTTGGTGGCGGTAAAGAATGGGTGGGGTTAGAAATTATTGCTTTTTCCCTTTGGTAATTATTTATTATTTTGTAGTTTTGTGCAATGAACTAACTATAACAAAATGACTTCAGAAGAAATAAAAGCTATTGTCTATTATATTCAAGGCTTACAAGCTCTTTGGAAAGAAGGTTATAATGCGGAAAAAATAGGAGATTATACTTTCAATTTTATATGTAGAGACGTCAGAGACTATAATACCACAAATGAGCTGTGGGAGGTTGTCAATGAGTTACAATTTATGGGAGAAGGAGAAGAATAGGAAAAAACCAAAGAAGAAGTAGAGGCTCTCATTCAAGAAAAATTAGGAATTAGAATTTGCGACCCTATCAGTACACTTTCTTACACAATTAACTTGTTTATAAAGTAACTTACCAATGATTTCTCAACCAATTCGCTAGTTTTATCATTTATAGAACAGACAAAAGAGCTTATTACTTATCAAGAATATACTTTGGCATTGGAAAACTTACTGAAAAGCCTTTTGGAAAAATGTATTTTTATTCCAAGAGATACTTTGGCTATTATTGATGTTATAGAGGACCCTTATATCAAAAGATTACAGGCTTCATTATGGAGAGTATAACATTATAAATAATTTATTCCCTTATGTATTTTTATACTGTCTTTCTTCTAATAAGAAGATATATTAAAGTATTATAATATCCTGAAATTTTTACAATTATTACTATAAAAATTATTGCTTTTTCTTTGGTAGGTTATTCTTTTTTATCTATCTTTGTCGGTGCTATTTGAAGAGTAATTAAATTTTAAACTTACCAAAATATTATGTCTAAAGAATTAGAAAATGTAATGACCAATCACTTTGAAAAAAAACACTTTATCGCCTTGGTGTGTATAGTGATTGTAACTGCTGTGGTGTGGAATCTCCCTACCGAAGTTTTCCATATCAACGGATTGACAGTGGTTCACCAGCGTATTATCGCTATTTTTGTATTTGCTACCCTTATGTGGATTAGTGAGGCTATTCCTTCTTGGGCTACTTCACTGGGTATCATCACTCTAATGTGTTTGACGGTTTCTAACCACAGTTTGTTCTTCTTTAAAGGAGAAGAAAATGAGGTGTTTGGAAAACTGCTCAGTAGTAAGGAGATTATGGCAACCTTTGCCAATCCTGTGATTATACTCTTTTTAGGTGGTTTTTTCTTGGCTATTGCCGCTACTAAATCGGGATTAGATGTCCTGCTTGCAAAAAATCTAATACGTCCGTTTGGGCGTAAGAGTGAGAATGTGCTATTGGGCTTTTTGCTTATTACTGGGGTTTTCTCGATGTTTGTGAGCAATACGGCTACAGCAGCGATGATGCTTACTTTTCTTACTCCTGTCTTTGCCGCACTGCCTGCCAACGGCAAGGGGCGCGTGGCGCTAACGATGAGTATACCAATTGCGGCTAATTTAGGCGGTATGGCTACCCCTATTGGTACACCTCCTAATGCTATTGCTCTGCAAGCGCTTAACGACCCTAAGGGACTGAATATGGGTATTGATTTTGGAGAGTGGATGGCATTTATGTTCCCTTTGGTGCTTTTGTTGCTCTTCATTTCGTGGCGACTTATATTGAAATTCTTTCCTTTCACTCAAAAAACAATTAACTTGCACATCCTGGGAAAAGTACATCACGGTTGGCGTATGTGGGTAGTAAGTAGCACTTTTGTCATTACTATTCTTTTATGGTTGCTCCCCAGTGAATTGACGGGGATTGATGCCAATACTGTTGCTTTAGTGCCTATGGGTGTTTTTGCTGCAACAGGTGTGATTACAGCCAAAGACCTACAATCTATCAACTGGAGCGTTATTTGGATGGTAGCTGGTGGTTTTGCCTTAGGATTAGGTATTAATGATTCTGGCTTGGCTAAATTGGCTATTGATACCATACCGTTTGGGTCGTGGTCGCCCATTATAGTATTGATTGCCTCAGGATTTATTTGTTATCTTCTTAGTAACTTTATTTCTAACACGGCAGCAGCGGCCTTATTAATTCCTATTTTGGTAACTATTTGCCAAGGAATGGGGGATAGATTAGGTGAGATAGGAGGTACTTCTACCGTACTTATTGGGATAGCTTTGGCAGCCTCATCAGCGATGTGTTTGCCTATATCTACTCCGCCTAATGCTATAGCTTATTCTACTGGATTGGTAAAACAAAACGATATGCTGAAAATGGGGCTTATCGTAGGGATAATAAGTATGATAATAGGATATCTTGTTTTGTTTTTAGTAGGAGAAATGCATTTTTTGAATTAGCAAATTAATAGAATGAAAAATATTATTATTACAGGTACCAGCCGAGGCATAGGCTATGAGCTAGTACAACAGTTAGCTGCGGGAGGGCATAATATTTTAGCCCTTTCGCGGCATACTGCTACTATAGAGGCACTTAAATTGCCTAATGTGCGTTGTATTCCTTTTGATATTACGTTAGCTCCTGATAGAGAAGCCGTAGCGCATTTTGTGAAAGGAGAATGGGGACAGGTGGATATACTTATTCATAACGCTGGAAAACTCATCAATAAACCTTTTGAGGAACTTACTGAAGAGGATTTTTGGGAAGTGTATAAGGTGAATGTATTTGGGGTGGCGCAACTTACTCGACAACTATTACCCTTTATGGAGAAGGGCGCACACGTGGTAAGCATTAGCAGTATGGGCGGTATACAAGGAAGTTTGAAATTTGGTGGTTTGGCAGCTTATAGTTCCTCTAAAGGCGCTCTTATTACCTTATCGGAGCTTTTGGCAGAAGAATATAAAGAACGAGGTATTATCTTTAATACTTTAGCTTTAGGGGCTGTACAGACGGAAATGCTTGCTGAGGCTTTTCCTGACTATAAGGCTAATATTAGTCCCCAAGAAATGGCGCATTATATAGCTAATTTTGCCCTCAATGGTAGTAAAGTATTTAATGGAAAGGTGTTACAAGTCGCTAATACAACACCGTAAAATAACTAAAAACTAATAAAATATGTACATCATTATTTTAATGTATCAGAAAGAGCTTTCAGAAGTTGAAAAACACTTAGAAGCACATCGCACTTATTTAGATAAGCATTACGCTTCAGGACATTTTATTGCATCAGGCGCACAAGTACCTCGTATAGGAGGTGTAATTTTGTGTAAGGCTGGCAGTAAAGGAGAGGTAGAGACTATCATTGCCCAAGATCCTTTTTATCAACACCAAATAGCAACCTATCAGATTATTGAATTTATTCCTACAAAATATTCTGAGGATTTTGGTAAAATACTTTTATAGGTAATAGCTATCAATTTATAAATATATTACACTGAAATAAAGTATTTTACGATAAAAATATAAAGTGTTTATTTAATGATATATCTGTTTATTGCCTTTATTCTGTAGTAAATACAGTTAAATTATATTGATAATCAACTATTTATAAGATATTTTGAGAAAACGAAAGCACTGTAAATAAAGATTACTAACTATTTCGTATAGGTTTTATCACTTATATTATCACTTTAAAATATTTATATAAATATTTAATAACCAGCATTTTAATACAATAATAATATATGGGTAAAAATATTACTGCTGCCACTAAGAAAAAACGCAGAACTAATCGTGCTAAGAAGGTAGGATTACCTGCTGGAAGTTTGGTGTATTTTGGTAACAAAGAAAAGGAAATTCATATAGATGTTATCACTTATAACGAGGGGTTCTGTCAGACGAAAAAAGTAGGAGCCGCAGAAGAGGCTATTGCTTGTATTGATGAGCAACACTTCACGTGGATAAACATCAACGGACTGAACAATATAGCTGAAATTAAAAAGATTGGAGCTTATACCCAGCTAAACGATCTACTATTAGAAGATATATTAGACACAGAGCATCGCCCAAAAGTAGAACTTTTAGAAGATAGTTTATTAGTGATTATCAAAATGTTATACTATAGCAAAGAGGAATTAGTATCAGAGCATTTAGCCTTATTGTTAGGTAAAAATTACTTAATTTCTTTTCAAGAAAGTGAAGGTGATGATGTGTTTGAGCCTGTGCGCAAACGATTGCAGTTTGCTGATAGCAGTCTGCGAAAAAAGAAAGTGGACTATCTGTTATTCAGTTTGTTAGATAGTATAGTAGATAACTATTTAGTAGTGTCGGACAGTGTGAGTGATAAGATAGAAACATTAGAAGCAAAAGTTGCCTCTATAGAAACAGCAAGAAGATGAGATTATCACCCACCCGCGTGAAGAGATGATATCAGAAATACAAGAATTGAAGAAAAAATCTATTGTATTTTTGCAACGGACTATCATTCCGGCAAGAGAGGTAGTAAATCGCATAGAGAAAACGCCTCATCATCTTATAGAGGCTGATACTAAGCATTATTTTAGAGACCTCCACGACCATACAGTGCAAATAGTAGATACTCTTAGCACTTATCGGGATATACTTTGGGGTCTTACAGATACCTATATGGGGGCAATGAGCAATAAGATGAACAATATTATGCGTTTGCTAACCCTTATTTCTACAATTTTTATTCCGCTTACCTTTATTGTGGGCGTATATGGTATGAATTTTGACTTTATGCCAGAACTGCGATGGTGGTGGGCATACCCTGCTGTATGGGTAGTAATGCTTGCTATTTCAGTGGCAATGATAGTCTATTTTAGGCGGAAGAAGTGGTTATAATAAGATTACAAATGGCAAATAAAGACTGACAAATGAGTACATTTACTGATTTATTAAAAAGTGAAATACAGCTATTTATAAAAGAGTATCAAGGAGTTACCACTGATTTACTGTTAAAAAGCAATGTGTTTACAGAAGTAACTAACAAAGAGTTAGTACAACAAATACAAGGTAGACGAGTGGCTGTTAAGAAATTGCCTTTTTTACTAAGGGAAGGAATTATTTATCCTAAAAATTTGAGTTTAGAACAAGCCTCTTCTGAAACTACTGCACGTTATAAAGCACAAGAGTTGTGTGGAAAATGTTTTGCAGACCTTACTTGTGGTTTTGGTATTGATGCTTATTTTTTATCAGAGCCATTTGAGGAGGTAACTTTAGTAGAAGAGCAATCTGAATTGCTCAGTATTGTGCAGCATAATTGGGAAGTATTAGGGCGTAAGGCTACTTTTGTAAATAAAAAGGCTGAAGCGTTCTTAGCAGATACATCGCAGCACTATGATGTTCTCTATATAGACCCTGCCAGACGCGATGCTCAGCAACAAAAGAAGTTTCTGTTAGAAGACCTATCGCCTAATATTTTGGAGTTGCAACCTTTATTGTTAGAAAAAGCTGACAAGGTGATTACTAAGCTTTCCCCTCTAATTGATATACACTATTTACTTAATACCCTTAACAAGGTAGCGTGTATAGAAGTAATAGCCCTGCGCAATGAGGTAAAAGAAGTGTTAGTTATACAAGAGCCACACAGCGTTATTGATAAAGTAGTAATAAGATGTGTAAATTTGGAGAGTGAAGACCCAATTTTCTCATTTACAGATAGAGAATCATCAGCATCAGAAGTGATTTATAGTAGACCAAAGAGTTATTTGTATATTCCTAACAACGCTTTGCTAAAATCAGGGGCGTTTAACTATATAGCAATGTATTTTGGATTAGAAAAACTAGATATAAATACTCACTTATACACCTCTACAGAACTGAAGAAGCCTTTCTCTGGGCGTATTTTAGAGGTAACCCCCATTCATCATAAACAGATAAAGGCAAAAAGCCATTATAATATTATAGCCAAGAACTACCCGCTTTCGGTAGCTGAGCTAAAGAAAAAGTATCATCTACAAGAAGGAGGTAGTGATTATTTGATTTTTACTCGTTCTGTTTCTGGAATGGAAATGCTTTTAGGAAAGGAACAAAAATAATATATAGCAAATATGGAAATAATCAATAAATACTTTCCTCAATTGAGTGAGGAACAACAACGACAATTTGCACAACTTAAACCTCTTTACGAGGAATGGAATGCTAAAATAAATGTCATCTCGAGAAAAGATATGAGTGACTTTTATGAGCGGCACGTGCTACACAGCTTAGCTATAGCTAAACGAATTAACTTCTGCAAAGGTACTGATATATTGGATGTGGGGACTGGTGGGGGCTTCCCTGGGATACCTTTGGCGGTACTCTTTCCTGAATGCAATTTTACTTTGATTGATTCGATAGGAAAGAAGATTAAAGTAGTGCAAGAAGTAGTAAATGCCTTGGGACTAAAAAATGTAACTGCTATGCAGATAAGAGCAGAGGAGCTAAAAGGAAGTTACGATTTCGTAGTAAGCAGAGCCGTAACCCAAATGCAGGACTTTGTGCCTTGGGTGAAAAGGAAGTTTAAGAAGCAATCGAAGAATGAGTTAGCTAATGGTATCCTCTACTTGAAAGGAGGCGACCTTACTAATGAGTTGGCTCCTTTCCCTAAAGCAGAGGTAACAGCTATTAGTGAGTATTTTGAGGAAGCTTTTTTTGAGACAAAGAAAGTAGTATATCTTATTTGTCAATAAGGCGATTTGTTAATTTGCTGATTTAACTAATAAGAAAATAAAAAAGTGGTTAGTACCGATATAGGTGCTAACCACTTTTTTATTTAAATCTTTTTGAGCTGTTGTTGTAACATCTTGATTTGCTCAGTCATCATATTTTGTTTGTCGAGCTTTTTAGCTTCTGTTAGTAGTTCTTGGGCTTCACGCTTTTTACGTTTCTGAATCATTATGCCGGCTAAACTCATCTTAACCATTGCCTTGTCGTAATCCATAGTGAGACCTAATTGGAGCGCCTTGCGGAAGTACTTTTCTGCTTGGGTAAGATTCTTGCGAGTATAGATAACTCCGTACATATAGTTGTAATACCCCTGCTGTTTGCGCAATAAAGCAGTTTCAGGCTCGGCTATTTTGCTAAGCCATTTTTCCATTCCTTCAAAATCTTGTTTGCGCAAGCGCAAGAAAGTGAGAAGAATAAACTCGTTGCGAAAATAGAGCAATACAGGGAAAAGCGATAACAATATCAAGGCGATACCATTGCCAATATTGCCTTGTACAAACTGATATACAGCCCAAACTACGATAAGGGCAGCTACTACTAATTTCAGATATTTGTTCTGTAGATATTTCATTTCTATATAATTTTCTTAAAAGTCTGCAAAAGTACTCATTTTAGTTGAATAATGCTAATATTTAGTTACTTTTTTGTAAGAAGATCTCTTCAGGGTAGGTTACTTGCGTTAGGAACAGTCCACAAGCAGGTACTGAGGCTCCCGCCTTGCTACGGCTTTTGCTGATGATAATATCCTCAAAACCAGTGAGAGAGAGCTTTTGTAATCCGACATTGATAAGTGTACCCACGATAGCACGTACCATATTTCGCAGAAAACGATCGGCTGTAATGGTAAATACAAGTTCGCCCCCTACCTTTGCCCAATGCGCTTCATAGATTTTACAATTAAACGTCTTTACATCGGTATGGGTTTTAGAAAAACACTGAAAGTCAGTATAATCATAGAGTATTTGGGCTGCCTCATTCATTACATCGACATTGAGAGGGAGAGTGAGAGGCATACTATAATCATACTTAAAAGGCGACTTCTCGATACTTATATGGTACTGATAGGTGCGCTTTAGAGCATCAAAACGGGCGTGAGCATCGGTTTTTACCGCACGAATGCTATGTACGGCTATATCATACGGCAAGAAAGCATTGAGTTTCCGCACTAAATCATCAGAAAGTTCGCGTTCTGTATCAAAATGAGCGAACATCTGCAAGGCGTGCACACCACTATCGGTACGACCTGCACCTATCACACTGATTTCTTCTCTGAGAATAGTAGTTAGAGCGTTTTGCAGTACCCCTTGCACAGTAATTGCCTTGGG
>ERZ773067.1217-NODE-1217-length-14110-cov-3.634863_pt1 | contig 14110 bp, 15 predicted proteins | sample MGYA00580622_ERZ773067 | MGnify/ENA primary metagenome ERZ773067 (study PRJEB29015, sample SAMEA2737998) | human oral metagenome | biome: human oral; feature: human-associated habitat; material: dental | place: China | collected 2113 ...
ACTCCTCCGGCGCCACCTGGATCGCCGACACCGCCATCACCCCGATCAAGAAGCTGCCCAACCAATCCCGCACCAACCACGACAAAGACTTCAACACTGCCAACACCCGAATCCGCATCAACATCGAACACAGCATCGCACAACTGAAACCCGGAGAATCCTGTCACACGGCCACCACGGACGCCCCAAAGAACTCCCCAGAATCATCCACCTCGCCACCAACCTAGAAACCCTAAGAACATACACCCACAACCAACCCCATGAATAACACCTAAAGGTGGTTATTTATTAATTTGTGTCCATTTGGGAGGTTTGCGTCCCCAAGAAGCAAGGCCTACTTCGGCGAGCCTGTTCTTCACCGCCTGCTTCGAGCAGTGAAGCTGCCTCGCGATTCGTTCATGGGACAACCCCTGCTCGTGAAGCCGAAGAACGGCTTCACGAGAGACGACATTCCTTGGGCCACTACGACGTCCATCAGGCCCCAAAGCCTTACGAACAGTGTGCTCGCTGACGTCGAGCTCCGCAGCAATCGCCCGCCAGGACATACCGGCGGCCCGGTACTGCTGAGCCTGTTCGATATCTGTCGCATCCAGCAGACGCGACCGGGGTGCCTTAGTCTTCATGGTTTCTGGGGCAGGGGTTTCTTCTATGACGTCGACGTCGCACACCTCCAGAGCCCGGGCAGCAGCAGCCCACCACCACCCCGTAGGAAGGTGCTGCCGATCAGCAGGAATCCGGATGGTCTCATGCGCAACCACCCAAGACCGCGCCTGCATGTCCCGTCGCTCAGCAAGCTCCGCAAGAACCTCACCCAACACCTCAGGCGCCTCGAGGGCATCGGATTCCCAAGCCCGCACATCCCTCGGAGAAACATCAAGCCCATGCAGATACCCCAGATATGCGGCCAGCTCTGCCGAAGAACACCCGACCCCGAGGCGCTTCGCGCGCCATACCAACCCGATCACAGTCCATCTCTCCTAGCGCGGTTTGCCTGGGCTGTCCCAGTCAATACGTAGCTCGGGATGTTGTCGTCGCGCGCGAACAGCAGCAGCCATCCACCATTCTGCCGGCATCCCGTCCCGCAGTGGATCGTTTTCCCGAGGCACCCGGATCACCTTGTCGCCGGCCAAAGCCTCAGCCGCTAGATCAGCAACATCCTGCTCCTGCTCCACCACGAGCTCGGCAACCTCTTTGGCGACCCCGTCGGGAACCGTGATGACTCGTCCGCGTTGATTCCAGCCCCTGAACCACTCCCGCAACCGTTTTTCGTCCTTGATGCCCAGCTGGGCCGCCAGCTGGGCAGTGGTCAAACCCAACCACTGCCGCCACCCGGCAAACTCGGCCCCTGTCATCACCGGCAAACCATGCGTATCACCAGACACCGGCTACTCCCCTCGCTCACGATCCGAAGTCATGCTATGCCTTACCCGGGACACGCGTGAGACCTGCCACATTGGTGACATCCCTATCGCAGCCCTCCGCCGCCATGACCACCTCCATCCGCGAGATCCTCAGTGGATTTGCATCGGCCCCTGGGCGGGGGAGTAGTGGCCGTGGCTCGGATCGAGTGGATGGAGGTGGCGGCGGAATGAGAGTAGTCGCGGTTGTCATACCGCATCCACCTCCCGAAAAGAATGCCCGATGGAACTCGCGCGATGCCTGATGGCGCCTCCACTGCGCGCCGGAAGCACCCTCATGGCTTCGCGCATGGTGGAGCAGCTACGCAGCAGCCGATCCTCGTAGGCACTCCAAGGTGCCCTGGGCGGCGAAGAGATCTCGAGGTAGCGACGTCGGGCGACGATCATGGTCACCCCTCGATCCAAGTCCTTGGCGAGTTTCTTGATCGGAGCGCGGGGATGGGAACACAGCCAGGCGTCCTCTTCGTCGGTCCACGGTCTCTTGTGCCCAGGACCCTTGTTGGTGGTCGCTGGAGTCTTCGGTGGCGCTGGGATTGTCACAGCACTCTCGATGAGAGTAGTTGCGGTACCAGTGATATGTTCGCGAGCCCATTTCTGGGCAGTGTGCCGCCCCTCGCAGGGCCGTTCCGGGCTACACCAGCGAGGAGTGGGACAGGGTGGGTCGACCTCGACAGCCTCGCCGCAATCCGCGCAGCCCACGCAGTGACGAATGGTTGCGGCCTTGAGGGCCGCAACGCCGCTGGGCCGCCACGGATGCAACTCGATCTCCCTGCCGGCGGGGCTGTGGGCGACGCGCCAATACGCGATACGCATATCACTCATGCCGCACCCCATTGACTTCGGGAACGTGAAAGTGGTCATGGTGGCTCCTGCCTGGTTCGTGCGGGGCTTGTTCCCCGGGTGACACCCCCACAGTACACTGACTTTCAGTCAGGATCTAGTGGGGCATGGTGGACGTGGTCATTTCTGTGCAAGTCAAGAGGGAAGAGATGGTTTTGCCCTTTCCAATAGGGCTTTACCCCCCGTTACGGGACGTCCCGGCTGGGAGGTTTTGCAGACCAGCCACCGTAACCCTGCCCCATCCTTTATCCTTGACTGACAGTCAAGGATAAAGGATGGGGCAGGAAGGAATGCTCATGACGGAAGACCTGTTGTTGTCTGACGAGGAAATCATTGCGCGGCTGACTGATGGGGAGAACAACATTCGTGAAGCTTTGGCTTCTACTGTTCTGCCCGGGGCGGCGGAAATCGCCGAGGGACTGCCAGGCTACGATGCCTGCTGGACCAAGCAACTCACCGACCTCTATGCCACCTACGGGAAGCTGAAACGGGTCGCGTTCACTGATGGCCGGGTCTTCCTGCTCGTCGAGTTCCTTGGGGGCAGATTCGAGTGGTGTCGGGATTCGCAGGCTGAGGCTTTGATTGCCAAGGAGGAAGCCGCCATGGCCGCTGAGAAGGAAGCACGCCGCCCGGAACGCACTTCGGCTGAGGCGCAGGCGATCGTGGATCGGGTCGTGGACTCCCTCGGTCATGGTGAGCGTGTGGAGACTGCCCCGCAGGAGGTCTGTATCACGGGCTGGCGGGCAGCCGTCGTGATCCCCGAAAGGAAGGGGTATCGGCTGGAGTTGTCCCAGGCTCTCCAAGGTGGTGGTTACGGGATTGTCTCCGTGCCCTACCGTGAGGACCCCGACCAGGCCTATCACGAGATCCGCGGCTGGCTCCTCGCCGCCGAATAATCGAGGGAGCGTGAGGAAAATTGGAGGAAGTTGAGTCGGAGCCTGTTATGGCTCGGGATGCTGTGGGGGAGGGTGTGCCTACCCAGGGGTGGGAAACCACCCCCCCACACCCCGTCGGCAGGAAACCGTATTCGGGTGCGGAGTTGCGTGCTGACCTGTACGCGCTGGGCTTGTCGGTGGAGGAACTCGCCCAGATCCTGGGGGTGAAACCTTCCCGGGTGAAAGCCTGGATTTCGGGTGCGATCATACGTATCCCCGAGGACGTGGCCCTCCGGGTAGAGGCTCTCCTGGCCGAGCAGGAAACCGTGATCAGCGCGATGCGGGAAGCGATCGCGAAGGACCTGGTGGTGGTGCTGCCCCGTAACAGTCAGGGCCGGGCCGGGCGGTGGCTCCTCGCCGCAGCCGCGAAAATCCGCCGCAAGAATCGGGATGCACGCTTCGTATGGTCTCCGCCCCTGTCGCGTCGTGCGGTGCGACTGGAACGGATCCTCCACGCCGCCGGTATCACCCAGGTGCCCCAACCCATGACTTTCCCCCTGGCACCCGGACGTCCCCTACCCCGGCAACTCCACCCACCCTTCCTCACCTACACCATCCCCAACGACAATGACGGCGGCGGCGGCCTGGTGACCGGGGAGGCCCAGTTGTTGTTCGCCCGCCCCGGCGATGGTTTCTACGGCCCCGAGGAAACCTGGGAGGCCTGGCTGGAGCGCAACATCAACTCACTCCCCGAGGGAGCGGAACCAACCAGAATCCACTACCCCACCTCACCAACCACCTGAACCAGTGGGAGAATCCATGGCCATGGAAGAAGAAACCAATTCGGCCCTGGGGGTGCAATCCGATGGTGTTCGGTTAGCTGAACTCATCACCGCATGGGCCAAGGAGATCCCATCAGGAAAATCTCTTATGGAGTTTCGTTCCTCGGAGCGAAAAACATCGTGGTGGAAAATACACAGCGAAGCCGTGCTGCTGATGCTCAGCGTCGACAAACAAGTCGACGCAACACAGGACCCACGACTCCAGAAGTCGTGGAACCTGATCGAACCCCGGCTGTGGAGTGGCATCTACGCCACTGAACACGGCTTGGGTTCCGGATCCCAAGTCAGCTTTTTTACCACCGATACCCTGGCGATCCTCGATGCGGTGGTTTCCCGCCTGGAGAGCGAACAAAAACCCCTGCTGACCACAGGACCTGAGTTCCAGGCGTTGCGGGATGACCTGTTGGGGCTTCGGCAGGATCCCCTCATCACCGGTCTGCCCGACCAGGCGAGGGAGTACGTACTTCACCTCCTCACCCGGATCGAGGAGGCCCTCACCGAAGTCGCGGTCACCGGCACTGCTAATGTTCCTGCACTGGTCGACCAACTCATCGGGTCCTTGACCCGTTTGTTCCCTCGCGACCCTGATCAAGAAGGCAAGGGGAATATTCGCAACTGGATCAAACGCATCCTCACCCATTTTGATGCGTGGTTGAACTCTCCCATCGTGGCCGCGATCGCCGGCGGAATCGCCAGCGGTGGGGTCGCGCAGATCACCACCGGCACCCCCTAACCCCCGCCGACCCCTCGGCCTTGGTGTCCTAGCGGTGTCGTGGCGGCTATATACTTTGTGGTTGCTACGGCCCGGGCTTCATTGCAGAAGGCTGGGTACAGGAAACCAGAGTTCCTCCAGTGCTGTTTCGTCCCGGGTTGTAGCGCCTGCCCGCGGGACGCAGGTATCATGTGCAGTGACGCCGCGGGCTTCATTGCGGTAGAGCCGGTACAAGCCAGAGTTTTGTCCGGTCGCTGATTCCATCCCCCATTTCTCGTGTTTGCAGGGGAATTTGGGGGGTGGTGGTCCCGCGGCGTCTTCTTTGCTTGATAAGCTCAATGCTGCTCCCGGGGGCACGCCGTCCGGGTCTAGACGGGTGGTGGGTGTGGGCTTCCCCGCCCGGGCGGGACCTGCTAGACCAGGCTTCTTCCTACACCCGGAACCCCGCAGTGACTCTGGCGCTGCGGGGGTCTCACTTACTACACTCGCGACCATCGCGGCCCGGGCTCCATTGCAGAAGAAGAGGGTAGACCAGAGCTTCCCCACTCATGTTTTTCTTCCCGGGCCGCGGTTCTCTATTCCTCCTCGTCCGCCTCGTAGTCCTCGTCCGCTTCGTAGTCGTCGTCGGTGATGGGTTCGGGGTGCTGTACTGGGATTTGGCACCCGTCAACGGGCTGGGCGGGGGTGAGGGTGTGGAGGAGTTTCAGGCCTCGTGTGAGGGCTTCCTCGTAGGTGCAGTCGATGTGTGGTTCGCCGTTGAGGCCGTCCCACACCTCGTCCTTGCGTTCCTCGATGAAGGCGTCGAGGGCCAGCTGGTACCTTCCGTCGGTGATCAACCTGCGCCGGAAGGCCTGCGCCACCAGGGGGGTGCAGCAGGTCACGATTTCGGGCTGGAGGTGCTGGCCCGAACCATCCCCGGATGTGGTGAGGATCCGCATGCTCCGCGGTGCGAGTAGTTTGGGTTCCTCACACAAAAGCGGGGCGAGCCGGAACTCCACTACCCACTGGCGATCGGAGGAGTATCCGCCGTTGGAGCTCCACCACACCAGCCAGTCATCGCTGCCTGCGATGGGGGCGACGCCCCGCAAGTACACGTTCTCGCCGTGACGAGCAGTGATCGACCGCCACACTGCCGCGAACCGCCGGCCCTCGCCGGGCAGCAACTCCATGCCGTCGAGGATTTCCCTGACGTCCTGATACTCCGCGACCTCCACCGGTGGTAGACCCTCACCATCGGTCTCCTGGGGTGTGGGGAGGCTGTACAGGGCGTCGAGGGCCGGGGTGTCGGCGTGGAGAGCGTTACGCAGGGCCGACACCACCACATCGGTGGTGAGGGCCTTCTGGCACACCTCCCTGGCCGTGTCCTCGTCCGCGTCGTCGCGGATGAGAACGTCGCCGCCCTCTCCGAGGATGACCCCGTAGGGTTTGGCGAGGGGAGCCAGGACCCGGATAAGGGCCCGGCGGGCAAGATCCAGAGGGGGCCGCTGCTCCCACATCCACAGCTGCCAGATCTGTCTCACGAGGTAGCTGTTCCAGCCCTGAAGGGACTGGAACAACCACCCGCAGGAATCCTGCCCGCAGCAGGCCGCGATTTCCCCGGCGGCTTGCTCCCATGCGGGAGCAAGGACCTCGGCTGGGGCGTCGAATGCCCCATACTCGTAGAACCAGGCCCAGATCCGGGCCAACGACTCGGCCACCCACGGGCCGAAAACGCCCGGATCGACCAGCTGCCGAACGGCACTGGAAGACAAGAACTGGCCAAGGTCTTCTTCCAGCGCCGCGACCATCGAGTCGCCGCCATTGACTTCTCCCGTGGTGGTGGGGCCACCCACATCACGGGCAGCAACCAGAGGATCAACCTGAAACGGGAGGTAGCCCCACGCCCCGGGCTCGTGAGAGAGAGGCACAAGAGCCACAAACTTCCCCTCCACGTCCGTGAGAGTCAGGTGCCGTTGGAGGCACGTCATTGGTATTTCCCCCCTTGCCAAGGCCAGTTTTAGGTAGAGGTTCACCCGACCGGTCGCCGCCGACAGATCGATTTCGAAGTACCGGGAATGCCTGGCCCAGATCTCACAGATCTCCTCCGAGAGAAGAAAACCTGTGAGATCCCCCTCCACAACGACGGACCGAGTGAAGGTAGGGCTGTAGGTGTTGGTGAACGGGCTAGTCGTGGTCATGTCTGGCTCCTATCTATTGGCCCCCTGGCGGGGTCTGCTGGTGGGGCTGCTGGTGGGTGTGGGGGCCTGCCCCCCACGTGGGGGGCAGGCCTAGAAAGCGTCAAGTGATGTCAGTTGGCGGGGTCTGCCGGCGGGGTTGGGGATTCTCCTTTGTGGAGGAGTTCCAGGCCCCGCGTGAGGGCTTCTTCGGGGGTGCAGGTGGTGTGCAGTTCGCCTCCCCGTCCTTGCCACACTTCGTTTTCACGGCCCTCGATGTAGGCCCGGCATGCGAGATGGTTCTCGCCTTCGGCGATCAACCGCCGGTGGAACGCTTCCTCAACAAGGCGGGTGTCCTTGATTTCGGGCAGGACGTGCCGGCCCGAACCATCCCGACTAGAAGTCCGGATAATCATGGACGTGGCGGAGAGGGGGCTGTCTCCGCTGTGGCGGTCGGTGGGGGTGAGACGGAACTCGACCACCCAGTGTCGATCCGAGGTGTAGCCTCCCTGCGATGCCCATCGCACCAGCCAGTCATTACTGTCTGGCACGGGGGCGATGCTCCGACAAGAGACGTTCTCGGCGTGTCGGGTCGTGATCGACCGCCATACGTCCGCGAATCGGTGGGACCCTCCGGGCATCGAATCCATGCCGTCAAGGATTTTCCTGACGTCGTGGGGCTCTGGCACCTCCACTGGCGGCAGGGTCGCGACGCCATTCTCCGGGGGTGTGTGGGTGCTGCATGCACCCGGCATCCAGGTATGGAGGAAGCAGCACAAAGGACTCTCGGACTGGGTGATGCCGTTGTGGATGGCCTTAACCACCACATCGGTGGTGAGGGCGCGGCGGCACACCTCCCGGGCCGTGTCCTCGTCCGCGTCGTCGCGAATGAAGAACTCCCCGAACTGGCCGATGATGACGCCGTACGGCTGGGCAAGGGGCCCTAAGAGCCGTAGTAGTGATTGCCGGGCATGGTCTAGGGCCCCGTCCTCGATCTCTAGTAGGCCCGCCGCGGTGATGTGGTCTTTCAGGAAATCGTCCCAGCTCTGCTGGGACTGGAAGACCCACCCACCCCCATCGGTTTTGATTTCCTCGGCGGCTTGCTCCCATACGGGAGCAAGGACCTCGACCGGGGCATCGAATGCCCCATGCCCGTCGAGCCAAGCCCAGGTACGCGCTAGGGACTCGGCCACCCAAGGACCGAGAACATTGATTCCCGCCAGCTGTTGAGTGATGCTGGCAGGCAGGAACCGCCGCAACTCGTTCCACAGGGCCGCGAAGCTCCGCACGCGGCCATTGACAGAACCGCGAACGGTGGGGCCGCCCACATCGTAGGCAGCCTTCTTGTCATCAGGCCGGGCCACGATTTCTTCTGCGGCCTCGACCCGGGCGACCTGCCGCCCGGTCTCGTCCTCCAAACGAAGCTCCCAGTCGAAACAGAGCGGAGAGCCCTCATCCAAGAGGTACTCGATCCGCAGACTCACACTGCGGGCAACCATCACCGGATCGAGATCCTCGACAAGCCGGTTGGCTCGCCACAGATCACAGGCCTCGCCCGTAACGAGGCTGCGAAAATCCCCCTCCACAACGACGGAACGGGTGAAGGTAGGACGGTAAGAGTCAGTAAAAAGGCTCACGGCCATGATGATTTGTTCCTTACTTCGTAACGCGGGTGCCGTCGTTGGGTCCCGAGTCAGTGAACGGTTTGGGGGGTCCGCCCCGCAGAAGGGGCGGACAGCAAGAGAATCAGCGGGTGGCGGTGCGGGGATCGTAGTCTCCCGCCTCACCCAAAGCCTTCACCTCGGCGGCGGTGATGCCGCTACGTCGGCGACAGTCAGCAGGATGGACCCTTAGGCAGCGCAATGTAGGTGTAGTACTGGCCGCCGTAGTGGAGCTGGATGCCGTACGGCAGTACGGCCAGGATCATCCAAGTCCAGTCCAGCGGGAGGAGGTCCCGCCACATGCGGTGTATCTCTTTCCACGCGAAACCGTGGTCGATCACTAGGCGCCGCCGCCCGCCGGTTAGCAGTGCGGACGCATGCTGCTCGCCAGTCTTTACGTCACACCAGCTCATGGTGAGCTGGTGTCCGTTGCAGTGCATATGCACATCCGAGCGACCTTCCAGGGTCGCACCCAAAGAGCGGCGCAGGGAGGTCGCTCCGATGTGATCCCAGCCGTACTCGCCAACTACGTGGCGGAGGGAGTTAGGCAGCGCTACGGGGTCGTGTTCTACGCGACGGAACATTTGCTCTCCTATCTCGTGCGGGGCTTGTTCCCCGGTTGATGATGCATCCAGTATACACCCGGTTTCCCGGTTTCACAACTTAGGTTACCCTAAGTTATGGGTGGGGGGTGGTCCAGACCAGACCACCATCCGGAGCAGGGACGAGACGGATCGGGTTGTGGCCGTCAGGGATACCGGCGGCGAGGCGGGTGATCCACCTCGACCAGTCCTCATGTGGGGTGCGGGCGAACCCCAATACCATCATCACTTCCTCGGCCTTGGTTTCCTGGCCGATGCTGACAGAAGGCGTGACGGCGAGGCGGTAGTGGGCAGTACGGTTAGCGGGGGTACGGCGCGGCACCTCGGTGACGCCAGCAGCACAGAGGACCTCCCCGAGCCGGGTGGCTTGGGGGGTGAGGGGGATCGGCTCGGGTGGTGCCCAATCGATCCGTATCGGGTCATGGAGGGCTGCCAGGCCGGCAGCGGCCCGGTACCAACGGCTGGGACGATCCCCCTCACGGTCATGGTAGGGAATCACCGCCTGCCCCTCCTGCCGGTACTCCTCGACCAGAGCCTGCTGCTCATCCAGCAGTCGGGTCAGGATTCCCGGGACACGGGCCGGCACCGCTGCCCGGCCCTCGATCCAGGACTGGACCGTACGTTCCCCCACCCCCATTTCGGCGGCAAGGTCCTGCCGAGTCAACCCCAACACCATAGTCAAAGCGGCGAACTCCGCCGACGACATCCCCACAACAACCCCTCCTTCCCAAACTCCGGGTGCGCGTGAATCACCCCCAACATAGACCATAAAACCCGGCCCTATATTGTATAGTATCCTAAATTGTAGAACCGGGAAACCAGGTGTATGCTGAATGCATGATCAATCGGGGAAACGCCCCGCACGAACCAGGCAGGAGCAACACCATGACCGACCGCAACAACTACCGCCTTATCAATCTCACTGGCCGATCTCTGTCGTTCACTACTCACGCGGTGGACAGCAGCTACACGGTCCCGCCTGCCAGGAGGCATTCGTTGCCTCGTGCTTCCTGGTCGATGCACTGGGAGGAGCGGATTCCCGTGTCCTTGGGGGGCTGCGGGTTCATCGCCCTGGGGCCGATCACCCGTCCCAAAGTAACGAACGTCCCTGAGCGCAGGGAGGGCGTTCTCTACATCGTGCATCGAGAGGTAGTAGAGGCCTGCCCCGAGCGGGACGACCTGGTCTACCCGGTTTGCCCCATGCGTGACGCGACCGGCAAGAACGTCGGAATGTACATGGGGCTATCCCGCGCTCAACCCGGGTCAGTCACCCGGTAACCCTCACACAAGACAGGGGAGGGAACCCACTGATGGGTTCCCTCCCCTTTTGTGTCTTCGTGTGCCGATCCCCACCGTGGTGGGGAAAACAGGGGCCGCGTACTTACGGCTTCCCCAGACGACCGGTTCATCCCCACTCGCGTGGGGAACAATCGCCACTGGCACCGACACTCGGGTCATCCCCACCAGGGTGGGAGGTTCGGGTTGTGGTTTTGATGGTAGCACCGGCTTGGCGTGGGTTTGGGGGCTGTAGTCGGACGACCCCAAACCCACGAAATAGGACTGGGGGGACCCGGTTCGGGTCCCCCCAGTCCTGAAACGCTCATGTCAATCATTCACGAGCTGCCGGGGCGGGAACCTGTGCGAAGCCAGCGGCGCCAACGATGTTTCCTCCCTTGTCCCGCAACTGCGGATGCGGGTAGAAGAGGTCACGCCGATGCGGCGCGCGCTGACAGGTGAACATCGACACCAAAAAAGCAACACCCTCCTCGGGCTCTGGGAGATTCTTCACCTCCCCCATGCCAACAATCTGGACGGGAAAACCATCCAGCGTGCCACCATCAAGGGGGTTCTCTGTAACCCGGACCTCCGGGTCGCAACGCTTGTAAACACGCGTCCTCCCCCTGGCGGTCACAGTCAGGTCGTGTGGGGTGTGGTTCCGAATTTCACGGTAAGGAAGCTCAGTCATGGTTTTCCTTTCTGTCTTTCGGCTGAGCGTTCGCGCCGTTAACTCTGACGGGGCGAACCGAGGAAATGTAGGGATTTGTCCGGCCCGGGTAAGGGCCGGACACTGACGGGGTTAATGGTGGGCGGTGCGGGGATCGATCTCCCCCGCCTCAATCAGGGCGGCGACCTCGGCGGCGGTGATGCCGGGGTGGCGGTGGACCCATTCAATGGCTATGTCAAGGGGGTCCATGTTGAGTTCATCGCACACCCAGGGGTATTCCTCATCGAGGAGGGTCACGATCGCTTCCTCGGTTTCGGCGGCTGCGGCCGCCTCGTCGAGTTCCTCGGGGGTGACCCCGAACGCCTCAAGGGTCTTGGCGGCCCAGACCTGGGCCGAGGTTTCGGCTGCTGCCTGGTCGGGGGTGAGGGCGGGGCGGTAGCCCTCCTCGAAAACCTTTTCGGGAACGAACCACGAGTTACCGTCATCGTCGGTGACCAACCACTGGCCTTCCCCCGCGACGTCCTCGCCCTCCTGGGTCGCCACTCGCTCCCCCGGGTTTGCGGGTCGTGCCCACACCTCGCCGGTGCGTTCGTACACATCCCCCTCCACCAGCGCGTAGGTAGCAGCGAAGGAGTCGGGTTTGACGCTCCTGAGATTACCGCCGGTTTCGGCGGTGATGATCAGGTCGCCGGTTTCGGCGGTCATGGGAGTGCCGGAGTCGGTGGTCCAGGTCTCGGCCCGTTCGGCCACCCGAACCAGCCTGACCCGACCCGAACGGCGAAACCGAATGGCGGTGGGGGTGATGTTGTTGGTCATTGGTGACTCCCGTCTATCTCGTGCGGGGCTTGTTCCCCGGTTGATCATGCATCCATTATACACCCGGTTTCCCGGTTCCATAACTTAGGTAACCCTAAATTACGAGTGGGGGGTGGTCCAGACCAGGGCGGTGACGAGACGAATCGGGTTGTGGCTACCGGGGATGCCGGCAGCAAGGCGCGTGACCCACCTCGACCAGTCCTCATGCGGGGAGCCGGGGAACTCCAACACCACCACACCCTCCCCACCACAGGACGTGGTGGTGCAGCGCACGTCCCGGCATCAAAGGCCGAGGATGGCGCGGATTGTCATACGGGACATGCCTGTGACACGAGCCAGCTCGCTCTGCGAGATCCCGCAGGTGTGCGCCTGCTGAATTTCGACATCGAGGAGCTGCCGCAGCCGGTGTTCACGGTGCTTGGCCGCACGCCACGCGGCGATCGCTTCTGCGAGGGGGTCGGTGTCGGCGTCCCGGTAGGGGCACCCGAGGCGGGTCAGGGCAGCCAGGGCCAGGTCCCGAACCGCATCAAGGACCAGACCAGCCCAAGGGGCCGGATCCACCTCCGGCACCTCGGCCCGGGCGACCATCACCTCATCAACCAAACCACACAGCAATGGCGCCTCAGTCGGGGTGACCTCCCCCAAAGAAGCGGCCAAGACGGTGCGGGCCACCTCAAGGGCCGCCAAACGGGCAGGGGTAGGGCGGCGCCACCACACCCCCTCCGGTACCAGCCCCACCCACTCGATCCGAGCCTCGGCCACTACTCCCCCTCCCGGGGCTCGATGCAATACCACCTCATCTTGGCGACGAGGCGCTCATAGCTGTAGATCAGCTGGTCCTCCACCAGGAACTCCCGCCCATCAACGGTGATAAAGCCGGCGTTGTTGTTGGCATACGGGGAGGCCGCAGTGGCCTCATCATCGTAATCATCCAGCTGGAGGATGACCTCCTGCCAGATATCGAGGACCGACTCCGGGTCAGCCTGATGGCGCTCTTCCCAGTCGTTGAGGCGATCGAGGATCTCACGGGTGGCGGTGAAGGTGGTCATGAGACAACTCCTGTCGGGTTCGTGCGGGGCGTTTCCCCGGTTGCTGTACACCACTATACAGCCGCTGCGTGGGATACACAACCCCCTCACGAAAAATCTTCATAATCCCTTGTCAACCCCGAACCACCATCACCGACACCGCGCGAAACAACAGAAAACCAGGAACACGCAAACCCCTGCTATCAGGTCTTCGGGGGCGTCGGAGGGGATGTATAGGTTTATACATTTTTGGAAGAAGGAAGGTGTGGCTCTGTTGTGCGTTGAGGGAGAGGTGAGGGGTGCGGACTATCCCAATGGTCCGCACCCCTGAGGGTGTTGGGTTGCGGAAAATGTAGCATCTCGCCAGGTGTCGTCAAGGTCTTCGTCGGTGGTTGGGATCTACGGATCTTGATTTGAGCTGTATGGTTCGCTGTCTCTTAGTTGTTGTCAGGGTACGGTTTGACATTCCTGCGTGAGAGAATCCGAGGCAGTGCAGTACCCGATCACAGTGGTTTCTTCTTCCCCTGCCCTCGCTTCGGGGGGTCGTCACGGATGCGCGAGTTGCGTCTGCGTGCAGGGGAGTTAGCGGAAAGCGATGTTGTAGATGCGGGTGGCTGCGCTGTCGAGTTGCTGGGGCGTCCATTCCTTGTTGTGATCGTTCCAGTCGCTGAGGGCAGCCCAGAGTTGATCGGGAATCGTCTTGGGATCTTGCCTTTCCAGGGTTTTACCGATGAGCTCGCGTACCTGGTTTACGCGATCGTGAGCTGATTGCGTGGTTTCGTCTTGGCTGCGGGGTAGCTGACAGGGCGGGAAACGTGGTTCCAGTTCGGTGATGCGGTGTATCAGCTTTTCGGTCCGGTTTTCCCAGTAGCGCCGCTGCTCCGAGGTTTCGGCTGACTCTAGGTGCTTGAGTGCTGCGATCGCTTGTGTCTTGACTTCCCCGATCCGGAAGAGCGCGTGTTCCTTGGCCCGAGGGGTGGTGATGATCGTCGCGACGGGAGAAGGGCCAAGGAATGCTTTGTAGAACTTGCGGTAGAAATGAGCAAGCCTGTTTACCCCGGGGGTCATCCATGCTTCCTCAGCCGCGGCAAGGCGGCCCTCAGTGAAGACGTAAAGATTTTCCAGGACGAACCTGGGATCAGTCTTGAGAACTTGGTGTTGCCGCCATAGCTCCGTGGCGGCGTCGTCACGGTCAGCAGGCAAGGGCCGCAGCCCTAA
>ERZ773067.1218-NODE-1218-length-14106-cov-3.054943_pt1 | contig 14106 bp, 5 predicted proteins | sample MGYA00580622_ERZ773067 | MGnify/ENA primary metagenome ERZ773067 (study PRJEB29015, sample SAMEA2737998) | human oral metagenome | biome: human oral; feature: human-associated habitat; material: dental | place: China | collected 2113 ...
GTCCATCATCTGCAAATACCTCAATGAAAGATGTATTTTTGATGATTCCGTCTTTCTTTTTGATTTTAATTGTACTTATGATATACGGAAGCAATATTTTTAATGTGATTTTGGTTATCGGATTAACGGGATGGACACGTACCGCAAAGCTGATGCGGGCTCAGGCTCTTTCGCTAAAGGACAGGACTTTTATCAAGGCCGGCCGCACTATCGGTGAAAGTGACAGCTCCATTTTATTCAGACACATTATTCCGCATGGCATTGTTCCTATTGTTGCCGATATGTCTCTCTCTGTGTCCGCGGCGATTTTATTTGAAGCGGGACTCGCCTTTATCGGCCTGGGAGATCCGGATAATATCAGTTGGGGACAGATTATGAATTTCGGTAAGTCCTACCTGGAGACGGGATGGTGGATTTGTACTTTTTCAGGTCTCTTCATCATGTTTACAGTATTGGCCTTCCATATGATTTCTGAAGGCATTAACAATATTTTGAATGGAAGGGTGTAAGATGGATGGACTTTTACAAATAAAGAACTTGAATATACGGTATTCCGGACAAAACACCCTGACACAGGCAGTCCGTAATTTTACCCTGACCTTTCAGGCAGACACTTCTTACGGTATTGTCGGAGAATCAGGCTCAGGAAAATCAACACTTGCCCTCGGAATTCTTCGTTTATTAAATGAAAAGAATACCCGAATATCCGGGGAGATTCTTTATGAGGGCAGAGATATCTTACAGATGTCTGCGGAAGAATTTCAGCCATATAGGTGGAGGCATTTTGCTACGGTTTTTCAGTCTTCAATGAATGCATTGTCTCCCTTACACAAAATAAAAGACCAGTTTCGTGATATATACAGAGCGCATATTCCGAATATCAGCAGGAAGGAAATGGATACAGGAATCAGGGAGGCTTTGACAAAGGTACAATTAGAAGAAGCTGTCGCCGGAATGTATCCGCATGAACTCTCCGGAGGAATGATTCAAAGAGTCTGTATCGCCCTGAGCCTTTTACTCCATCCTAAGATTTTGATTATGGATGAGGCTACAACCGCACTGGATCTGATTACTGAAAACGGCATCCTTGAAACTATACGAAAAACGGAAGAAAAAGAACCACTGATGAGAATAATGATTACGCATGATATTTCCATCGTAGCTCATAACTGTAAAAAAACAGTGGTTATGTATGGGGGATATCTGTTGGAAGAAGGTGATACCAAGGATGTTCTGACTTCTCCGAAACATCCTTATACCAAAGCCCTACTCTCTGCCTTCCCATCAGCAGAAACTTCCGGCAAATTATTGGTAAGTATTGAAGGAGCGCTTCCGGATCTGACCAAACCTCATACCGGCTGTATCTTTTATGAGCGTTGTAAATACAAAACCGCCAAGTGTCAGGAAAGGCAACCGGATTTATACAAGACAGACTCGGGACAGGCAGCATGTTATAGGTGGGAGGCAGAACATGGGGAATGAATTATTACTTGGTAAGCATCTTGCAAAAACTTTTAAAAGTCCCCGCAGTTCCGCAAATATCAAAGCAGTTTATGATGTTGATATTGATATCGGAGAAAGCGAGATTCATGGAATTATAGGAGAATCCGGCTGTGGGAAATCCACTCTTGCCAGAATCCTGGTAGGCCTGGAAGAAGAATTTGAAGGGCAGGTTTATTTTCAAAATGCTGAAATAAAGGCTCTGTTAAAGAAGAACAGACGGGAGTTTTATCGCTCAGTTCAGATGATATTTCAAAATCCCTATGATGTTTTTGATCCGAGACACCGGCTTGAAAAGAGTCTGCTGTTTGTTCTTAAACTCCATGGTATAGGTAAAAATAATGCAGACCGTTTAGAAATAATATCACAGGCGATGACAAATATGGGATTTCAAAATGTAAAAGATATATTAACCAGACGACCGGCAGAACTGTCCGGAGGTCAGCTTCAGCGGCTTGCTGTTTTGCGTTCGCTCTTGCTCCATCCTAAAATGCTGGTCGGCGATGAAATTACTGCTATGCTTGACGTATCCGTCAGGGCGGAAATTATTAATACCTTACTTAATATCATAGGTGAATACCATATGAGTATGATACTGATTTCTCACGATATTATGAGTATTCGTGTTATTGCAGACAGAATCTCTGTTATGTACCTGGGGGAAATAGTGGAGTCGGGTAAGGTAAGTGATATTTTCAAAGAACCACTGCATCCATATACAAGGACTTTGGTTTCAAACTGCAGGGATGTAAATCCGGCTCATTCCATTTCACCGATTCGCTTAAAATCAGATGAGAAAAAAGTTCAGAATGAGAAAAGTTGTTTTTTTGCCAACCGCTGCCCCTATGCAACCAACCGTTGCTATAAAGAGCATCCTGGGATGAAAGAACAAGATGGGCGAATAGTCCGTTGTGTCCTCTTTGACCGGTAATACAATGATTTATTATTAAATAAGGAGCTCAAATTATTCACCAAAGACTTATTTTCTATAGAGTGAGTAATTTTGAAATATATACATTTATTTAAGGAGGGGTTTTATGAAACTCAGTAGAAAGATTGCGTTATTTTTAACCTGCTTACTTATTTTGTTTACTGTAGCAGGTTGTCAAAGCAAGCCGGCTGCGGATTCGGCATCCGCAGAAAAGAAAGATAGTGCAAAGCAAAGTAGCAGTGTACAGCAAAAGGAAAGCTCCGAACAAAAAAGCAGTGTTTCAAGTGCTGTCGCAACTACAGATGACGGTATAAAAAAAGGTGGCACATTGATGGTGGGCTTTGTAGGCGAGCCTGAAAGCTTTAACCCTGATGCGGCAGCAAATGATGCAGCCTACCGTATCAATCAGAATATTTTCAATAAGCTGGTCAAAATCAACGGAAAAAATGAAGTAATTCCTGATTTGGCAAAGAGCTGGGAATATTCAGAAGATGGCAAGACTTTGACCTTCCATCTTGCAGAAAATGTGAAATGGCATGACGGCAAAGACTTCAGTGCAGAAGATGTTAAATGGACTTTTGACCAAATTAAGGCTGAGAAAGGCTTTGCATCCAACTCATTGAGCAATGTCAAAGAAATCGAAGTAAAAGATAATAATACAGTTGTATTTAAGCTGGAAGCTCCCAATGCCGGAATGATGGGAAGTCTGGCATGGATGGGGACATATATTTTACCGAAGCATCTGTATGAAAATACAAATTGGCTTGAAAATCCTGCAAATAACGCGCCAATAGGTACAGGACCATTCAAGTTTGTGGAATATAAAAAAGGCGAAAATGTTACTCTTGAAAAAAATCCTGATTTCTTCGGACATGAAGTATATCTCGATAAAATTATTTACAAGTTATTCTCAGATGATAATGCAGCTTACCAGGCTTGGGTTGTGGGAGAAGTAGACCTCCTCAACGGAGCGGGAGTTCCTGCCGATCAGATGGCACAGTACGAAGGAAATCCTGATTATGTTACGGCGCAGTTGACCTGGCCTAATAAATCCTATCTCTGCTTCAATGTAAAAGACGGAGTATTCTCCAACAGAGATTTACGAGAAGCTGTTCTTTACGGATTGGATCGTGAAATGATATTTACAAAGGCTTTAAAGAGCAGGGGTGCTATTTCGGAATATTTTATTGCTCCTCAGTACAGCTGGGCTATCAATCCTGATGTAAAATCCCCTGACAAGGATATAAAGAAAGCAACAGAGCTGATTGAAAAAGCCGGATACAAGAAAAATGCAGACGGCTACTATTTTGAGACTGAGATTGTAACCTTCCCGGGATGGGATGATTTTGTTCCTGTATTAAAGGCAAACTTTGAGGAAATGGGAATTAAACTCTCTCACAACAGCCTTGATGATGCTGCATATGACAAGCTTGTCTTAGAGGACAAAAAATTTGATTTCACCGTTTTAGGCGGATATCAGGGACCTGATATTTCTGCTATGGCATCCCGTTTTTCTACAGACGGACCAATGAACTACGGGCTCTATTCCAGTAAAGAAATGGATAAAGAGTTAAAGGCAGGAAATGAAGCAACCAAACAGGAAGACAGAGCAGTTCATTATAAGAATGTTCAGGAAATCCTAAGAAAAGATCTTCCGGTGGTATTCTTTTCCGATAAGGGAGCACCTATAGTTTTAAAAGCCTATATCAAAGGACATCCTGCCACAGAGGCAAGCGATATCTCTTCAGAGGCTGAGTATTCAAATATTTGGATAGATAATCACTAATTCTTCACGCCATAGGTCACAGACCTCTTATTCTGTGTAGTACAGCAGGACAAACAGTTTTGGGTCTGTGACTATGGGGTGATATCTGTTTTAAGCGGAAAAGGAGGTAAGAATGAAAAAATTTCATAGCTTTTTTTTAATACTTATAGCTACCTGTGTTTTTTTATCCGCCCAATCAGTTGTTGATACTTTTGCTGTTCCGAAGTCTTCTGTTTCGGAGCTGTCAAAATCCTCTTCAGCAGTGGATAAGCAGGCACTTTATGACCTGATACAAAAGGCGGAGAAGTATGATTTAAAGCAATACACCGCAAAAAGCTCAAAGGCTCTGACAAAGGCATTGAAGTTTGCAAAAGGTATTAACAACAAAGTAAATGTCAGTGCTGCAAAATTGTCCGATGCCACAGTCAGATTGCAGTCCGCTATCAAGAAGCTTGATTCTCACAGTGGTGATGTGGAGCTCACTGTATTTAAGCCAAGTGACCCGGAGAATACTTATTTAACCATTGTCGCTGTAAACGAAGAAGGAAAACAGTTTACATTTGACAGTAAGAAAAATGAGTATGGAATGACAATAAAATGGGCAAAACTCCCATACGGAAAATATACATTGCAAGCCCAAAATAAACAGTTTTTCATTTATGAACCTGAGATTGAAGTCCGGGAAGCTTCATTCAGCAAAGATTTATATGCATATCAGAGAGCCAAACTGAAGATAGTATCACATGGTTATGGAGAAGGGGAACCTAAATATTCAATTTATCTTAAAGAGATGGATTCATCCTGGAACTACAACCGTCTCATCTTTAGTCCTGAACTTGTTCCTCAGGAGAAGGGGGTAAAAGTTCAGCTTATTGATTATGACAAGGATAACTATATTGCCAAAGAAACCGAAAAAAGCATAGATATTAAATCTGATTCTGCTGTAATCGGATTTAACTTTACAAAAAAACAAAATATTGTAAGCCTATCCTCTTTCAGCAAAATCAAAGTACCTGCAAAGCTTGACAAAACTCAGGTAATTAAGAGACTTCCCGCCACAGGAAAACTTGTGCTTGAAGACGGAACTGAAAGAGAGGTTTCTTTAACTTGGAATACAGATACATTCGCTGAAAATCAAGAAGGAACTGTTTGGTTTGCCGGTAAGTATCCTGAGCAGAAAGATCTGAAAAATGTGATGGAATTTAGGATAGAGGTGGAAAGACTCGGAAAGGGTTCTACAGAGGTTCTGATTGAGTCCATTGATCCGGTTGCACCGATAGATGTAAAGTTTGGAACAACGGCAGATGAGCTGCTAAATCTCCTGCCAAATAAAATTCGTGTAAAACTAAGTAACAGCCCGGATAAGAAAGGCATTCCGGTTGAATGGGTATTGACCGGTTATGAGCCTGAAAAGCCCGGCACCTATACTTTTAAAGGAAAATACAGCATAGAAGGCGTACAGGATTATTTGGATGTTACTGTTGTGGTTCGGTTAAAAGAAAAAGAACTTCCGTTAACAGAAGATGATTTTAAATTTACAAAAAAAGACGGAAGGGTGATACTACAAGAGATAAAACAAAGCGGAAAAAATAAGGTTAATAAATCAAAGAAACTTACAGTTCCCGCTACCTACAAAGGTGAGGCTGTGGTAGAAATCGGCTCAACCGCCTGCCAGTGGCTGGATTTTGAAGAGCTTGAAATTCCAAATACTGTTGAAATCATAGGTTTCAAAGCATTTGGTTACGGAAGGCTGACTTCCTTAACCATACCTGATTCGGTTAAACAAATCGGTAATTTCGCTTTTTCAGCAAGAGCTGATAAAAAAGAGCCAAGAATTAAAGAAGTTAAAATGTCCCGTCAAGTCGAGAAAATTGATGAAGGAGCTTTTGGCTGGGCAGGTTTTACGGAAATTGAAGTTCCTGCTACTTTGAAAGAGCTGCATAAAGAAGCTTTTTACAAGGCCAACGGACATTCGGAAACGAAAAAAGTTCATGTTTATGTGACGGGATTTACCAATCCTAACCACTTAAAAGACGGAATAACCCATATAATCAATCCGTCCAAAGTTACCTTTGAATACCGTTACAAGGGCAAATTACTCGAAAAATCAAAAGCATCCTATAAGTACAATGATAAATATTATCATATCAATGAAGAGGCTATAGTAAAGCCGTCCGGTATTCCTTCAGGTTATGAAACAAAGACCGAAGAGATACGAGTTGTCCCAAATGCGAAGGAATATGTCCATATCGTAGACCTTGTTAAACCCGGTGAAAAAATTTTTGCCAAGGAAGTTGTGCATCAGTTTAAAGACTTGAAAGTACCTTTTGGTACAGATAAGGATACATTAAAACAGAAATTACCTGCAACGGTTACTGTTACAGATTCTCAGGGAACTGAGCATATTGTATCTGTGAACTGGTATTTAGGTTCTTATGACGGAAACAAACCATCGGTTTATAAGATACGGGCTTCCTTCTCCTTGCCGGCAGGTGTGGAACAGAATCCGAAAGCTCCTGTTGCTTTGGAGTATTGGATTAAGGTAACCGTAAACGAAAAGGAAATGGAAAGATCTATCAGCATAGAATTATCTTTTCCGGGACATGTCGGAGTTCCTGAACTGTATGCGGTTGATGAGTTTGGAAAAGAGTATGTGTTTAAGCATAGCGGAGGGCAAGACCTGTACAGCGTAAAGGTTCCAAAAGGAAAGTTTAAGGTTCTTGTCAGAAACATACAGGACGGATGGGTTTCAGTTCCATCATACCTGAATGTCAACACCGTCAAGCAAAATGCAACCGGTATTATTTCTTTGGAAAAAGGCGCACAGCTGAAAGTAAAAGCAGTGGATGAAAAAGGCACAGAAGTACCGAATGTAGAATTTAAAACCTTGGTTCCTGTTCTTGACATGACAAACTGGAGTACCATAGAATACGAATACGGCACATTAATACCATCCTCATTAGAGGCTACAGATTCTGTTAAGATTATGATTAAAGAAGTGCCTGACGGATATCAGTTAATCGGTGAAAATCAGAAAGTTATTCCGTTTTCAAAAGTTAAAGACGAAGTAGTGTTTAAACTTCAGAAAATTGCCGATTTACTGGAAATCTCACAGAACGGTCGCTTTGTCAGCATCCGTATTAACCAAAACGGAGAAGGCGGAAATTTTGTTATCCGGGATTCTTCGGAGCGTTTGGTCTATGTCGGAGTTCTGGAAGGAACAGAAAGAAGTCTTTCTCTGCATCTTGAAGAAGAGGAAGGCGGAGAATATTTCATATATGTCAATGTAGACGGCGTAGTGAAAAAGAAATCAATTAGCTTGCAGTAGGAGGATGAAATGATGAAAAAATTCTATTGGATTTTATTGGTGATGACCTTGTTCATTTCGAAAGCCGCCTATACGGAAACAGCTTATGCGGAAACAACTATCGAAGTGAGCAAGCCGTCTTTGGAAAATCGTGCGATACAGAACTTGAAAGTCATTGTGAAAGACGATAAGAGCCGGATGTTACGGGTGGACTTTATCCTGGTTGATTACATGGATCGTAATATCAATCTAACCCGTCTTGAAAAAAAGAGCAGTTCAAAGCGCCCTATCGAGTTTGACGGCTATACCAAGGTTGCCGAACTGCCTTATGCAGTAAAAATCTGTGTTGAAGAGCTTGAAACTTCAAAAATTATAAAAGAACTCTCCGTTCCTATCAAAGGCGGATATTATCAGGAAAAGATTGTAAAAGTACAGGATTTAAGCTATGAAGTATTGCAGTACGAAAAATACACCTTGCCAAAAACTGCCAAGGCGGTTTTAAATAACGGAAAAAGTGCAAAAGTTAACCTGGACTTCGGTGGCGCGGTATTAGACACTTCAGAAGCAAAAGAAATTAAGCTGCCCGTAAAAGTACATTCTGTAAAATACGGTTATACTGCCGAAACAGAAGCTGTTTTTAAAATCTTGCCAAGGAAGACGGTAAAAAATATTCCGGAGCTGTCCAAGAGGCTTAGAAAAGGGGAAGATTTTACATTACCTGAGTCTGTGGAAGTCGTTTATGACGACGACACCAGAGAAAAACGTTCGGTGAAATGGACGGGAATCTTCAATAAAGATGTTGTCGGTATTTATGAGATATTAGGTACCGTCCAAGGTACTAAGCTGAAAGCAAAATTTGTTATATCTGTAGAAGAGTTTAGCCCGGATGCAAAATATACATTTGTTGACCCTGCGGTGGGTGAAGCTGTTGCAGATAAGCTTGCTAAAAATATGGCAGATATTACTTATTCTGACCTTCAAAACATTAAAGAATTTAGCCTCTCTTGGACCTTTGCAGCATTGAATCTGGAAGATCTGAAAGAGATGACAAATCTGACCGCCTTGGATTTATCATATAATGAGATTACGGATATTCAGCCGCTGTCAGGATTAAAGAAACTGAAAACCTTAAATCTTTTTGCAAATAAGGTTGCTTCCATTGATGCCCTGACAGAACTTAAAAACTTACAGGATGTGAATCTGGGGGAAAATCCTTTTTCGGATACTTCCGCATTAAAAGGGCTTAGAGAATTAAAGAAATTAAACCTTGTATGTAAAAATGTAGAAGATATAAAGGCATTAAGGTATACAGACAAACTGACAGAGTTGGCACTTGGTTCAAAAGTCAGAGATCTTACTCCTATTGCAAAATACAACCAAAACCTGACGAAGCCTTTTAATATTACTCTGTTGACTGTTGAAAATGACAGTATACAAATGAGTATTCCTGTAGGCGAGAGCTTTTACCTGCCTTACGGTGTACAAAAAGACGGAGAAATCGTTTTTGTAAACTGGGAAAAAGAAAGCGGCGTGGTTGAGGAACACCTTGAAATTACCGGACATGTTGACGGGCAAACCATAGTTGCCAGATTTATAGGAGAAAACGATAAGGACAATGAAGTCATCCATTTTAAGGATAAAACCTTTGAAGAAGTGATTCGATACAGCGTGGATAAGCCTTATGGGGATATCCTGTTTGAAGATGTTAAGAACCTTCAGATACTTGATTTGGCATTTAAGGAAATTCATGATTTAAGCGGTTTGGAATATCTGGTAGGTCTGAAAAAACTCGGACTGTACGGACTTAAAGTTACAGACAAAGAGCTTAAAATAATCAATACCATGTACAGACTGGAAGAACTGGATTTGGCTAATTGTGAAATCCGTTACGTCGGAGAAAGCACCTTTGACAAATTAAAAAATCTTCGAGAGCTGGTATTAGATGAAAACCCGGGTATACAGATAGCTGAAAATGCTTTTCGTAACAACACTTCTTTGGAAGATTTCCTGATTGACGATTGCGGAATTTATACCCTTGATTTCTTGAAGGATGTGACAAGTATAAAGAGTGTATTTGCATATAACAATCGTATACGTTCCATTGAAGGTTTGAAGAATTTACCTCAGTTAAACTATCTTTCTCTGTCTGAAAACCGGATTTCGGATATATCTGCATTAAAGGGTAAGAACCTGGTTACACATCTGATGATGAACAATAATCCGGTTGAGGATATATCTGCGGTTGCTGATATGCCATTGCTGAATACTTTATACATAAAGAACGGAAAGCTTGTAAATATAGATGCTCTAAAGACATTGGCAAAGCTGGAAGTTGTGTATCTGGACGGCAATCAGATTAAGGATGTATCTGTATTCAGAGATAAGCCTGTAATAAGGCAGCTCACACTTGCCAACAATAATATCCGAATTGTCGAGCCGTTGAAGGCATTACATACATTAAAGGTTTTACATTTGAAAGGAAATCCGGTTACCGACCTTTCAGTACTGGCGGATATTTATGACGGACTTACTAATAAGGATTTCGATTTGCCATAAGGGGGATAAACTATGAAAAACAGATTTTGGCTCAGTCTTATATTATCCATTCTCCTAATATTCGGGCAAGGGATTTCTTCTGTAAATGCAGCAACCTTTGGCGAACCGGCAAAATCCGAGAGGGTTTCAATCATAGTCAAAGGTGAGAAGTCAAACTTTAAGCATATTGCAGAAGTAGATCCAAGTGCAAAATTAACCAGGGAATTTTGGATAGTGGATGCTATAGTTGCGGAAGTAAACAGTTCTGTATTAGAGGAACTGCGCGGAAAAGGTCTTGATTTTGATATCGAGCAGGTATTTACTCCGCTTAAAGATGAGATGACAGCAAATACAAATGAAGTACTTTTGAAAAAATTGAGAAAAACAACGGAAGAAAAGGGCTTAGACGGAAGAGAAACCGTAATTGCCGTTTTGGATTCCGGTGTGGACATCAAACACAGGGATCTGTCTTCTGATATAGAATCGCCTAAGCTTACAGAGGCAAAGGTTAAGGAGAAGAAGTTAAAAGGTAAATATTATAATCCTAAAATTCCCTACGCCTACAATTATGCCGATAATAACCACGATATCAAGGATACTAATGATAATGCGGTTGGCTATGGTCATGGTATGCACGTCATAGGAATCATCGGTGCCAACGGCCCTGCAGATGATAAAAACAGAGTACGCGGAGTGGCTCCTCAGGCACAGATTGCTTCCATGAAGATATTTTACAACGATCCGCGAAAGGGAGACGGAGCTCCTGAAGGTGCCATTATAAGCGCAATAGAAGACTCTGTTGCTCTCGGCGTAGATGCCATGAATCTCTCCTTCGGATTCCCTGCAGGCATCAAGGATAACACACAGTTTATGCAAAAAGCTGTCAATGTGGCAAGAGAAAAAGGTATTCTTGTCATGGCTGCTGCCGGAAATGCTTATTATGCCGGCTATCCAAACGATCCGACCATAGACCACTCAACCATCTCATCACCGGGAGTTGCTGAGGGAGCAATCTCAATTGCCTCTTTTGAAAGCGAATTCCAAAGAGTCCATGAATTTACTTTTAACGGAGAAACCCTCAAATATACTCTGTTACATGGAGATATTAAAAAGGTAAACGGAGAAAGGATGTCTGACGGGGGAAACGGAAATCCTGAGGATATTAAAGACAATCCGGGTATAGTTATCATATACCGCTCCGGCATACAGTTTTCGGAAATGATTGAAAACGCTTATGCAAAGGGTGCCAAGGCAGTTATCATTTACAATAAAGAAGGCGACAATAACTATGTTGAAAACATAGGAAAGATAAAACAGGATATTCCTGTAATTTTTGTCTCAAACTCAGACGGAAAAAAACTGCTGGCTCATTTGGATATTCTACCAAATTTTTCGGATCAGATGGGAGAAATACCAAATCCTCTGAGCGGAATGAGTGCTTTTTCGGGATACGGTCCTCTGAGTGATCTGGAAATCAAACCTGAAATTACCGGAATCGGAGGAACTGTCTACTCTCTGTTAAATGACAACGGTTATGCGACAATGGGAGGAACTTCCATGGCTTCTCCTTATGTTGCCGGTATCAGTTTGTGCTATATGAACTATTTGAAAGGGAAAAACATCTCTTTTACGCCTGAAGACATAACGATATCTATGATGAACAGTGCGAAAATACTGAAAGATGCAGCAGGACTTCCTTATACGGTACGCAGGCAGGGAGCCGGAATGATTGACTTTGAAAATATGAAAAAGCACGAATTGAAGCTGCTTTACGAAGGAAAGCCTAAAGTTTCTCTGGGAGAAATGGGTAAAGAAAAGGTCTTTTCAATTCAGGTTCAGAACATTTCAGGTCATAAGACCTCAGTAAAAATGTCATCTTCCAAGATATTAACCATGAATCTTGCCAATGCGCAGGAAAAGCTGCTCGACAGTGCAGATATATCTATTGAGCCTAAAAGTTTCTCTCTTGAAGCAGGTGCCGGTCAGGAAGTGAAGGTGACATTGAAATTAAAGACTGTGGCAGAAAACTATGTAGAGGGATTCATCCTTGCCAATACAGAAAAAACACAGTCCAACATTCCATTTTTAGCTTATTCGGGAGATTTTAAGAACCTTCCTGTTTTTGACAAAAACTTTTACGAACCAAAGTCAAAATACAAGGAACAGGGCTTGTTCTCGGAATATCTTGTAGGAGGAAATAAGGTACTCTTAGTGCCTGTAGGCGGCAAAACTCCAAAATCAGAAAACATGAGTATAAGTCCGGGGAACCGCGACGGAATGATGACTGCCATTCCGAAATTATCTTTATTAAGAAATGCAAAAGATGTGAAGTTTTACATTGAAAATGAAAGCCATCAGATGTTCACATATTTATTTGCAGCCAATTATCTCAGAAAAGAAGTTACTTCAGATCAAAAGGAGAAGTATAAGATATCTGAAGCCTGGAGATGGAACGGAACATATTATGACAAGAAACAGGGCTTGAAAATACCTGCTCCGGAAGGTCAGTATTATTATGTTATCGAGGCAACTCCTGTTATGGACGGAGCAAAAAAACAAGTCATAAAATATCCTGTCAAAATTGACAAGACCAATCCTACAGTTCAGTCGGGAACCTTTGTCACAGATACAGACATTTGTGAGGTTTCAATGACAGGTGAAGACAGAGGTATGGCTCATACTGATATTTCACACTTTGTCTTTGTACTTAATAAAACAGGTTACAAAGAAGACGGAGCTACAACATTCCGGCTTGAAAAACAAAACGGAGAATACAAAAAAATTATTCGTTTGGGAGATTTGGAGAACGGAATTCATAAACTCTATATTGGTGTGGTAGACTATGCCGGAAATATGGGAACTGCGGATGCTACAATAGTTTCTGTTAAAAATTCATCTGTCCGGTTATCTGTAGATAAAAAGAAAGCTGAATTAAAAGAAAAGGTTACTTTGCAGTATCAGGCACCAAATGCCGCTAAATACAAGATTTACCTTAATGATACGGAGAAACTGCTGGCAGAGACTGATACCGAACATTATGAACTTTCCTTCTCCGATATCGGTAAGCAGACATTGATAGTTGAAGCACTTGACGGACAGGGAAACAGCCTGGGTGTAAATGCTGTTGAGATCAGCATTGGTGAGAAAACTCTGACACCGGAGTTTGAAATAACCTCTTCACATCAGGTAGAAAACAATAAGATAACAACCACCTGGAATGTATTTAACAAATACCGTCAAATAAAGTCCCTGACCTTTATAACCTGTGCTTACGACAAAAACAATAAGTTATTGAATATGGTTGCCAACACAGTCTATGTTGAATCACTTTCTCAGGACAGGGTTACAAATATGTTGAAGCTGCCAAAAGGCACAGTTAAGGTTAAAAACTTTGTATGGGACGATTTTGAGAAGTTAAATACCATTCAAAAAGAGGAAGTCATCGAAATTGGTAAAGAAGAAGTTTATCTGAATGTCAGCTTCAACTCTAACGGTGGCTCAAAGGTAGAAACCCAGTCCGTTAAGAAAAATGAAAAAGCTATACAGCCTGAAAATCCAACCAGAGCAGGATATGATTTTGTCGGCTGGTATGAAGATGAAGCTTTGACCAGGCCTTTTGATTTTAATACTTTAATCACAGACTCTGTCACCCTGTATGCTAAATGGAAAGAAGTAAATAACGGTGGCGGAGGAAATACGGGTGGTGGCGGAAATGCCGGCGGTGGATATACCTTCCCTACAATACCTGTTACCCCTCTTGAGGACAAGAAACCGGATGAGACAACCAACATAACCGAAGGGGAAACACCGTTATCTCCGGGAAATAACACTAAACCTGAGAATGGCGAAAAGAATACCGGCAAAAAGAAATATACAATAATCAGGATTAAATCAAAAACTGTCTTGGCAAAGATTTCCAGGAAATTTAAGAAACTTTTTACCGGGTATGCTTATAAGCTTACTATTTACAAAAACAAATCCGGTACTTCAAAGAAAATTGAAGTAAGACTGCCTTATAAAAAGGAGGTTAAAGGCTACAAGTTCTATATAGCTGATATCAAAACCGGA
>ERZ773067.1220-NODE-1220-length-14099-cov-3.128667_pt1 | contig 14099 bp, 12 predicted proteins | sample MGYA00580622_ERZ773067 | MGnify/ENA primary metagenome ERZ773067 (study PRJEB29015, sample SAMEA2737998) | human oral metagenome | biome: human oral; feature: human-associated habitat; material: dental | place: China | collected 2113 ...
CATTGTGTTCATAATACTCGGTATAGTCATACCGGTAACACTGGCTATAATGATCAGCCTTATCCACAGCAGGATTAAGTCAAAGGTATATCAGACTATGATGTTCCTGCCTCACTTTATGTCCTGGGTAGTTGTAAGTTATTTTGTATATGCCTTCCTCAGCCAGGATAAGGGATTTGTAAACAATATTTTAAGCTCGATAGGCTTAGAAAAGATAAACTGGTACTCAGAGCCTAAATATTGGCCGTTTATACTGATATTTATGCAGCAGTGGAAGAGCATAGGCTACAGCATGGTTGTTTATCTTGCCTGCATAACAGGTATAGATTCAAGCCTTTATGAGGCTGCGGTTATAGACGGAGCAAGTAAGTGGCAGCAGACAAAGTACATTACTCTGCCAAGTCTTAAGTCGGTTATAATAATGATGTTCATATTAAATGTAGGAAGAATTTTCTACTCAGACTTTGGACTATTCTATCAGGTAACACAGCAGATACCGGCATCATTACATGATGTGGCATCAACTTTTGATACCTATGTATATAATGCATTGCAGTCCAATGTTCCTATAGGAAAGACTGCGGCAGTTTCGGTGGCACAGTCAGTGGCTTGCTGTATAACAATTCTTGCTGCAAACTTTGTGGTTAAGAAGATAAATAAAGAACAGGCAATCATCTAATAAGGAGAATGAAAGTGGATAATAAAGTTATTAAGAAAGGTAAAGGACTGAACCAGATAAAGTCCGGAACAAATATTGTATTCAATATAATATTTATAATTTTATCCTTAATGTGTATAGTGCCTGTAATTTTCGTGTTCATTATCTCGATATCCTCTGAAGCATCACTTGCCAAATTTGGCTACAGCTTCTTTCCGGCAGAGTTATCTGATGCGGCTTATATCTATCTTTGGAAAGAAAGGATGATGATACTTAAAGCCTTATGGATTTCAGTACTGGTTACTATCGGAGGAACAATACTCGGGCTTGGACTAACAACTTCCATGGGATATGTGCTTTCAAGAAAAAGCTACAAATTACAGAGTTTTTACACTTGGGTAATATTTATACCAATGATATTCAATGGTGGACTTGCGGCGAGCTATGTTGTAAATGACAAGCTTTTAAACTTGAGTGATACGCTTTTGGCGCTGATACTTCCGCTTGCGGTTTCATCTTTCAATATTATTATATGTAAAACATTTTTCAGAACAACAATACCGGATTCTGTAATAGAGTCAGCAAAGATAGACGGGGCTACACAGCTTGGAATATTTAATAAGATAGTGCTTCCTATATCTAAGCCGGTAATAGCTACGATAGGACTTTTCTTAAGTTTCGGTTACTGGAATGACTGGTTCTTATCATCCCTTTATATACGAAACAAAGACTTGATATCACTGCAGGCCTTGCTTAACAGTATGGTTAAGAACATACAGTTCCTTGCAAGTAATCCGGATGGCGGAGTAAGTATACAGCAGTATCTTGCAAATATGCCAAAAGAATCGGTGAGAATGGCAATAGCAATAGTTATAGTAGTTCCTATAGCCTGTGCTTATCCGTTCTTCCAGAGATATTTTGTAACAGGTCTTACAATCGGTGCGGTAAAAGGTTGAATCTTAAGCAATTATGCTTTTAGATAAATATATGTAAACAAAAGGAAGGAGAACTTTATTATGAAAAAAAGATGGGGAAAACTGTTAGCTTTAGCACTTGGAGCTTCTATGGTTTTTAACTTGGCTGCTTGCGGAGCAAAGACTGATAACAAGACAAGCCAGTCAAAGACAAGCTCAGCTAAGTCAACTGTTTCTACAGCATCTGCTTCAAAAACAACAAGCAGTGCATCTAAAACAAGTGATACAAAACCTGAGGAGATAGTAAATCTCAAATGGGTACAGGTTGGTAGTGGTCAGCCTGATAACTATGATGCTTGGAAAGAGTACATCAATAAGTATTTAGGCGAGAAAATCGGCGTAAATATTGATGTTGAGGTAGTAAGCTGGGGAGACTGGGACAGCAGAAGAAGTACCCTTGTAAATACAGGCGGCGACTATGATATTATGTTCACCAATGCAAGTACTTATGTACAGGATGTGAAGATGGGAGCTTTCCTTGATATCACAGATTTACTTAAGGATAATGCGCCAAGTCTTTTAGCTTCTATGCCGGAAGATTACTGGAATGCTACAAGAGTAGACGGAAAGATTTATGCCGTACCTACATATAAAGACAGTTCAATGACATTCTACTTTATCCTTGTTAAGAAATTACTTGATAAGTATGGTATTGATGCAAATTCTATTAAGGATCTTAACGATTTAACAGAGCCGTTAAAGAAGATTAAAAAGGGTGAGAACGAAGTACCTCTTATGCTTAACAAAGAAGGTGTTTCCAACTCTCTTGTAGAGAAGAAATATGACAGTATGGGACTTCCCGGTCTTGGAGTAAAATATTCAGACAGTAGCAAGAAGCTTGTACCTGTTTTCGAGCAGGAAGATGTAATGAAAGAGCTTAAATTACTTCATCAGTGGTATAAAGACGGACTTATCAATCCTGATGCAGCTACACTTGCTGAGAAGCCTAAATACAGACCTGTCAGCATTGAGCAGGGCTGGAGCGGTGCAGCTAAGACAGTATGGGGCCCTAACATGGGTGAGGAAGTAGTAGCAGTTCCTTGGGGAGAAACAGTACTTTCTAACGTAACAGTTGGTGGTTCTCTTAACTGTATCTCAGCCAGCTGTGAACATCCTGACAAGGCTCTTCAGTTCTTAGAGCTTGTAAATACTGACAGTTATGTAAGAGATTCATTCTTCTATGGTCTTGAAGGTGAAAAGGCTGACTGGACATATACAGCAGATAAGAAGGTTCACAAGAACAATGACGAGTGGAAGATGGCTGGTTATACACAGGGTTCATTCTTCATCGTTTCACAGAGAGATGATGTAGATTTCAATCAGTGGGATGAAGTTAAAGAGCTTAATGCAAAGGCAACTCCTTCTCCTGTACTTGGTATAAACCTTGATGTCTCTGAGTTTGAAGATGAGATGGTAAACTGTGTTGAAATTTACAATAAGTATAAGAGTGAACTTTTCACAGGTACCAAAGATCCTGAAGCTATGGTTAAGACCATGATGGAAGAGATGAGAAAAGCAGGTTTTGATGATATGATGCAGAAGGCTCAGGCTCAGATTGACGCTGCTAAATAATAAATAATTTAGATTCAGACAGGCATAAGACAAAATTAGATACTGTTTTATGAAAATAGAAGAGTTTTTTCCCGAATTTGTCCGTAAAGTGACGATTGACGGAAAAAACTCTTTTCAAAATCAGTTTGCAAGGAGAATAGAAATGAATAGTGAGATTAAGTTACCTCAGATACCTTGGGAGGAAGACAATACCGGTGGAAAGGAACCTGTTTGGAGATATTCGGGTAATCCGATTATAGGCAGGGATGGCAATAAAATATCAAACAGTGTATTTAACAGTGCAGTAGTGAGATTTGAAGACGGTTTTGCAGGAGTATTCAGATGTGACAGCCGTTCTATAAGTATGGATATCTTTGTAGGAAAAAGTAAAGACGGAATCAACTGGGAAATAGATGATGAGCCTATAAAGTTTGAAGGTGCTGACGAAGAAATACTAAAGAGAGAATACAGATATGATCCGAGAGTCTGCTTTATTGAGGACAGATACTATATAACCTGGTGTAACGGTTATCATGGACCAACTATCGGAATTGCTTATACCTTTGATTTTAAGAAATTTGTACAGCTTGAAAATGCCTATCTTCCATTTAACAGAAACGGAGTTTTATTCCCAAGAAAGATAAACGGTCTTTACATGATGCTTAACAGACCTAGTGATAACGGTCATACTCCTTTTGGAGATATTTTTATCAGCCAGAGTAAGGATATGGAATTCTGGGGAAGACATAGGCATGTAATGGGTACAATCAAAGATGATATTTCTGCCTGGCAGTCTACCAAGATAGGTCCCGGTCCTATTCCTATCGAAACAGATGAAGGATGGCTTATGATTTATCATGGAGTTATAAATACCTGTAACGGCTTTGTATACCGTATGGGAGCTGCCCTTCTTGACTTAAATGAGCCTTGGAAGGTTCTGGTCCGCAGCAAGAACTATATTTTAGCTCCTTGGGAACAGTATGAGTGTATGGGTGATGTTCCGAACGTAGTCTTCCCTTGTGCTGCTCTTCATGATAAAGAAAGCGGAAAGATAGCTATTTACTATGGCTGTGCAGATACAGTAACAGGACTTGCTTTTACAACAGTAGACAGACTTATTGACTATGTTAAAAAGAATGCACTATAGTAAATATTAAACCCAAATTGTTCAAAATATCTTGTGAAACATATCTCTGTATGCTATTTTAATGTTATACAAAAGAAAAGTTGAATGATTTGGGTGAAAATTTTTAATTGGAGGAATTTATGCGGTTTTTAGATAAGCGCATCAAGGTCATTTGTGATAATCTTAATAAACTTAAGATAAAGCAAAAGCTTGATTTAGATAAATGGCAGTATAAAGAGGGAAGATTTTTCAGACCTTGTGAAGCAGAGAAGGCTGAGACGGATTTTGAAGAATTTGACTCCGTGAATATGCATTGGTACGGCAAAGATAAACATTACTGGTTTAAGAAAAAATTTGTTGTTCCTGAAAATATGGCAGGAAAAAGAATTTTCTTAAAACTTGCTACTCAGATTGAAGAATGGGATGATGCCAAGAATCCGCAATTCCTTGTGTTCATAAACGGTGAAGTGGTACAGGGAATGGACATGAACCACAGGCTCTTATTCTTAGGAGATAGCTTTAAGGGTGGAGAAGAGCTTGATTTTGATATCCAGGCATATAGCGGAATTCTTCATGATGAGTTCCTTTTCATCGCTTCAATAATTGAAATAGATGAAGAGGTAGAGGGACTTTATTTTGACCTGTGGGTACCTCTTTCTGCTTTCCCCAGAATGGCAGAGGATGATAAAAACAGGCAGGATATCGAGGAAATCCTCAATACTGCAGTAAACTTCCTTGATCTTAGAACTCCTTATACAGAGGAATTTTATGCAGGAATAAAGGCAGCAAGAGATTATCTTAAAAAGGCTCTATATGAAGAACATGCAGGATACAGTGATGTAATAGCTACCTGTATAGGTCATACCCATATAGATGTGGCTTGGTGGTGGACAGTAGCTCAGACCAGAGAGAAGGTTGCAAGAAGTTTTGCTACAGTATTAAAGCTGATGGAAGAGTATCCGGAATATAAGTTTATGTCAAGCCAGCCACAGCTTTATGTCTTCCTTAAAGAGAGATATCCTGAAATCTATGAGAAGATTAAGGAAAAGGTGAAAGAGGGAGTTTGGGAGCCTGAGGGCGGTATGTGGCTTGAGGCAGACTGTAACCTTACTTCCGGTGAATCACTTGTAAGACAGTTTATGCATGGTAAGAAATTTTTTAAAGAGGAATTCGGAGTAGATAATAAGGTGCTTTGGCTTCCTGACGTATTCGGTTATTCGGGCTCTCTGCCACAGATAATGAAGAGAAGCGGTATTAAGTATTTTATGACAACAAAGCTTGCCTGGAACCAGTTTAACAAGATTCCGAATGATACCTTTATCTGGCGCGGAATAGACGGTTCAGAGATTTTCACACATATGATAACTACACTCGGAATAGGTCAGCCTGTAGTGAATTTCTTTACAACCTACAACGGAGAACTTCACCCTGATGCTTTGATGGGCGGCTGGGAGAGATATCAGAATAAGCGTATAAACAATGATATTCTTATATCATACGGCTTTGGTGACGGTGGTGGCGGTCCTACCAGAGAAATGCTTGAAACTGCAAGAAGAATGGAAAAGGGAGTTGAGGGTATTCCTAAGGTAAGAAGAGAATTTGCCGGTAAATACTTTGAAGAGCTTGAAGCAAAGGTAAAAGACAATAAGAGACTTGAAACCTGGGAAGGAGAGCTTTATTTTGAGTATCACAGAGGAACATATACCTCTATGGCAAGAAATAAGCGCAGCAACAGAAAGTCGGAACTTGGACTTATGGACCTTGAATTCTTCTCTGTACTTGCAGATAAGAAACTTGCTTATCCGGTTAAAGAGCTTGATGAAATGTGGAAAACAGTGCTTCTTAACCAGTTCCACGATATACTTCCGGGTTCATCCATCAAAGAAGTATATGAGGTAACAAAGGAAGAGTATGAAAGGATTGCCGAAAATCTTGAAAAAGAGACAAAGGCAAGACTTGAAGCTCTTGCAGAAGAAAAGGCAGGTATAACTGTATGGAATACTACAGGACATAAACGTTCAGATATAGCTATACTTCCTGAAGGAGAGTATGAAGGTCTTAAATATGAGGATGGAACAGCCGTAAAAGTACAGCTTACAAAAGACGGAGCTGTAGCCTTTGTGGAGAATATTCCTTCAAAGGGCTATAGAACCCTGTATTTTGATAAATCAGAGAAAAAGGCTGAACTTCCGTTTAAGCTTACAGGAGATAAAACTCTTGAAACTCCGTTTTATAAGATAGAACTTGATGAAAATGCTCTTTTTAGCAGTATTTTCGATAAGGAAAATGATAGGGAAGTCTTAAAAGCAGGAGAAAAGGGAAATCTTTTCCGTATGTACGAAGACAAGCCTATCTACTATGATAACTGGGATATAGACATTTTCCATACAGAGAAATACTGGGACGCTCTTTCTGTAGAAAAGACAGAATGGCTTGAAATAGGAGAGGTAAGGGCTACACTTCTTGTAGAAAGAAAGATAAGTAATTCTGTTATCAAACAGAAGATTCATTTCTATGCAGATAACAGAAGAATAGACTTTGAGACCTATGTAGACTGGAAAGATAATCAGCACCTGTTAAAGGTTCACTTCCCTGTAGACATTCACTCAGATGAGGCTACATTTGAGATACAGTTTGGTAATGCTGTAAGAAAGGTGCATACCAACACAAGCTGGGATGAGGCAAGATTTGAAAGCTGTGCCCAGAAGTGGATGGATTTCTCAGAAGGTCACTACGGTGTTGCTCTCCTTAATGATTGCAAATACGGCCATTCAGTAAGAGATGGGGTACTCGGTCTTACACTTATTAAATCAGGTATAGAGCCTAATCTTACAACAGACCAGGAGGAGCATTTCTTTACTTATGCCCTCTATCCTCACGCTGAAAGCTGGCGTTACAGCAATGTCTCTGATGAAGCATATAATCTTAATCAGCCGCTTAAGGTAGTAAATAAGGCTATGGCTGAGGATGTATATTCGTATGCCGGCGTTGATAAGAATAATGTTGTTATTGAAACAATTAAAAAGGCTGAAGACGGTGAAGGAACAGTTATAAGGCTTTATGAGAGAGATAATGCAAAGACTTCTGTAAAGCTTTTTGTAGATACTGAGTTTACCAAGGCATTTACCTGTGACCTCCTTGAAAATGAAGAAGCAGAGCTTAAGGTAGAAGAGACTGTAAATGCTTATGGAAAGAAGGTAAAAGAAGTTAGTTTGAAACTTAAGCCTTTTGAGGTGTATACGGTTAAGTTTAAATAAATTTAATTTATATAAGGAGTAAAAGTGTCAAAATGATTCTAAACTTTTGACACTTTTATTCTTTACATTAAACTAAACTTCTCAGGTTATTTTAGAAATTGATGTATACTCCATTAAAGAATTTGATTTTTGACGGAGATTGTAGTATCCGTAATAAATAGATAATTAAAAAATGCTGTCACAATCCAAATTCCGGAAGGTGACAGCATTAAAAGTTTAAATAATATTACTGCTCGGAAAACATATCCTTGCCAACGCCGCAGTCAGGACATTCGAAGTCATCAGGAAGATCTTCGAACTTTGTTCCCGGAGCTATGCCCATCTCAGGACATCCTGCCTCTTCATCATACTCCCAACCACAGACATCACATACATATTTAGCCATAAATTTTCTCCTTTATATTTATAATAATTGATGAGAGCAATATTACCCTCATTTGTCAAAATAGATTATACACTATTTAATTGTGGAAAACAATATCAAAAGTGCATATATTTTTAAACATGGGCTATCAGATATTTATATAATTATCTAAATTTTAAAAGCCAGATAAAGATATAAATTGCTACAGGAATAAAGCCGGTGCATACAAGGCTTGCTATAAACAGAGCATGGGCAGCGGGACTAGCCATAAATGAGGTGATAAGAGTAGCTCCGTAGAGTCCTAAAAGCAAGACAACCCCAATAAGGGCAAGCACCCGCTTAATTTTCTTAAGCTTAGTTTCTTTTTCTTTATTCTCTTCCATAATCCTCCGATACTTTTACTTATTCATCTTATATGCCTGCTCACAGTAGGTACAGCGGTAAGTTCTGTTTACCTTATCGGTAAGCTTAAAGATATGCTTAAGTCCGCGTTCTGCTGATGTTATACATCGCGGATTTTTGCAGACAAAGATATTATTTACCGTCTCAGGCAGACTTGGATGAAGCTTATCTTTAATCACACCGTCAACAATAACATTTACGGTTATATTATCCCCAAAGATGGATAGAAGTTCAAGGTTTAAGCTCTCAGGGATTCCTTCTATTTTAATTATATCTTTCTTGCCCATCTTAGAACTTCTTGCATTCTTTATAATAGCTATCTGATGATCATATTTGCTTAGGTTTAGATAGTTATAAATTGACATTGAAAGTCCGGCAGGGATATGATCAATTACATAGCCTGAATTAAGGCCGCTTATATTTAACATGCTTTACCTCCTTATGCTAACTCAAGTAAACGAAGTATCAGAGCCATTCTTACATAGACACCGAATTTTGCCTGTTTGAAGTAGGTTGCCCTCGGATCATTGTCCACTTCAGTTGCTATTTCATTAACTCTTGGAAGCGGATGTAGTATCATAAGGTCAGACTTGGCATGGGCAAGCTTTGGCATATCAAGGATATAAGTATCTTTAAGTCTGATATAGTCTTCTTCGTTGAAGAAACGTTCACGTTGCACTCTTGTCATATAGAGTACATCCAGTTCCGGAAGTGCATTTTCAAGAGAGGTTGTCTCTGTATAAGGAGAATTGTTTGCATCAAGGATTTCGGTTTTAACGTATTCAGGAAGTTTCAGTTCATCCGGGGAAATAAGTACAAATTTAATTTCGGGGTATCTTACAAGCTCCTGTATAAGAGAATGTACTGTTCTTCCAAACTTAAGGTCTCCGCAAAGCCCTACTGTCATATTTCCTAATTTACCGCGTAGTTCTTTTATGGTAAGTATGTCTGTAAATGTCTGGGTAGGATGGTTATGTCCGCCGTCTCCCGCATTTATTACAGGGATTTCGGAATACATGGAAGCTACCTGTGGTGCTCCTTCTTTAGGATGGCGCATAGCGCAGATATCAGCATAGGCTGAGATTACCCTTATTGTATCGGCTACGGTTTCACCCTTTGCGGCAGAACTTGATGAACTCTCAGAAAAACCGAGGACACTACCACCAAGATTAAGCATTGCTGCTTCAAATGAAAGGCGGGTTCGTGTACTCGGTTCATAAAATAACGTAGCTAATTTTTTACCATGACAGATTTCCTTATATTTTTCAGGGTATTTGTAGATATCACCGGCAAGGGCCAAGATATCATTGGTTTCATCAACTGAAAAATCAAGCGGACTTATCAGATGCCTCATAATTACCTCCTGTTTAATATGCGTTAGTATTTCTGCTTAATTTTATTACAGATTTGCAAATATGACAAGAGGTATACTTGATAATTATTTAAAAATGCTTTATTATATGAAAAATTGATAACTCTACACCCTGATTATTCACGCAATAGGTAACATAGCACTTATTTCTGCATAGTACAGTAGGATAAACTGTTTTAGAGCTGTGACTATGGGGAAATATTACCAAATATCTGTCAAATATCGTAGCTTAGAGGTTGTGCTTGATTACGATATTTCACAAGATGTTTCATGAATAATTTGGGGTAAATTGTAATAATAATGCCTATAAGTAACTATGGCAGAATGGAGAATATATGATTAAATTATCGAACAACGGAGTATATATAGTAAACGGCAAAGTTTTTGAGGACGGAGCAGATATAAAAGAGAGGCTTGCGGGTGAGGGAGTAAATATTACAAAAGAAGAGGCTAAGAAGAACACCTTATCTTACGGAATACTTGAAGCCCATAATAAATCAGAAGATATGAAGAGCCTTAAGCTTAAATTTGACTGTCTTGCTTCTCATGACATTACCTTTGTAGGTATAGTGCAGACTGCGGTTGCATCAGGTATAAAGCAGTTCCCTGTGCCTTATGCGCTCACAAACTGCCACAACTCGCTTTGTGCGGTAGGAGGCACCATAAATGAAGATGACCATATGTTTGGTCTTTCCAGTGCCAAGAAGTTTGGAGGAATGTATGTACCTCCTAATCTTGCGGTTATTCATCAGTTTGCAAGAGAAGTGCTTGCAGGAGGCGGAAGGATGATACTTGGTTCAGACAGCCATACCAGATATGGTGCGCTTGGTACAATGGCTATAGGAGAGGGTGGCCCTGAGCTTGTAAAACAGCTGCTTGGCCAGACCTATGATGTTGCCTGTCCTGAGGTCGTAGCCGTAAGACTTACAGGAGAGCCTGTAAAGGGTGTAGGGCCACAGGATATAGCCCTTGCTATTATAGGTGAGGTATTTGAAAAGGGCTATGTAAACAATAAGATAATGGAATTTATAGGCGATGGAATTAAACATCTGAGTGTTGATTACAGGATAGGCATAGATGTTATGACTACAGAAACTACCTGTCTTTCTTCGATTTGGGAAACTGATGAGAAAGTTAAGGAGTTTTATGAGATACATCAAAGACCGGAGGATTATAAGGAACTTAAACTTACAGACCCTGCATATTATGCCGGGCTTATTGAAGTTGATTTGAGTAAAATAAGACCTATGATAGCCATGCCTTTCCATCCAAGCAATACCTATTTAATAGATGAGGTAAATAAAAATCCTAAAGATATTTTACACGAGGTGGAGGAGAAGGCAAAAATAAGTTTCGGCAAAGATATTAAATTTTCACTTATGGATAAAATTAAAAACGGTAGAATTCAGGTAGACCAGGGAATAATAGCAGGTTGTGCAGGAGGCGGTTTTGAGAACCTCTGTGCGGCAGCAGATATACTTAAGGGTAAATATATAGGAAATGATGAGTTCTCTATGAGCCTTTACCCTGCCAGCCAGCCTATTTACATAGAGCTTGTAAGAAACGGTACTGTTGCCATCCTTATGGAGACAGGAGCGGTTGTAAAATCGGCCTTCTGCGGACCTTGCTTTGGCGCAGGAGATGTACCTGCAAACGGAGCATTTTCCATAAGACATTCTACAAGAAATTTCCCAAGCAGGGAAGGAAGCAAGCCTGGAAGCGGACAGATGGCTTCGGTTGCTCTTATGGATGCAAGAAGCATAGCAGCAACCGCGGCAAATAAGGGAAGACTGACCTCTGCCTGCGAGATAGATGTGGAATATAGTAATCCTAAGTATTCCTATGATGGGAAAATATATGATAACAGGGTATTTAACGGTGTCGGCAAGCCGGATTTCTCTGCTGAACTTAAATACGGTCCTAATATAGTGCCTTGGCCAAAGATGGAGAAGCTTGCAGATGATATACTGATTAAGATAGTTTCAGAAATACATGATCCGGTTACTACAACTGATGAACTCATTCCTTCGGGTGAAACCAGTTCCTACCGCTCAAACCCACTCGGGCTTGCAGAATTCACTCTTTCAAGAAAGGATCCTGATTATGTGGGTGAGGCAAAGAAGGTTAGAAGTATGGAAGAGGAAAGACTTGCAGGTAAGGCTTTTACCGATGATAAGCTTAATGAGGCTATAGCCATATTACAGGCCTATGATGATGATTTTAAGCCTGAACTCACAGAGATAGGAAGTGCCATCTATGCGGTTAAGCCCGGTGACGGCTCAGCCAGGGAGCAGGCTGCAAGCTGTCAGCGTGTGCTTGGAGGACTTGCCAATATTGCTAAGAGTTATGCAACCAAGCGTTACCGTTCAAATGTAATGAACTGGGGTATGATACCGTTTATCTATGAAGATGAGAATATTCCTTTCCATAAAGGTGATTTCCTTTATATTAAGGGGATTAAGTCTGTTATAGAAAAAGGAGAGAGCAGTGTAAAGGCTGTTATTGTAAATGAAAACGGAACTAAGGAGATAGAGTTGTCTCTCGGTGCCATGACAGATGAGGAGAAGGATATAATTGTAAGCGGTTGTCTGATTAATTATAATAATAGGGGATAAAAGGGGATTATATCGGCACGGTAGTGAAAAATCATTTATAGACTGCAATTTGGTAGCGAATGTATATTAAAATGCTTGCATAAATTTATATGGTGTAATATAATAAAGCTATGGAAAGGAGTGATAATATGACACAGATTAGCTTGCGTGTAGATGAAGAGGTAAAGCGTAATGCAGAAAAAACTTTTAATGAAATTGGACTTAGTATGTCTACAGCTATCAATATTTTTCTAAAAAAAGTTGCCAGAGAAAACCGTATACCGTTTGAGCTATCAGCAGATCCTTTTTATAGCAGGGAAAATATGGCTGAGCTTGAGAGACGTATAAATTCAGTTCGTTCAGGTGAAAGTACATTAAAAGAACATGAACTGATAGAGGTAGATTGATGAAGAAACTGTGGCAAGATGAAGCTTGGGAAGACTATGTTTACTGGCAGACACAAGATAAGAGGACATTGAAGAAAATAAATAAACTATTAAATGATATTGACAGAAATGGATATAAATGTACCGGGAAACCTGAACCGCTTATCGGAAACTTGGCCGGATACTGGAGTGTCCGTATTGATGAAAAGAATAGAATTGTATTTCGGATAGAAGGTGACAATCTGGAAATTATGCAATGTGGTAAGCATTACAGAGATTAATAAGGTTAAGAAATTAACAGTATCCTTTGCTTTTATATGTATTATTCTTACTATAAAATTTAGTGAAATGATACATATAACAAGCAGAGGATTTTTTGTTATTTTCACAGGTTTACAAAACCACTTCCATAGTCTATAATATCAAAATGTAGTATTTTTATAGAAAAGGAAGCACAAGATATATGGACATTTTGATTAAAAAGCGTAACGGAAGATATGAGAATCTTTGCGTAGAAAAGACTAAAAAGATGGTAGCCCTTGCCTGTGAAGGGCTTGATGGCTGTGATCCTATGGAGCTGGAAATGGACTCCAAGATTCAGTTCAAAAATGGAATGAGTACAAAGGAAATTCAGCAGGTACTTATCCGTTCTGCCATCGAGAAGGTTATTGTAAATGAACAGAGTGAAAACGGTGGCGGACTTAACAGGATGAACAGCAAATGGCAGCATGTGGCGGCAAGGCTGTTTTTGTTTGACCTGTACAAAGAAGCTAAAATAAGCCGTAATTATAAGACTTTTGGCTATGGTGATTTTACAAAACTTATAGAAATGCTTGTTGAGAGAGGGATATATACAGGGGATTTTATTACAAAGTATACAGAAACCGAAAGAAGAGAACTGGCTGACTATATAAAACCGGAAAGAGACTTTCTTTTTAATTACGAAGGAGTGAAACTTCTTGCAGACCGCTACCTTGTACATGGTGTGAACGGAGAGGTAATGGAGCTTCCTCAGGAAAGATTCATGGCTATAGCTATGCATCTTGCAAGTGTGGAAGAAGATAAGGTGTATTATGCGAAGGCTTTTTATGATTTGCTTAGTAAACTTAAAATGACAGTGGCTACTCCTACACTTGCTAATGCGGGAACGACATTTAATCAGCTTTCAAGTTGTTTTATAAGCACAGTTTCTGATAATTTATGGTCGATTTATGATGTAAACTCCAAGTTTTCCAAAGTATCTAAGCATGGAGGAGCACTTGGAATTTATCTGGGCAAGGTCAGAAGTCTTGGCAGTGATATAAGAGGATATAGCAATGCTTCGGGTGGTGTAATCCCATGGGTAAGGCTTTATAATGATACTGCGGTTGCGGTAGACCAGCTTGGAAGGCGTAAGGGCGGTGCTTCCATTACCC
>ERZ773067.1222-NODE-1222-length-14079-cov-4.359883_pt1 | contig 14079 bp, 10 predicted proteins | sample MGYA00580622_ERZ773067 | MGnify/ENA primary metagenome ERZ773067 (study PRJEB29015, sample SAMEA2737998) | human oral metagenome | biome: human oral; feature: human-associated habitat; material: dental | place: China | collected 2113 ...
AACAACCGTTTTTCGCTCCGGCCGGAGCCATCTCGCTTATTCCTCTGCTTCTGCCCGAAGAGGTATTGCCTTATCTGCCGCTCGAGGTATTTGTGGGGGCTGTGCTCTTCATTGCGGTGGCGATGATTTTCTTTCAAAAATGCTATAAATGGTCGAGGGCACAGATAGTATATTGCCTTATACCTCATTATCTTATTAGCCGATTCGTACGTAGGAATAGGTAATCGTTGGAGTATGCCTTAGGCTACTTTGCGGCAGCTTTCAGTATGGTACCGACTACTACGTCGCTGCCTACACAGCTGAAAACGTATGTGTTGCGAGAGTCTTTTACTAAAAAACGGTTGTTTTTGTTTGTGGCATACATCAAAAATGTTCCAAGTCGAGGATTCTCGAACCACCCCAGATAGCCAAACAGTCCGCCCGACCCGAACCTCCTTACACCGTCTTTCATGTCGTCGGGGCAGATTTGCCTTACCTCTACTATTTCAGAGATGGGGATTGTGATATCGCCTTTTATCTGCCGTAAAATCAGATTTTCGTCGTCGACCGTAACACTTGTAGGCATATACATAAACGATACGATACCTGCAATAGGCAGTATCCATACGGCAGTAATCGCTATTATTGCCATAAAGTTCTTACCTCTGCTGCGGTATGTGGTATATGTTTTAAAAGATAAAAATATTACCGCTACCGTAATCAATAAAGTAACGACTGTAGTAAATATTACTGTGGTATCCCAGTTGCAAGAAAATTTATAATACATAGATTTTTTGTTGTTTTTTATCGCTTTATCTTTTCCAGATCTTCCGATAGTATTTCCCATTCGTACATCTTCTGTTCGAGGAGATGTTGGGTTTTGTGGTATTTTACCGATAGTTCGTCGGACGAATTGCCGTCGGTAAATTCGGCTTCGAGCCGCGAGATTTCTTTTTCGAGGTCTGCTATATCACTCTCCAAAAGCTCTATCTGCCGCTCCTGTTTTTTTATCTGTCGGGCACGCTCCTTGTTTTGTTCGTATTGTAACTTGCTGTCAGACACCGCTTGTGGAGCTATATCTTTTTTGTCGGTATTTTTTATCTCTATCTGGTACAGCGAATTGAAGTTTTTAGCACGCAAAAAATCTCCTATACCGCCTATATGCTCGATGATTTTTTTATCCGCAAATTCATACACTTTGTCCACCAACCCGTCGAGAAAGTCTCTGTCGTGGCTCACTATGATAGCCGAACTCGGAAACTGCCTGATGGCGTCTTTCAATACGTTTTTGGTCGAAATATCGAGGTGGTTTGTCGGTTCGTCGAGTATAAGCATATTGACGGGCGACAGCAGCAGCTTTATCATTGCCAGACGGCTGCGTTCGCCACCCGAGAGCACCGCTACCCGCTTGTCGATATCGTCGCCGCCGAACATAAACGCTCCAAGTATATTGCGTAGCTTGGTGCGGATATCGCCCGTGGCAATATCGTCGACAGTCTGGAAGACGGTTTTGCTGTCGTCGAGCGTAGCAGCTTGATTCTGGGCAAAATACCCCACCTTGACGTTATGACCGAGGCGGAGACTACCCATATAATCGAGTTCGCCCACGATACACTTTACCAGAGTGGTTTTACCCTCGCCGTTCTTGCCGACGAAAGCTATTTTCTCGCCTCGGCGTATCTGCATATCGATATTCTGCAAAACGGTATGTTCGCCGTAAGCCTTCGTCAGGTTTTCGATATCGAGGCTGATAGTACCCGAATGTGGCGGGGGCGGAAACCGTAGGTTGAGCCGCGAATTATCGACCTCTTCTATCTGTATCGGTTCGAGCTTTTCGAGCATCTTGATACGGCTCTGCACCTGAACCGCCTTTGTCGGCTTATAACGAAAACGATTGATAAAATCCTGTGTATCGGCTATGAGTTTTTGCTGGTTTTCGTAGGCACGTATCTGATTTTCTCTGTCGATAGCCCTAAGCTCGAGGTATCGCGAATAGTTAGCCTTGTAATCGTATATTTTACCTAACGAAATCTCTATCGTACGTGTGGTTACGGCATCGACGAAAGCCTTGTCGTGGCTTACGAGCAGTAGGGCACTTTTGGAGTTTCTCAGAAAAGACTCGAGCCAGTTGATACTCTCTATATCGAGGTGATTTGTCGGTTCGTCGAGCAGTAGCAGGTCGGGCTTGCGAAGGAGTATCTTTGCCAACTCTATACGCATACGCCAGCCGCCGCTAAATTCGGAGGTTCGTCGCTCGAAATCGGTACGACGAAATCCCAATCCCATCAAAGTCTTTTCGGTCTCGGCTTCGATGCTATCGGAGTCGAACATCTGCAACCGTTCGTTTTGGTAACCAAGCTCTTCTATAAGTTTGCCGTATTCGGCTGTGTGGAAGTCGTCTCGCTCGTTGAGCTCGGCAGTGAGGGTTGCAATATTCTCTCGTATGGCAAAAATATTCTCGAAAGCCGTGAGTGTCTCCTCGCGTACGGTCTTCGAGTCGTTTACCTTGATATGCTGCGGCAGATAACCTATCGTGAGGTTTTTGGGTCTCGATATATTGCCGCGTGTCGGCGATATTTCGCCTGCAATCAGCTTCAAAAGCGTTGTCTTTCCTGCCCCATTGCGACCGATGAGGGCTATCTTCTCTTTTTCTTTTATCAGAAAAGAGACGTTCTCAAACAGGGTATTGCCGCCAAATTCCACTGTAATATTATCTATCGAAATCATTCGGAACGAAAAGGATTGGTATTGTTACCTTACAGTATAGCGGTTATTCTTTTAGCCTTTTTTCGATAAAACTTCGCAAGACTGGAATTTGGCTATGTTCTGGCTCTCGGCTTGCGTACAACAACGTTACGTTACCTGTTTTCAGTTTGTTTTTTATCTCTTTGATAAACTCGGTCATCTCGTCGTTGTCGTGCAGTTCTTTTTCGTACGATTCGGCAAAGGTCTTATAATCCGTCTCGTTCTTATGAAAGGCACTGCGTAACGCAGCCGACGGGGCAACGTCCCGAGCCCAATCGCCAAGTTGTGCATCTGCTTTGCTTATTCCCCGAGGCCAGAGACGATCGACAAGAATCCTGAAACCGTCTTCTTCCTCTGCCGTATCATAAACCCGTTTCCAACGTAATTCTCCCATAAAACTCTATATTATCATTTTCCCCATCGTAATGAATGGGCAGACAAAATTACAAAAATATTTTTAGAGCCGACGTTGCTCGGTGTATAGGTATAAGTATTGGATATAAAAAAGTGTATGTTACGTGGAGTTTGTGAAAGTCACTTTTCTTCAAATCTCCTTTTTCTCTTTTTTATAACTTCGCCTATTGAATATACACAGAGACACATCGCCGAACGATATGTCTCTGCCAACAAACAAAATTACTAAATAATTTTTTTACATTAATCTTATTATCAATGCCTATCGAACGAAAGCGATAGCTGCGGGGATATCGCCCGTGGTCTGCCGCCACAGTAAATTACCATACAGGTCGAAACAAAGCAACTCGCCGGGCGACGTATAGTCTTTGGCGTCGCAGATATAAATATACTGTCGCCGTTCGTCGAAGGCTATATGGTATGGCACTTTGATAGATGTCGCTATCTCCGAAGACACGAATCGGTTACTCAAAACTACATTCTTTTCGAGATCATAGAGTATGTAAGTAGTCTTTTTCTTGGGGTATTCGAGTGATACTGCAAAAAGCGAATCGCCCGCAACGACAAAGCTGCTCGCCGTTATCCCCAGAGAAGTAACCTGCTCCGTACGTGTATCGAGGCGGTAAATATTTGACGAGATATCCTTGTAATTGCCTCGCGACGATATGTACAGATTGCCCTTGCGGTCTTTTTGTATCAGATTAAGGTTGATTCCTACCTCTATCTTCTTTATTTCGGTAAAAGAAGCCAAGTCGACCACCGATACCGTCTTCTCATAATTAGGGGCATTGTACCCCCCCGAATTAGCTACATATAGCTTGCCGTCTACTATCTGCATCTGCTCGGGTTGGTAGCCGACGGTTACACGTCGGGTCTCTTTGAGAGTGGCGGTATCTATCTCCACCACATATCCGAGCTGTGATTGCGACGGGTCGACGGGTCCCGCATACGAAGAGACGTAAGCCTTGCCACCGTCGAATACGATATATCGGCAGTTGGGCACGGTGAATCTACCTATATGCTTTACCGTATGCTTGTCTATCACCTCCACCATATTCGAACAATTGATGACAGCATACATCCTACCTCCGTATATCTGTAGGTCGTTGCCTACGTCGCCAAGCTTAAAACCGACGTCGGGATTGGCTCGAACAAATGTATTACTATTGTAAATACCTTTGTAATAATCGTAAAAATCGAGCGAAGCCTTGTTGCTCCCCATATTGCCTTGGTTGAGAAGGTAGAAGCCCTTTTGATTATAAAACTCTTCGGGCAGAACATACGGTTGCGTCTTGCGGCACGACGCTAAGACAAGTGCCAGCAGAAAGAGCAGTGATGCGACAGATAATCTTATCTTGTTACACATATCTATATTCGGTTACTGTTTTATCACTTTGATAGTCTTACGAGCCATACCGTCGGATATTTCGACCAGATACATACCTCTGGGATAGGTCGATAAATCGAACGAAACGGTATCGTCGGCAGTAGTGAGTTCGTCATATTTCTGTCCGTAGATATTATAAATAACGATACGGCAACCGCCGGCTGAGGCTACAAACAGCCTGTCGGTACAAGGATTCGGATAGACGCCTGCCCGTATTTGAGGCTCTCCGAGCGATAGGCTCAATGCATTATTGATAACACCCACTCCAGATAAGTCGAATCCGCCCGAGGCGAAAGGCGTAGGATATGGGTCGTTTATAATATTACCGTGCGAGTCGCGAGTCGCATAAGTTGGGTTGATAGTACCGACAACGTCTCTTATTTTTACATGAGTGATGTTTTTTTTGTCGAGCAACGATGTGTCGGGTATCTCTGCAATATCGAAAGGAGTACCCCAGCCACCTTTGTATTTACCTGCTATGTTGTTGATTTTGGTTGCATCGATAGAACCGAAACCACCGACTTGTACGTCGGTCGGAGTAAGCGAAGTAGTAACGAAGCCAAAGTAATTGACACCGTCGGAGCTGACCTCTACCGTAGCAAGTTCGAGGAAGGTATCGTTGAAAGAGTTCTCGAATACGGCAAAGTCGAAACCCTCGCCGTCTACTATTGGGTAATTGAAAGTAAGAATTGCTTCGCCCGCATCTCCGAGACTTATACAATCCATTGCACCGGAATCTGTAACTGCACCGATAGCATTAGCCTCCGTACCGAACGATACTCGTCCGTCGCTAGGTTGGGCAATATCAAAAAATCCCCGCGTAACGGTGCAAGTCTTTGCCCAATCGCGGAAACGACTGTCGGTAAACTGTATCGCTTTGCAACCGGGAGTACCTACAATACCGTCGAACTGCTGCTGTGCAAGTAACGACATAGGTAACGTCGACAGTAAGCACAAAACTGCTATTATATTTCTATTCATAATGAAAATAAGTTTATTATTTGTTTTTCTAATAAAAATAAATTGCCCCACTACTTATGAGTGGCAGAAAAAAGATTGTGGGGCAATTTATCTTCAATTATTTTTATTACTAATTATTACTAATATCTACTATTGGATATCATTAATAAACTATCAATTTACGACGATATACGTTGTTGCCGTTTGTAAGGGATACGAAGTAAACACCTTCGTCGAGAGCGGAAATGTCTATCGTACGGCTTGTCTTATCGCCGTTGAGTGTTCCGACTGCTACAGTGCGTCCGTTCATATCTATTATGCTATACGTACAGTCACCTTCGATATCGACGGAAATATATTCGCGAGCAGGGTTAGGATAGATGTTAAGAGCTGCTACGCCGTGCGTACCGTCTACATCTGTCGTCGGCGACCCTACGGCTACTATATTTTTAGTCCATACCATATTAAAATAGTCGTCTCCCATTCCGCAGCTGTAACCGCCAAATTCCACTATATCGCCGTTTCCTACCTTTTTAGTAGCAATACCTATCATCGTAGGTTCTTCGTTTACGTTGTACATCAGGTATACTCCGGCAGGGTTCTTAAGCGTAGTAGCACCTTCGGTATAAACAATGCTCGACATAAATCCGCCCGATATGGTACATTGCAGGCGACTGTCGGCAGCGTCGATATCGCGCAACATCTTTTCGACCGTTACCGAATCCGTCGAGAAGCGGTAACCCCAAGCCAGCGACGAGTCGGGATTGCACCAGTTCGAAGCGAATATCACTTTGTTGTTACCCTTACCTACCCAATATTTAATATCGTTTGTAGTGATAGTGTTGTTGTGGTCGACGGCAAACTTCACCCATACGGAGTCGTTGGCTCTTACGTTTGAAATAGTATACTTATTGCCCACTACGGCAGAGGTAACCACATTATTACCAACTTTGAGCTCGCCCAAGTGGTAGCCCGCATTGGGAGCGATGGTAAGAGTAAGGTCTTCGCCTTCGCTTACCGTGATAGGACCTTTGGGAGTTATTTTGCCGTATTGGCTTTGCTTGATGCCGATAGTATAGTGTGCCGGAGGTGTAGGCACAGCAACGATAGCTTTAGTCCATACCGTATTCCAATAGTCGTCAGAATTTCCGCATACGGTACCGCCAAACTCAATTACATCGCCGTCGGCAATCTTCTGCTTAGAGATACCTTGTGCCGAGTTTTCGTTTACGTTGTACATCCAGTAGCTACCGCTCGGATTTGTAAGCGTTTTTTGAATATTAACATAATATTTCATCTCCGATAGGAAATTTCCAAAACTGCTCGGCACTATTTCACACGACAGACGGTAGTCGGCAGAGTCTATATCGCGAAGCATCTTTTCGACCGTTATCGTATCCGACGAGAAGCGGTAGCCCCAAGCCAGCGACGAATCGGGGTTGCACCAGTTGACTGCAAAGATAGCCTCTTTGCTACCCGTACCTACCCAATACTGTATGTTGCTCTTAGCAATAGTATTGTTGTGGTCGACGGCAAACTTCACCCATACCGAATCGTTAGCTCTTACGTTCGAGATAGTATACTGGTTGCTCACTACGGCAGAGGTAACGTCGTTAGTACCTACCTTGAGCTCGCTTAGATGGTAGCCCGCATTGGGAGTGATGGTAAGAGTAACGCTACCGCCTTCGTTTACCGTGATAGGACCTTGGGGAGTGATAGTACCGTAATTGCTCTGCTTGATACCGATAGTATAGTTGGGGACGCGTACTGGTGAAACCGTCAAATTCCAAGGCTTACAGTTATACCCGCCAAAATCGGCTACGTCACCATCTTGGATATTGGTACTTGCTACTCCGCTTGCATCATTTCCATTAATGGTATACATTATACCTGTACCACCAAAATCGTAGTTTGGGAACTGAGCATCGTTGTACTGGAAGTCGGTTATATAGCCAGCTCCTACCCCGACGATAGTCAGCCTATTGTCTGCCGAATCGATAGCGGCGAGCATCTGGGCTACCGTCTTGGTACCGTCCCACTTGTATCCCCAAGCAAGAGCTTTGTTTTTGTCGCAGTAATTGACTATGAGAATAGCCTTATTACCACCCGTACCTACCCAATATTCTATCTGAGTAAACGGGATATTGCTTCTTTGGGGAGCGGCATAAGCCGATACCCCGAAGATAATTGCAAGAATCGCCAAAAGAGCGACTCTAAACGAAAAATGTTGATTTTTAAGCATGTCTTTAAATTTAAACTTTATATAAACAAAAAAATTATCTCTATCATATCACATCGTACTGCCACAACAGCGTAACCCCTACAACAGAGGCACACTCATAGGCAACACCAGTATGTCTTTGCACGAGGCAATGCATACAAAAAAACTTCAGAAACACATATTTTTTCTATCATAAAACATCTATAAAAGCCCTTTCCCTCGAGGGACAAATTAAAGATATACGGCAGTAGGCAGGTCTTCTGACTCGTTTCGGTCTCTCTTGTATTCCTTCCCGATTTTTCGGTAAGATAAAATCAGTGGAGTGGTCTTCTGCAAAAGAGACATTATGGTGAAACTCACAGCAGCGGGTCTGTTGCCGATTTGCACGGCATTCCCTTTTAATCTGTCGAGAACCTAAACCGAGGGCAAAGGTAATACATTTTTTTATTATGCGAAAAAAAAAGTTGTAAATTTGCATTGCAAACCGAAAAATATAAGACCCTTTATGTTGCCTCTTGCCGAAAGACTTCGCCCCCAATCGCTCGATACATTCGTCGGGCAGCGTCATCTACTTGCCGACGGAGCCGTGCTGCGTTCTATGATAGAGAGCGGCAATATATCGTCGTTCATACTCTGGGGACCACCGGGGGTAGGCAAGACTACGCTGGCGAAGATTATTGCCAATCGGCTGCAACGTCCGTTTTATACTCTGAGTGCCGTTACTTCGGGCGTCAAAGATGTGAGGGAGGTGATAGAGAAGGCGAAGCAGAACCGTTTTTTCAACTCCGCCCCGCCGATACTCTTCATCGACGAAATACACCGTTTCAGTAAGTCGCAGCAAGACTCGCTGCTCGGTGCGGTAGAGACGGGCATCTTCACACTCATCGGGGCTACTACCGAAAATCCGTCGTTCGAGGTCATTACTCCGCTGCTGTCGCGATGTCAGGTGTACGTCTTCCGCCCGCTCGAGCGTAGCGATATGGAGGCTTTGGTAGACTATGCTCTGAAAAACGACACCGAGCTGCGCCAACGCACAATAGAGATAGCCGAAAACGAGGCAATGCTCCGATATGCCGGAGGCGACGCTCGGAAACTGCTTAATATCCTCGAGCTTATCGTCAACGCCCAACCCGAAGGGACAATAGTGATAGACAACAAACTCGTCGAAGACCGTCTGCAACAAAACCCTCTGGCTTACGACAAAGACGGCGAGATGCATTACGACATCATATCGGCTTTCATCAAAAGCGTACGCGGGAGCGACCCCGATGCTGCGGTCTATTGGCTGGCTCGTATGATAGCCGGAGGCGAAGATATCAAGTTTATTGCCCGCCGCCTGATAATACTCGCTGCCGAAGACATCGGGCTGGCAAATCCCAACGCTCTGTTGCTGGCGAATGCCTGTTTCGAGGCGGTACATAAGATAGGGCTACCCGAGGCTCGTATACCGCTTGCCGAGACTACCGTTTATCTCGCCACAAGCCCTAAAAGCAATTCGGCGTATATGGCTATCGGCGAAGCGTTGGCTTTGGTCGAAAAGACGGGTAACCTGCCCGTACCGCTCCATCTGCGTAATGCCCCGACGAAGCTGATGAAAGAGCTCAACTACGGTAAAGAATACAAATATGCCCACGACTATGAGGGTAATTTCGTAAAACAAAAATTTTTGCCCGACGAGGTCGGTGGGGCACGCCTGTGGACGCCTCAAAACAACCCAGCCGAAGCCAAGATACGCGAGCACCTGCGGCAGTTGTGGGGAGAGAAATTCAATTAGAAATCACGATTTTTGCGAGTAAGCGAGTGCAAAGAACCGAACTTGTTCGAACTATGCCGAATGGAAGCACTTGAAAAGCCGCAGGAAAGAGCTTTTACGTAATAAAAGACCAGCAGTGCGAAGTAAGTTACGAAACAAAAAATATACAGTATTATGACAAAGAAATGTTTCAGATTATCTGCTTTCGAGACATAAGCGGCAATCAAAAATAAGGAGCAAACAAACACATGCGTTGCTCCTTTTGTTATCAATTCTGCCCTACCGTTACCAATGCCAGATATAGCGATAAGAGCGGTCGATTTGGCGGCGGTCGATGTTGTCGATGTCGACCGTTGTCCGCAATATCTGCTGGTTGTAGACGCTACCCTCGGCAAAGTGCAACGACAGTTCGAGGTCGATGTCGAGTATATTCGATTTTAAGAAATGTATCACCAAGTCGGTGCGGTCGTATACAGGGAGTTTATACATAAGGTCGCCCCAATAGAGGTAGTTGCCAAAACGGTTGTAGAGCCGCTGCTCGCCGCTGCCGAAGTATAGGTCGTTGCGAAGTTCAAGTCCGTGATACTCGGCTGCAGTCTGCCACAGTAAGCCGACGGGGATATGATATTCACCTCTGTGGCGATCGCGTTCGAGCGATACAGACATAGCAACGCTGCTCCGTAGACAGTCGAAAGGAGTCTTAGCCGATAGGTCGACTCCGAAAGCGGTAAGGGTCTTGATATTCTCTTTTACGCTCGAACCGTCGAGCGTCAGTCCGTCGGCAGCATAGTCGGGCATAACGGTATGGAACATATAACCGAAGTGTTGCCCAAAGAAAATACCTCGCCGCAACTTGCCTGCCCAGCCGAGATAGAACGACTCGTATATGACGCTCTTCTCCGCTCCCGTCCAGTCGAGCCAGAGGTGCGCATAGTCGTCTCTATTGCGGTAGCAGAGCGAAAATCCGTTCACTGTCGGACGAACCCACACAGTAGAGTCGGCAAACATCAGACGGGGATAATGTGCAAAAACACCGCCTCGCGGAAAGGCTCCTACCTCAAACTCCCAATGCGGTGAATAGTATCCGTAATAGGCTATTGCCTCAGCTCTGTCGATAATATCGTGGCTGCCCCATTCGTGGCAGAGGTCTGCCCCGACGAATATCCGATTCGCAGAATCGATACCAAGCCCCAACGACGGTTGGAGTCTCGTGCCTGCCATCGTCCGCGATATACGTAGAGGCAATGGACCGAATTCCGTATTGTCGAATATACTGTAGAGTCTCGCACGCCAAAGTACTTCCTGCGACGATACTTCTTCCACTACCCCACTCCACAACGATAGCCACAACAATATACACGTCAGAAAATTAAGTTTCATCTTTCACCTCTCTTTTTTACTTACTCTGAGGGTCAAAGGTAACAATATTTTCGGAAACGGTGAGGTTCTCGCTATCCTTTGCGATACCTACGGCTATGCCAACATCTTTGCCATATCGTCGTCGACCGTACCGATACCTGCAATGCCAAACATATTTACCAGTACATTGGCTACGTTTGGCGATAAAAATGCCGGTAACGTCGGTCCGAGATGAATATTCTTCACTCCAAGCGAAAGTAGAGCCAATAGTACGATGACGGCTTTCTGTTCGTACCAAGCAATATTATAGTAAATCGGCAATTCGTTGATACTCTTCAGTCCAAGTGCATCGACGAGAGCAAGAGCAATCTTTACCAACGAATAACTGTCGTTGCACTGACCTGCATCGAGTACGCGAGGTATACCGTCGATAGTACCGAGAGGTAACTTATTGAAACGATATTTGGCACAACCCGATGTCAGAATGATAACATCTTTCGGTAACTTTTCGGCAAACTCGGTGTAGTAGCTTCGGCTATTCATACGACCGTCGCATCCGCTCATAACGACGAACTTTCGTATTGCACCCGACTTCATTGCCGCTATAATTTTATCCGACCAAGCGATTACTTGACGGTGGGCACACCCGCCTATAATAGTACCTGTCTCCATCTCCTTGGGAGGAGCACACTTTTTGGCGTGTTCGATGAGAGCAGAAAAATCTTTCGGCTGTCCGTCTTTGCGGTCTTCGATGTGTTTGAAGCCGTCGAATCCCGTCGACCCCGTAGTATATACTCTGTCGGTGTATGTGGCATTCCGACGCGGCGGTACTATACAGTTGGTAGTAAAGAGTACTACTCCGTTGAAGTTCTCGAAATCTTCTACCTGATGCCACCACGAGCTTCCGTAGTTGCCTACGAAGTGGCTATATTTCTTGAAAAACGGATAAGAATTAGCAGGCAACATCTCGCTGTGTGTGTATACATCTACACCCGTCCCTTCGGTCTGCTGCAGCAGCTCTTCCAAGTCTTTGAGGTCGTGCCCGCTGACGAGGATACCCGGATTGTTGCGTACGCCGATATTTACCTGTGTCATTTCGGGAACGCCGTAGGTTTCATTGTGAGCCTTATCGAGCTGAGCCATTGCCTGTACGCCGTATTCGCCTGTCTCGAGCACAAGAGCAGTAAGCTCGTCTGCCGATAGCGTATCATCGGTAGTCATTACCAGAGCCTTCTGCATAAAAGCATATATGGCATTGTCTTCGTAACCCATATTATAGGCGTGTTCCAAGTATGCCGCCATGCCTTTGAGTCCATATATCGTAAGTTCCCGTAGCGAACGCACATCGACATCTTGCGTGGCAAGCACTCCCACCGATACGGCTTTTGCTTCCATCTCTTCTTCGGTCTGTCCCTGCCACAAAGCACCATCGAAAGTAATATCGTCAGGGCTGCCTCCCGCTTTGAGCAATTGTTCCTTTGCTGCGTCTCGCAATTCATATGCCTTGCGTACACGTGCAACGAAGCGTTTGCGGTCGAAATTGGCATTAGTGATAGTCATAAACAGACTGTCGACGATGAATCTGTTGACCTCGGGCAACTCTACGCCAAACTTACGTAGAGGTAAGGTGTAGTGAGAGAGCCCTTTACACATAAATATCAATAAATCCTGAAGGTTGGCGACATCGGCTGTCTTACCACATACGCCCATCACTTTACAGCCCTCATTCTTGGCTGTCTCTTGACACTGATAACAAAACATTTTATCCATATCGTATATCGTATTTTTTAGTAATAATCTTACAGAATTTTTCGGAGTGTAAAGTTACCTCAGTTACTGCGATGATACTGTAACCTCAGTTACAAACGGATATTTTTTTGTACCTTTGAACCGTTTTTCTTAATACCTCTATTATCGCTATGACAAAAAATAAGCAAAAACTTACAGCCTGCCCGCTATTCTTAGGAATGACGTTGGACGAAATAGAGCAGATAATCGAACGTACTATCGTCGAAAAAAGGCAATACGAGAAAGGTGCTATCATCGCCGAGCAAGGCAGAGATATCGACTATTTATACCTACTTGTCGAAGGCACTATAACTACCGAGATGCTTACTGCCGACGGCAATATCATCAATATCGATATTCGCGACGCTGTCTTGCCTTTGGCTATAGCCTTTATCTACGAGGCTGTACCGAGGTTTCCCGTTGCCGTAATAGCTATAAAACCCTCAGAAATATACCTGCTTGCCAAAGACAAGTTTCTCCAAGAGATGACCAACAACAATGTGTTGTTTAAAAACTATCTTCGTATGTCGGCAGGGATAACATCGTTTCTATCGGCAAAAGTAGCAATGATGTCGACACGCAGCCTCAAATCTAAGGTAGCTCTCTACATACTCGACAATACTACGTCGGAGAATCCGTCTTTCGTACCGAAGCACAATCAGACGCAGCTTGCCGAACACTTGGGAGTACAGCGTCCGTCGTTGGCTCGCACCTTGGGGCAACTCGTAAACGAAGGAGCCATTGCCACAAGTGGCCATAAAATCACTGTTATCGACAGGAAAAAACTTGAGGTTATCGTCTGAGAGCGCGATTACTTTTTTCCGCCCTTGTGGTTTCTATGCACGAAATCTTCTATGGCGAGTGTTATCGACGAAAATTGCGGGTTAGGCACCTCGATATCGACCCTGAAACCGGCCTCTTTGAGCGATTGTGCGGCGGCAGCTCCCAGACATCCGAAATACTTATCGGGACCCTGCTCAAAGTTAGGAAAGCTATTGATAAACGACTGCACCCCGAACGGCGAAAAAAAGATAACCATATCGTAGTCAAACTTTTCATTCTTGCTAAAATCATTGCTTACAGTACGATACATATAGGCTTTCGTATAGTTTAGCTTCGATTTCGAGAGTAACTTCTCGAGCTCTTCGTTACCGTTTTCGGGTAAGACGATAAGAAACTTTTCGCTCGAATTTTTTTCAAGCATAGCAAACAAATCGGCTATCCGACCTGTGGTAGCCGAGAAAATCTTCCTTTTGCGAAACTTGATATACTTCTGTATGTAATATGCAAACGACTCGGTAAGGCAGAAATATTTCATCTCTGGCACTATCTTCATTTTTCCCTCCTTGGCAAGGCGGAAAAAATGGTCTACCCCCGTACGAGCCACGAATACAATGGCGCTATAATCGGGTATATTGATTTTTTGCTTGCTAAATTCGTTTATCGAGTACCCTTCCACTTTTATAAACGGGC
>ERZ773067.1230-NODE-1230-length-14034-cov-2.968524_pt1 | contig 14034 bp, 13 predicted proteins | sample MGYA00580622_ERZ773067 | MGnify/ENA primary metagenome ERZ773067 (study PRJEB29015, sample SAMEA2737998) | human oral metagenome | biome: human oral; feature: human-associated habitat; material: dental | place: China | collected 2113 ...
TGCAAGCAAGCTTGCACAGAATTTTTATACTTTTGACACTTGTATCATTAAATAAATATAACACAAAAAAGAGCTGTCCGCATATAATACTGCGAACAGCTCTAAAATTTTCAAAATATCAATTTCATACCCTAATTTGGGTTAACTTATTCTTCTGGAGGGAGCTCAATTCCTTTTTCTTTTTCAACCTTATGTTTATCATTATAAATCTTCTTGATGATTCCGATTACAATTGAGAGGGCAAAAAGTGAGAGCAGACCAACGAAAAGTTTCTGTGCGCCGCCTGAAAGAGTACCCCCTACATAGGAGTAAACTATGGTAGCAGGAAGCTGACCAATACCTGTTGCAATCCAAAATGCCCAGAAGCCCATATTTGTAAGACCTGCACCATAACTTACGAAGTCGAAGGAAACAAAAGGAAGAAGACGGCAAATTAAAATTGCATACTTTCCGTATCTTTCAAAGAATACGTCAACGCTTTCCATAGCGCCCTTACTTGTAAGTTTCTCTACCACATCTCTACCGAGTGCTCTTGCAAGGAAGAAGCAGAGGGCTGCACCCACCATTGCTGAAGACCAGGAGAGAACTGCTCCCCAAACCCAGCCAAAAATAGCTGCATTTGAAAGAGTAATAAGGAAGGCAGGAATAGGTGCCGCTACCGACTGAAGTATCATAAGTATGAAGGAAACAACAGCGGTAAGAGGACCAAATGACTTAAGATATTCTATAACTACATTTGTATCAAGTTTAGATATAGTAGCAAAAGCTTTATTAAGATTATTTCTAAAGTCTGCAAAAGCAAAGTAAACAATAAAGAAGACTATAATGCCTGCAAGAGCAATATATCTGAGTTTCTTTCTCTTGTTCTTGATTTCACGAATTTCCTCTTCACTTTTTTCTTCTCTGAGGTCGCTGAGCTTAGCCTCTTTTTCTTTAATTTCCTTAAGCTCTTCTTTAGTATATATCTTCTGATATTTACCGAGTGTAAGAGTTATGTAAATGTTAATAATATTTACAACAACCACAAAGATTATAAATGGCAGTTTCATAGAATTAACAGATACATTGGCAGGCAAACTCAGAGCTTCCTTGGTTAAATAAAGTATATTTGGAAGCTTGCCGAAAACAAGTGCCATAACAAGTAAAATACCCTCATAGACGAAGAAAAGATATTTTGTTGTTAATTTGTTGAAGGCGATGCCAAGCATAATACCGAAAGCTACAGGGATATACATAACAAGAGCAAGGTTAATCATCATCTGGTATTTATTACTTAATGAAAATATAATACCGAGTATATATCCTATAGGTAAACACATGGTTGCGTTGTAGAATATGGCTCTTAACTTTTTCAAGATGTCCTCCTTTGACATAGATTAGTCACAGGCTTCGTATTCATCGTATTACTGCAGGATAAACTGTTTTCAGTCTGTGACTATAGTTATATTATGTGGGTGTCAAAATTATGTGGCACCCACTGATACAGGAATGCAGCAGCTACGCTTCACGCAATTCCTGCAAAAATATTCGTAATTCACTCATTTTTTGGGAAAATAGCTAATTACCCATACTTTTAGTATCGTTATATAAATTACTTCATAAGTGTATATCTAACAGCTACATAAGTTCCGTCATCAGGAAGGATTTCGGCATTTCCTGTAAATCCGACTTCTCCTCTGGTCTCTACAGCACCGTATGTATAAGTTGTGTTGGAAATGATACCAACAGGACAGGAATCAAGACAGGATAAACAACCTGTGTTCTTAGCTTCTGAAGCCTTGCGGTTTCCGCCAAATCTCATTTCGATAGGCTTCTTGTTGCTGTCGATAATTACTTCATTGAAGTCATAGTACTTTCCGGCACCGTTCCAGGTAACTTCACACTTGATAGGATCACCCTCAACATGCGTGGTTTCCTTATTATCAGCTGTCATGTTTCCTCCTTCTTTAGCACCGATTTCGATAAGTGCATCATAGAAATCAAGTGGCTTACCGTAAGCAGTAAAGATAGATTTTGTACCGAATCCACCGCCATTAAATACTGAAGCGTGTCTGGTTGGCTGTGTAAAGTACTGTCCGTTGATACTGCACAAAACTGTAATGGTCTTAGCTTCCTTGTCAACCTTCATAGGGTTAGCAAGAGACACTCCATCAACTGCATCAGCAGCGGCGTTAGAAGCGGTGCTTGTTGCAGCACTTGCAGCCTTGCCTGAAGCAGCGGAGCTACCTGTACTCTTAGTTGTAGAAGCCTGTCCGCCACAACCTGCTGTAAACAACATAGTTGCACAAAGTAGTGCAGTTACTAAAGTTTTCTTTGTTTTCATTCTGTTTTCCTCCGTTTTTAATTTTATAAATGACCTTATTTATTAAAGCCTGTTCAACTAGTGGATTATATCATATTTTAATTTAAATATCAGTAGAAAATGGAAGATTGTTCATTGTAATTTGGTATAAATAATATGATATATAGATAAATTCTATTTGAATATTTAAGCTTGTAAGTGTAAACTTTTAAAATATGCCTACAAATAATATAATTTATAATGAAGAATTTGTTATACATATGCAATGTAAAATAGGCATATAATAATGAATCATGAAGGAGAGAAAGATGAAAAAGTCAGTAGTATCAATGCTAAGTTTAGCAGTAGCCGTAAGCTTGCTTACAGCTTGCGGTGGTTCCGGACAGAATGTCACAAAGTCATCTACAGCTAAGTCATCTGCAGTTAAATCAGGGTCAGTACCTGCAAGTCAGGTGAGTCAGATAGTTACAGGCTCACAGTCATCAAGTTCCGCAAGTAAGGTGAGCGAGAAAGCAGAAGTTGCACCTGTAGAGAAAACAAAGGTATTTGTAAGCCCGGAATGGGTTAAGTCAGTAATTGACGGAAAGCAGGAAGAAAGTAAGGACTATGTTATTCTTGAAGCCGGCTGGGGTGAAGTAGCTGATGATAAGGCTTATACAGACGGTCATATTCCGGGGGCTCTCCACATGAATACAGATTATGTAGAATCCGAAGAGATGTGGAATATCCGTACACCTGAAGAAATAACAGAGCTTATGAAAAAATATGGTATCACAAAAGATACAACAGTTATTACCTATGGTAATACACCTGTAGTTGCTGCTGATGACAGAGTGGCTCTTGCGCTTCTTTGGGCAGGTGTAGAGAATGTAAAGAGCTTAAGTGGCGGAATTGATGCATGGAAGAATGCAGGCTATGAGATTGAAACCACAGTTAATGAACCTAAGGCTACAGATAAAGACTTTGGTGTAACAATTCCTGCACATCCTGAATATATCTTAAGTATTGACCAGGTTAAGGACAAGCTTAAAAATGATAAGAATTTCAAGCTTGTAAGTATACGTTCCAGAGATGAATTTGAAGGCAAAACTTCAGGTTATGGCTATATCGACAGAGCCGGTGAACCTCTTGGAGCAATCTGGGGACATGACACAGATGATGGTTCTTATAATAATACAGACGGTACTGTAGTTGGTCTTGATAAGGTTAACGAATATCTCAAAGAGTCAGGGGCTTCAACAGATAATGAGATATCTTACTACTGTGGTACCGGTTGGAGAGCAGCAATTCCTTTCCTTATTGAGTATGAGAATGGTATTAAAAATGTAAGTGTGTACGATGGCGGCTGGTTCCAGTGGCAGAAGGATCCTGAGAATCCTGTTCAGCTTGGAGCACCGGGCAGTGCAGACTACAAGGAAGTAAAGGTTAAGGATCTCAGTACAGATAAGGCTAAGAAATAAATAAGTTTATTCAACGGAACATAGGTTTTTATAATGAAGCCTATGTTCTTGTGTGAATATAGTGTTTTTGTTATTGCTTATATGAAAGGTATTAAGATGAAAAAAATAATTTTAATAGTGTTATACTTTATGACTGCATTACTTTTGGCAGGAACATATGTAGTACACTATTTTACTAAAGCCAAAATGGGCATGGCAAGATACATGGTCTATTTTAATGGGAAGATAGATGACGGGCTCGGTGGTTTTGGCAAGGGGAAAATGTTGTTTATAATACTTATAATTATTATATCAGTAATAACCATAACTTTGATAATTCTTATATTTAAGAATGTAAGAGGAAGTCTGTTAAGTAAAATTCCTGCAGATATAGCCTGTGTTATAAATGCATTTTCATTATTTTATATATTCGCCTTTGACAGAGAAAAAGCCAGGGACTATTATTTAAACAGTATAGTTTATATAGTAGCAGGTATATTGCTTATTATAAGTCTGATACTCAATTTAAGGAGAAAAAATGAAGTTAAATAAATCTACAAAAAAGATAATAATATTTGCTCTGATAATAATTGCTGTTGTAATTGCAAACCATTTTCTGGGGCTTTCATCTTATCTTAAAATGGATAAACTCATGGAGTTAAAAAGCGTGGTTGAGGACAATTTTTTATGGGCAGCCATTATCTATGTAGTGGCTACTGTGGCAGGAAGTGTGCTGCTTGCCCTTCCCGGAGTAAGCTTTGCCATAGCTGCGGGTATATTATTCGGAGCATTTTGGGGAACCATACTTTGTACCTTAGCGGCAAGCATTGGTGCTATGGTGGCTTTTATAGCAGGAAGATTCTTCCTTAGAGACCAGATTAAACCTATGGCCATGAAAAATAAGTATCTCAAGAAATATCTTTTTGATGATATGAAGAAGAACGGCGTTTTTGTGCTTATGATAACCAGGCTCGTTCCATTATTTCCATTTAACCTGCAAAACTTTGCCTATGGAATTACTGATATTAAGCTTTCTACCTATTCTATATTTACCTTTATTTTCATACTTCCGGGCACTGCTATGTATACAGTCGGAACAGCAGGTTTTGCAGATAGCAAAAACAGAGTGCTTTATATAGGTATAGCCATTGTTCTCGCTGTGGTGGTTTTTCTTACGGCTTATCTGTTCAGAAAGTTTGTAGTGGATAAAGAAATTCCTGAAACCGAGGCTGACACTACAGATGTAGAATAAATTTATTTGAAAGGAAGATGAAGAACATGGGTAAAATTAAACATACTGATGCAAGTAAATGTATAAACTGTCATTTATGTACAAAGCACTGTTCATTTTTAACTAAATACGGAATTACCATAGGAGATGTGGACAGACTTAGAGAACTGAAATACAGCTGTTTCCTATGCGGCGAATGTACAAGAGTCTGTCCGAAGGATATAGACGGAAGGCAGATTATCCTTGATATGAGGACGGATGAGGTTAATGAAGGAAAGTACGGACTAAAGCAGAAGGGCTATGGGGCATTGCTTTTAGAGAAAAAGAATTATATATTCAGAAATTATAGAAGCGGGAAGTCAAAAAGCTTACTTTTTCCGGGCTGTAATTTTCCGTCATACTTTCCAAAGACTATGGCTTATCTCTCAAAACTCTTAAAGGACAAAGCTGATATAGATACGGTCTATGACTGCTGTGGCAAGCCTATAGCGGAGCTTGGTCTGGTAAAAGAAGAGAATAAGATAATTGATAGAATAAATGATTATATTGCAAAGCATGGTATAGAGGAACTTATCTTGCTTTGTCCGAACTGTTTTTATCACTTTGGTGACAGATTAAATGTGAAGATTACAGTTATATATGAAAAGCTTGCTGAACTTGGACTTGGTAATAAAATAAATGTCAATTCGGATATTTTCCTGCCCTGTCCCGACAGAGAAAATAAAAAATGGATGGAATACCTGAAGCCGTTTTTAAGTGAGGAAATGAACTTTGTAAAGGGTATACAGTGCTGTGGAATGGGCGGTTGTGCCATAGTTAAAGAAAGAGAGCTGGCTGATGATATGCCTAAGAAACTGAAAGAACAGGGGCATGAGGGACTTATCAGCTACTGTGGTACCTGTGCAGGCACACTTTCCGGCAGGGGCTGCAGTATGGATCATTTCCTGCCTCATATACTTGGGACAGGAGAGACAGCCGATTACAAGCATTCCTGGACAAATAGGGCGAAGACTAAATTTAAGTAAGATTTTTGCTTTAATGAAGAAGATACAGCACCTATGATTTAACCGGATTATTCGTGAAATATCTTGTGAAATATCAACCCATAGTCACAGACTTAAAGCTGTTTATCCTGCTGCACTATCTAAAATAAGAGAACTATGACCTATGGAGTGAATAATTTGAATTTAATACTGAAAATTTATGTGGGAAGGAGGCAGATTTTATGAAGGCTTTTATTGTATTTACAAGAATACCTGTGGAAAATAAAACTAAAACCCGCCTCCTGCCTTATTATACCGGAAAGCAGTGTGTGGGACTTCACACAGCCATGCTTAAGGATATGTCTGTAACAATAAATAAACTGGATACTTCTATAAAGACCTATATTTACTATCTCCCTGAGGGAGACTTAAGCATACTTAAGAATATTTTCGGAGAGAAAGTTGAATACAGAAAGCAAACCGGTGAGAGCCTCGGAGATAAGATGTACAATGCAATTTCTGAGGTTTTATCAGAAGGGGCTGAGATGGTAAGTCTCAGCGGTACTGATATACCTGAGCTTTCTTCTACTGATGTAGAAAAGTCTTTTAAGCTGCTTATTGAAAAAGATGTCGTATTATTTCCAACCGAAGACGGAGGCTATTATCTGGTCGGAATGAAAAAGGCTGATAAGGATATCTTTGATATAGAAGGCTATGGCGGCAATACTGTCTTTGAGAAAACTGCTGCAAAGATAGGGGACTTGGGCTTAAGCCTCGGAGTAGGCAGGGTTCACAGAGATATAGATACAAAAGAGGATATTAAAACTTATTATGAAGTAATGCGTACTGATGAGAATTTTAGAAAAACTCATACCGCAAGATTCTTAAAAGAAAATAAAAAGATAGGGGTAATTATTCCTACCTACAATGAAGAGGAAACAGTGGTAAGCCTCCAAAAACAGCTTGAGAACCTCAGAGGAAGATGTGAGATTGTCTTTGTAGACGGAGGAAGCACAGATAAGACAGTTGAACTTATTGATACTTCCAAATATAGATTGCTTCATTCAAAAAAAGGCAGGAACAATCAAATGAATCTGGGAGCAGAAAGTGTAGAAGCTGATATTTTATTTTTCTTACACTGCGACAGCATACTGCCGCCTAACCCACCGGAAGAAATCCTTGATTTAATGGAAAGGTTCAGGGCAGGCTGTTTTGGAATAGCTTTTAAGAGCCTCTCTCCCCTTATGTTTATTTGCAGATATATAAGCAACCACAGGGTATTTGACAGGAAGGTAATGTTCGGCGACCAGGGCATAATCATTGAAAAAGATTTATTTATGGAAATAGGAATGTATCCTGATCTGCCTATAATGGAGGATTATCAGCTTTCTCTTACTCTGAAGGAAAAAGGCATAAAACTTGGTATGGCAAAGCATAGAATATATACCAGTGCAAGGAGATTTAAGGGAGGACCTGTAAGAAAGCTGAAACTTATGTGGAAGATGAACCGACTTAGGGCAAAGTACCGCAGGGGAGTGGATATTGAAGTGATTTCAGCTATGTATAAGGATGTGAGGTAAGATGGATTATATTAAGTATATTGAACCGCTTATAAAAAGTAGAGAGTACAGGGAGGGACTCGGACTTCCTGAACATATAGAAGAAGAGTACAGAATGCTTGCAGCAGGGGAATACAATGTGAACCTGAGCTTTACCCACCCTGTTACAGGCAAGAAGCTTGTATTAAGGATAAACCGGGGCTCACAGATGCATCTTGACAATCAGATTGAATATGAAGCTAATACATTGAAACTGCTTCAAAATTCTGGCAGAACACCAAAGCTTTATTATGTGGATGGAAGTAAGAAATATCTTGATAAAGGCATCCTTGTAATGGAGTATTTGCCGGGAGTTGCACTTGATTATACAAAGGACTTAAACAAGGTAGCTGATATACTGGTAGACATACACAGACAGAGTTTACCTGAGAACACAGGCCTTATAGAGGCAGGAGCAGGATTTAACTTTGTACTGGATGAATGTGAGGAAATGTTTAAGCACTACACACAAAGTAGTTATGCCGATGAAAAAATTACAAACAGAATAAGAAAGTTGCTGGATAAGGGCTGGGAAATGTCAGAGATTCAGAAAGTAAGCTTTGAAGGACTTTATAAATGTCTGATAAACACAGAGCTTAATTCAACCAATTTTCTGATAAATGAAGGTGGCAAAAATTATCTTATAGACTGGGAAAAGGCTGTTCTTGGTTTTCCTGCGCAGGATATCGGGCATTTTCTGGCACCGACAAGTACATTCTGGAAAACTGATATTATATTAACCGGGGATGAAATAGAGGGTTTTATTGAAAATTATATTAATAAGGCTTCTCTATACTTTGACACTAAGGGAATAAAAGAAACAAGCCTTTCTTTTATTAAAATAAACTGTCTGAGAGGCCTAAGCTGGTGTGCCATGGCTTATGTGCAGTATAAAGAGGCAGATAAAGACCTGATGAATGAAAGTACTAGGGTGAAGTTAGATGCATATTTAGATGATAAATTTCTGAAACAGGTAGAAGCTATATTTGAAAATGATAAATAGCTAAAAACCTATATATGTTTTACTTATTGATTTTATCTATTTGACTTTAGTTGAATTAATTATGTACAATAATGGCGGCTTAAACTACAAGAATACTATGTAAAGAAAAAGGAGAATTAAATGAAAAAGAAATTATTGGCAGGTATTTTATCACTCGCAATGGTTGCTTCACTTACAGCCTGTGGAACTAAGAATGATGCTGTATCAAGTAAGACAGGCACTGCTACAAAGAGCAGTACTGCAAGTGTAGCTTCTACAAAGAGTTCTGCATCAAACATGTCAGCTTCTGCTTCTCAGACTGCAGGAAGTGATTTTGACAAGCTTGTAGAGGCAGCCAAAGGTACAGAAGTAAGCTTCTATGGCTGGGGCGGAGATGATAAGTTAAATGCCTGGCTTGATGATTACTTTGCTAAGAGATTAAAAGAAAAGTATGATATTACCTTAAAGAGAGTTCCTATGGATATAGACAAGATACTCAGCCAGCTTTCAGGTGAGCTTCAGGCAGGTAAAAAAGATGGCGATATTGATATGATTTGGATAAACGGAGAAAATTTCAAGACAACCAAAGAAAACAATATGCTTTTCGGTCCATTTGCTGAAACACTCCCTAATTTTGAGGCTTATATTAACAAAGATGATAAGGAGACTTACAATGACTTCGCCTTCCCTATTGAAGGTTATGAGGCACCTTATGGAAAGGCACAGCTTGTATTCTTTAATGACAGCAAGATTACACCTGAGACTCCTAAGAATACAGATGAACTTCTTGAATTTGCAAAAAAATACAAGGGAAAAGTTACTTATGCAGCCCTTCCTGATTTTACAGCATCAGCTTTTGTAAGAAATGTAATATATGATATAGTAGGATATGAGCAGTTTGCAGATATGAAGGCGGACAAGACAACAGTTAAGGCAGCTATTGAGCCGGCCTTAGAGTATCTCAGAAAGCTTAACCCATATTTATGGCAGGAGGGAAAGACCTTCCCGGCTGATAACCCTGCAGTTACCAAGATGTTTGCAGACGGTGAGCTTGCAATGGGAATGAGTTATTCAGCCTTTGGTGTAGCTACCAATATTGAAAACGGCACATTTACGGATACAACCAGAACCTTCCAGTTTGACAAGGGAACTATAGGAAATACAAACTATATCGCGATAGCTGCTAATTCAGGTAATAGTGCGGGAGCACAGGTAGCTATCAATGAAATGATGGATCCTGAAGTTCAGGCTGACAGATATAAGACACTTAGAACAATTCCTGTAGTTCAGTATGACAAGCTTAACGATGAGCAGAAGAAGGCTTTTGACAGTGTAGACATCGGTAAGGGAGTATTAAGTCAGGAAGAGCTTCTTTCAAAGAGACTTCCTGAAATGCCTGCAGGTCTTGTTCCTATTATCGAAGAGATCTGGAATGAAGAAGTGGTAGGAAAATAATGAAAAAACTGACACCATATTTACTTTTGGTGCCTCAGCTTATACTCGGAACAGTATTTATTACCGGAATAGTAATCGGAATTACTCAAAGCCTTGGGGTAATTCCGATTTTTAACTTATATACTCCGACACTTACGTATTACAAAGAAATACTTGGAAGAGAGGTAAGCTTACAGGCATTCATGTATAGTTTTAAGATAGCCGGAGTATCCGCCGTTTTATCTATACTTATAGGAATATTTATGTGCTATGTTCTTATAAATTCAAAGCGAAACGGGATTATTAATGCTATAGTGAAACTCCCGATAATAGTTCCTCATACCATAGTTGCACTTATGATTGTAAATGTAATGTCGCAAAACGGACTTTTAGCCAGAATTTTATTTCATCTTAACATAATAAAAGACCAGAGTGATTTTCCTCTCCTTATAAATGATGCCGGAGGGATAGGGGTAATACTTGCCTATATGTGGAAAGAAATTCCCTTTGTCATTTATTTTGTAATAACCCTTATGGCTGCAATCAGCAGTAATCTCGGAGAGGCAGCAGTTAATCTTGGAGCGAGCAGGCTTACGGCCTTTTTAAAGGTGAGCCTGCCGTTATGTATAGGTAATATTATGAGTGCCTTTCTTATCATTTTTGTGTATGCACTCGGAGCCTATGAGTTACCGCAAATCTTAGGCGCTACCCTGCCAAAAGCTCTGCCTATACTTAGTTACATAGAGTTTCAAAAGCCTGATCTCAGGCTTCGCCCTTATGCCATGGCGTACAATGGGATACTTACAATGATATCAGTTTTTGCTGCCATCATTTACTTCAGATTGATGAAAAAAAGCAGTGAGAGATATGGAGCTGTGAATGAAAAGAAATAATGTTTTTGGAAAGGTTATAATAATAATATTTTCACTTGTAATCATCCTCCCCGTTCTTCCGCTGTTTCTATGGGTATTTACGGAGAGATTTTCATGGCCTTCGCTATTTCCGCAGGTATTTTCCCTTAGAGCCGTAAACAGCCTCATCAGGATGAATTCTGAATTAATGAAAACCTTTGCTCTAAGTATAGTGATTTCTTTAACTGTGGCAGGAATTTCTGTTGTTATTGGAATTATGACTTCCAGAGCTTTAAGCTTTTATGAGTTTAAGCTTAAAGGCTTGGTAAGCTTTTTGGTAATGTTTCCCTTCCTTGTGCCTACAACAGTGTTTGCAATGGGAATACAGGTATCTCTGCTTAGGATAGGACTTGCAGGTAATATCTGGGGAGTTATTCTCTGCCATGTGATTTACTCTGCACCCTATGCAACCAGACTGATAGAAGAGGGTACAAGAGCGCTTTCATTAAAACTTGAGGAACAGGCTAGGGTATTAGGTTGTTCACCGGTAAAGGCATTTTTTAAGGTAAGCCTTCCAAATCTTGTGCCGGTTATACTATCAGCCTTTACTATGGCATATCTTATTTCCTTTAGCCAATACTTTCTGACTCTTTTAATAGGCGGGGGAAATGTAAACACATTCGCAGTTATTATGGTGCCATATATTCAGGGTGGAGAGAGAAATTTTGCAAGTATATACAGTTTGGTATTTATGGTTGTTACCATAGTAATCTTTGCAGGTTTTGACAAGCTTGCAAAGCTTTTCCTAAAAAATGCAGAAATAGAGTATCACAGGTAGGTGGATTATGAGTTTAATAATAAATGGCTTGAATGTAAGTTATGGGAAAAATCACATACTTAAAGATATTAATCTTAGTATAAATAGCGGAGAATTTGTATCTGTACTTGGTAAAAGCGGCTGTGGCAAAACTACTCTCATTAAGAGTATAGCAGGGCTCTTAGATACAGATAGTGGAGATATAAGTATTTTTGATGAAAACGTGGCTAAGCTTCCGCCTGAAAAACGTCAGACTGTGATAGTGTTTCAGGACTTGAGACTGTTTCCCCATATGAATGTAGAGGATAATATTGCCTTTGCTATGAAGCTAAAAAAGATGGATAAATCTTTGATTAAAGAAAAAGTAAAGATGCTCTTGGAACAGGTGAGATTATCAGGATATGAGAAAAGAAAGGTCAGCAGGCTTTCAGGTGGGCAGATGCAGCGTGTGGCACTTGCAAGGGCTTTAGGAGCTGAGCCGAAGCTTTTACTTTTAGATGAGCCCTTTGCAAGTCTTGATGAGGATTTAAGAAAGGAAATGGGCGAGCTTGTAAGAAGGCTTCATAAGGAAAATGGCATAACGACGGTAATGATAACCCATGATAAAGAAGAGGCTATGGAGCTTTCAGACAGGCTTGCGCTGATGGAAGAGGGCAGAATACTGGCTTTTGACACACCTGCAAAGCTGTACAACTTTCCCGGTAACAGCAAGATTGCAGCTATGCTAGGTGATGTAAATCTATTTGAAGGGAAAGTAGATGCCGGGGCTTTCAGTTCTGATATAATTAATTTTAATACAGATAAAAAAGATGGAGAGTACAAACTTTTACTCCGCCCAAGTGAACTGACTGTGGATAAATCAGGCAAAATGGGGATGAAGGTGAAATTAAGGCAGACCGCATTCAGAGGAGAAATTACTGAGCTGATATTTGAAGCAGATAATAAAGAGTATAAAGCAAGGCTTCCTTATGGAGATTTTATAAGGTTGGACATTAAGCCCGGTGATGAAGCAGGACTTGTAAGTAAGAAAAATAATGATTTTATACTTTTGGAGGGATGATATGAAAAAAATAATATTTGACTGTGACAATACCATAGGTATTGAAGGCTGTGATGTGGATGACGGTTTAACTCTTTTATATCTTTTAGGTTGTAAGGATGTAGAGGTACTGGGAATTACAAATTGTTTTGGAAACAATGAGACAGAAAGAGTGTATGAGAATACTATAAATTTTCTTAAAGAAATAGGAAGGACGGATATAAGAGTATATAAGGGTGGACTTACTCCCGAAGATTATGATAATGCAGCCACTGATTTCATAGTAGATACATTGAACACTGTGGAAGATGTACATATACTTGCAACAGGCTCACTTACAAACCTTGCAGGTGCCTTTGTAAAGGATGAGGCTGCTTTTAGGAAGGTAAAATCTGTTACACTTATGGGTGGAATAACATCACCTCTTATTGTGAAAGATTTAACTATTGATGAGTTGAATTTCTCGGTTGATTATAAGGCTTCTTACAAGGTTCTTACATCGGGTGTACCTATAAGCATTGCTACGGGAAATAATTGTCTAAAGGTGATTGTTGGAGTAGAGGAATTTAAGGAAAAGCTTATTAAAGAGGGTGATAGGACAGGGAAGTATATAGTTGACAAGACAAATTATTGGCTTGAGAGAAATGAAAAGAAATTTGGTATCAAAGCTTTCTGTAACTGGGACGTGACAGCAGGTTCATATCTTGTAAAGCCTGAGAATTTTACTGATGACAAAGCCTGTTATAAGCTTTCGGAAGAGGACTTAAAGACAGGTTTTCTTAGAAAAAGTGATGCAAGTGATTATAACGCGAAGCTGAATCTTCCACAGATAACTGATAAAAAAAGATTTTTAGAAGAAGTTTACAGAGGGCTTGAAAGTGCTGATATAAGGCTTGAAGACTAAAAATGTTAAGGGAAATCCCACAACCGGCATAGGTTTTTATAATATGCTGATTGTGGGATTGTTTTTATTATTTTTTCGCGCACAAAAAATATTTGTTAATAGCCAATTTTGAAAAAATGAGCCTATTACGAATATTTTTCTGCAAACGGTTTTATCATCTTCCTATATACTTTCTTAAAGAAGAAAATGGAAGTAATAAGTGAAATGACTTCTTATGATTATAATTCTTTTTCAAATGAGGATGTAAAGGATGCTTTAAATAAAGATTATTTATCTATAAAAGATTTTCAGGCACTTCTATCCCCAAAAGCTATAAATTATCTTGAAGAAATAGCAAAGAAAGCAAAAGAATGTAGAGAAAAATATTTTGGAAATTCTGTATATATGTTTACTCCCTTATATATTTCAAATTACTGTGATAATTACTGTGTCTACTGTGGTTTTAATTCACATA
>ERZ773067.1232-NODE-1232-length-14023-cov-6.383734_pt1 | contig 14023 bp, 9 predicted proteins | sample MGYA00580622_ERZ773067 | MGnify/ENA primary metagenome ERZ773067 (study PRJEB29015, sample SAMEA2737998) | human oral metagenome | biome: human oral; feature: human-associated habitat; material: dental | place: China | collected 2113 ...
TCCGAACGTGGGGTAGAAGCTCTTAGGCAGTATGCAGTGCGTGCAGATGCGAAACCTCAATTCTATGCCGTGCCTTCTGCTGACCTGCATGACCTGATGGGCGAACGCGCATTAGTGCTTACGGGTGTCAGTCACGAATATTCGGAAATTTACGGGGCTACCGTAGACGCATATGTAACTCCCCGCGACCTCGAATCCCTGAAATTTATCTACGCACTACGTGAAGTTCATGCTCAGGATGCCAACGTCATTCTTCGCGTAATCAAAGAGATACCTAAGATTCACCCCTTGCATGTTGCAGTTGATCTCCTAATTTCCAAAGACCCGAGAAGCGAGCGGGAAGCGGAACGCCTAGTGAAAGGACTCATAAGCCGTGCCTGATCAGAAAACGGTGAAAATCCCAGCCCAGGGCGCAGAGCTTTAGCGGAACCCGGTATTGGCCGTCCTCGTGAGCGTGAGATGGCTCAGAATATTGTGAGCTTCCTCGATGAAAGTCTCAAAAGCTAGTCCTGCGTTTGCTATGTTTATGCCATGAGTGACGTTATCTCGCAGGAATCTTTCGACGAGCTCGCCCTCTATTTCAACGGGGGAGGGCACCTGCTTACCCCGGACGCACGCCGCAGCGCCGCCGAACGCGCCCGCATCCTCTGCGCCTGCGGGATTGATACACTCCGGCAGTACACGCACCGCACCGGGATGACCGTGCACTATTACACCGTGAACTACGATACGAGTGACCTGCTGCGAACGGGCGCGGATGCGCTCGCGCTCACGGGAGTTCGGCACGAGTTTTCGGGGATAAAAACCCCTCTGATAGATGCCTATATTCTGCCCAGTGACCTCACAAAATTTGCCCCGAGTTGGGGCTTGGAGCCTGCCCCTTCCGAGCGGGCGAATGTGATTCTGCGCGAGGTTTCCACCCTTCCGCGGGTGCTGCGCCTGCATGTGGCGGCAGATGCGCTGCACGCCTATGAGGCTGGCGCCGCTGGCGAGAGTGCCCGAAAAGCAGCCCAGCGCATCCTGGGCGAGCTGTGCAGTTCTTGAAAGCTGCTGTCAGTTTTGGTGTGCACCATCGGGTAAATAGGGGGATTTACCGCGGAAATAATGGTTACCCCGCGAACCTGCTTCGGCTCTGAGAAAAGTTTTGGAAATTATTATGAGGACCTATTGCATACTTCCCGGTGGTTTGATACAGTTGAGGAGCTAGCCAGAGTCGCAATAAGTTTATTACAGGGACGAGAACTTATTGTGGGTGTTCTATTGAGGATGCAAAGAATGGATAGCATCGAGAGCTTCCGAAAGCTGATATTGGGCTCCTATTGTGTGATAGGAACAGTTTTACACTCTCACATATCCTAAGTTTCCATTTGATGTCGCACCACTTTGTGATGTGGTGGCCGTAGTATAGCGCCATTAATGCACAGAGCAAGTGTATTGTGGCGTGGTAGCTAGGTGATGGGCATCATCGTAGAGGAAATATACTTTGCTGACAAATATAGAGAGCTTAACTTTTTCTAGCGAACTCATTCTTCAAGTCTTTTAAAGATTAAGTGGCAACTATTTTCTGCTGCAATTTTTAATAGCGGAATGTTTTGGGGAACTGCTGGCTAGGTCTCTATTCTCGACCACCCAAAATGGTCATTAAAAACTCTATAAGTTTCCTTTTGAGGGGGTTGCACCCCTGCAATAAAGGAGGTGGGTTCCAAGCTGTCACCTTTGGAACGTTGTCATCTTGGAACCCAGCCAAAGTTTGATGGAAAACATCAAACTATTGATTAACCAAAATCATTCCTGAGGCTATTCAGGAATTCATAAGGAGGATAACCATGGCTAAGGATACCATGTTCATGGAAGAACTGACCGACCAGGAGCTGGAGCAGGTTAACGGCGGCTGTTACAGCAGCTGTGGATACTACGGTGGCAGCTATGGCGGTAGCTACGGTGGCAGCTACTACGGCAGCAGCAGCTACTACGGTGGTAGCTACAGCGGCGGCTACTACTACGCTGCTGTTGGGTACGGCTACTCCTGCTAATAACAAAACATAGACAAGGGGAATACTGAGTGCTAATCAGGGAACTTCTTCCTGAGCTGGATGATGAACAGTTCCAGCAACTGGTGTCGGATGTGTCAGACGTTTCTTTACTCGACCGGTTAGACACCACCTCAGATTCCCCACCTGTTGGGCGGCCGTCAGCTCCAGTGCCTTCAGCACTGGGGCCGACGGCCGAACCAGCTATGTTTTACACGCTTTTTGCGTGGCTTTTTGAGAGTGAATATAAGCGCGTAGTACAGGCTGTTCGTGCCTCACACTATGTTGATAAAGAACACTTCCCAAACATTGTTGGTGGGCTCCTTGATGAGTTCACGGTGCGCCTGGCGAATTTCTATATTCGGCCGTTGGTCGCCCATATTAAGAAAGTTTCCTCTGAAGGGCTGCTGCAAGGGGACACCCCGGAAGAGCGGTACATAGACTACTGCCGCCGCTGGCCTAAAGATTTCATGGATGGTTTCTATGCTGACTATCCTCTTCTGCGGCGGGTCCACAGCATTATTGTGCATCAATTCCACGCTATAGTGGCGGAGCTTTTTGAACGCATCCAGGCCCAAGAAAGCGGCATTCGTGAGCTTTTAGGGGCGCAAAATGCTGAGTCCCTCACCCTTAAGTCCCTCACCATGGCGGGTGACTACCATAACGGTGGACGCACCGGCTGCCTGCTGGTGTTTAGTCAGGGGACGGTGGCTTATAAACCACGTAGCGTTGATGGTGAACGGGCGTTCTACAGGATCGTTCAGAAACTTGCGGAACAGGGCGCCCCCCGCATGCGTGCCGCCCGGGTCGTTCAGGGTGAAGACTACGGGTTCATGGAGTTTATTGAGAGAGAAGACGTAGACTTCACAGCGGAAAAATTCTTAGAGTCTTCGGGGCAGCTGTCAGCTCTTTTCTATGCTCTGCTGGGTAAAGACATGCACGAGGAGAACCTCATCCCAACGAGCGAGGGTGCTGTCCCTATTGACCTCGAAACAATACTGCACTGTTCACATCTTCTGAACGATGGTAAAGCAGACATGCCCGACAACAGCGCTTTGTTACATAAAGAACGCAGTATTTGTACCAGCGCTTTACTGCCCACCCGGCTGGTACGTAAAGACCCCTCAAAAGGGTATGTTGATATTGGCTTTATCCGGGGTGAGCAGGGGGCAAACCCCTTCAAAGGTACGGTAGTTGAGCAACCTTTCCGCGATGACGCTATTGTCCGGTCTGTCCGGTATTCTGACCTCGGCGGCCCCCAACAGGGCAACGATCCGGATACCCACACCCTCGAGAAACGGCGCGCCACGGAGGTCGCCCGTGCCCGCGGGTTTGCGTGCGGGTTTGAGCAGATGTACCGGTGGGTGTGTGAGCACCGTGACGCTATGCTGGAGCTGGTACGCAGCGAATGTGCTGCGCTGACTCTTCGGGCCGTGCTGCAGCCTACCATGCAATACGAGCAGCTGGTACGGATGCTCGGCAGCCCCGAGGCGTTATCCTCTAAGAGTGTTTTTGCGACGGTGGCGCTACGTACCGCAGCTTTTGACGACGATCGTTCTCTGGAACTGGTCTTAGCGGAAGTAGAGTCACTGTGGCAGCTCGACATCCCGTTCTTTAAACATCGGGCCGATCGTACCGCGATCATGACACCCGACGGGCAAGAGGTGGGCTTGGGCATTAAAACCAGCGCTCTTGAGGAGACTCTCAACCACATTTCCCATATGGATGAAGACGACCTTGACGAGCAGCTGAACCAGATCTGGTCTGCTTTTATCTCCCCGTACCCCGCGAATACTCTAGCGGATGAACCGGCAGACATCCGGCAGGGCCGTGGGGGAGAGCGGGAAGAGCGTGAACTCAGCACCGCGATCGCTGACCGGCTGGCGGCTACGGTTCATTCAGGCACCGCCCCGGAGGATCCGTGGACGTGGGTTAGCCCTGTCCCGAGCAGTCAGCAGCATCATCATGGTATTTGGAATACTGATGTTTTGCAGACGGATCTCTACGGCGGCTCAGTGGGTATTGCGTTGGCGTTAGCGCAAGCAGCACACGTGCTGGGGCACCAAGAATATGCTGAGACTGCTCACCGCGTATTCGACCCGCTAGCTGAGACTATTCTTTCAGAGGAAAAGCCGCTTAAGCTGCCTGAATATATACGCGACATGGCTTTTGCCGGTGAACCCGGTATCGCTTTCACTCTTGCCGGTGCCGCCCGCTACCTTGGTGACACGCGGCTAAAAGATGCCGCTCTTGAGCTGGGGAACCAAGTGGCCGCACGTATAGCGAAGGTGGAGCACCCAACCCCCGGCTATCTGAGCGGCCATGTGGGCGCGGCAACTCTTCTGCTGGGGCATGAACTGGCCACTGACCGTCAGGCGCTGCTGGCCGTGTTAGACCGGCACGCCCAGGACATTATTGCTGGCCGTATTGATGATGCGTGGTGGGTACAGAGCGGGTTTGCCACCGGCATGAGCTCGTCAATTTTCGCCCTCAGCCGGTGGAGCCAAGACATGCCCTCACCAGAGCGTGCCCGGCAGGCAGTCGCCACTTTGCTGAACCGCTTGGATGAGCTTGATAACGGGGAATACTGGCAGATGCGGGTACCTATTGGGGAGAGCGCCCACGACGGCACCTGGTGCCACGGTAGCGCGGGTGTCGCCTTAGCCTTAACGGCTGTTCACTGTTGGCTCCCTGAACTTTCTAACCGCGCGAGCCTTGACCGTGCAGTCCGGCGTTCCCTGCAGGAGGGAACCAAGCGTAACTTCACCTCTTGTCATGGTGCCCTGGGAACCCTTGATGTCCTTGAATGGGTGGTCTCGCACGTTCCCGATGTGTCCAATGCGGAGGCCGTCCATGATGCCGTCAAGAACGGTTATAACGTTTCCCTGCTGCGTGAGACGCTGAACGATAAATCTGTTCGTTACTCTCTGACGCCTTCTCTGATGGTGGGCACCTCCGGGGTGCTGTCGTGGTTGACTCGCCGGGCAGGGGATACCCGCTTATATACCCCCATAGTTCCTGACTCGGCCGAGGCTCACTAATAGGCAGTGCTCGGGGTTATTGTGGTGTAACGGATAACACCTCTCATTGAGGGTGGAATACTCCGATTTTCCCAGAAAATCTATTGCACCTACCCCGGGGATTTGTTATAGTTGAGTAGCTAACCAGAAACGCAATAGATTTATTACAGGGACGAAAATTTATTGCGGGTATTCTATTGAAGATGCAAAGAATAGGTAGCGTTGAGAGCTTCCGAAAACTGATATTGGGCCCCTAAATTTGATAGGGAAAGTTTTACACTCTCAAGCATCCTAAAGTTTCCACATAACGTAGCGCTACTCTACTGTGTAGTGGCCATGTTGTTGCGCCAAAATAGTGCAGACAGCATGTACGACGCAGTGTGTGGCGTGATCTGAAATATTGGACTTTGCCTTACTGACGAACACATTTACAGATCTTTAGAATACCTATTTCCGCTACACATTTCTTTAGCGATGGAATGTTGTCAGAGGTGACTGGTTAGTTTATACCTTAAAACCCCACTGGGGAATTAAAACTTTACAAGTTTCCTTTTTGTTTGGGTTACCTAAAACCCAGATGAAAAGGAGGTGGGTTCCAACGTGGCGCCTTGGAACGTTGTCATTGCGGAACCCAGCTAGAGTTTGATGGTAAAACATCAAACTGACACCGATAATACTATTCCTGAAATTGGTTCAGGAATACATAAGGAGGATAACCATGCCCAAGGATATCACGCTTCTGGAAGAGATCTCCGATCAGGAACTCGGTCAGGTTAACGGTGGCGGCTCCCACGGTGGCGGCTACTACAGCTCCGTTGGTGGCGGCAGCTACGGTGGCGGCTACTGCGGTGGCGGCTGCGGCGGCTACGGCTACGGCTTTGGCTTCTGGGGCGGCAGCTTCTCCTAAATCCAGAGGATAAGTAAATACGATAGATAAGGAGAATTCAGGTGTTAATCAGGGAACTTCTTCCTGAACTGGATGAGGAACAATTCCAACGCCTAGCATCTTACGTATCTAGCACTTCGTTACTAGAACGGATAGGCACCACCGCATCCGAAGCGCCTGACTCCGATTTTATTGTACGGTTGTCGGCTCCGGTGTCTTCGGCACTGGGGCCGACTGCTGAACCCTCCATGTTCCACGCGCTCATCGCCCAGCTGGCGGAGAATGAACGTGGAAACGTCGAACACGCCATCACCTCATCGGGCTACGCTGTAACGTCGCAGATCCCCCGTTTAACCAACCAATTCTTGGATAACCTAACGGCGCGTTTAAACAATTTCTACCTCAGACCACTGGTTGCCCACATCAAAAAGGCCTCTGCGCAGGGGCTATTGCAGGCAGACACACCGGAAGGGCGCTACGAAGACTACTGCCGCCGCTGGCACGAAGAATTAAGCGATGACTTCCACGCAAGCTACCCGCTTCTGAACCGTATCCACCAGGTGGCGGTGCAGCAGTTTCACGCGATGATCGCTGAGATTTTTGAGCGTGTCCGCACCCACGAAAACGATATCCGTGAGCTTTTGAATACCACGGATACCGCACCACTTCAGCTTGAATCTTTCGGGCTGCCCCGAACTCGTTACGGCGGCGGGCGTGCTGGCTGCCTTCTCAAGTTCACGCAGGGCACAGTGGTCTACAAATCACGCAACGTTGAGGGCGAGCGAGCATTCTGGCAGATCGTTCAAGACCTTACTCAGCAGGGGGCACCCGCTATGCGTGCCGCCCGGGTAATCCAGGGTGAGGGTTACGGCTTCATGGAGTTTATTAAAGCTGAGGAGGTAGATTTCTCAGGCGAAGACTTCTTAGAAGCCTCCGGTCGGCTAGCGGGTTTGCTCTACGCATTGCAGGGCAAAGATATGCACGCCAAGAACCTGATCCCCCTGGCCACCGGGCCCGTGCCGATTGACCTTGAGACGGTGCTTCACCCCATATACATCCTCGCTGACGACACCCCTCAACCGCCTGAAGGCAGCGCCCACCTGCGAAAACTCCGTGGGATTTCCAATAGCGCGTTTCTGCCCACCCGTATTACGCGCCGCGACGCTTCCCTGGGGTACCGTGACGTCGGCTTCCTCCACGGGGAGCAAGGGAATGACCCGTTTAATGAGGTCATTGTTGAGCGTCCCTTCCGGGACGATGCTGCCGCCCGAATGAACCGCGAACCGGCCCCAGCCCCAGAGGAGAACCAAGAAGCGGCAAGCATGGTGGCACTCGTCGGCGACGAATCCAGCGCTGAGGTGCTGGAAGAGCGGCGTCTCTATGAAGCGGCCCGTGCCCGTGCCTTCGCCCGAGGGTTTACTCAGATGCACCAATGGATCTGTGAGCACCGCGAGGCGATGCTTGAGGCGGTTCGCGCGAACTTTACCGGGCTGATGCTTCGCGCCCTGCTGCAATCAACCAGGTTTTACACCCAAATCCTTAAGATGCTCAGCAGCCCCGAGGCGCTCGCATCCCAAGAAGTGTTCGCCACGGTAGGGCTGCGGGCCGCCACCCTAAGCCACAACCGCCCCCTGGATATGGTTGCGGCTGAAGCGGAAGCTCTCTGGCGGTTCGACGTACCCTTCTTCATGCACCGGACGGATGGCTCTGACATCGTATCGTTTGAGGGTAAACCGGTGGGGCTCAGCATTAAAGGCAGCGCCCTGGAAGAAACCCTGCGGCATATTGCCGCCCTTGACGAGAATGACCTAGAGGAGCAGCTCCAACAGATTTGGGCCGCCTTCATCTCACCCTACCCGGCGAACACCCTGGCCAATAGCCCGGCAGAATTACTCTCCGCCGGGGAAGACGAACAGCACGAACGGGAGCTTTGCGCCGCGATCGCAGACCAGCTGACGGGTACTCTGCGCCTAGGCGGCAGTGAGCAAGACTCCCGGACGTGGCTCGCACCTAACCCCGGGCTCTGGCAGCAGCATATTGGTGCATGGCAAACCACGGTTCTTGGGATAGACCTGTACACCGGGTCGGTCGGGCCTGCGATGGCCCTAGCCCAGGCGGCACACACACTAGGAAACGCGGAGTACGCTAAGGCTGCGCACCGTGTGTTAGACCCGATAGCGCAGGATGTCTTCGATAAGAGGCTCTTTAGGATCCCCCCGGAGACCTGCGACGGTGTCTCAGGCGGTGAGGCGGGTATCGCGCTCTCACTTGCCAGCGCCGCAGAGTACTTGGACGACCCCCGGCTGAAAGAAGCCGCCATTATGCTTGGCGACCGGGTTGCCGCCCGTATGGAGCAGGTGGAGCATCCGATGCCGGGGTACCTGGATAACCAGGTAGGCGCCGCCACACTACTTCTGGGGTATAACCTCGCTACCAACCGCGCCGCCCTGCTGGAGGTGCTCGAAAAGCACGCCCTGGATATTGTCGCTGGCCGGGTTGAGGAGAACTGGTGGAATGTGAGCGGGTTCGCCTACGGTGTGAGCGGGTCAATTTTTGCTCTGGCCCGCTGGGGGCAGGAGATGCCCACGCCTGGGCGCGCTCAACATGCCGTGAAGATTCTCCTGCAGCGGCTGAACAGTTTCAGGTGCGCGGAAGGCTGGCGGGCCCAGCTCTCCGAACGCAGCGGCACTGGTGATGCGCACACCGGCGGCACATGGTGCTCTGGCTCTGCGGGTATCGCTCTTGCACTCGCAGCCGTACACGTGTGGATGCCGGAGTTCTCCCCGCGTGCTGAGCTAGACCGGGCGGTGCAGTACGCGTTCCGTACCGGAACTAGGAGTAACTTGACGTTGTGCCACGGGGACTTAGGAACCCTGGAGGTGCTCAACTGGATTATTGCTCGCGTTCCCGATGTGCCCGGTGCCGAGGATATCCGTGCAGCCGTCAAAAACGGGTACGGCCCCTCAGTTATTCGCGCGACACTTGACGATAAGTCTTCGCGGTACTCACTGACCCCGTCACTGCTGGTGGGCACCTCCGGGGTACTGTCGTGGCTGGCTCACCGTTTAGGGGGAGGGCGTTTATACACCCCCGTCATTCCTGACGTGAGTGAGGACCGGTAAAATATGGGGTTTCCAGCGGTTCTCCAAGCGGCTGCTACTGAGTGCGGGCTAGGTGTCGGCGCGTCCGTATTGCAGCATTACGGGCGGTATCAGACGATATCTGATCTGCGCCTCATTGCCGAACCCGGGCGTGAAGGCCTGAGTATGCTCCAAGTGCGCAACCTTCTCATGGCAGAAGGCATGGACGTCGGGGCGTACAAAGCTAACTCGCTGGAACAGCTGCGCGATATCGGCAAGCCAGCTATTCTGCACTGGAACAACTCCCACTATGTGGTGCTGGTACGCATCCGTAAAGACCGCGTACATATTATGGACCCCGCAACGGGGATGAAAGTTATCCCCCTTCAGGAAGCTGAAGGCTCATTCTCCGGTAGCGTGCTGGTTCCCACCCCCCGGAAAGACTTTAAAAAGAAATCCCGAAAAGTCTTCCAAGACTGGCAGCTGAACACGTTCTTCACGAAAAAGATGTTCGCCCAGTACGCGGTTTTCGTGGTGCTGCTGGTGATTACCTACAGCGTCACGTTCGCCGTGCCGGTGGTGATCCAAAGCGTGGTGGACGCCCAACTCAGAGGCCATGAAGACGCCATACTCGTCGCAACTATCGGCGTGGTTGTTGGCGTGGCGGGCTACTACCTGGTGTCCATCGCCCGCGCTGCGGCTTTAGCTAGTATCGTCTCGTCCATCGGGTACCAGCTGCTGGGCGGGATGTTCAAAAGGCTGCTGAAGCTGCCGCTGACCTACTTCGCGCTCCGCTCCCCGGGCGATATTCTGTACCGTCTTTCCAGCGTCAATACGCTGCGGAACTTTCTGTCCACGAACCTGACTGAGCTCGTGATTAATATCGGTACGATGATCGTGATTCTCGTCTTCATCGCCCAGCAGTCACGCGAAATCCTCATTATCACCTTCGTGGTACTCGCCGTGCTGATGCTGATCTGGTTCGTGACGGCACGCCCCACCTCCCAGGCGCTCGACGCCGAATATGCGCACGCCTCAGAGGCTCAGGTGGTCGAACTTGATGCTATTAACACTGTGGCATCCATGAAAATGACTGGTTCGGCAAGCTCCACATATGAGACGTGGCGTGAGGCGTACAAACAGTCGCTTGCCTCAATGCGCCGCCGCATGGTGCTGCAGCAGGGTGTGCTTGGTTCCGCAGCTTCTGTGGTGCAGCTGGGCGGGCCGCTGATTCTGCTGCTGGCTTCGCTTCCTCTGGTGAATCAGGGTGTGCTCACGCTCGGGCAGGCTATCGCCACCGAGGGTATTTCTGCCATGCTGTTCTCCTCTATTTCGTCAACGATGTTCGGCATTATGAACATTATTGCCGTGGACCGGGCGGTGGCGCGTATCGTTGATATTCAGCGTTACGACCCTGAGCAGGATGGCGGCACCATCACTAAGCTTGCCAGCAGCGATATCGAGCTTGAGAACGTGAACTTTACGTACCCCGGCGGAACGCAGCCCGTGCTTTCTGAGGTGTCTATTACGGTGCCAGAGGGGCATGACATAGCCCTTGTGGGCTCATCCGGGTCGGGCAAGAGCACGCTGGCTATGCTGCTATGTTCGCTGTACAGCCCGGTGTCCGGCACTATTCGGATGGGCGGGATCAATGTGCAGGATTATTCCTTGGATGCGCTTCGCTCCCACATTGGGTATGTTCCGCAGCAGCTGCAGACAAGGGGCGGCACCCTGTACGAGAACCTCACGGCGGGGCTTGATGATGGCCGAACCCGCGAGGAGATCGAAGCGGATGTGCTGAGCATGGGTATTCTGGATTTTGTGAAGGGTCTGCCCATGGGGTTTGACACGATCATGTCCAGTGATGGTGAGAACTTCTCAGGCGGGCAGCGTCAGCGCATCGCCATTGTGACGGCGCTGCTGCGGCGCCCGCGCATCCTGGTGCTGGATGAGGCAACGAGCGCGTTAGATACCACCACTGAGCGTCAGGTGACGGAGCTGATTGCACGGTATAAGTGTACGAAGGTTGTGGTGGCGCACCGTCTCTCCACTATTCGCAACGCCCAGCGGATTATTGTTTTGGAGGGCGGGCGCATTATCCAGAGCGGAAGCCATGATGAGCTGATCCGGGTCCCTGGCCGCTACCGGGATCTGTACTACCTGGAGGACCCTGAAAGCATCGCACAAGAGATCCGCGCCCATGAGGCACCGCAGACTCAAGAGAAGCCGCAGGCCCAGGAACCCCAGGACGAGCAGCGGGAATACGAAGAAAGCCTGTATGACCATATGGCGTGGGTGGGGGTTGAATCTGCCCCGCGGTTTAGGTGCAGGACCTCATTCTGGAGCAGTGGCTCCAGGTACCGGGAAGCTACTGCGGCCAGGATGCATAAGGCCGCCGATAACTCCCGGTGGCTGGGGTAGGCCTGCCTTCCGGCGAAGAAATCGGTATGTGCAGGAATCTACAGGGCATGTCAGTGAAACTAACGATACAGCTGCCATGGCATGACGGGTAAAACATGACGGCACATGCTCTCTAAACTATGGTGAATAACCTCTATGGGGGGGGGTATTTCTGTAGCTTGGTCGTGTCTTCATGCAGCTTAGTCGATACCCATCCTGCATAGGTTCGCCGCATGTTAGGCTGTGCATGAGGTGATGTGGTGAAGCTGAGATTATGCGAGGATCCTGCCTATCAGGAACCTGAGGTGAGTATCGTTTATGCCCAGAAGGATGTGCGGGTCAGCCGCATCGTCGATTTTGTGGAATCGGTGGAGCAGCGGATTAAATGCGAAAACGGAAGCACCGACATCATGGTGAACGCTTCAGATATTTTCTATTGTGAAAGCGTTAAGAAAACAACGTTTGTGCACGTAGCAGGAAATACGTATAGGACCGACCATAGGCTCTACGACCTTGCGGAGAAACTTCAAGATTGTGGATTTGTGCGGGTGAGTAAGTCATGCATTCTCAACATTAACGTTCTTGAGAGTGTTAAACCGCTTTTTAATAGCCGCATGGAAGCCATATTAACAACCGGCGATAGAGTCTATATAAATCGCACATACCTCAAAAACGTCAAACAAGCGTTGAAAGGATACGGTGCATGAGAAAACTTGCTGTTAATATTTGTGCGACCACGGGTATCTCCCTTATTTTATTGGCCGTCATCGGTTTGTTATCAGGTGGAACGTATCTTTACCTTGTGGGAGTTTTCCAAGTCCTTACGACCAATATGATGATTCATGTGGGTATGCTGCTGGTTTCGCGCATGGCACTGAAATATCCCTTACTGGAGGCGCTTGTCGATATAGCCCTTATCCTTGTCATGATCTGCGGCAGTGGGCTGGCGTTCGGCTGGTTCTCCAGCACCCCGCTTTGGATCCTGTGCATTCTGGGGATCGTGATGTATGGCGCCTCAACCGCCCTGAATATTTTACATATGCGCCGGGAGGTTCAGGAAATAAATATGCTCATTGTCCGACGAAAATTTACTTAAAACCACTATCCCTGAAAGCAAAATATTATTTTTGCGGTAATTTTTGCGCCCTAAAACCACTATATTTTGCGGAGTATTTCGTATGCGTCTTGAAAAAATTAATGTTTTATACTGCGTGCTGGCCGTGTATTGTGTATGCTTTATTTTTCGCATATATGAGTATTTTGTGCTTCGTACCGACCAGAGCTTTTGGGGTGAAGCCTTCGTTCATAAGCTGATCGGTATAGGAATTTTAGGGTTGGTGATGCAGGCATGCTCTCTGGGGGCCCGCAGCATTGGGTTTACCCGTGAGCACATAATGCGCCCTATCCTTGCCGGGCTGGGTTTCGGCGCAGTAGTTTTTGCGATTGCCTATGCCGCTGAGATAGCGCTTTTACCGCCCACCGAATTTCGCTCCCTTGACGTTTATGTGAGCACTTACGCGGTCAGCAGCAATACGGGGCATCAGACAGCGCTCATATTCTTTGTGATCTGTCTGGCGGGGAACGTGATCAACGTGGTCATGGAAGAAGGAGTTTTTCGCGGGCTTTTTCAGAAGCTTCTGGGATTCCGTTACTCGTTTATGGGTGCTGCAGCCATTTCTTCGGTGCTCTTTGGCCTGTGGCATGTGATCGCTCCCGTACGGAACTATACGGACGGAACCTCAAGCTTGGGCGGAGCGGTCATGAATGCTCTGATCCTGATGCTGACATCAGCCGTGGTCGGATTTAAATTTGCGCTGATGACGCGCCTGACGGGCAGCCTCTATATGGCGATGGCAAACCACTGTGCAAATAATGTGATCGTGAATCTTGTGCATGTAACGTCGATTTCCGGGGAGGATACGCTGATGTTCGTGCGGATCTCCATAGCGCAAGGGCTATCATTTCTTGTGGTGGCAGTATGGTACCTGGTGGCTTCACGCCGCGGGAGTCTTCCTGCGGCAGGGATTGAGGGGGCGCCCGCGTCACATCCGCAGCCGTGAAATTTCTGACGTTTTTGAGCGCATATCTACCCCCCCCCATAGGTGTATAAAAGGCTCTTTCTGAATAAAGCCGTAGTTTTCCGCCGCTTCTCTTCAAAAAGAGCCTTTTTACACCCGATATATACCCGGGATTTCAGCCAACGCTAGTGCGTGAACCCGTTAATAATTCCCATGCCGAAGTAGATGACGAACACTGCGGACACCACGTACATGAGCCAGTGCACCTCGCGCCCGCGGCCCTGCACCAGGCGGATAAAGGCGTAGGAGACGAACCCTGCACCAATACCGTTAGCGATCGAGTACGACAGCGGCATGAAAATAATGGTTATAAACGCCGGGATGCCCAGGCCCCAGTCCTGCCAGTCGATATGCACGGCCTGGCGCACCATCAGGAACCCAACAACCCCCAGGGCGGGGGCGACCGCCTCAAAGGGAACAATCGTCACCAGCGGCGAGGCGATAATCGCCACCAGGAACAGCACGCCGGTGACAATATTCGCCAGACCCGTGCGGGCACCCTCACCAATACCGGTTGCCGACTCCACAA
>ERZ773067.1239-NODE-1239-length-13989-cov-4.071695_pt1 | contig 13989 bp, 10 predicted proteins | sample MGYA00580622_ERZ773067 | MGnify/ENA primary metagenome ERZ773067 (study PRJEB29015, sample SAMEA2737998) | human oral metagenome | biome: human oral; feature: human-associated habitat; material: dental | place: China | collected 2113 ...
GGATTTGTAGGGACAGTCATCTTCGTGGATGATCCCAAAGCCGCCTTTGCCCATCTTCTTTCTGTGTTCACGCCCGCCATAGAACATGCAGTCGGTGTCAGTGAAAAGGCTTATATCGGACAGGGGGTTCGGATCGGAGAGGGCGTGACTGTACTGCCTTTTGCCTATGTGGATGACTATGCTGTCCTAGGTTCCGGGGTTACCATTTATCCGCATGCCTATATCGGACAATACAGCGAAATCGGAGCGCATACCATCGTCTATCCGAATGCGACCATACGGGAACACTGCCACATCGGTGCGCATTGCACCATTCACAGCAATGCTGTCATCGGCGCAGACGGTTTTGGCTTTACCACCGAGGGGGGCGTCCATACCAAGGTACCGCAGGTGGGCGGCGTCGTCATCGAGGATGATGTGGAGATCGGCGCACATGTCGGCATTGACCGTGCAACGCTTGGAGCGACCACCATCGGAAAGGGCACGAAGATCGACAATCTTGTTCATATCGGACATAACTGCACCATTGGCGCCAACTGTCTCATTGTTGCGCAGACGGGCATCTCAGGGTCTACGAAGGTCGGACACAACGTCACCTTCGGCGGGCAGGTGGGGACTGTCGGACATATCAATATCGGTGCGAACGCAACCTATGCGGCCCGTTCCGGCATCATCGGCGATATGCCGGAGGGCGTATTCTGCGCGGGGTTTCCCGTTCAGCCGCATGCTGAATGGCTGCGTGTACAAGCGGCCATCCGTCGGCTGCCGGAGATGATGAAGAAACTTAAGGTGCTGGAAAAGAAGTGCGCTGCAAAGGACTGATATGCTCTCTTACTATGCCGCAAAACTTTTGAGCCGTATCATCTGTCTCATGCCGCATACATGTGCCATAAAAATGGGGGACATGCTTGCGCATATTTTTTGGAGATTCGTTCCGCAAAAGCGCAAAGCTCTTGCGCGGGAACAGATCATGCGATGCCTTGGTGTCGATGCAGACGAGGCCAATCGTATTGCAAGGAAAAGCGGTCTGCGTTTTGGCCCCATGCTGATGGAGGTGCTGCGTTTTCCTGTCATGAAGGCGCATATGGCGGATTATGTGACCATCGTCGGTGCCGTGGATGACGTGCGCTCCGCCATTGCGGCGGGAAAAGGCGCAATCTTTGCCACATCGCACAGCGGGAATTGGGAACTGATGGGCGGCGCATTTGCCTGCGCGGGCTTTCCTCTCGTCGGGGTCGCAAAGCAGCAGAAATCTTCCGGTATGGATCGTTTCATCAACGAATACCGTGCACTGATTGGCATGCACATCACATATCGGAGCGGCGTGCGCGAGATGTTCCGCATGATGAAGGAAGGCTGGGTCGTCGGACTTCTTGCCGATCAGGATACGAACAAGCATGACGGCATCGTGCTCGATTTCTTCGGCAAGCCGACGAACTGCGTGCCCGGACCCGCCGCGATGGCTCGTTCGGCAGGGCTCGGCGTCATCCCCGGATTCATCACGCGCAAGGAGGACGGCACGCATAAGATCATCCTTTACGCGCCCGTCGAGGTGCCTCGCACGAAGGACAAGCGCGCTGACATCCGCACGGCCGAGCAGGCGGTCAACCGCGTCTTGGAGCAGCATATCCGCGAGCATCCCGAGGAGTGGTTCTGGCTGCACGATCGCTGGAAGTCGATGCGTGAGGAGTTTTAGGGCTTCTGCTTGCGCGAAAATGAAAAAACCTTTATAATTCAAGGAGAGTCAAAAATTGCAGGCGGAAGGTGGCTTGTGAATTTATGAAGATAGATGCCTTAAGCTCGCAGCGCTCTGCGCTGCAGACACTTGAGCGCGATGTAACTGTGCAGGAACCCGTGCGCAGCGATGCGGACTTCGGAACGGAACTCGCCGATCAGCATGCGGCGTTTTCCGATCGCCAGCTGCAGGAAATCCTGAAGAAGATTGACGAGCAGGGCGCACGCCTTACGAATACGCCGACGTACGATGAGCTCAAGGCGTATCGCGATCTCGTCAAGGATTTCGTCGACGAGGCGGTCGGGCGCATGTATCAGCTTCATGTGCAGGCAGGTTGGGATCGCATGGGACGGCAGAAGGTCTACACGACGGTGCGCAAGATCGATCGGAAGCTCGAAGAGCTTGCGGAAAAGATTCGCACGGGTCAGACGGACGCCTTGGACATCGTGGCGAGTCACGATGCGATTCGCGGTATGCTCGTCGACCTCTATATGTGATGGAGGAGGCGCTTTCATGGAAGGACGTCCTCGGGCACGAAGGGAATATCCATAGGCTGCGGACCATGCTGCGTGACGGTCGCCTGCCCCATGCGCTCCTCTTTTCGGGGATCTCCGGCGTGGGCAAGAAGAAGGTTGCGCGCCTCTTGGCCGCAGCTTTGCTGTGTGGCAGGGAGAATGCGCCTTGCGGCGTTTGTCCTTCGTGCCGCGCCTTCCTCGCAGGTACGCATTCCGACTACGTTGAGGCGGCGCCCGAGAGCCGCGGCAAGGGCGTGCGCGTCCTGCGCATCGACGCCGTGCGCGAGATTGAGAAGAAGGCCGCGCGAAAGCCACTGCTCTCGGGACGCTTCGTCGTCCTTGTGGACGATGCCGATACGATGAACGAGGCGGCGGCGAACAGCCTTTTGAAGACTTTGGAAGAGCCGCAGGGCGCAGTCTTCTTCCTGCTCGTGACGGCGAAGCGCACAGCGCTTCTGCCGACGATCCTCTCGCGCGTGCGCGACATGCACTTCGGTGCGCTCTCTCCCGAGGGAATTGAAGAGGCTCTCCTCGCGCGCGGCGTGGAAAGCCGGAAGGCGCATTCTCTCGCCATGGCGGCGGACGGCAGTCTCGGTCACGCACTGCTCCTGCTCGAAGGGGGCGGGCTGCAGCTCATGGAGGATGCGGCGCAGACGCTCTTTTCACTTTCTGCGCTCAATATGTTCAGTCTTTGGGCGAAAGCGGAAGAGCTCGGCAAATTGCCGCGCGATCGTGCCGAGGAATGGCTGCTCGCGCTCTCTCGCCTTCTTCGTGACATGCTCGCGCTCCTTTCGGGGCGTGGTACGCTCTACCATGAGGAAAAGCGCGGGGATTTGGCTCATGCTCTCGCGGATTTTCCCGAGACGCACATCTTCGCCTGTCTCGCTCTCGTGCGCGAGACGCTCGGGAGGCTTCGGAGCAACGCAAGTGTTCAGCTCCTCTTTGAAGGGCTGCTGATGCGCCTGCGGGATGCACAGGAGTCGGAACGGTGACGCCGGGCGCGAAAAGCCGCGCTCTCAATAGATGAAGGAGGCAAGGGGTTGCAGACGATTGTGGGCGTCCGCTTCAAGAAAGCGGGCAAGATATATTATTTCAGCCCGGGAAAATACGAACTCGAACTCGACGACGACGTCATCGTCGAGACGGTGCGCGGCATGGAGTGCGGGCGCGTCGTCCTAGGGGCGCGAGAGGTGGAGGAAAACGGCTCTCAAGTCTTGAAGACCGTGCAGCGCAAGGCGACGGAGCAGGATCTTCGCAAGGTCGAGGAAAACCATCGCAAGGAAAAAGAGGCGTTCAAGGTCTGCGAGAAGAAGATCAAGCTGCATGGCCTGCCGATGAAACTCGTCGATGTCGAGTGCACGTTCGACTTGAACAAGATCATCTTCTACTTCACGGCGGACGGGCGCATTGACTTCCGCGAGCTCGTCAAGGATCTGGCCTCCGTGTTCCGCACGCGCATCGAGCTGCGGCAGATCGGCGTGCGCGACGAGGCGAAGCTCATGGGCGGCATGGGCTGCTGCGGCAGACCTTTGTGCTGCTCGATGTTCCTCGGCGACTTCGAGCCGGTGTCCATCCGCATGGCGAAGGAACAGAATCTCTCTTTGAATCCGACGAAGATTTCGGGTATCTGCGGCAGGCTCATGTGCTGCCTCAAATATGAGTGCTCGGACTACAAGAAGAGCTGCCCCAAGCGCCGTCCGAAGCCGCCGAAGCAGGGAAGCCGCGTCGCGTCGGCGGAAGGCGAAGGCAAGGTCATCTCCATCAATGCGCAGCGGCGTACGGCGACGATTCTGCTCGACTCGCACAAGACGCTCGTGGCGGCGTGGGAGGACGTCATTGCCGTAGAAAAGGGGGATAAGGCGTAAGATGGAGCGCACGGAAGGGGCGCAGGAATCGTCGCCGAAGGAAGCCGGGCACGCAAAGGGCACGCTCTACCTCGCGGCGACGCCCATCGGCAATCTTGAGGACATGACGCTGCGCGCCGTGAGGATTCTCAAGGAAGTGCCGCTGATTGCGGCCGAAGATACGCGCCACACGCGCAAACTTCTTGCACGCTACGATATCCACACGCGCCTCCTCAGCTATCATGAGCACAACAAGTTTGAGAAGGGACCGCGCCTCGTGGAATTCCTGCTCGCAGGAAACGACCTCGTCTGTGTCAGCGATGCGGGGCTTCCCGGTATCGCCGACCCAGGCAGCCACCTTGCCGCTCTGGCCATAGACGCAGGAGTAGCCGTATCGCCCCTGCCCGGCGCGAACGCCGCGCTCTCGGCGCTCATCTGCTCGGGACTCGATACGCGGCGCTTCACCTTCGTCGGCTTTTTGCCGCGCACGGCGGCGAAGCGCGGCGATCTTCTCGCCGAAGTCGCCGCGCGAAGGGAAACGCTCATCTTCTATGAAGCGCCGCACCATCTGAAGGATACGCTCAAGGCACTCGCTTCTGCTTTCGGCGGAGCGCGGCCTGCGGCAGCTGCGCGTGAGCTTACGAAGCGCTACGAGGAGTTCCGGCGCGGCACGCTCGCCGACTTGCTCGCGCACTACAGCGCGGAGGAACCGCGCGGCGAGTTTGTCCTCGTTGTCGCGGGGGCGGCAGATGGCGAGGTACAGGAGGCCGCACCGCAGGAGACGCCGCAGGACCTCGTCGCGCGCTTTATGCAAGAAGGCAGATCGAAGAAGGAAGCCATGCGCGAAGCGGCGAAACGGCTGAACTTGAGCCGTCGAGATGTGTATCAGGCCTTGCTGGAAGAGTGAAGGCAGCAAAAAACAGGCTGCCCTTGGCTGGAAGATCGGCTAGGGGCAGCCTGTTTTTTTCTTCTGCACCCATGGGGAGAGAACCTCTTGATGCATATAAGTCAGGAAATATTGGTGACAAAAGATGTTATTTTCTATATAATGGGTGAACGGAGGAAAATACTTTATGGAGAATGTGATTCGCATACAGGGCGCGCGCGCCCATAATTTGAAGAATATTGACGTGGAGATCCCGCGCGACAAGCTTGTCGTCGTCACGGGGCTTTCAGGATCGGGCAAGTCCTCGCTTGCTTTTGATACGATTTATGCCGAGGGACAGAGGCGCTATGTGGAGTCGCTGTCGTCCTATGCAAGGCAGTTCCTTGGTCAGATGGACAAGCCTGATGTTGATAATATCGAGGGACTTTCACCGGCGATTTCCATCGACCAGAAGACGACGAGCCGCAACCCGCGCTCGACCGTCGGCACGGTGACGGAGATTTACGACTACATGCGATTGATGTTCGCACGCGCCGGCCGCCCGCATTGTCCGAAGTGCGGCAAGCCCATCGCGCAGCAGACGGTCGATCAGATGATGGACAAGCTTGAGGCTCTGCCCGAGCGCACGAAGCTCCTGATCATGGCGCAGATCGTTCGCGGCAAGAAGGGCGAGCACAAGAAGATTCTCGACCACATCCGCCGCGAAGGCTATGTGCGCGTGCGCATCGACGGCGAGGTCGTCGACCTCGGCGAAGAGATTCACCTCGACAAGGCGAAGAAGCATACGATAGAAGTCGTCGTCGACCGCCTCGTCGTTCGCGAGGGCATGGAGCAGCGTCTGGCCGATTCCTTGGAGACGGCTTTGAAGATGGGAGAGGGCGTCGTCTACGTGCAGATCGTCGACGGCGAGCTTTTGATGTTCAGCGAGAACTTCGCGTGCGTCGACTGCGGCATCAGCCTGCCTGAGATCACGCCGCGCATGTTCTCGTTCAACAGCCCTTACGGCGCATGTCCGACGTGCAGCGGCCTCGGCAGCAACATGGAGTTTGACCTAGAGCTCGTCGTACCCGACGATTCGCTGTCGCTTGCCGAGGGAGTATTCGCGCCCCTTTCCAAGAACCTCAACACTTATGCGAACTGCCAGATGGAGGCCGTTCTCAAGCATTACGGCTATACGGTCGACACGCCGTTTCGTGACTTGGACAAGAAGGTGCAGGAGCTTCTTCTCCACGGCACGGGCGAGGAGAAGTTCGAATTTGGCTACGAGAACATGTTCGGCGAGTACAAGCTGCATCATTCGGCCTTCGAGGGCGTCATGCCGATGCTTACGCGGCGCTACCGCGAGACGGACACGGACGCGATGCGCGAGGACTACGAGAACTACATGACGATCACGCCTTGCCCTGCGTGCCATGGAGCGCGTCTTCGTCCCGAGGTGCTTTCCGTCAAGGTCGGCGGCAAGAACATCGCTGAGGTCACGGCGCTGACGATTCGAGAATGCGATGAATTCTTCTCCGGGCTTTCGCTCTCGGAGCGCGAGGCGAAGATCGCTGCGCAGATCTTGAAAGAGATCCATGCGCGCCTCGGCTTTCTCTTGAACGTCGGGCTTGATTATCTGACGCTCTCGCGTGCGGCTGGCACGCTCTCGGGCGGCGAGGCGCAGCGCATACGGCTTGCGACTCAGATCGGTTCGGGACTCATGGGCGTGCTCTACATCCTCGATGAGCCGAGCATCGGACTTCATCAGCGCGACAACAACCGCCTCTTGGCGGCGCTGCAGCATCTCCGCGATCTCGGCAACACGCTCATCGTCGTCGAGCATGACGAGGATACGATGTATGCCGCCGACCATATCATCGACATCGGCCCCGGCGCAGGAGCGCATGGCGGGCGTGTCGTTGCCGAGGGTACGGCAGAAGAGATCAAGAAGGTCGCCGAGTCCGTCACGGGACAGTATCTCGCGCGGAAGAAGTTCATCCCCGTGCCGAGCCGCCGCCGGACGGGCACGGGCAATTTCATCGAGATCGTCGGCGCGGCGGCGAACAATCTCAAGAACCTGCGCGTGAAGTTCCCGCTCGGGGAACTGATCCTCGTCACGGGCGTTTCCGGCTCGGGCAAGTCGACGCTCGTCAACGAGATCCTCTACAAGGGCGTCGCCTCAAGGCTCTACCATGCGAAGGGCAAGCCCGGCAAACACAAGAAGATTCTGGGACTTGAGCACGTCGACAAGATCATCGACATCGACCAGCAGCCGATCGGGCGCACGCCGCGCTCGAATCCTGCGACGTACACGGGCGTATTCGATGCCATCCGCCAGCTCTTCAGTCAGACGACGGAGGCGAAGATGCGTGGCTACAAGCCCGGGCGCTTCAGCTTCAACGTCAAGGGCGGCCGCTGCGAGGCGTGCCGCGGCGACGGCATCATCAAGATCGAGATGCACTTCTTGCCCGATGTCTATGTCCCGTGCGAGGTCTGCAAGGGGGCGCGATACAATCGTGAGACGCTTGAGGTGCGCTACAAGGGAAAGACGATCGCTGACGTGCTCGCCATGACGGTTGACGAAGCTGTGGAGTTCTTCAAGAATATCCCGCGCATCGAAACGAAGCTCAAGGTCATTCAGGACGTCGGGCTTGGTTACATCAAGCTTGGGCAGAGTGCGACGACGCTCTCGGGCGGCGAGGCGCAGCGCGTGAAGCTCGCGACGGAACTGGCGCGCCGCTCGACGGGACGCACGCTCTACATCCTCGACGAGCCGACGACGGGACTTCACACCGCCGACATCGCGAAGCTCCTCGGCATCCTGCACCGCCTCGTCGACGGCGGTGACACGGTCGTCGTCATCGAGCACAACCTCGACGTCATCAAGACGGCCGACCACATCATCGACCTCGGACCTGAGGGCGGTTCGGGCGGCGGCACGATCGTTGCCGAAGGCCGTCCCGAGGACATCGTGAAGGTCAAGGCGTCGTATACGGGCAAGTTCCTGAAGCCGCTGTTGGAAGAGAATTTTGAGAGGAATGTGAAATGAATCGATTGAAGAAGAAGGATCTTTTGACTCTGGGCTTCATGATGTTCTCCGTCTTTTTCGGGGCGGGAAACCTCATCTTTCCGCCCGCCTTGGGACAGGCGGCGGGGACGAACACGCTGCCTGCCATGCTCGGCTTCATGACGACGGGCGTCGGTCTGCCGCTCCTTGGCATCATGGCGATCGCTCTCGCGGGCGGCGAATATGTGCAGCTTCTGAAGAGGCGCACGTTTCCCTGGTTTGCGACGGCGCTTCTCATCATCCTCTACCTCATCATAGGGCCGTTGTTCGCCATGCCGAGGACGGGCGCCGTCTCGTTTGAGATCGGCATTCGTCCCTTCGTCGGTGCGGGCGATGTCACGCTCCCACAAGTCATCTACACGGCGCTTTTCTTTGGCGCATCGTACTATTTGTCGCTCAATCCGAACAAGCTCATCGACCGCGTGGGCAAGATGCTTACGCCCGCGCTGCTCGTCGTTCTTGTGATCCTCTTTTTGCGTACCTTCTGGTCGCCGATGGGGGAGGTGCTCGCTCCGACGGGCGTTTACCTGGAATCGCCCTATGCGCAGGGATTCCAGGACGGCTATCAGACGATGGATCTCCTCGCGACCATCGCCATCGGCGCGCTCGTCGTCAATGCCGTGCGCTATCGCGGCGTGACCGACACGCGCACCATCGGCAAGGCATGCCTCGCAGCCGGCTTCATCACCGTATTCCTCATGGCCTGCGTTTACGGCTCCTTGGCCTATCTCGGAGCGACGAGCGTGACGGTTCTCGGACATTCGGAGAACGGCGGACAGCTCCTCGCCGAGGCCGTGCGCATCTTCTTCGGCGCGGCGGGCAACGTGCTCCTCGCGCTCATCATCATCCTCGCGTGCATCACGACGTGCTGCGGCATCACGTCGAGCGCAGCGATGTTCTTCCACAAGCTCTTCAAGAAGAAGATCTCCTACGAGCGCCTGCTGCTCTTTTCCATCCTCTTCAGCTTCGGCGCGTCGAACATCGGCCTCACGCAGATCATTGCGCTCGCCGTGCCGTTCCTCGTGGCGATCTATCCGCTCGTCATCGTCTTCGTCATCCTCTCGCTCTTCGATCGCTTCATTGGCTGGCGAAAGAGCATCTACCAGGGCGCCGTCCTCGTCACGCTCGCCTTCTCGCTGACGGACGCGATGCATGCCGCAGGCTTCGGCTCTGCCGCCCTCTATGAAATGCTTGCCGCGCATGTTCCGTTCTACGGCGTCATGATGGGCTGGGTCTGCCCGGCGGTCGCTGGAGCAGTCTTGGGATTCATCATCTCGCTCGGGCAGAAAGCGCCGGCGCCGAAGGAAGCGTAGAGCGTATGCGGGATGCCGCTGCACATGAAAAGAACCCGACGGATGGCCGTCGGGTTCTTTTCATGTGCGGTTTTCACGCGTAATACATGCTCGCGTTGATGGAAGCGGCAAGATCGAGCTTGTCCTTGAGCTTGAGCTTCTTCGGTTCGTTCTCGTAGTAGGTGATGCGGCGCTTGATGAACTGCGTGTCGATGTTGCCCGTGCGGAAGTAGCTGTCCTCAAGGATTTTCTGATGCAGGGCGATCGTCGTCTTGACGCCTTCGATGCGGAATTCGCTCAGGGCGCGTTCCATGATCTTGATGGCATCGCCGCGCGTTCTGCCGTGCACGATGACCTTGGCGATGAGGGAATCGTACCACGGTTCGATCGTCAGTCCCGTCGTCACGCCGCTGTCGAAGCGCACGCGCGGGCCGCTCGGTTCGTGCATGAAGGTGATGAGACCGGGGGACGGCAGGAAGTTATTGTCGGGATCTTCGGCGTTGATGCGACACTCGATGGCGTGGCCGCGGATCTTGATGTTCTTCTGCATGAGTCCCAGAGGCTCACCATCGGCGATCTGGATTTGGCGGCGCACGATGTCGACGCCCGTGACGGCTTCCGTGATGGCGTGCTCGACCTGGACGCGCGGGTTGATCTCCATGAAGTAGAACTTGTTATCGGCGAGGTCGAGGAGGAATTCGACTGTGCCGGCGTTCGAGTAGTGGACGCTCTTCGCCGCTTTGATGGCAAGGCGGCCGATCTCGCGGCGCATCTCCTCGGTCAGCGCAACGGACGGCGATTCTTCGAGAAGTTTCTGGTTGCGGCGCTGCAAGGAGCATTCGCGCTCGCCGAGGAAGAGCACTGTGCCGTAGTTGTCGGCGAGAATCTGCGCTTCAATGTGGCGTGAGTGCTCGATGTAGTGTTCGAAGTAATGGACGACCTTCTTGAGGTCGACGAGCTGCAGGATGTTCTTGAGATCCTCTTCGGAATGGGCGACGAACATGCCCTTGCCGCCGCCGCCCGATACGGGCTTCAAGATGACGGGGTAGCCGACCTCTTTGGCGGCCTCAAGCGCCATCTCATTGCTCTCAAGAGGAGCGCTGCCCTTGGACATCGGTATGCCGGACGGCGCCATGGCGGCGCGCGCCGCATCCTTGTCGCCGACGAGACGCAGGGTCTCGGGCATGGGGCCGATCCAGACGATGCCGGCCTTCGTGACCATCTCGGCGAAGTCGGCATCTTCGGACAGGAAGCCGTAGCCTGGATGGATGGCGTCGGACTTCGTCTGAATGGCTGCCTCAAGGACGGCTTCCTTGTTGAGGTAGCTTTCCGTCGCATCGGCGGGGCCGACGCGGTAGGTGAGGTCGGCTAGCTGGACGTGCAGGGCGTTCTTGTCGGCGTCGGAGTAGATGGCGACCGCCTCGACGCCGAGCTCTTGACAGGCGCGGATGACGCGGACAGCGATTTCGCCGCGATTGGCGATGAGGATTCTCTTGAACATGATACAGCCTCCTGATTCGTATTATCCTTTGAGTCCCGAGCCTGTCAGCGGCACGACGACACGATAGTTGTCGGGCTTTGCCTTGCCGAAGATCTGCATGGCTCCGGCGAGAGCTGCGGCGCTTGTCGTTTCCACGTAGATGCCGCGGCGTCCGAGCATCTCCTTGCACCGTACGATGTCCTCGTCTTCGACGATGAGGACGTCGCCGCCGCTGTTCGTGACGGCGGCAAGCATGTCGTTCAGACGCTTGGGCGTTTCGATGCGGATCGAATCGGCGATCGTCTCCGTCTTCGGACTTGCCGGTATCTTGTTGAACGCCTCGTAGAGCGGCGCGCAGTTCTTGCTCTGCACGGGCACGAGGCGCGGCAGGCGGCCGATCTCGATGAAGCCGTAGTAAAGCCCTAAGAGCATCGTGCCGTTGCCGACGGGCAGGAAGATGTACTCGGGCACACTCTCGCCGAGCTGCTCGTAAATCTCGTATGCCATCGCCTTCATGCCCTCGAAGAAGAGCGGATTGTAGACATGCGAAGCATAGTAGGCGTCGCCGAGGTTTTCCTTGACCGCTTGGCACGCGCCCATGCGGCCGCCTTCAGCTTTGACGATCTTCGCGCCGTAGGCGGCAATCTGACGCAGTTTGTCAGGCGACGTCTCTTTCGGCACGTAGACCGTGCAGTCGATGCCCGCCGCCGCTGCGTGCGCGGCGATGGAGGCACCGGCGTTGCCTGCTGAATCGAGCGCGATCTTCTTGATGCCGACGTGGTGGATCTCATTGATCAGCGTGTAGGCGCCACGATCCTTGAAGGAGCCGGTCGGCAGAAGGTTCTCCGTCTTCAGCAGATACTCGATGCCGTCAATCTTGATGCTCAAAAGATCGGTGTGCATGTGTCCGATCGTGACGTCATGCACCGTTTCTTCGTTGGCTGCCTTGTTCAGATGGAACATGCCGCCGCATTCGCAGCGATAATTCATCGAGCTGATGGGATATTTTTTTTTGCATTTTTCGCAGTAAAAATACACGGAGCATCCCGCCTTTCGTCATAGTATGCGATTTCTTTCTGTTCAGTATTTTGTTGTCATGAATATATTCGCTTTTTCCTGCGCATTTCCTTTTCTTATGTAAATTTTCCTGCATTTTAATTGAAAATTTTAAACGAAAAATAAGGACAGCTTTGGGCTTCCCCAGAGAAAATATAGTTGGCAAAGGAGAAGAAATGATGTATGATAGCATGTGAGAGGTTTTTATGACCTTTGTCTTTTTACTGCAGGGACGTTTTTGATATAAGGAGAACGAGGAGGGGCGGCCCTCTTTTTCTTTTCCGCCAGCCGTGCAAACGGCCTTCTTAGGAGAGGATTATGACAAACAAGATTTATGCGCTGGTCGGGCCGCACGCTTCGGGCAAGACGGTGCTGATCAGCAAACTCATGCAGATGGGGATACATTACATTCCTTTATATACGACGAGGAAGCCGGGAAAGATCGATTCCGATACGAGATTTTACCGCTTTGTCGGCAAGGCGGAATTCTTCAAGCAGGAATTCATTGTGCACGTCACATATAAGGGCGACTATTATGGCGTCTTAAAAAAAGACGTTCTTTCGGCGTTGCAGGAGCATAAGATCAGCCTTGTGATGTTGGAGGCGAATGGCGTCAAGCAGCTCGCGCACCTTTTGAAAGAGAATTTTGAGACAATCTTCCTCATGGTCGACTATGTGACGCTCGTCGAGCGCATGATTCGTCTCGGACATAAGAACAGTGAAATAAAGTATCATTTGGAATATGCGGAAAACAACAGTGAGTTTGACAACTGGAAGGACGCCACGCATGTCGTGAAGATCCGAAATGTGGCGAATCCGGGGACGGCGTTCGATCAGATCTTGGCAATCATGGGATTGATGCGTCTCCTGCCGCCGGAAAAGCTCAAGGAATGCGTGCAATAAAGGGGCAGCCTGCAAGGGCTGCTTCTTTATTTTTCAGAGGAAATTACTCTGACGGGAAATGTTTCAAGATTTTTCAAAATATTATTGACAACTTATAGGAGATGTTTTATAATAAAAATGCAGATGAAAGGAGGCATCCCTTGCGAAGACGTTTGCAGAAAGAGGAGAAACTTTAGTATGCAGGCCAGCAAAAATAGCAGAAAGGCTCAGGGTAAGCTGAAGGTTCAGGCATGGAGCGCATCGTGGAGGAGGAAGAGCGTATTCCGAGACCATGGTGAACAAGCTCACGGAGAGAATCCAAAGGGCGGCAAGCCGCTGCAGTATGGCGGCAGGAAGCGGAACGAATGTTCATGAAGGGTTGAGGGGCGCTTGCGGAACTGATGTAAGGCAAGACGCAAGTGCCGAAGAATCCACGGATGCAAGAATCCGTGCGTCGAGGCGGAAGCTCGTGCAGCTGCGAAGGACAATGCATGAGTTTGACGCAGAAGAAGGGCAGTTCCGATCAATTCCGAGTCCGAGTAGAAGAATCATGCGCAGGAAAAACAGGGCGCATAATGCTGATACCGCTTGACTGCCGAAAAAGAGCGCCAGAGAGTGCATCTCCATGCGGCAGGGCAAAGGCTTCATGGCTTCGGTGAAACTTGGGAAATCTGCGGGGGTCGACTTTCAAACAAAAAGGGAACTGGTGCATAAGCTGAACTTAACTTATGCACCAGTTCCCTTTTTGTCGTCAATCGTGCTGCGACCGTTGCTCTTGAGCCTTCATTACGGGGCTACAGCATAGATATCGGAATTGATCTGTGCAGGCTTAATGGCCGCTTTTCTTGAACCTGCCGCCGACGATGTCGTGGACGGCGTTGATCGTCACGAAGGCGCTTTCGTCGATGTCGAGGACGGTTTCCTTGAGTTTGTTGACTTCGAGGCGCGTGACGACGGAGTAGAGAACCTTTTTCTCCTCGCCCGTGTAGCCGCCTTCGCCGTAGAGGAGGGTGACGCCACGTCCCAAGCGCTCGGCGAGGGCGACATTGATCTTGTCCGGTTCGTTTGTGACGATCATGACGGCGTAGGATTCGTCGAGTCCCTGGACGACGACGTCGATCATCTTGGCGATGACAAAGTAGGCGACGAGCGAGTACATCGCCTTGTCCCAGCCGAAGAGCAGGCCGGCGCTCGACAGGATGAAGAGGTTGATAAACATGACGACTTCACCGACGGAGAATACGGATTTCTTG
>ERZ773067.1240-NODE-1240-length-13974-cov-2.786048_pt1 | contig 13974 bp, 14 predicted proteins | sample MGYA00580622_ERZ773067 | MGnify/ENA primary metagenome ERZ773067 (study PRJEB29015, sample SAMEA2737998) | human oral metagenome | biome: human oral; feature: human-associated habitat; material: dental | place: China | collected 2113 ...
CGATAGCTGCGGCAGGTCGTGTGCTTAAGACCGTGAAGGTAAAACCTTTTATAGAGTTTACTGAAGAAACAGTAATTCATGATGATGAGATTCATACCCTTGAAATGCTTGGAGTTGAAGAAGCCTATAAGACCATAAGGGCATCCGAGGAAAAGGGTAACGATTTCTATTGTGTCGGCTATTCTGTAATGCATTATTATATAAACGGACAGCAAATGGTAAATCTTGAAGAGCATAAGGGCTTGAGGATAGATGCGGAGCTTATTGCAACCTTTCTTCCTCAGGATGTGGTTGATGATTTATATGCAGCTGTTGAAAATGCAGGTTTAAATGTGGCAAATCTTACCTTAGAGCCTATTGCAGCTATAGATATAGCCATTCCCGAAAAATTCAGACTTCTCAATATTGCCTTGGTTGACGTTGGGGCAGGTACTTCCGATATCTGTATAACCAATGATGGCTGCGTAATAGCCTATGGTATGATTCCTCATGCAGGTGATGAGATTACCGAAATAATAGCCAGACTTTGCCTGGTTGATTTTAATACTGCTGAAGAGATTAAGAGAGACCTTGGGAATCCTACGGTTGAGTTCAAGGACATAATGGATATTACTCAGACAATGAACTCTGAGGATATACTTAAGACCATAGCCCCAACCCTTAATTCAATAGCAGAGGAAATAGCAGAGAAGATTAAAGAATTAAATGGCGGTAAATCTGTAAGTGCAGTCTTTGTAGTAGGTGGCGGCGGTAAGGTTAAAGGCTTTACAGAGCATATTGCTGAAATTCTGGGCTTACAAAAGGAAAGAGTTGCATTAAGAGGTAAAGAAGTACTCGGAGAAGTTGAATTTGTAGATGAAAATGTTGCAAAAGATCCTATCTTAGTCACACCTATAGGTATATGTTACAGCTATTATGAGTCCAGGAATAATTTCATATATGTTACCTTAAATGATACCAGAATCAAGCTTTATGATAATAATAAGCTGACAATATATGATGTGCTCAGCCAAGATGGATTTTCAAATGATGATCTTTTTCCTAAGCGCGGAAAATCCATTAATTATACCCTGGACGGTACAAGAAGGGTTGAAAGAGGAGAAGTAGGTGAGCCTGCAGAAATTAAGCTGAACGGAAATATTGTAAGCATAAGCAAGCCTATTTCCAAGAATGATATAATTACAATTAAACCGTCCACATCAGGAGCTCCTGCAAAACTTGTGGTTAATAAGATAAGGGAAATGGACAATCCTTTCCATATCATTTTCAACGGAAAAGAGCTTATCTGTCCGAAGCTTGCGGAGGTAAACGGCAAACTTGTATCAGGTTTCTATGAAATAGCTGACGGTGATAATGTAGTTATAAGAAATTATTATACCCTGCTTCAGGTTATGGAAATGCTTGATTTACCTTATCATAACGGCATACTGGTTAATAATATGCCTGCTGATGAGAATACAAAGATTTATGACAATTTTACAGTAACGGACAATGCTTCTTATACGGAGGAAGAAGTTGCAACGGAAGTAAATTACAGCAGCTATGACGAACTTCCCGATGATGAGGAATATATCGAAGCAGAGGTAAGAGCCGCTACAGTATCGGAGCCAATACCTTCTTATAAAGAAACTGTAAATTCAATTACTTTCGGTTCGGGTGGAGATGCGATATCTATACCGGTTGCAGCACAGGAAACCGTGATAAACTATACATCGGATATGAATGAGGCTGCGGAAGAAGTGAAGGAAGAAGATATACCTGTAGAAATACCGGTATCTGAGCCTGAGTCAAGTGAATCTGTATTTACAACAGGCTTAGGCGGAGCAGCTATGGCTGAGGCACCGGCTCCTGAACAGGAAGAAGTTGTTTCAAGTGAAACTGTTTCGGAAATAACTGAAAAAGCGCAGACTTCGTTTAATCCGTCTGCAAAAGATATAACGGTTAAAGTAAATGATACAATTGTAACACTTAAAGGTAAAGTGCATTATCTGCTCGTTGATGTACTTGATTTCTATACCTTTGATATGAGCGAATACAGAGGAAGGCTGATTCTTGAAGTAAACGGTGTGGGTGATATGGACTTTACCTCGCCTATACATGACGGAGATCAGATTAGGATAGCTTGGAGTGAATAATACTAAAACAAGTTCTTCATTATGGTTTACAACACTTGCCAGCGGAAGCAGCGGTAATTCAAGCCTTATTGGGGATTCGGAAGGAAATCACTTTCTTGTAGACTGCGGAATAAGCTGTAAAAGGATAGTGGAAAGTCTGTCTGATTTTTCGATTGATACAGAAAGTGTTAAAGGAATTTTCATTACACATGAACATGCTGACCATATAAACGGACTGATGATGCTTATGAAAAAATACAAAATTCCTGTTTTTGCAAGTCTTGGAACACTTTCGGAACTGACTAAATGCAAAGGTTTTGATAACAGCTATAAAAAGCTTATGTATAAAATAGAGGCAAACCGCCCTTTCTGCTTTAATGATTTTAAGGTAAATTGTTTTAACATACCTCATGACGCTGCAGAGCCGATGGGCTTTAGTTTTGAAAAATACGATACCAAGGTTTCTGTATGTACTGATTTTGGTATGATTACTGATGAAATTGAAGATGGGCTTAAAGGTTCGCAAGGCTTAGTCATAGAAGCAAATCATGATGAGAGGATGCTTGAAGCCGGAAGATATCCTTTCAGGCTAAAGAGGAGAATCCTGGATGACAGGGGACATATTTCCAATGAAAACTCAGGAAAACTCATAACCGAACTGTGGAATGAAGATATGAAGCATGTCTTTTTAGGCCATCTGAGTGATGAAAATAATATGCCTGAACTTGCGCTTGAAACAGTTAGATGTGAATTGTTAATGAAGCATAAAAATTATGAAAACTTTACAAAGATTGAAGTAGCCAATCGGGATAAAACATCCGGGAAAGTAATATTAGAAGCTTCCGCTATTACAGACGGAAAGACAGCGTAATCTTAAGGTAAATGCTTAGTAGCAATACTAATATATATGGGTATTTCCCAAGAAGGAGAAGATATGAAAAGAGCAGTAATTACAGCAGTAGGAAAAGACAGTGTGGGGAGATTTGCAGAGATATGCAATTATCTTGCAGAAAAAGAAATCAATATACTTGATGTTTCACAGACTCTTGTTGGAGGCTTCTTTAATATTATGCTTATTGTTGATATTACAGATGTAGACAATGAGTTTGCTTCTGTAGTGGACGGGTTTATGAAGCTTGGGGAGAAATGTGACTTTAAGGCAAATATCCAGAGAGAAGAAATTTTTGATCAAATGCATCGTATCTGATATTTGCAACTACTTAATAAAAGTCAGGTATATCTGATATAAGCGATTAGGAGGAAGTAATGGTTACTTTAGGTGAGGTATTTGAGACAAATGATATGATATGGAATGAGCATTTGGATGTTCGTACCATAACTCTTGGAATCAGCCTTTTAGATTGTATTACAGATGATTTAAACAAATTAAATGAGAATATCTATAAGAAAATTACAGAAACCGCAAAAGACCTGGTAAAGACCGGAGATGAAATAGGTAAGGAATTCGGTATCCCTATTGTAAATAAAAGGATTTCCGTAACACCGATAGCTCTTATAGGCAATTCAGCCTGTAAAACAGAAGAAGATTTTGTGTCAATTGCAAAGACTCTTGACAGGGCGGCAGAGGCAACCGGAGTAAACTTCATAGGCGGTTATTCGGCTCTTGTATCTAAAGGAAGCACACCTGCCGATAAGCTTTTAATAAGGTCTATTCCGAAGGCGCTTAAAGAAACAGAACATATATGCAGCTCTGTTAACCTAGGCTCTACAAAAACCGGAATAAATATGGATGCAGTGAAGCTGATGGGAGAAATCATTAAAGAGGCCGCGGAGCTTACAAAGGACAGAGATTCCATAGGCTGTGCAAAACTTGTGGTATTTTGCAATGCTCCTGATGACAATCCGTTTATGGCGGGGGCTTTCCATGGGGTTACGGAGGCAGATAAAATTATAAATGTCGGTGTAAGCGGACCGGGTGTGGTAAGAGCAGTACTCAGACATTCTGAAGGTGATGATTTTGGTACCCTTTGCGAAAAAATTAAAAAGACAGCATTTAAGATAACTAGAATAGGACAGCTCGTAGCTCTTGAAGCATCCAAAAGACTTGATATTCCTTTTGGAATAGTTGACCTTTCACTTGCACCTACACCTGCTATCGGGGATTCTATAGCAGATATATTCCATGAAATGGGACTTGAACATGCAGGTGCTCCGGGAACGACAGCAGCCCTTGCCCTCCTCAATGACCAGGTTAAGAAGGGCGGAGTTATGGCTTCTTCTTATGTAGGTGGACTTAGCGGCGCTTTCATCCCTGTGAGTGAAGATCAGGGAATGATAAATGCTGTATTGGATGGGGCATTAAGCATTGAAAAACTTGAGGCTATGACCTGCGTATGCTCAGTGGGACTTGATATGATAGCAATTCCGGGCAGTACTTCCGCGTCAACCATTTCGGGAATAATAGCTGATGAAATGGCAATAGGAATGATAAATCAAAAGACAACGGCGGTAAGACTTATTCCTGTAGTCGGGAAAGATGTCGGAGAACAGGCTGAATTCTGAGGTCTGCTTGGTTATGCTCCTATTATGCCTGTAAACAAATTTTCCTGTGAAAAATTTATTAATAGAGGTGGCAGAATACCTGCGCCTATACATAGTTTCAAAAATTAAGACAGCTTAAAAAAATAATGAAGGTTGGGTTATCTATGGAAACTAAGATGTGGAGTGAATTTTTAGCACCTTACAGACTTGCGGTGGATGAACTTGTTGTAAAGCTTAACCATATAATTGAAGATTACAGAGCGATGGGGCAGTATTCTCCTATTGAACAGGTTATAGGCAGAGTTAAAAGAATTTCCAGTATTATAGAAAAAGCACAAAAAAAAGGAATTCCACTCTATGACATAGAAAACAGAATAGAAGACATTGCCGGTATCAGAATTATCTGCCAGTTTGAGGATGATATTGCAAATGTTATAAAAATGATTAAAAAACGCTCTGACTTGGTTGTACATGAAGAAAAAGATTATATAAGTAATCAAAAACACAGCGGTTACAGAAGTTACCACATAATCGCATCTTATAATGTGGAGACTCTGACCGGTAAAAAGACGGTTAAGGTAGAAATACAGGTGAGAACCCTGGCTATGAATTTTTGGGCTATAATTGAGCATTCACTTCAGTATAAGTATAAGGGTAACATGCCTGAGAATGTATCTAAAAGACTTCAAAACTCTGCTGCTGCCATTGTCCAATTAGACACTGAAATGTCTGCTATCAGAAATGAGATTGTGGATGCGCAGAATTCATTCAGAATTAAAGCGAGCATTGTATCTCAGATACTAAACAACATTCAAAACCTGTATAAGGTGGCTAATGACAGGGAAGTAACTAAGATACAGAAAGAGTTTTATGATATCTATGCAACCGGAGATTTGAACACTCTTATAAAGTTTAGCAAGGAACTGGATACTATACTTGAAGGATACCATAGTCAGAGCCTTCCAGAAAGGATTTTATAATATTTAATGATAAATTTACCGGAAAGTTTTTTGAGTAAAGTTCAAAATATGCTTGGAGAGGAATATGACAATTTCCTTGAAAGCTACAATAAAAGTCCTTTGCAGGGACTAAGACTTAACAGAACCAAGGTCTCTCCTAAAGAATGGGAGGGACTTTCTGCGGTTAAAACAGAAAAGATTCCCTGGATAGATAACGGATATTATTTTGATGGTAATGAATTTGCTGCGACAAGGCACCCTTACTATTATGCGGGCCTTTATTATATACAGGAACCGTCCGCGCAAACTCCTGCCAATATTCTTCGGGTAGATCCCGGAGACAGGGTATTAGACCTTTGTGCTGCACCTGGAGGTAAAAGTACAGAGCTTGCCGCCAAGTTAAACGGAAAAGGTGTACTGGTATCAAATGATATATCTGCTACCAGAGCAAAGGCTCTGCTTAAAAACTTAGGTGTATTCGGCATTAAAAATGCTTTAATTACAAGTGAAACTCCGAAGAATTTAAGTGATGTATTTAAGGGATATTTTAATAAAATTCTTGTAGATGCACCTTGCTCAGGCGAAGGAATGTTTAGGAAAGAGCCGGCTATTATAAAGAATTGGGAACAGTATGGCACAGGTTACTATAATGATTTACAAAAAGATATACTTCCCAATGCTGTAAATATGCTGTCTGATGACGGATATTTACTTTATTCAACCTGCACTTTTTCGCCTGATGAAAATGAGGGTACGATTGACTATATTTTAACAATGTTTCCCGAGCTCGAAGTCATTCCTATCAATAACAGATATGAAGGCTTTGACTCAGGTCATCCTGAATGGATAGGTTCAGACAAAGAAGAAATAAGAGGAGCTGTGCGCATCTGGCCGCATAGGATGGAAGGTGAGGGACATTTTCTCTGCTTGCTTCATAAGAAGAAAACTGATTATCCTAAGTATTTTTCTACTAATGTAAAGAGGGTTAAGCTCTCTAATGAAGAAGAAGCTTTTCTTAAAAGCTGGGGCTTAACAAGCGAAGAACTGGATAGGCTTGAGTTACATGGAGAGAAGCTCTATCTTATTCCTGAGGGACTTCCTAATGTTACCGGGCTTAGGATTCTCAGAAACGGGCTTTATGTAGGAGACAGAAAAAAAGGAAGATTTGAACCTAGTCAGCCTTTTGCCATGTCACGCACTAAAGACGAATCCAGGTATTTTCTTGATTTAGATGCGGATGACGAGAGGGTGGTTAAATACCTAAAATGTGAAACAATTGAAGTTACAAAGGATGAAGTTGTAAAAAATAAGCTTGATAAGGCAGAAAAGGGTGCTTTTATTCTGATTGGAATTAATGGTTTTCCGTTGGGATTTGGAAAACTGTCAGGTACTACGATAAAGAATAAGTACTTTGCGGGCTGGAGGATGATGTAAAGATTTCTTAAACTTGTTCTCCTTTAGGCAAATTTTAAGTTTAAAGAATTTGCACCTTATATATATTTAAAGTGCAAATTTTACACTTTCTATATTGACAAAGTGCAATTTTTGCACTAAGCTGATTACAGAGGTGTAAATTATGAAAAAGTTAAAAAGTTTAAGAATAGATAAAAAATTAACACAGCAAGATGCAGCGAATCTGGTTGGAATATCTTTACGTTCATATAAATCATATGAAAATGATAGCTTAAAAGAAGGAAGTATAAAATATAACTATATTTTTGAGAAATTATCAGAAATTAACCCTATTGATGAGGAACATGGGATTCTTGACATTGAATACATAAAACAAAAATGTTCAGATGTTTTTAGTAAATATAAGATAAATTTCTGTTATCTTTTTGGATCTTATGCAAAAGGTAAGGCAAGAGAAGATAGTGATGTGGATATTCTTATTTCAACTGATATTAAAGGACTTAAGTTTTATGGGTTAGTGGAAGAAATAAGAAGTTCATTACATAAAAAGGTAGATGTTTTAGAGGTTGCCGGGTTGAAGGATAATATAGAATTACTGGAAGAAATTTTGAAAGATGGAATAAAGATATATGGATAATTCTAAAAATGATACTTACTATATACAAAGAATCGAACAGGATTTGAAATTTTCTGAATTGCTGGCGATGATTTCTAAGAGTTAAAAGTAGGTAAAATTATGCTTTGGATTGAGATTAAAAAGAATAAATATTATGAAACGGAGCAACCAATGTCAAAAACAATAAGACTTGATAAATTTTTATCAGATATGACTTCTGAAACCAGAAGAAAGGTGAAGGAATATATAAGAAAAGGCAGGATTGCTGTAAACGGAGTCGTTATAAAAAGTCCTGAAACCAAGGTAGATACAGATAATGATGAAATTTGCATAGATGGAAAACCGGTGGGATATGTAGAATATTATTACTATATGATGAATAAACCACAGGGAGTAATAACTTCTACCGAAAAGGGCAGGACGAAGACGGTCATGGATGTTTTCAAGGAAACAGGAATTAACTGTCCGAGATTTGACGAACTTTCACCTGTAGGCAGGCTTGATAAGGATACAGAAGGGCTTTTACTTATTACAAATGACGGGGAATTAAACCACAAACTGCTTTCTCCTAAAAATCATGTGGATAAGATATATTATGCAGAGCTTAGAAGCCCTGTTAAAGCATCTGATATAGATATTTTTGCAGGCGGATTAGACCTGGGAGACTTTATTTGTAAACCTGCTGGGCTTGAAATCTGTGATGATGAAAAGAAATTTGCGGCTAAAATTACTATATCGGAAGGAAAATTTCATCAGGTAAAGCGTATGTTTGAGGCTGTGGATAATGAGATTATATATCTGAAAAGACTTTCTATGGGAAGTCTTATGCTTGATGACAATCTAGGATTAGGCGATGTAAGAGAGCTGACTGAGGATGAGATAAGTAAGCTTAAAATGTAATTTTAAATACCGGTTATTCACAGTATAAGTCATGGACAGCTTGGGATATTTATTAAATAATTTAGACTAAAATAGTGAAAAAATCTATAAAATATTGTATAATTGGAGTATGAATTTTATGAAGAAATATAATAAATTTGAAAAAGGCTATCTCACTTACAGGAAGAATAAATTATTCTTAAATGTAGCCTTAAATGTATTGGCGGCAGTTATTATTTTTATAGTGGGACTTTTATTAAACAAAATGCAGCCAAGAAATATATTTTCAGCTTTAGCCTTGTTGTTTGTGCTTCCTGTCGGAAGAAGCTTGGCTACATTTTTCATTATTTTACCTTATAAAGAAATTAAAGGCGAGAACTTGGTTAAGGCTGAGGAGAATATATCAGGTAAAGGAATTTTGCTATATTCACCTGTATTTACTTCAGCGGAAAATGTAATGCACCTTGATTTAATAGCTGTATTTAAGGGGAGAATATTGGGTTACAGCGAAAAAACCGGGAAATCTGTCAGAAATGAATATGATTATAAGAAAAAAACTGATGCAGCCAAAGCTTATATAGACAAACATCTAAAAAATCAGGGAAGGGGGGATAATATAGTCGTATTTGACGACATGGACAAGTTTGTTAAAGCATTTCCCGAATGTAAGTTGTCAGATGAGGAAATGTCAGAGGTAAGAAGCTTTGCGGAAAGCATGGAGTACTTTGTAGTTTAGTACAAGATTGAAAGGGGGAAAGTATGTTAAAAAAATTGTTTAAAATTGGAATTGTAGTTCTGTTTTTGATTACATTTTTTAATGTAATACCATCTAAGGCCGTTTATGCGGAAACGGTTGCAAATCACCTGATTTTTTCCGAGAAAACCATTAAGAAAAGAATAGCTGAAATCAAGAAGTATTACTACAAACAACCTGATAAGCTGACTATAAGAAAGGTAAGCTTTGGAGGTAATATACTTCCGGGTGGAATTATCAAATTTACTTATTACTTGAAGGGTAAAGATCTTCTGTTTGCTTACGGAAAAAATGATGATATGGAATTTCGCCTTTATTTCCATGAAAATCAGCTTATTCAAATGATTTACGATGAAAAAGGTAAGAAAAGAGCTGTTCATACACAGCTTTATAAGGAACTTTCGGACGTGAATGACTATTTGGTAGGTGATGCACAGATTTATATGGAATTTGAGAATCTTTTCAAAAAGGAATACTCTGCCCATTTTAAAAAACCGGATGGAGCCAAGACTATAAAGCAGGTTATTATAACTGAAGCTTTGGATAAGAGTATAACTTATCATACCTGTAAGGTGTACGGAGAATATATTTGCTTTGATACTAAAGCCTACACTGCAAAGTTATCGGATAAAGTAAAGGTAAAGTCTCATTATATAAAACCTCTTGAAGATGGTTCTACATATAAGAAGAAGAATCTTGATGATCTTAAGTATGGAATTGATTACTTAAATTATGTCGAGGCAGATCTTAAAGAGAAAAACGGAAAGATAGTGGAGATTATTATTCAGGAAGGTTATTAAACTAAAAATTATAATGAGAGTAAAAGGGGGAAAGAATATGTCTATTAAGAGAGTATGTAAAATAAGTTTTGTTTTGTTTTTATTTGCTATGGTGTTTAACTTGTTTTCGTTAAAGTCTGTTACAGTCAAGGCTGATACAGTCGCTGAACATGAAGTTTTTTCAAATCAGGAAGTTAAAGAAAGAATAGCTGAGATAAAGGATTATTATTACAATAAGAGAGATGAACTCACTGTTAAAAAGGCAGTGTTCAAACATTGGTCTTTTGATGGCGGGAAGGCAAATTTTAACTATTATCTTGATGATGAAGAGCTGATGTTTGCTTACGGTAAGAGCAAAAATACCGAGTATCGTCTTTACTTCAAAGATAACCAGCTTATCCAGCTTCTTGTAGATAAAAAGGGTGAAAAACGCAAGACATATACACAGCTGTATAAAAAGCTTGATACAACTTCTTATAATGAAACGCTTAGCCTCTATATGGAATTTGAGGATTTCTCTATAATAAGACTGGATGATTTAGTAGAAAAGACTTCAAAAATAGTGACAGGAGAAAGGGTATTTATAACAGGTATTTCCGGCAAGAGCCTGACTTATCATTTGGGACATGGCTGTGGTAAGGATATGTCCATCAGATCACTTTATCCTGAACCATACACAGTAAAAATGACTAAAAATGTAAAAATAAAGGATTATACTTCAGACCCTGCAAAACCTGAATTACGTTCTGTTAAGTGGCTTAAAGAAAGAATCGGAGATTATCTGGATGTTTGTGAACTTGTAACAAAGAACGGTAAGCTGATTGAGGTTAGGATTCCGTTTGAGTCATAACTTGAGATAATTATTATTTTCTTAAATGATGAGGGGGATGATACAATGATAAGAAAAAGAATAATTAATTTAGGATTAATATTATTATTTTTTGTGGCGCTGCTTACATTTATGACGTCTAAGACTTATGCGGCTAGAACTGTTGCAAAGCATAAAATCTATTCTGAGACAACCATTCGTAAAAGAATAGCTGAAATCAAAGATTATTACTACAATAAGCCTAAGAAGCTTACTAAAAAGAATATACTCTTTGATGGTATGGATACAAAAATAAAATTTACATATTATTTAAATGGTAAAGACCTGATGTTTGCGTATGGCAAAGGAGAGTATAAGGAGGAATATCGCCTCTATTTTTACAAAAACCAGCTTATAAGGTTGTTAATTAATGAGGATGGTAAAAAGTCTAAAACCTTCAACCAGCTTTATAAAAAACTCAGTAAAAATCCTGACTCTGCAGAATATGATGATGAACTGAAGTTATACATGGAACTTGAAAGCTATTTTAGAATAAAATATGCATCTCTTTTCGCAAAAGAAGATGGAACAAAGACTGTAAAATGGATATATATTACCGATATTTCAAATTCAAGCCTGACCTATCATACCGGTGAATCTTATTTTTATGAGGCTGGAATCGTATCGCTTGATACCAAGGCTTATACAGCCAAATTATCAAAAAATGTTAAAATAAAAAGCTACTGGAATGCTCCGCTTGAGTATGAACTTAAAACTGTTGAATGGTTGAAAGAAAACTTTAGCTCCAGAGGAAACTACATTCCTGCAAGCCTTAAAGAAAAGAACGGTAAAATAGTTGAAGTCAGTCTTATGTATCAGGATTAAAGTAAAGGTGGATGATTTGCTTTATCTAATTATGAAAGGGGAAAGAAAAATATGAATATTAAAAAATTATGTAAAACAGGTTTGATGTTACTTTTGCTCACAGTGGTATTTACCTTATTACCATCGGGAAAGATGGCAGCAAAGGCTGAAACTGTTGCAAATCATGAGATATTTTCAAATAAAACTGTTGAAAGCAGAGTAAAGGAAATTCAGGATTACTACTACAATAAGTCCAAACTTCTTACTGTAAAAACAGCGATCTTTAATGACTGGACCTTAAAGGGCAAGAATAAGGATGTTAAATTCAATTATTACTTAAAAGATAAGGAATTGATGTTTGCTTACGGAAAGGGGCAAGGCAAAGAATACAGGCTTTATTTTTACAAAAATCAGCTTATCAGGATGGTGATTGATAAAAAAGGAGAAAAAAGAAAAACCTACACACAGTTGTATAAAAAGCTTAAACACTTGGAGGAAAGTGAAGAAATATACCTGTGCATGAACTTAGAAAACCTTTTCAGGATTAAGCTTGCTGATGAGTTTCCAAGAAAAAATAGAACAAAGTCGGAAGAAGTGGCATATATTACCAATATTTCAAAAGGGGAAATAACTTATCATACAGGTATTATATATGGACCGGGAGCAATGTATTTATCCTTAGATGCAGCTTCATATACTGCAAAATTAGACTCTAAAGTACAGGTGTTAGATTATTCCGAGTCTCCTACTGAGCCTGAAACACGCTCACTTAAGTGGCTTATAAATGATCTTTCCAAAACTAAATCAGGTTTTGTCCTTTGCAATATTATTGCAGAAAATAGTAAAATTATAAGTATTGAACTTCTATATCTTGCGTAAAAATGATAAACTACAATTTGGAATGTATTTTAATGAGGGGGTAATGATATGTTCAAAAAAATAACGATTAAAATAAGCTTAGCAGTATTGTTTTTGATGGTGGTTTCGTTTTTCATCCCTGCTAAGATTACTCAGGCTAAAACTGCTGTAGGACATATAGTTTTTAGTGAAAAAGAAATGAAGCAAAGAATAGCTGAAATTAAAAATTATTACTATAAGCAGCCTAAAAAGCTTACTAAAAAATCTGTAGAATACCATGATAAATATTCTGATGAAGCTGTAATCAGATTTGATTATTATTTGCAGGGTAAAGATTTGATGTTCGCTTATGGAGTAGAAACTAAACAAAAAACTGAATACCGTCTTTACTTTTACAAAGATCAGATTATCAAAGTACTGATTGATAAAAAAGGTGAGAAACGCCGGACTCATGACCAGTTTTATGTTAAATTTGACAGTACTTTTTATGATGAAAACCTGATTTATTACCTGGACTTGGAAAACTTTTTCAGAATAACAGTTGCGGAGCTTTTCAAAAAAACTCCGAGAACCAAATCTGATGGTTATATATTCATTACCGATATTTCGTACAAAAATAATAAAAGTATAACTTATCATACAGGTAACGGATACGGTTCAGACGGTGTAATGATATCACTGGATACTGAGGCATATACGGCTAAACTGGCCAAAAATGTAAAAGTTAGGGATTATACGGAGAGCCCTGATGAGTATAAAGCGTTAACTCTCGAGTCATTGAAAAGGGAATTTAGCGGCTACTACATACCGGCAGGCATTACTGTGAAAAATGGACAGGTAGTGGAGATTGAACTTCCATATCAGCCTTAAATTCGTGATTTAGATTACCGGGTGTCAAATACTTTTGATACACTAATCATATTTTATTAAAAGGTAACCGATAAATGATATTACTTAAAATAAAGCATATAGATGCCGGAGGGAGACTTGATAAATATCTGTTGAAATTCTTAAAAGATGCTCCCGCAAGCTTCATTTACAAAATGCTAAGAAAGAAAAATATAGTACTAAACGGCAAGAAAGCTGCCGGAAATGAATTCTTAAAAGAAAATGATGAAGTCAAACTTTTCCTTGCAGATGAGACCATAGTTAAATTTGGAGGGAAAGTGACTTTGTCGCAGACTGCTGACAGGGAATATGTTGCTACTGCTGAGGATAGCATTGAAAGCGGTAGTGACGATTCCCTGTATATTTTCTTAAAATCCCTTAAATGGGAATTTGATGAACCAGAGGTCATATATGAGGACAGGGATATTATTATACTTAATAAGCCTGTGAATGTGCTTTCTCAGATAGCAAAAACAGGCGATGTCTCTATGAATGAATGGCTTATCAGTTATTTAATAAACTCAGAAAGCCTTACGGCAG
>ERZ773067.1241-NODE-1241-length-13973-cov-4.241701_pt1 | contig 13973 bp, 9 predicted proteins | sample MGYA00580622_ERZ773067 | MGnify/ENA primary metagenome ERZ773067 (study PRJEB29015, sample SAMEA2737998) | human oral metagenome | biome: human oral; feature: human-associated habitat; material: dental | place: China | collected 2113 ...
TTTATAACTATGGCAGAATCCGCATGGCCTGATTCAGTTTCCATAGAATCTGATAGTGGTATAGTTATCGACGCTGATTCCGGAACTGTACTTTATGGAAAAAATATAAATGAGCAATATTATCCTGCAAGTATAACAAAGCTTCTCACAGCACTTGTGATAATAGAAAACTGTGATCTTGATGATGAAGTTACATTTTCACATAATGCGGTACATAATGTTGAATCAGGCTCATCAAATGCAGGTTATGATGAAGGTGATAAAGCAACTGTCAGAGATCTTCTTTACGCAATGCTTTTAAAATCAGCAAATGAGGCAGCAAATGCACTTGCTGAGCACTGCTCCGGAAGTATAGAAAAATTCTGTGAGCTTATGAACCAAAAAGCCGAATCACTTGGATGTCAGCAATCTCACTTCGCAAACCCAAGCGGCTTAAATAATGAGAATCATTATACTACTGCTTACGATTTTGCACTTATATCACAAGCAGCCTTTAAGGACCCGATACTTCTGGAGATTGATTCGGCTTACAGCTATAAGCTTCCGCCATCAAAAAATTATCCGGAGGGTCAGGAAATAACCACTCATCACGGTATGCTCAAAAAACAGCATGAAAGCTACTATGAATATGCCCTGGCCGGGAAAACAGGCTCTGCACGAGTGGCGCCACCGCCAGGCTGGCGTTTTCACTGGGGTGTCAACCAACGCAAACCCCCGAAGAGCCGTCAAATATGTCGATTTCGCGACCGTCTGGGGCCAAGGTCACACCATGGTCGAGCGCACGGGCTCTGGCACGGCCAACTTCATCGAATGGGTGAGGGGATGCTGCGCGTAGCGTCCAGAATCCGTGACCCAGCTCTTTCAAGATAGTGCCCCGCAGATTGGGGGGCACTAAGAACTGAGTCTCAACTGGGCAAACGTCGCCACGATAGTGCCCCGCAGCGTGCGGGGCACTATGCGTCGGATCCCATGCGATGCCAGCTGGCAAGGAGCCGATCGTCCGAGCTGTCCAGACCGCCTGAGTGCAAGGGCGACGCCCTATGCCTCGCGCCACATGAGAGCGATGCGCCCACAGGGCGTCTTCCTAGAAGTCGACTTCGTCAGGGCTGCTGCCCGAGCCTCCCATAAAGGGCAGCGCATCGATTGCGTCCATGTCTTGGGCGGTGATCTTAAAGCAAAAGACGTCCGCGTTCTCGCGGATGCGCTGCTCATGGGTGGACTTCGGCAGGGGGAGCACATCGTGTTGCAGTGCCCAGCGCACACACAGCTGGGCGGTCGAGACGCCATAGCGCTCGGCAATCTGGACCATGCGCCCGTCCGTCAGCAACTTGCCCCGTCCTAGCGGGCTCCACCCTTCAACCTGCACGCCATTGTGCTGGCAATATGACACGATGTCTGTCTGCATAAAACCGGGATGAAACTCAAGCTGGTCAACCATTGGGGCAACGTCAGCGGTCATCAGCGGCTCAAGGTGATGCCTCAGGAAGTTCGAGACCCCGATTGACCTGACTCGACCCTCATGGTAGAGCTTCTCGAAGGCGCGCCACGTGTCACGGTTGATCGCCTGCCAGTCATCGAACTGGTGAGCAGCAGCTGGCCAGTGGATGAGGTAAAGGTCGAGATAGTCAAGGCCGAGGTCAGCAAGGGTCTTCTCAAAGGCATCCAGGGTCCTGTCGTAGCCGCGCTCCGTGTTCCAGAGCTTACTTGTGACAAAGAGCTCTTCTCGCGAGATGCCTGCCTCCCTGATCCCGAGGGCCACCCCCTTGCCCACCGAGCGCTCGTTGCCATAGATAGCCGCGCCATCGATGTGGCGATAGCCCATCTTGATGGCACAGCTCACGGCCTCAACCGCCTCCTCGCCGCTCGCCGTCTGCCACGTGCCAAGTCCGATGCAGGGGATGCCCCTGCCGTTGGAAAGCACAAACGTATCTGCCAGTCGGTTCATCTCTACCTCCGATGTTCGAGCTCCCATCCTCCCGAGAAGAGTATAGTCTGCCCCGTTGGTACATGCGAACGTGGTCGCAAGGCCCCCACTGTCCGATTTGCCTGCCGTTTGATCCCTAACGATCTATAGAGGCGCGGGCGTAACCCAGCTCGCAAGATGGACATGCTGATGATAGCAAGGTGATCAAGAACGCTCGGGGCCGAGTGGCAGTGCAACTCACACTGCCAGTCGACGGTGAACGTACCGCACGTCGCGTTCAGGGCCGAGTGGCAGTGCGATCGGTACGTTCGATGCCGAGTGGCAGTGAAGGGATGGGGTCTGGGTACGCCCGGGGCCGAGTGGCAGTGCGGCCGGGACTGCCAAACGGGCGTGAGCGTACCAAATCGGTACGATCGATGCCGAGTGGCAGTGAAGGGATGGGGTCTGGGTACGCCCGGGGCCGAGTGGCAGTGCGGCCGGGACTGCCAAACGGGCGTGAGCGTACCAAATCGGTACGCTCGGGGCCGAGTGGCAGTGAAGGGATGGGATCTGGGTACGCTCGGGGCCGAGTGGCAGTGCATCTCACACTGCCACTCGCTAGTGAACGTACCACACGTCACGTTCAAGGCCGAGTGGCAGTGCAATCGGTACGCTCGGGGCCGAGTGGCAGTGCAATCGGTACGCTCGGGGCCGAGTGGCAGTGTGATGTTCACTGCCACTCGCCGGTGAACGTACCACGCGTCGCGTTCGGGGTCGAGTGGCAGTGCGGACTCGCAGGTCCAGCCGTTCAAACACCCGAGAAACCGCTCAAGCTTTTGGGATCTCGACATCGTCACTCCCCAGTCACTCCGTGATCTGCCTCAGGATCTCTGGGTCCTTGACCTTCTGGTCACGAGCGAGCAGCAGAACCTTCGAGAGCACCTCGGCGGTCTTGGGATCCTCATCCGCAAAGGGCAAGAATAGGCGACCGCGCGTCTGGGAGTGTACGGGAAGCATGCAGATCATGCCCGTACCCATCTTGTGCACCACGCCCGACCCCAGGTGGATTGAGTAGTTGCCCAGGGTGCCGTGGACCTTTGCATGCGAGCCGTCCACGTCCACGTTCCTCACCTTCAAAAGATCGAGCAGCTGCCCGAGAATCGCACGGCGCATCTCGAGCGTCGAGGAGCTGGTCTCGGGGTCGACGGCGCCCGCATGGGCGACACTCACCACCAAATCAACATCACGCATCGTCTCGGAGAACACGATGGGAGCGATCTCCTCGAGCGGCACGGCCTTCCACGTGCCGCGTCTGAAGAAGTTGACCTCCTCGATCACAGGTGGTTCGATGTCGGCGGGAGAGAACCAGTCGGCGTAGGACACCATGCATGCCACAAGGTCTTGGTCGTACCAGACCTTCTGCAGGCCAGCCTCGTAGTCAACGGTCCACCCGCGCGACTTGAGCAGGGTGGCGGCCTTCTGCGGCTGGATCTGGTTGCCAGCGTAGCGCCGCGAGATGGTGCGCTCCTGTCGCTCGTCGGCGGTGAGAAGATAGAGCTCACGAAACACCTGCTTGAACGGCTGCACCACCGCGCGCTCGAAGACCTCGCCCATGAGGCGGGACCAGACGCCCTGCTGCTTGAGGTCAAAGGGATGGGCAATGCGCAGGACACCGGCGTCCAGATTCCCGAAGTTCCGTGCCCAGACACTGTGCGTGCCGTCGGTAAGCACGAGCCTCTCCATCATGGCTCCAATAACGGGATTCGCAAGGATGCCAGGAAGCTCATCGGCAGTGAAGCTGCTCTGCTCGACCATCGCCCTCTCCAGGATGGCACGGCCGCGCTTCTGCTGGGCACGCAGATCCTTCACCTGGCTCTTGAGGCCCACGACATAGGGATCCCTGGCAATGGCCCTGGGCACGCTCCTCAGGAAGCGCTTGCCCTTGCGCACCGCAAGTGAGGCACACCCCGTATCATCAAATGCGATCCAGACCTCATAGTCTTTCACGACATGGGGCTCGAAGCTCTCGCGCATGCCCTCGATCTGGGTACCTTCCATGCGCCAGACGAGGCGGTCGACATCCGAGAAGCCAGCACAGCGCGCCAGATTGGCAAGGGCGGCCTCGACCGCGCGCTTCTCGCTACTTTTGCGCATCGCCCCGAACCGCGCGCTTCCCGCCTCGAAGTGACGGATGAACTGGTAGCGATGGAGTGTCTCCTGCGGGGTGCCCTCGTACGGGATGAGCGGATAGCTGCGCAGCTTGTCCTGGTTGCGCTTCTGCTCGATCTCCTCCTCCAGCGCCTTCTCGTCGACCCTTCCCAGTGCCGCATCGACGAACAGCCGCGAGCGTCGATGGAGGCTATTGCCAATCGAGAGGTACTTGGCCGCACGATAGAGCACCTTGAAACGCGCGTCTCCCAAACGTCGATGCACGTCCAGAAACCACTCGCGGTCGAACTGGCCGTCATTGAACTGCTGGGGCAAGATGGACGAGTAGCGCGCGACCTCGGTCTCCTTTGCGGCCGAGAAGTCCTCGCTGACATGCGCATGAAAGAACCAGATACCCGATTTCAGGGCATCCCAGCCGCTGACCTGCTCCGCGAGCCCGGCCCACTGGGGCGCGAGCATCGTCGCCTGCACGAGGCGCTCATCGCTGATGCCGGCGGATCTCAGCAGCACAGAGAGGCTCGTTGCCGTATCCTCCGGAGCGGGCTGACAGGCCTCGAGCAGGTCGATAAGCATGTCTCGCTTCGAGCAACTGCAGTCTCGGGTAAGCGTGTCGTTGCCCAGCGTCTTGAGCAGATTGCAGAAATGACGTGCCCCGTCATGCTGTACCCGCACGATACGGAAGGCCAACTTCGAGACGGGCGTTTCCAGCTCCCCGCGCCGCTCCTCAACGTCAACGATACGCGATATGGCGCGATCGCACAGGTCTTGGACGAAGGGATAGCGCTCTACCATGCGTGCCCACTCGCGACGGGCCTGACTGGTCCTCGGGGCCACATGCTTCCATGCAACAGCGGGAGCAGTAAAGACAAAGCGATAGAAGGCATCCTCGCCGATCATCGACTGCCTCAGGGCACGCGCATAGTCCTCGAGATCAAGGCCAAACTCGATGTCACATGCGCTCCCGTTTGCCCTCTCCACGCAATACTCCAGCTCGAACCAGCGTCTATACTGCTCATCTGTGAGCTCCAGCCGACGTATGACCATACGCCAGAACCGCAGCCATCGCGCGTTGATGGGATAGAAGTCCGAGCTGCCATAGTCATAGCACGACATCTGAGAGACCCGTCGCAGACAGTTCTCGAAGGCGCAGCGACCATACATGCGCAGGAAGCTTCGGTACAGGCGCAGGGCCTCCCCCACGAGCTCGTCCTGGTCAACCTCGAAGAGCGAGAGCCACAGGACCTGCTCGGCCTGAAGTGCGCGGCCTTTTCCCAACTGATCTATCTCCCACGGCCAGATCGTCTTGTCGTACGTCTCCCTCAGCGAGAGCATCCGCCCAACGAACTGATAGCGCGTGCTGGGAGGCTCATCGCGATCCAGCGTGGCACTCACGACGCGCAGTACCTGCGCCGCGCCCGTGGTAACAGGAGCGATTGCCTCCCTGAACTCGTCGGCAAAGGGCAGCATGCCAAGACGGGCGTCCTTATCCGCCGCACATCGTGCCTTGCAGCCCACGGACAGGGAAACATAGTTGCCAGTCGAGCCAAGCAGCTGCGTCTCGCGTGCGCCGTTCCAGCCCTCGACCTCGTACTCATAGTCCTCGTGTCGCTCGATGACGCCCGCGATACGCAAAAGCGCGTCGGCCGCACCCTCATAGTCGGCGTAGTCCTTGAGCTTGGTGGGTGTAAGCAAGTGGGTGCCGTCTTGGGTGACGAGCTCTCGCGCTGCACCGACCGGGCCCTTTGCCTTCGGCTCTCCATCAGCAACTGAACCCTCGTCGCCGAACAGCGCCCTGAGCGCACGAGAGAGGAAGCCATCACGCCGAGCGGGGTCGTGGGCATCAAGGCCTTGGGCACCGGGGTCTGGAGCACCGACATCCTGGACACCAGAGGGCACCACAGCCTGCCGCTCACCTGCATACGCCTTCTCTGAGCCACCCTGGAAAAGGGGTGCGGCCTCGAACAGGTCCACGTAGCGTCCCTCGAAGGGCAGAGCCTCTTCGGGGTCGTACAGGCCATAGCCGTTCTCGGGCGTGTATGCCTCGGTCTCGGACTCCCCGAGGCCAAGGCCATCGAGCAAGACCCTCGTCTGGGCGGGAACGTCGCGGGAGGAAAGCTCGCCGAGCGCGAGGGACAGGGTCTTATCGTCTGCAAACGCGGCGGCATCCGCCGAAACATCCCTCTCCTTGCGCGCCCGCAGCACGAGCTCGATGCCAGCCTGGTTCTGATAGGCGTTGTTGGCCTGCAGCAGCCGCATCGTCACACCCTTAAGCTTAACCCACGACTGCGCAGTGAGGATGCCCATGACGCCCTCGCGCAGCGATGAGCTCTTCGAGGAGAGTACATTGCCGAGGGCGTCCAAGTCCCGCTCGCCAACCCTCATCCGCGACAGCCGGTCAACGGCCAGCTGACGCGTGGCGACGGTACGGTCGCCCAGCAGGTCGAGCAGCAGCTGATGGTCGGCAGGAACGGTGTCGGGCGAGAGGAAGGTGTAGACCAAGATCCACCTGAGGTCCACGTTCATCAGACCCAACATGCCGTAAAGCTCCTGTATGAGTGCGGGGTTCAGATCGTAGAGAGCTACGCTCATCATGCACTGGATGACCCTGTCCACAGAGAGGGTGATGGTAATCTCGGCGTAAGGGCTGTCGGAAAACGTGCGCTTCTTGCGGCCGACTTCTTGGGCGATGCCCTTGAGTTGAAAGAACAGCCGCGCACGCTCGGCGGCATCACTGGGGAGCGCCTCGTCGGGACAGGGGCGCAGGGGCTCAATATGCGCGTCCACGCTTCTGTAGCGGCCACGCAGGGCCTGGTCCAGGACCGCGAGGTTGCTTATGACCCATGCGAGGGTCTCGGGATCGCGCTCGTCCAGATGGCGCATCGCGAGGGACATCCGATACGCGTCGTCCGTTATGTTGCGTATGAAGTACCAGCCCAGGACGCGCCTCACATGCACAGGGTCAGTGACAAGACGCTCTAGCTGGGGCGTGACCAGCGCCAGGTCATCAACACCTAAGGCCCACAGCCCCAGGTGCACCTCGATGATGTTGTCGCTCTCAAGCAGCTGCAGGCAGTATGCCTTGTCGTCGAGGGCACGCAACGCCAGCTCTGCGAAGCGCGCAAGCCGTCTTCCTTTCATCGCGGGCAGGGGCAGTCCACACCAGGTACCAAATGCGCGCAGGGCGGCGCTGAAGCGGAACAGGTCCCTCTCGACGCAATGCGACAGGATGCGCTCCAACGTGCGCCTCGTCCCGCAATCCGCTTGCTCCAGGATGACCTGACGCACGCCCTCCTGCTCTCGCGCCGCGTCAAGTAGTCTGAGCAGGTCGCCCACCAGCTCCTCGTTGCCGCTGCGGACGATGCCCCTCACCAGGTGGTGGTCGAGCGCACTGGCCGCGTTGTCGCCATAGATCGCGTCCTTGAGGTAGGCAATCACGTCCGCGTCACCGTTGCGAATGGCGATGGCAATAAGAAACTCGAAGTGCGTGAATATGTCGGAGTAGTCCCTGTATAGCAGCTCGGCCACAGGACGTCCGCAACAGATCGCCCCCACATTGTCCGCAAGAATGAACATGGCGCTGTACGCATACAGCGCAAAGTCTCGTGCGTGGCAACTGCGCCTCAGCCAGCCGAAGCCAAAGGCGCCTTCCGCGACAAGGTCGAGAATCTGGCGCAAGAACATGCAGACCTCAGGCCCTACCACCTCGCCAAACGCCCACGCGACGGCGGGCGTCCAGAAGTCGTCCACAGTGTGCACCTCGCACACAGGCCTGCCCAAGGCCTCCTCAAACGCCATAAGAAACTCGTCACCCGCATCATGAACGCCATCAGGCATCCATAGCCCAGCCAGCGATTCCGGGATCGTGGCAAGACGTCGGTCGCCCAAGACGACAGCTGCGATCGCAGACGCAAGCCCGATCCTTCCGCGAGCAAGCGCGTGCAGGCGCTCGACCTCCTCTGCTGGAATCTCTATCTTTGGGCGACTCGGGCGGCTTCGTGCCATCGTCTTCTCCTCACAGCCATGGTGTGTACGACGCATTCGGAGTGTACGTGCAGGGCGTGCGCCGCAGGGTACGGTGCCTTCGCAGCTCTCACCACATGCTACCAGCCAGGAAGGTGAGACGAATGAAGGTGTACGTGACCCCGTCTTGGGCGGGGACGGGCTCATCGAGGCTGGTGAGCTCATCGTCACCTGCGACCACACGGATGATGCCGTCCTCGAAGCACTGCAAGGCGTTTTCCTCGGCCTTGATGCGGTCCGCCTTCGCCTGCGCATGGATGCGCCCGAAGCCCACCTTGCCCACCTCGGCCATGCGATCGATCTCGTCCTGGCTCAGAAGCGCCTTGAGCATCTCACCGGGCTCACGCCGGTTGTACGCGCTAAGCTCCGCGTCCACCAGCGCGATGATGAGGTCACGAAGCGTGCACACGTCATGGGGAAGCTCGTAGGACTTCGGCTCGAGGAAACCGCGCTCGCGCCTGAGTGACTTGACATTCGCAAAGATCTGCATCGGACGACCCCCATCGTGTCCCGCTCCCTGTCAAAAAAGACACCCGCCACAGACGCCTTTCTGACATCCTACCTAATGGTCAAGCCACCACAAGAACGCCATGCTAGACACCAAGGCAGGCAAGTGGAACGACGACCACCCCGTCCTTTCTCCGATAGGCGCACGCCGTCGACGTGAGCACCATGAGAAACGACGGGCGCCCCTCCCTTGTCTGGTCAATCCTCTCTGCAAGCTTCAGCAGGTGCGACGCCCCCTCATCGATGCGGCTTTGTCCCATCTTGACCTCCACAAGCGCCCAGCGCCCATCATCAAGAACCACCACGGCGTCCGCCTCAAGACCGGTCTTGTCTCGGTAGTGGTAAAGCGACCCTCCAAGCGCAGATGCGTACACTCGCAGATCATGAATGCAGAGGGACTCAAAGAGTAGCCCAAAGGTCTCGAAAACATCCAGAAGCCCTCTGGGTGTGGCAGCCAACACCGCCGCAGCGATGGAGGGGTCGCTAAAGTGCCTCGTGGGACTCGTTCGAACGGCCGTCTTTGACCTAAGACGAGGATTCCATGCAGAAAGGTCATTAAGGACGAATGCCCGAGAGAGGGCATCAACGTACTCAGAGAGAGTTGGCGCGCTCGGAGGCTCGCCCTGCATGTCTGCCGCAATAGTGGACAATGATGCCTGTCCCGACACATTCCTGGCATACGACCTCATAATCTGCCTCATCCAGGTACGGTTCCTCCGAATCCCGTCCATCTCGTTGATGTTGGAATCAAGAAGCTCAAGGACGTAGTCCCTTGCCATCCTTCCCGCATCGCCACGACTTTCAGAGACCACCGCCTCCGGCCAACCCCCACGACAGATGATGTGAGCATAGTCATCCACATCCAGACCTGCCACCTGAGCAATATCGAGGGTCCCCTCAAAGAGCGAGAGAAGTGAGACCGCTCCCGTCGACTCACCGGTCTCAAGCAGCGACATCGTAGACATCTCAAGGGGAGCGATCCTACCAACGCCAGTATGGGCCGGTCGAATCTTGGGGGTTGACGAACCAGTGAGAACGTATCCTCCTCTCACCTTCTCGCGGTCCACGGCAAAGCGAACGGCATCCCAAAGCTGTGGAGCCATCTGCCACTCATCAATTAGTCGGGGCTTATCGCCAATGAGAAGCTCCGAGGGCTTTGAGTCAGCCATGGCAAGAAGCGCAGGGCTCTTATCAGGATCTTGAAGGTATACCTGACTCCTCGTGTGATGAATTCCGGTCTCCGTCTTGCCGCACCACTTGGGCCCCTTGATATGAACCGCACCTGAGCTGCGTAGTGCGTCATCGAGTCGCATGTCTGCCACTCTTGGCAGATATCCATCCGGTTCACAAATGCCAAACGTCATTTCCGTCGCACCTCAATCAAGGGGTGATAGCTAACCTTTTGATTTGATTCTACCAGTTAGACCATAGGAGCTTTATGGGTTGGACCGTTTTCGCTTTATGGGTTGGACCGTTTTCGCTTTATGGGTTGGACCGTTTCCGCTTTATGGGTTGGACCGTTTTCGCTCACCCCGCACCTCGTTCAAGGGTTGAGCCGTCCCCTTCCGGCCGCACACAGAAAAGTCCCGCGCGCCTTCAACACGACGCGCGGGACCCATCTGACACATAGCTTGGTGCAGGATCGGGGACACACGCTGCCCCACCGTCGAAGAACCTAGCCGGCGACCTTAGCGTACCTCTCGGCAACGGCATTCCAGTCGAGCACCTCGAAGAAGGCGTCCACGTAGTCGGCGCGCAGGTTCTTGTACTTCAGGTAGTAGGCATGCTCCCACACATCTATACCGAGGATAGGCACCGACTCGCTTCCCTCGCTGAAGGGGTTATCCTGGTTGGGGCTGGAGGAGACGCTCAGGGAACCATCCTTGCCGGAGTTGAGCCATGCCCACCCGGAGCCAAAGCGGCCAAGCGCCGCCTTCTTCAGCTGATCCTTCAGGGAGTCCACGTCACCGAAGCCCCTCTCGATGGCCGCCTTCAGCACACCTTCCGGCGCAGGGGCTGGGTTTGGCGACATGATGGAGAAGTAGAGGTTATGATTGTAGAATCCGCCACCGTTGTTGCGGATGACCTGGCGAAGGGCTTCGTCCTGTATCGTCCCCAACGAAGCGAGCAGAACCTCGATAGGTGTGTCAAGGACGCCCGCCTTCTCTGCGGCCTCGTTCAGAACCTTGGTGTACGCCGCATGGTGCTTGGAATAGTGCGTCTCCATCGTCAGCGCGTCGATATGCGGCTCCAAGGCGTCAAAGGAATAGGGCAACTCTATCTGCTTGTACATGATGTGGCTCCTCTGCTACTAGGAATGACTTGCAATAAGTCTACCCACATCTAGGATTCCATTCCCCAGAAACTACGGTATGCCGATACGTTCTCGCGCAACGGGGAGGCGCCCCGTAAGGAGGCGCCTCTGTAGGTGGCGCGCCGGCCGGGGGCGGCGAGATGTGACGTCGAGACCTCACCCCCTCCGGAGCGCCCCGTGGGGGCCGAAGACGTATGCGAGCGCGAACTCGATTCCGAGCGCGACGCCGATCATCCCTCCCGATGACGCATTGAGCACGTAGCTCAGCCAGACCCCCACCAAGACCGCCACCGCCGCCACCAATGGGGAAAGCCACAGCATCCTCCAGATGCTGTCAGAGAGCATGCGGGCCGTCGCGCCAGGGGTGACGAGCATGGCAACCGATAGGATGATGCCCACCGCCTGCAGCGACACCACGACGGTCACCGCAAGCGCAACGAGCAAGATCGTCGAGAGCGTCTGGGGAGCGAGTCCTATCGCCTGCGCATGGGTCGAGTCGAAGGCGAGCAGGGCAAGGTCGCGCCTCCGGACGAGGACGACCGCAAGGACCAAGGCACCCAAAACGATCACCTGCCACATGTCATCCACCGTGACACCCAAGAGGTTGCCAAACAGGATGTGGGAGAGGTTCACCTGGCTCGGAACCTTGGAGATGAGCACGGTGCCCAAGGAGAACAGGGTCGTGAACACGATGCCCATGGAGGTGTCGGAGCGTATGATGCGATTTTTCCTCACCGCGCCAATAAGGACGACAGCCAGAAGTGCCGACACGAGCGCACCGACAACGTAGGGAAGTCCCAGCAGGTACGAGATAACGACCCCCGGAAGCACCGCGTGCGAGATGGCATCGCCCATGAGCGACCAACCCATGTGGATCACATAGCAGCTGATGACACCACAGACCAAGGCCGTGGCCAAGCCCGTAATCAGGGCACGCTGCATGAAGGCGTGGGAGAGGAGGTCGAAGAGCCCCACCGTCGACATCAGGCCACCATCCCCTGAGCCGTGTGCGCGTCCACGCTGAAGGCCCGCGCGACGTGGTCGGCCCTCAAAACCTCATCGGCCGGTCCCTGGCAGACGACCGTACGGTCGATCAGCACCGCCTGGTCGAACGCCGTAGCAGCCATTCTCAGGTCATGGACGGCAACCAGCACGGTGGTGCCCTCACGGGCAAGCTCCTCCAACAGCGTCATCAGGGTCGCTTCGGAGCGCTTGTCGACGCCCGCGAAGGGCTCGTCCAAAAGCATGAAGCGTGCACCCTGCGCGATTCCCCGTGCGACGAACATGCGTTTCGACTGCCCACCAGAGAGCTCGGAGACCTGCCTGTGGCGGAGGTCGGAAAGTCCCACGCGCTCGAGCGCGGAGGAGACGGCACGACAATCCTCGCCACATGGGTGCCTCATGATGCCCATGTGACCATAACGCCCCATCATGATAACGTCCTCGACGCTCAGCGGAAAGGTGTCATCGATGCTGTCCCGCTGCGAGACGTAACCTACCATATTGTGCCGGAGGGCCTCTCGCACCCCCAATCCGTCATAGGAGATGGTCCCGGACTGGGGGCGGATCAAACCCACGAGCGCCTTGAAGAGGGTGGACTTTCCCGCGCCGTTAGCTCCCACCAGGGCGCTCAGGCTGCCTGGAGAAAGTGACAGGCTCGCATCCTTAAGCGCGCATGAGGCCGCGTGGGGGTATCGCACACTAAGCTTCTTGACTTGGATTCCCGAGGCACTCATCATGATCGCCCCTTCGACAAGCCCTCGACGATGACGCGCGCGTCATGCCTCAGGAGCTCGAGGTAGCTGGGGACGGGGCCGTCAGCATCCGAGAGCGAGTCAACATAGAGCATGTGGTCGGCGTCGGTTGAGAGATTCGTCCCCGTCGCCTCGGCCACTTGCTGCATCGCCTTGGGGTTCACCGTCGACTCGCAGAACACGGTGGGGACCCCGGCAGAGCGAACCTTCTCGATGACGCTTGCCACCTGCTGGGGTGTGCCCTCGTTCTCGGCGTTCACCGGCCAGAGGTAGACCTCGTTGAGCTTTGCGTCACGGCATAGGTACGAGAACGCCCCCTCGCAGGTCACCAGCGTGCGACTACCCTCGGGGAGCTTCGAGAGACCCTCCTCGAGCTCGTCGGCAACCTTCTGGATACGGGCCTTGTAGGCCTCTCCGTTGCTTTTGTACTCGTCAGCGTGATCAGGGTCGAGCTCGCTGAAGGCCTTCACGATATTGTCTACGTAGATCTGCCCGTTCTTGGGCGACATCCAGGCGTGAGGGTTGGCGTTGCCCTGGTACTCTCCCTCGGCTATCTCCATCGGCTCCACGCCCTTCGAGAGCTCGACGCGCTTGGCGTGGGAGTCGGCGATGAAGCGCTCGAACCAGCGCTCGAGACCGAGGCCGTTGTCAAGCACCAAATCAGCCCCCTCAGCCCGGGTGATGTCATCCGGCGTTGGCTCGTAGTCGTGTATCTCGGCACCGGGCTTGGTGATGGATTGCACGTCTAGGTGGTCACCCGCAACCTGTTGGGCCATGTCCTGGATCACCGTGAAGGTGGTCAGGACAACGGGCTTCTTCTTCCCCGCGTTCTGGGTGGATGGCGCCTCGCCTTGCGAGCATCCCGTCAGCATGCCATAGGCCACGAGGATGCCCGCGAGGATGAGGAGGGTGGGTGCAACGAGAAGTCGCAGCCCACGCCTGGAGGAGGCCTCTCGTCCCATAAGTCCGACCATGTGTGTTCCTACCTTTCCAATCGTCTTCGAGTAAGAGTTATCTAACTAACCTCTCGTACATCATACATGAATCAGTAAGCCATAGCAAACTATTTTGGAGAGATATCACTCACTCAGCTAGAACCAGACACGAGAAGCCCATCAAAAGGACGCGGGGCAACGTAGCCTAGCCAAGCATGGGGCATATAAAGTCGCAGGAAAATACCGCCATGACCTATCGAGCATGGCTTCTCCTGCCAAATTCTCCTGCCAAATGATCCTTAAACTCATATCTTTCTTAGGCTCTTCGGGGGTTCGTGTGGGTTGACGCCTCGGCGAATCGCGTCGCAACA
>ERZ773067.1244-NODE-1244-length-13955-cov-4.390935_pt1 | contig 13955 bp, 10 predicted proteins | sample MGYA00580622_ERZ773067 | MGnify/ENA primary metagenome ERZ773067 (study PRJEB29015, sample SAMEA2737998) | human oral metagenome | biome: human oral; feature: human-associated habitat; material: dental | place: China | collected 2113 ...
CTCCACGACATCGACGGCCCCATGGCCCCGTGACGCCAGGGCGCTCGGACCTGAGGCCCACGCCGCCGGGGCGGTGACGCAACCACCCACCCACGCGAACTCACGAAGCCTCTTACATAGTACATCGTATGCGGCACAGCGGAAGCGTGGTAATGCAAAGACGACGGGGGCAAAGACTCATGATCGGTCAACATCGATGTCCTGCCAGTCATCGAGCCAGAGGTCAGAGACAGCCCTGAGCTCGGACACGTCCTGCGTGGGGTCGTTGCTGCGTATGCCGCATGTGGCCATACCCGTCGCCTGGGCAGAGCGCACTGCCACCGCGAGGTCCTCGAAGACGATGCATTCCTCGGGCCGTATCCCCAAGCGCTGTGCCGTGTCGAGATAGACCTCCGGTTTGTCCTTAGCAAGACCAAGCTCTCCTGTATGCACGCGCACATCGAAGAGGGAGTTTACGTCAACGTGCCGCATCGCGTCGAGGACGTCCCTGTCGTTGGTGGTGGCAAGGGCGACGGGAATACCCCGCCTATGCAGGGCGCAGATGTAACTCTCGGCTCCCGGCCTCAGTTTGACGTTGGACTCATAGAGGGTCCGGCCCATCTGATTCCACTCATCACAGATCTCCTGTGTCGTTTCGGAAAGGCCAAAGCGCTCGATTGTGTATCTGGCACCCGCAGCAAAGCCAAGGACGCTCAGGGTGCGTGAGTAGTCCTTGGGGCATTCGATGCCGCGCGAGCCTAGGAAGGCCTCGTCCACCTGTCTCCAGAGTGCGGCCGTGTCAGAGATGGTTCCGTCGAAGTCAAAGATGGCAGCCTTAAAGGCAGGGGGCCAGAGCCTCTCCGCATCGTCGTTGTCGTAGTGAGCTGCCACGTCCCTCTCCATCCCTCGCTTGACCCCGCTTTAGTCTAGCAGAGGGTGGTGCCTTCTGCCGAGGGCGTCTCTCATGTCGCTGGCAGGGAAGGGTGAGGGTGACTCTGCGCGGGGCGCCCTCATCTTGGGCGGGGCACCCTCATCTGATATCCTCGTCTGTGAGATACATAGCCGCTTCAAGCCAAAGAGAGGTTTACTATGACAGATCAGGTTCTCAAGCAACAGGTCCATGACTACGTTGAGTCGATATGGGAAGACGCGGTGGCAGATATCGCCACGCTCGTGGCGATTCGCTCGGTTGAGGATCTGGACCACGCCGAGAAGGGCAAGCCCTATGGCCCCAAGCCCTATGAGGCGCTCTCTGAGGCCGTCAGGATCGCCTCGCGCTTGGGACTTGACGCCCACAACCTCGACGGTCACATTGGGTATGCGGACGTACCTGGTGCAAGCGACAGACAGCTTGCGATGATCGCCCACACCGACATCGTCCCGGAGGGCCCGGGCTGGACCTTCGACCCGTTCAGGCTGACGCGCAAGGACGGCTACCTCATAGGCAGGGGCGTCCTCGACGACAAGGGGCCCCTCGTGCTGAGCCTGTACGCGGCGAAGTGGTTTGCTGATAGGGCCAAAAGGACGGGGGAGCAGGCGCCATACACCGTTCGCGCTATCATCGGCAGCAACGAGGAGACCGAGATGGCCGATGTTGAGTGGTATCTCGAACGCTACCCTCAGCCCGCATTCTGCTTCTCGCCCGATGCGGACTTTCCGCTTATCTGTGGCGAGAAAGGCGGCTTCTCCGCGACAATACGCTCGCGGGACATCTCGGACGTGATCGTGAGCCTTGAGGGCGGCACTGCAGGCAACGCCGTTGCCGGCGAGGCGACGGCGATCGTGCGGGCAGACGCCGACGCACTTCCCCGCACCGATCGCATTGAGGTCAAGCCAGCCTCAGACGGGCACGTCCGACTCGTCGCACATGGCATTGGCGCACACGCCTCGCAGCCGCAGGGCTCGATCAATGCGATCGGCCTTCTGGTTGACTACCTGCTTGATCACGACCTCTGCTCTGCAGCGGAGAGGGACTTCCTCGACCTCGAGCGACTCGTCTTTGGCTCCACCGATGGCTCTACCTTGGGTATCGCTGCCACAGACGACCTCTTTGACCCTCTGACCTGTATTGGCGGCACCATCCACACCAAGGGCGGCACCTTCGAGCAGACTATAGACGCACGCTATCCCAGCTCGATCACGGGCGAGGAGATCGCACGCCGCGTGGGAGGGCTGGCTCGTGAGCATGGCTGCGAGCTTTCGGTCGACCTCGACATGGTGCCCTTCTCCACCGACCCGAACTCAGCTCCCATCCAGGCGCTGGTGGCAACCTATAACGAGTACGCTGGTCGCGATGCCAAGCCCTACACCATTGGTGGCGGCACCTATGCCCGTCACTTCAAGGTAGCGGGCGCCTTTGGGCCCAACGACCCCACGTCTCCGATGCCCGACTGGGTGGGCAGCGAGCACTCCGCCGACGAGGGCTTCTCGGAAGAACAGTTCAAGCGTGCCCTCGAGATCTACATCGTCTCTCTCTCGCGCCTGATGGAGCTCGAACTTTAGTGAGGTTCGGGGCGGCTCAGCCCCCCACTCGTGGAAGGCCTCCCAGCAAGATCTGAGACGTGCGATCTCTCGATGCAACGCTCGCGGATTTGAAGTCCATCCCGCCCCGCACTGTCGCCTAGCCCTGAGCGCACCGCATCGCGCGCTCAGGGCCGTCGAGTTGCAGTGCGTGTGCGCGGCAACGGGCGTAGCCAGACCGCATGGAGAAGCAACACAGACGGGCACTGCCTCGCTACGCGTCCGGCTCCGTCTCGAGCGAGCGGAGGATTCCGAACACGACATCGTCGGGATAGAGCCCTGCCAGGATGCTCACGAAGTTGCGCGCGACAGGAAAGACTTCGGCGTTGACAGAGGCTTTCATGCACGAGAGGAAGGCATCGGCTATGGGTTCGGTGGGCGCTATGGGGATGTCGGCATCGGTGAGGATTGAGATCATTTCCTCTTGGCTCATGTCCTCGCGGAAGGTCTCGGGATGTTGCATCGCGAGGGTCGCGAGCTCTGTGGCCGCCATTGGAAACGATCCCCTCAGTACGCCGAGCGAGCTTTTGTAGCATGCCTCAGCCGCAAGGATGTTGCCCTTTTGCCACTGAAAGAAGGCCATGCGGTAGTAGCCGATTCCGAGTCCCTCAGGGTCGTGCGCGGTGGAGAGGAGCCTGTTCAGGCCCTCGATGGCCCCCTCGCTGTCGCCTGCCACCTCGAGGCAGTGGACGAGGTGAAGATGCGCCCTGCGATCGAGGGGGGCAAGCTCGACGGTGCGCTTGGCATGCCTGCAGGCGGCCTCGTGCCTGCCCTGCGCCTCATAGGCTGCCGAGAGCATCAGATGACACTCGAAGTAGCTGTCAGGAACGAGCATGACAGAGGTCTCGGAGGCGCCATAGAGACGATTATAGAGGGCACGGTCAACGTAGTTTCCGAAGTAGCGCCATTCGATCCCCCTGGAATCCGCAAAGAGGTCGTGTCCGTCGACATCGGCAAGTGCGGCCTTCAGGGTCATGATCGCCCCTGCGGGGTCCTTTCTGTCCAATTGTTCGTGTGCTCGTTCGGCCGCCTTTGAGAGCGCATCGCCGTTGGCAAACTCCTCACCTATCGCAAACGGCTCCTCGGGGATGGTTCCGTCGATGAGACCTTGGACGCAGCGCTCAGCGGCCGAGCGAACGCTCAGGTCAGGATCATCACCCGCAACGTCCAGGATCATGCGTACGTTCTTCTCGGTGCTACCTTCATCGCTCTTGTCAAAGACAAGCCTGCGCATGATGTCGATCGCGACGTAGTTGCGCTTGTCCGCCTCCTCGATGGCAAGATCGTAGACATGGTCACAGCCGAGAGCCTCCGCCTGGACCTTTGGAATGCGCCTCGATGAGAGCGATAACGCCTCGTAGCGCCGAGGTGGGCAGAAGCGAGGCTCCTCAAGTCGGAAGGTCTGCTTGACTGGGCGCAGTATGCCGCGCTCGATGCGCATGGCAGGAACGAAGCGGTGGTAGACACGGTTGAAATTTCCGGTGTCATCCATGTCTTTCTCGACGTCTATCTGGCTGAAGCGCCAACGGTCGAAGTCAACAGAGAGGTAGCATTGGTGACGGTTGGCTGTGTCGAGCGTGGCAGCCACCCATACGTGGAGGATCTTGGATGATGAGCGAAAGGCGATCGCGGCAAGGAGGATGGCAAGACGCTGAATATAGACGGACGCAGCTCGCTTACGCACTTCGCGTGAGCTCAAAACGATGCCGAGCCCATTCAGGGGCATGGATGAGGGAAACACCTGCTCTGGCGTAGCCGCGAACTCGATGGAGACGTTGCCGTCCGCTATGTTGACCCTAAAGTTGGCCTCGAGCCGATAGGGGAGGACGAGGGTCTCGAGTGCCGTCGCGATCTGGCGGCGTGAGGACCACTCGCTATCGGGGATGTCATCTTCGAGGGCTTTGAGGGACTTGTCCAAGGTACCAGCCTGGACGCAGATATGGTTGAGCATGAGCCAGTTGAGCTCAAAGCATTCCTGCTCGCTTGCGCGAGGGTTGAGGTACTGTGTCGCAAAGCGTATCTGGTTGAGCGCGGCCTCGAGCTTGATCACGCGCAAGCGAGCGAGATAGGGGATGCTTTTTGATCCTATGCGCAGGTAGAACAGGCTAGAGCGATTGAGCATCACGGCCTTGAGCGGTGGGAGTTCTACGTCATCCTCAAAGAGGCCCGCCTCTGTGAGGACTCGTGCCGCGAAGCGCTCTATGCCAGAGGGGTGGACAATGTGTTGAGGAGCTTCGTCGACCGTCAGTGACAGAGAACTTTTACCCTTACCGTGGTCAGGAGTACCTCCCGCCATGCGCGTGCGAATGTCACCCACAAAGAGCTTAAGCTCGGCTATGGGGTCGTCGGTTTCGGTGATCCTGGCCGAGAGGCTGTCGAGGTCAAGTTGAGAATGCTTACTCGTCATCGTGCCCTCGTCAGTCGCGTGATCGTCATGCGTGTCGAGTGTCTTCGGGGCTTGGATCGGCTCATGTGGGGTCACACGTCCTGCCTTACCCTCGTCTGGCACGTCCGAACCGTCTGCCTGCTCAGCCAAGGTGCCGGTGTCGTCCGCCTCGGCTGCGGCCTTGGTTTCGATTGCAGCCTCTGACTGGACGGCAGTCTGCACGTCCTCTTCCCGTGGGGGTATGGGCACATCACGATAGGCACTCGTCCTGAACAGTTCGAGCATGAGGATGACGGCGACTTCCAAACCTACGGTCAGTATCCAGATGAGCGCTCCCGTCCGTGCCACTCGAACGCAACTTACGAGCAGCGTCACGCCAAGCAGGAGTTCGAAGGTAAGAAGCAGCCGCCGTGAGGAGGAAGCTTTTCCATGATGGCTCGTGTCCTGAAGCATGTCCCTCCGGAGCTAAAGGTTCCGTCGCACTATCCGATGTCAGTCTGTGATATCGCCCTTATACCCACTCATGGGCACGTCTCTCGACATCATCTCGATCTGGATGGCAGGGGAGAATCCTCCCGATTGTCACCAGCCTTGTCATCAGATGGCGCCCCAGGAGGTTCTACGATAGTGCCCCAGAATCTGGGGGGCACTATCGTAGAGACGTTTTCCCAGTTGGGCCCCAAAACTCGGTACCCCAGAATCTGCGGGGCACTTGCCTACGGGCATCTGGTCCGCCAGACGCCTCCAAGAGGGCCTCTGCTGCCAGGGACCCTTTACTCTTTACCCTTAGGCATCTCCGAGTTCGCTTGGCCACACGCAGTTTGCGGGTAGCTTCGCCTCGCCGGTCCTGATCTCGTTGGGAATGGCGCTGTCAGACTGCATCAGCTCACTGAGGGTCACGAAGGTATAGCCCTGGTTCTGCAGGGTCTCCAGAATCTGGGGTAGAGCCTCAAGGTCTTGGTCACGGTTGCCGCCACCATCGTGCATGAGGATGATGGAACCCGATCCGATGCCGGCCAGAGAGTTCGAGACGATCTTGTCAGCTCCCGGTCGCGACCAGTCGTGGGAGTCCTGGGTCCATAGGACGGAGAGGGACAACATGCCCTTGCTCTTGAGCCACGTCACCTCTCTGAACGATCCATAGGGAGGACGCAGCATCGTCGTGTCAACTCCTGTGGCATTCTTGATAGAGCTGATGCTCTGGGAGAGTTCCTTCTGTAGGGTGGCCTCGTCGAGCGTAGTGAGATCTGGGTGGGTGTCGGAATGGCAGGCTACCTGGTGGCCCGCCTCGACAACCGCCTTGGCGAGATCGGGGTACTCGCGCACATTCTGGCCAATCTGGAAGAAGGTGGCCTTGACGTTGTGCTGCTTGAGGATGTCGAGGTAGCGCTGGGTGTAGACACTCGGGCCGTCATCGAAGGTGATGGCGACTATCTTCTGGCCGCTGTCGGGCGTCGGCATATGCAGCGTGATGATGCAGTCCTGCACCTCCTGCACCGTGACGTCACAGGTCTCGCCCGAGACGGTACCCGTGCGCTTCTCGACCTTGCCCACCTTGCCCCATTGAGAGACGTAGGCCAGAGCCCCATAGGTACCCTCCATCTTGAGCTTTGGCTGGATCTCGGTCGTCGTCGCGGTATAGTCCTCGGTGATGTCGGCGCCATTGCCCACTGTGATGTCATCATCCCTCGCGATCCCGTATGAGGTAAGCTGATCGCCAGAGAGCTCCCTGCCGTTGACGTTTGCCGAGAAGGGCTCGCCCTTTCCTTCTTTGATGATGTTGCCGCTGACCGAGACGTTGTTGCCGGGCGTCACCGCTATCTTGTGATCGGTGATGAGCGTCGCGAGACTCGTCCCCGTTCTTGCCGTGTACTTCTCGCCGTTCAAGGTTATGTCTACCGGTCGGTTAATCCACAGGTAGGTGCCCCCTGCTATGATACAGAGCACCACGATGATGGCGACAACGGCCGAGACCTTGCTGGACTTGCGCTTCCTCTTGACGTTGCCGTTGACGCCCTGGCCGTAGGTGGCACTGGGAATGTAGTAGGCTCCCGAAGGCGTCTCGTCAACGTGAGGGACATTCTTGCGCGTATGCGGACGTCCCGCTTTCCTTCCTGCTACGGCCTGCTGGTCGTCCTCATCACTGGGGATATCGTTGTCTGGGGTTGCGAGATGATGCGCATGGGGCTTTTCTGCATCATTCCTGTTCCTATGAGCTGCCATGGTCTGGTCCGTTCTGTTGCTGCGTCTATTGTGCTGGCACCTGTGTATCCTTCTTTCAACATACACGAACTGAGAATATCACGCAAATATGGAATGAACAACGTCATGGGCTAAGAAACATCGATAACAATGCATCGTTGCGTATGTCTTGCGAATGCAAAAGTATATCACACTTTCACGCCGCAGAAAGAACACAAACCTTTGTCTTCTAGACCTAAAAGGCGCATCCTGAGCTACGTCCCACCAGTCATGCGAGCATTCCCCTGCAGCTCAAAATGGGCCGCAGCCGGTCATAGCGAGTTATCCCGCATCCTCTCGGATCTTGCGAATGAAGAGTCCGCTTCTGAGCTTTGGCTCGAACCATGTGGACTTGGGCGGCATGAGGCGTCCCGCATCGGAGACGGCCATGAGTTCGTCGATTGAGGTGGGAAAGAGCGAGAAGGCGACGCCGCGTGTGCCAGCTAGTTCTTCGAGACGCCCTGTTCCCTCGATGTCACCGATGAAGCGGATGCGCTCGCTCGTGCGAGGGTCATCGATGCCAAGGATCGGCCCAAGGATACGATCCTGCAGGATCTGCGCATCAAGTCTCGAAACGGGGTCATCCGGCAGGGATGACCCGTCGACAAACTCAAGATCGCGCCAGCTTCCGTCAAGGTAGAGGGCAAACTGTCTGCGTCCTCTCGGAGTGGCGGCGCTCACTGAGGGTGCGCCTACCACAAATCCGGCGGCAGCGATCGCAGCGAGGAGTTCTGCGGGTGTATGCCCCGCAAGATCACTCACGACGCGATTGTATGCGAGGAGCCTGAGCTGGCCTGCGGGAAAGAGCACCGCCAAGAAGAGGTCGCTCAAGGCCTCACCCTTCTCGTCTCCCGCGCGTTTTTGTGCGCGCATCATCAATCCCAGCTTGGCCGCGCTTGCGGCGCGGTGATGGCCATCTGCAATGTAGGCATGCTCGATTGAGGAGAACGCCTTCCTGATGGCCTCAACGCTCGTCGCGCAAGCTATCCTCCAGACTGTCTGTCTCACACCTCCGTCGTCCGTGAAATCATAGAGGGGCGCAGCCTCGCTTGCCTTTCTGATCAGTCTGTCTAGCGTGGGATCGTCTGGATAGGCGAGGAGGATGGGGCCAGTTTGGGCTCCTGTCGCCTTGATGTGCTCGATGCGGTCCGTCTCTTTGGCGGCCGTCGTACTCTCGTGACGCCTGATGGTACCGTCCTCATACTCGTCTATCGAGCAGGCGCACACAACGCCCGTCTGGCTGTGTCCGTTCTGCTCGAGGCGGTAGAGGTAGTAGCAAGGTGACGTGTCTTCGACGAGGGTGCCGTCCTCTATGCGTAGGCGCAGGATCTGAGCAGCCTTTGCATAGACTTCGGGCGCGTACATGTCGTGATGGGGCGAAAAGGCCGTCTCGGGACGGTCTATCGTAAGGAAGCTGCCGGGATGTGCCCTCACGTAGGTGGCTGCTTGGCCTCTGTCAAACACGTCGTAGGGCAGGCTCGCAAACGTAGCGACCCTGTCGGGTGTGGGACGATAGCAGGAGATGGGCTCCGTACGCATGGTCTTCTCCGAATCCTCTTGGTTAAGCCAAGGCGTCGCGCAAGCGAGGGACGTGCTATGCTGCGACACATGACGATACCAACATAGCACGGCAGTGATGCCCTAGAGCGAAACACTAAACAGAGTTTCTCGTTTGGTCACTGAGCGCGGACAGTGTTGCGTGAGTGTTGCTGGTGAGGTGGGCATGGGCGTCGAGGACGCGGTCATGGTGGGCGATCGACGCTATGATGTCGAGGTGGCATGCACCTGCAACGTGCCCTGCGTGGGTGTGGAGCTTGGTCACACGGCCAAGCCGGGCGAGCTCGAGCGCGCCAGGGCGAGCGTGGTTGTCTCGACTGTGGATGAGCTGTCGGATGTTCTTTTGGGTGAGGTAGCCAAGAATTGATGGTGTCTGGCACTAACTGGCGTCTTTGGCTTGCCGATGGGTGGGTACAAATGAGATAGTCTTGGATGGCTGCCCGCACATGCGGGCCGAGGACTCACGAAAGGGGACCATATGAGTGGCTTCGACGATTTGGGCGATGGGGTCCGAAAGATCTTTCTTGCTGGCGTCGGTGCGGTTGCGCTGGGTGCCGAGAAGTCTCAGGAGGTCGTGAGCGACCTTGTCAAGAAGGGCGAGCTGACCGTTGAGCAGGGTAAGATGGTTAACGAGGAGCTCAGGCAGAAGTTTCGTGACGCCACGGACGACGCCTCGCAGGCTATGCTCACGGCAAAGCTCAAGGCCATGAGCAGTGAGGAGCGTGCCGCTTGGGTCTCTAACGTCCAGAACATCGCCTCGAAGCTCGATGCCGAGACCGTAGAGGTCGAAGTCGAGAGTGATGGCGAGGTTAAGGATGGCGCGGCCAAGGACGCTGAGGGTGACGGCGAGGACAAGTAGGTAGCGCCTCGTGTCCGACGTGTCCGGGGGCATAACCGAAAAAGAGGGTAAGAGGGGCGCTCCGCGTGACTGGTACGTGGAGATGGATGCTGACCATGCCGATACGTGGGAGGAGACGATCGGACTCTTTGGAGGGAAGTCGTCTCCTGCCACGAGGTACCAGATCACGCGGGCGAGCAAGATGGCTCGCCTCCGAGAGGTATTGGCGATAGCGAGCCGCTATGACATCTTTCATGGTCTTACGCCGGAGTCCTTTCGCCATCTTCTCGAGGAGCTTGGTCCTACCTTCGTGAAGGCGGGGCAGATTCTCTCCATGCGCTCTGAGATTCTGCCCCAGAGCTTCTGCGAGGAGCTCGCCAAACTCCGCACGAGCGTGGAGCCAATGGACCGTGACCTGCTGCTCGAGACGCTGCGGGGGGAATACGATAGGCCCATCGAGGAGATCTTCGATGCCATCGATGACGTGCCCTTGGGCTCGGCCTCGGTTGCACAGGTACACAAGGCTCGTCTGGTTGGCGGGGAGCTTGTCGCCATTAAGGTACAGCGCCCCCATGTGCAAGAGATCATGGCCCAAGACATCTCGATCATGAGCTCCTTGGCCAAGCGCGCCTCTCGTCTCATGGGAGACGAGCAGTTTCTTGACCTTCAGTCAGTGGTAGACGAGCTCTGGCAGTCCTTTCTGGAGGAGACGGACTTCTTGGTCGAGGTCCGTAGCCTGACAGAATTCAGGCACAACAACGCAGACTGCAAGTTCGTGGATTGCCCCATGCCTTATCCCAAGCTCTGCACCGAGCACGTCGTTGTCATGAACTACGTGGATGGTATCCCCATCGGTGACAACGATCGTCTTGTACGTGAGGGCTATGACCTTGAGGAGATAGGTACCAAGCTTGTAGACAACTTCGCCCAACAGATACTGGATGATGGTTTCTTCCACGCCGACCCTCATCCGGGCAATCTTCAGATTCAGGGCGGCAGGATAATGTACCTCGACTTCGGCATCGTAGGACGCCTCTCCGCACACGATCGCGGCGCTATCCAGGAGATGGCCTTTGCCGTCGCCGATCGTGACTCAGCCCGTCTCAAGGACGGCCTGCTCAGCTTTTCGACCGGGACTACGAGCGATATTGATCACCCTCACCTTTTGGCGGACCTCGACCAGCTTGTCAATGAGTTTGGCCTGACCGATCTCTCCGAGTTCGACATGGGTGCCTTCTTGAACGCGATCATTGCGATGGCGAGAAAGAATGGGATCGAACTTCCTGGTGCGATGACCATGCTCGTTCGGTCGCTCGTCACGCTTGAGGGCGTCGCCTACAAGCTGTTGCCCGACATCTCGGTGATCGAGGTGATTCAAGCGCATATCAAGGCTCACCGAGACCCGAAAAAGCTCGTCGAGGACGAGTTGAAACAGCTCGCACGTGGCTCAGTCAAAGCGGGAAGAAGCGTAGTCGACACCCTTTCTCAGGCGTCCCTCGCGATGGACATGCTCACGCGCGGGCAGATGCGTATGAACCTCGATCTACCCGGCACGACCGATCCGATGAGTGACATTGCTCATGCGGCTGACCGCCTGACCATGGGCATCATCGTCGCTGGCCTCTTCATAGGCTCGTCGGTCATCTACTATGCCCGCATTCAGCCAGTCATCTTTGGCATTCCGATCATTGGCTTTATCGGTTACCTCGTGGCACTGGCGCTCGGACTTTGGATCGTGTATCAGATCTTGCGAGAGGAACATCGTCGCCACAAACGGAGGCCCTGAGTCGCAGGCTACCCGACGATGCGATACCCAACCCTACCGACTCCATCGAAGCCGAGGGCATTCGCCACGGCGGGCTGCAGATCAATCTGACGGTTGCCCACATAGGGACCGCGATCGTTGACGACGGCGCGAGCCGTCCTGCCATTGTAGATGATCTCGATGACCGTGCCTAAGGGCATGGTCTTCATTGCGACGCCCATGGAGGTTGGCGTGACCCTCCCGCCCGAGGCAGTGGCACTGTACATGAGCCCGTCACCTATGCCGTAGGTGGACGCAAGGACGTAGGTGTACGAAGCGGTCGTTCTCGATGGCGTGTCAGAGGAACTCGAGTTATCGGAAGACCCACGTGAGGAGTCACCTTTCGGGCTGGATTTTTTGGGGTTCGAATCGTTGGAGTTGCTGGAGTTGTTGGGACTGGGTTTGCTTGGGCTCGGTGATCCTCCCGAATCGGCATTGCCCTCTTCGTTGGGCTTGTTTGTGGGGTTGCTGACAGGAGCTGGACTTGGACTCGGGTTCTTGGCCTCGCTCTGCGCAACTGCCTCGGTTGTTGCATCCGATGTTTTGCCGGCGGCGACTTGTGCCTCATAGGCGGCCTGTGCCGCAGCGGCATCCTCACGGGCCTTCTGCTTGGCGGCCTCACTCGTGCTCTGCGCGTCGTCGTATGTCCGCTTCGCCTCCTTTGCGTCCTGCTCGGCCTGCTTCTTCTGACCCTCGAGCGTGGCCTTGGCGGACGTGAGCTCACCTTCCATGGAGTTGAGCTGGGCGATCTCGTCTGCTTGGGAGTTCGCAATCGTGTCGAGGTACGTAACCTGCTCTATGAACTCGTTTACGCTGTTGGAGTCGAGTATGAGGCCAATCAGGTTAGGAGAACTCTCTTGGAACCTGTATTGCATACGCATGGCGACAGCAGCCTTCTCTCGTTGCTCGGGAAGCTTCGCCTCGATCTCATCGATATGCGACTGGTTCTCCTCTATCTGCTTGTTGATGCCGTCAACCTTATCCTGAGCTATCTGATAATTCTGACCTGCCTCGATCGCCTTGTTCTGAAGATCTTCGAGGCTGGGGGTCTCTGCAAGCGCTCTTATCGGTGGGCAGGTGAGCGCACCCGCGATGAGTGCGGCGACTGTTGCCTTTGCTGCGATTCCTGGTATTGTGTGCTGTCTCATCTCTCTCCCGCTGTCCGTGTTCGTATCTAGAATCACCTTATCGTACGTTAAGTGACCTCTCAGACGTAAGCCAAAATGGAACGTTGCGATAAAAACTCTTAAGATATTGACATTTCGAGAGCACTTTATAAGATTTGTAAGGCTTTTTCGTATACCTCAGGAGTGGTGAGGCAATCGAGACACGGCTCCGATGACTCCGACGGCCCTACCTAGTATCACCGCAGCTAGTCTACCATGCGGATGGCAACTATCCTTGGCTGGTCTGCGGGGGCAACGCTACCGTTGTCATCACGCGTGGGCGTGTCATTGGCGATGCCGTCGACTACGTCCATGCCATCACGCACCTTGCCAAACGCAGCGTAGTTGCCGTCAAGTGAGCTTTGATCCTCCTGCATGATGAAGAACTGTGAGCTTGCAGAGTCGTTCTGGGCGGAGCGGGCCATGCTGATGACGCCGCGCTTGTGCTGGATGGCGTTCGTAACGCCATTAGAGCCGAACTCTCCCTTGATGGTGCGCTCCGATCCTCCCGTGCCGTCCCCCTTTGGGTCACCGCCTTGGATCATGAAACCTTTGATGACGCGATGGAAGGTGAGCCCATCATAGAATCCCCTGCTTGCGAGGTCGGCGAAGTTACTCACCGTGATAGGGGTGTTGGTGGCGTTGAGCTCGAGCGTGATGATACCGCGGTTCTCGACCTCTATGGTTGCGTGGTGGTATCCGCTGGCATAGCCGTTGTCCAGCGGAGAGGTGAGCGTACCGCCAGATCTTTCGCCTGAGCCTGTCTCGCCCTCTTCTTGACGGGACCCAGAGCCATCCTGAGCTGTCGTGTCGCTCTGGGTGGTGCAACCGTCGAGTGCCAGTAGCGTACCTGTCGCGAGGACCCAAGACAAGAGCCTACGTCTGTCCATCACTGTGGTCATGTAAATCCTTCCGAGCTCTCTTTGTATCAGGATGGCCGGCTAAGATGGGACATCCTGTCCGGCCGTGGTCGCTGGCTTATATCTTTTGTATCCTACAAGGGTCTCCTGTCATCCGCTCGCGCCTCGATCGAGGCACCCCTGACCGCTGAACTGCCCTTGCGCTACTCCAGCTCGAAGGCGCCCGTGTAGAGCTGGTAGTAGGTGCCCTTCTGCGCAATGAGGTCGTCGTGCGTGCCACGTTCGATGATGCGACCGTGATCGAGCACGATGATCACGTCTGAGTTGCGCACGGTCGAGAGGCGGTGCGCGATCACGAAGGTGGTGCGCCCCTTCATCAGGGCATCCATGCCGCGCTGCACGATCTGCTCGGTACGCGTGTCGATGGAGCTCGTGGCCTCGTCCAGGATCATGACGGGCGGGTCGGCCACGGCCGCTCGGGCAATTGAGATGAGCTGACGCTGGCCCTGCGAGAGCTGGCTGCCGTTGTCGGTGAGTCGGGTCGCGTAGCCCTCGGGCAGGCGCTCGATGAAGCTATCCGCCCCCGCAAGGCGCGCGGCGGCGA
>ERZ773067.1246-NODE-1246-length-13951-cov-9.144790_pt1 | contig 13951 bp, 9 predicted proteins | sample MGYA00580622_ERZ773067 | MGnify/ENA primary metagenome ERZ773067 (study PRJEB29015, sample SAMEA2737998) | human oral metagenome | biome: human oral; feature: human-associated habitat; material: dental | place: China | collected 2113 ...
GTGAATTGTTTGCTGGCATAGTGTTCCGTCCACTACGTGCCATCCTTCATTATACATCAGATATCATCACAGAACGGTCACATTTTGTCTTTTCGACGCCTTGCTCTGCGAGGCTACGTATCCCCTTCCTTGCAGCAGGCATCGAGACTAACCACCACTTATCTACAGGGTGCCGCACCAAACAATGCGCTACAGTTGAAGTCGCTAGATTGCGAAATTAGACCGTTCATTATTCTTCTCATAACCCCGAAATCATTGTATACTGAATGGAGTAATGCATGTCTATACATCAAAATATCCGCGGTTGCCTGGATCGTCCTATAACGAATCACTGAACCACGCCCGCTGGGAATATAGCATAATCGCACACTCAACAAAACGGCAGCCCTATGTCAAGTCGAAGTACTTCAATCGCAACAAGGTATATTTGAAGGTGTTTTGGGATCACGTAATGCAGGACAGTCGCAACGCTGCACGCGATGTCTTGTAGGGTGGATAGGTCGAGGGTAGATGAGTCGTAGTCATCAGTGACCTGGTTAGTCATGGAAGAGCACGCCATGATAGTACTCAGTTCTTTCGGTTCGGGAGCAGACCTCTGTGGACGTCTTCTGGTTCTGGCTGGTTATAAGTGTGAGAGCGGGGGCACCATTTCGACTTCATTGCCTATTTCGGCTCTTCCGAGTTGAGTGTGGGTGACTGGGTGTTGGTCGGGGGTTGCGGGTAGAGGTCGAGGTCCTTGATGATGAGCGGACTTCTACCCCCGGTGTCGTCTAGGACCTTGGGCAGTGTCTCACCCTACCTGCTGCTGCGCTGTGTCGTTTGATCGTCGTTATCTGCGTGTTGGCTTGGAGGAGTTCGGGCTGATCGCTCTCGCTCGGCGTGAGTCCGGTCTGCTGCTCGACATAGACCCCGCTGAGTGCCTCACCGGCTGCCCTTGGTGTGGGGTGATCGCTCAAGGTCACGGGCGTGTGGTGGTGGAGGTGATTGACGCGCCCTGGGCCGGGGTCCCGGCGCGGATCCGGTGGTTTAAGCGACGCTGGATGTGCTGCGAACACACCTGCCAGATCGCGACCTTCACTGAGCAGAACCACTCGGTGTGTGCGCCCAGGGCGCGTTTGGGTGTTCGGGCGATCCGCTGGGCGATCCGACAGTTGCGCTTTGCGGGAGCCACTGTCTCGGGGCTGGCCCGCCAGTTAGGAACCACATGGAATACCGTGTGGTCCCATATCAAGCCGCGCCTGCAAGCCGCGTCTGATGACCCCGCCCGCTTCGCAGGGGTTCGGGTATTGGGAGTCGATGAGCACGTGTGGCACCACCAAGACCGATGCCGCGGGGGACCGCGTGAGCTCTCCGGCATCGTGGACCTGACTCGCGGGAAGGATCATACCACGGCCCGCTTGAGTGGACCTGGTGCCGGGAAGGTCTGGCACCGTGTACAAGAACTGGCTGGCCGAGCGCGGAAAAGACCTCCGCGCGGGAGTGCGAATCGTGACGCTAGAACCCTTCCAGGGACAGCAAGAACGCCATTGATAACCAGCTCCAAGACGACACCAGCGTGCTCGACGCCTTTCATATCGTCACACTCGCCGGCGACGCCCCAGGTGAGATACGCCGTCGCGTCCAGCAAGACACGACCGGTCACCGCGGACGCAAGGGGATCCCCACTACCAAATCCGGCTTCTCCTGCGCGCCTCACGCCACAAGCTCACCCCGCGCCAACAAGAACGACTCCGTGAGGCCTTCACGGCAGATGAGGCACAAAATTAGTGTCGAAGTCGCCTACCCTGCGCCCAGCACGTGCGAGACGTCTTCCACTAAGCCACACCCACCCACGGCCGATGCCTGGCCACACACCTCATGAAGCGCCTACCAACGTGTCCCATCCCCGAAATTGCTCGCCTGGGCCGGACCCTACGCACGTGGAAGGATGCCCGCTTGGCCTACTTCTACACAGCCGGAGCCAGCAACGCACCCCACCGAAGCCATCAACGGACATTATCGAACGAGGCAGACGCACCGCCAGAGGCTACCGCAACCCCACCAACTACCAACTCCGAATGCTCCTCACCGCAGGAGGCCTAGAAGCCTCCACCCACACTCAACTCTGAAGAACCCGTTAACGGACGACTCCCTCGCTAGTGTCTACTCCCGCACTCCTCTAGATGACTAGCTTCAAAGAGTTCACCACGCGCTTGATGCCGCGGTGAATCGGTTGTTTGGGATTGACGATCCTTCAACTGACCAACGGGAGCGACGGCTCATTCAGTGGTATCTGAAGATCAGTCGGTAGAAGAAAACTGGAGATAGTGAGAGAACAGGGCTCCAACCCTCTGACCTTCCGAAGCGGACTCGTTGAGTCCGAACGCTAGGTCAACTAGCTCGTCCAGTCGCTCATGAGCAGCCTTAAGCTCACAAGTGATACCGGACTCTGAGTATTGGTTTGCAAGCGATTGAGCACCCGAGTGTTCTCTCGCCACCAAGATTTTCTCCCCAGCTGCAGCAATGCGTTCGCGGAGATCCTCGTCTATCGGCGGCAATGGAAAGTTATTCCAGACCAAAGTATTTGAAAACCGCAGGTCTGATTTCAATCGCCCTCCCACTAGTCTTTGCCAGGTCATGAACATCAAACTAGAGATTATGGCGAAGAGGAAACCATCTGGATCATCAGCAGTGAACGCTGCGTTACTGGTAATTACGGACTGGTCCAGATGCTGGGCAGTAATGTACTCGCGGCGTTCGCTGACCACCGATGGGATACAGACATAAGGAGATAGCGCTGGACGGCGTTCGCCGAACAGGTGCGGAGTCTGCGCAAGCGAGCGTGTCGATCCCTTCTTGCTCGTTAGGCGAAACTGCCTAACCTCGTCAACACGCTCACTCAAGACCTGTGAGTCTTGGATTTCTCTGGGTGATGCATCCACAAGCCAAAGACACCATCGAGGTAGCCCGTGGATGAGTTCTCGCGCCCCTACAAAGGGTCGGACGTACTTCGCGGCGATTGGGTCAGCCATAATGGCGTCATAATCCGCTGGTTCGATGATGAGAAAGCCGCCGTCGGTTGGCTTAGACCCGTATCTGGTCTCTGGTAACGCTGCCAACGGTTTCGACCGTTTCTCCACGAACACGTCTGGGCCATCAATCAGGTATGGGTTGATGTTCTTGACAAGGCGTTCTTCTGGCTCCGCCTTAATGTCTGCATAAGTAAAGAGCCTGCGTGCGGCTTGGTTCCCCTTTTCGAAGCCGATGATGACGCAGTGGACGTGTGCCATGCCGGGTGCTTCTGATGCCCATTGGAATGATTGGTGGGCGAAGCTGATGTGCCAGCCCGCGTTGAACAGTGGGCGGAACAGTGCTGGCACTGGCTGGCCTTGTGCAATCGAGTTGGTGGATACGAACGCGAACTTGCCGCCTGGATGGTCATCAAGGTAATCGGCGGCTTTCTTGTACCAGCCTGTGACGTAGTCGAGGTATCCGGCGTAGTCTTTGCCCCAGACGATCTGTAGGTCTTCCTTTTGGTCTGCTGCCTTGAGGTACTGCCCGATGAATGGTGGGTTTCCTGCGCAGTAGATTTCGTTTCCTTCGGGAACGATGTCGGCCCAGTTAGTGCGCAGTGCGTTGCCTATGCGGATGTTGGCGCGGTTGAAGTCATCAATGGGTAGACGAACCATGCTCGTTCCCAGTAGTTCCGCCATGTGCTGGTTGGCGAGGTGGTCAACGAGGAGCATGGCGGTGGAGGCAATGGCAGCGGGCCATTCTTCGATTTCGATGCCCGCGAAGTTCGACATGCGCACTACGGTGTCTTCCATTCCGTCGGCTTGCAAGCGGGGTTGGTGTTCTTGCTTGTAGATGCCGTCATGCCAGTCGAGTTCGCGTCTGCGGGCAATGAGACGCAACTCTAGAGCACGTAGTTCCTTGTAAGCCACGATCAGGAAATTGCCACAGCCGCATGCTGGATCCAGCAGTCGGATCCCGGCAAGCCGGTTGTGCAGTTTGGTGAGTTCTGCCTTGTTGTCCCAGGAGTCTTCGAGTTTGCGTTCCAGGTCGTCGAGGAATAGGGGGCGTAGGGTTTTGAGGATGTTTGCTTCGGTCGTGTAGTGCTCGCCCATCTCACGTCGTGCTTTGGAGTCTTTGACGGTTTGGAACATGGAGCCGAAGATTGCCGGGCTGATCACGGACCAGTCGAAGCCGGATGCGTCCAAGACTTCCTGTCTGAACTTCACTGGGAGTGTGGGGATGTCTAGCTTGTTGGAGAATAGTCCGCCATTGATGTACCGCAATCCGGCAAACTCACGAGAAACGCCGGGTGTTCCGGCGCGGTCAAGTGCAGGGTTGTTGACTGCGTCAAACAGTTCAGAGAGCTTGTCGGTGAGGTTCTCTGGGGTGGTGTGCTCGGCAAGCCAGTTGTGGAATGCGTCTTTGGTCCACATGTTTGTGTCATCGCCAAACCAGAGGAACAATAGTCTGCCGAGCAGCTGAGTTGCTTGGCTGGTTTCCATTCCTGCTTTAGCGAGGTCTTCATAGAGGCGGCCCATGAGGCGTGCGGCTTTGGATGAGGCGGTCTCTGATTCGCGGTCGAAGACTTGCCGCATTCGTTCTACCAGCGCTGGCAGAGAAAGGAACTCGTCGTCGATCCCGATTTTCATGGCTTCGAGCCGGTCGCGCAGGTCCGGGTCTGGTGTGCTGATTTCATGTCGGTGCGCCATGAGTTTGGCGTTGACAGAGCCAAGTTTTGCGTGCCTGGGCCAGCGCCAGTCCTGACTGCCGCCATCAGTGAAGATCACGAGCCGTTCGGCGCTGACTTTTGCCAGTTCAGCGTCGATGAGTCGCTGTTCGGGCCGTGTTGGTAGTTGGTAGCACACCCACACAGCCATTCCCCGATAGGTGGCAACTTTGTCGAGCTGGGCTCCGTGAGCTTCGAACTCGCGGGGAGCGTCAGGTTTTGACCAACCGAGTTTGCGGAATAACTGGTCGAAGTTGTCTACATCAACCAGTTGCATCAGTTGGTCAGTCATTGCTAACTCCCATCACGGAGACGATATGGATTGGGTCTTTGCCGCTACGCGTTTGGATGACTAGGTCATCTCTTATGTACAGGGTGCGTAGCAAGTCGAGTAGCTCGGCATCGGTAGCGCCTCTGCGCCGCGCCGACCGAAGCTTGTTGGTAGCGAGCTTAGTCAATGGTGTTTGAAACAGGGCGTCAAGCGCTTGGTCAGTCTCTGGATCGTCAATCAGGCGGAGTTGGTTGCCAAGCCTGTTCCAGAGGATCTTACGTTCGCCTCGTAGTCGGCCAGCAATGTTCTGTTGTTCCTTCAAAGGGCCAGACTTGACCAACTCTTTGACCAGCGTGTCGTGTCCCTCGGAGCGTTCCAGGCCTTGTTCGGAGGGTGTGGCCTCAAAGATGCGTAGTGCCTCATGTCCGGTCAGCAGCTGCATTTCGCCGTTGCTACTGGCCCAACCAAACAGGTCCATGCCGGATTCTGTTTGCACATGTGCAGCAACACCGTCACCTCTGTCGGTGAGGCGATAGGCTCTGGTTGCATCGATCATGTCTGGCAGGCGCGCAATGCGCTCGGCAAGACCTGGATCGTCCTTGGTGGCTTTGTTCCAGATCTCGTAGGCCAGCGAGGAGGCATCGACATCGTCTTCCCGCGCAACATCATCGATGTGTCCGTTGTAGAGATCGCGAATAATCGCTACTTCTTCGTCGGTGTCAAAGAAGGATTCGTCTGAGCCGAATGTTGCAGCGTTTGCGGCCAAGCGCTTCTGCACCCGTTTGCGTAGGTTCAACACGTCTTCTACTGAGCCGTGAGAGATGGTGTAGATCAGAACCGTGTCTGCTTCTTGCCCCACACGGTCTACGCGGCCCGCGCGCTGAATCAACTGGATGATCGCCCAGGGGATGTCGTAGTTCACCACGATGTGAGCGTCTTGAAGGTTCTGCCCCTCTGACAACACATCAGTTGCAACCAAGATGCGTAGTTCATCGCTGGTATCGGGCGCGTAGTCTTCATTGGCAGTCATGAGCTTCGCGTTTGATTTCGGAGAGAACCTTCGGGCTACCGCCGTGGGGTTATCGGTGTCACCGGTGGCGAGTCCAACATTGTCCACGCCCATTTCTCGCAGTGCCGCTGCGAGATAGTTCGCGGTGTCTTTGTACTCCGTGAAGATCAATACCTTCTCGCCCGGATGTTCAATCCTCGCAAGATCAGCAAGCGCCCGCAGTTTCGAGTCTTTATCTACCGTCCACTGACCATATGAGGTCAATAGTGCCGAGATCACCCGGTTATCAGCTTCAAGCTCATCACGTAGCCTGCCCACAAATAATGAGGGACGCACCCACTTAATGTCGGGGCTGGGCTTGTCAGCCACCAAAGCGTAGTCGTGAGCCGGATCGGTTACCGTCTGGGTTTCCAGCTCGACCGAGGACTCCTCACCCGAGTCCGAATCACCGCGAAGAACGTTTGCGTCGATGGTGCCAATGGGGATTGGTAGATCCTCATCGATTGCGTACATGAACAATCGATTGCGAGTCAAGTGACGCTGCAGCGACAAAATGAACGAATGGCCGCACGACGACAGGCGCTTGTAGAAGTTCGTGCGCACAAAACCCGAGACGTGGCCGCGTGAACGTTCCAAGTCCTCAAGGATTCTCACTTCTTCCGGGGTCGCTTGCTTCCTGCCAGCCGGGGAGACGTAGGCGAACAAGTCATACCGGGGAAGCTTCAACGCGGCAATCGCATCCAACGTCATGTCATCAACCATCAAAGCCGCTGGGTCTCCCGCATCAAACCTGTGGTCGACCGGGATTGCCTTGCGCTCCGGGAAGAAGAACCTCTGCCCGTTGGAGAACGTCAAATACTGATGGCCATCCTCATCAGTGCTCGCATAGTTCTCTTTCACGAAAGATCGGGTGCGCCGGACCAGATGCTCACCCATGAGACGCTTCCAGTCTTCCGGCTCATCCGACTTACGGAATGCTGCCAAAGTTGAAAGCCCGAACTCAAGGTTGTCAGCGAAGTTCGCTTTGGATAGTGCCTCCAATGGTTGCAGGCCAAGGTCTTCATCCTCATCGATGAACAACCCCAGCTGATTAGCGACGTCCGCGTACTTGATATTGAACGGCGTGGCGGTAAGCAGCAAGGCTTTCGACTCATTAGCCATGATGTAACGCTGCACGTTCTGATACGCCTGCGTCTTCTCGTTACGCAAGGTGTGGGACTCATCCACAATCACTAGTGGATAGCGGCGCAGATCATCCAGAGTGTGACTCATCGAATACGGCACAACCCGGCCATGCAAGTCATATGCCTCAAGATGCTCCTCCCACATCTTCTGCAAATTCTTCGGGCAAATCACCAGCGGCTGGTAGCCATACTCATCTCGCAACGTCAGCGCGACCGCGATGGCTGTCAGGGTCTTACCCAAACCGACGACATCACCGAGCATGGTACCTCCGCGCATCATCACCCTGCGGGCCAGGGTCTTCACTGCTGTTGCCTGGTACTCCAGCAGTTCATCGCTGATCCGACCGGTAAGCGAATACTCATCCAGACCTTCACGAACGTCTCTGGACATGTCGTAGCAGACCTTCAAGAACACGTCATATGGATGGCGCGGTGTGGGCGACGCCCACGACTCATCAAGAAGCTTCAACACCTCCGGACCAATAGGCAAACTCCAGTCGTCATTCCACCGGTCCTCAAACCACTGAGCCAGCTTCGCTGCCCCATCTTTATCCATCACGTCTGTGTTCAACTCCAGATTTGAGGTCAAACCCGGATACGTCAGGTTCGATGACCCAACCAAACCAGCGATTGGGTTGGCGATGTCATCTCGATGGAAAATGTATGCCTTCCCGTGCAATGGCTGATCGCAGAACACCCTAATCTCAACAGCACCCGCCGAGATTTGCTCATGCAATCGGGCAAGGGTCTCACGATCTCCAGCTGTTGGGATACCTCGCATCAACTGCCCACGCAAAACCTCAAGTAGAGCCTTCCGACGCTGCGCCGCTATCTCACGATCAGCGGTGATGTCCTCGTCTCCTTCAATCTCACGTTGGTAGGCAGCAAGCACCTCCTGGTGAGCGGAACCCTGCACCATTCCAATAAGAATCCTCGCAATAGGGGTCGAACCATTCTCGGAGATTTTCTGATCAACGATGTCACACAGCATGTTCCAACCACGCAGGTTAAAGTATCCCGTCGCTACGTCCAAACGTTCGAAAGTCTGAAACATCTTGCGCGTAAGGCTGCCCATCTTCGTTTCGTCAGACAGGTTGTCAAGAATTCTGGCCATACCTAGATTCCTTCGCTTTCTACTACCTTGTGCCTGTGTGTAAGTTGTTGACGGTTTGTTTATGCGGCTGTTGTCCAGGCCGCTTGGTGTAGTTCGTATTCGATGGGGGATTTGCCGCCGAGGCTGGTGTGGATGCGGCGGGGGTTGTAGAAGTCTTCGATCCAGGTGGCGACCCCGGTGTAGACCTGGTCGTGGGCGTCGGTGGAATCCGCTTCCATACCGGGCAGTGCCATGAAGTCGTCGTCGTGCTCAGCAGTCATGCGACCAAGAATAGCGGGTAATCTACGACACACAAGCTAGGTGGCGTGGTGGGTGGGGGTACAAGGGGATTGCTGTGCAGGTGAGCAGCAGCTGCGGGGTAGCGGGTATATGTTTCCGCCGTTTCATTGATCGTTGCGGCTAACTTTGGGTATATTTCTCAGTAAGTGTTCGGGCTTCTACGCCGCATGCCCGTGGTCCAAGGAAGGAAGTAGAGCTGCGATGAGTAATCTCGGGGCATATCAGATGGTCACTACGGGAATTAAGGCACTGGGAGGGCCTGGTCCTGCAATTGCCAAGGCAACAGGAGTGATTATGCCCGGCGGTGTGATTGTCTTTCGAACTGGACTCAATATCGGTGCAAGACTGCGCGAAGGTAAGACCGCTGAAGTTAAGCTCGCTGATTGGGCACGAGCAAAGTTCGCTCAATCCAGTGCTGATGAGCTATCTGAGGTGCATACGGTCTCTGCTGACGTTGAGTGTGGCGGTGGTCTGGTGCTGCGTGCAGGTGATCGGTTCCGTGCGGGCAAGGTTATCGATGACATGGTCTATATCGAGGTTGAAGGAAGCGATGGTAACCCATTTATTGTGTTGGCCGAACAACTGACGCTGCACTCTGACTATCCCTGTCCCGTCGAGAAGGAGATTGATTTACCGACTCGCGATTGATGGCTGAGTACCCGCAACATGCCTCCCGTTTCCATCGGGTGGTCCCGAGAGGTCGTTCCTGCTTCGTCCTATGAGCGGAGTTTGACACCGATCCCTGTAGTCGTATTGGTTGGTTGCGTGAGGGGTGGACGCAGATGAGCATGCCCCTCCTTAACGTGTCGCTTGTCGACCATGGTGGTCGGCAATGTGACCCAGAGGAGGGGACAGGATGTCTCAGAAAATCGCCAACGATGGAGATGGCAACCAGATCGCTCAGTTCGGTGGGGACCTGAACGGAACACTCAATCAGATCAACGGAACACGGACGTTGGCGTCCCTGACGCTGCCTGAGCTCGGCGAAGAGTATCTGTTGGCCGATTCGATTGTATCGAGGGAATGGAAGTCAAGACTCAAGACGACAGCGATCGCGGCGCTGGTGTGCCTCCTGTGTTGCGGCATCACTGTCGTCATGTACAGGCTTCTGGGGAGCCCATCGCTGAGTGAAATCATATTTAGCCTGAACAACGGATCGAAACTTGAGCTAAGTATGAACGTCACGCTGGCGGTTCTCCCGATCGGCGCTGCCATCTCAGGGGTGAGTGCATACTCCAGCATGATGAACCCGAGTGAGCTCGAGGTAGATCGGAAAGAGCATCGAAGGGCGGCCTTCATGGTGGCGCGCCAGAGGGGCCTCACTGTGCGAGAGTGGCACAAGGTCGTCGAAGCCGCCAAGCAGCGCTAGACGTCGGTAGGTGCAAGAGGATGTGCGCGCCCACGCCCTGCACATCCTCCCGCGTCCGCGCACAGAATCGCACAAATGTGCAGTTATGGTGCACATCGCCGCACGAGTGTGCGCCGCTCCAGTAAGCAATGGGACGGTTCGTTCCAATTCATCTCTGACAGTATTTGTCTGGACTAACGCCCCCACCCATACGTCTGACAAATCAGCCCAAAACCGCCGCAACCAAACCCCAAAAACCCGCCCCGGCCTCGTCTCACACGGACCCGGAAAGTGAACGCCACCACCCGCGTGTCTTAGGATTGGGGGCACGCCGACGCGCCCCCAAGGACGGGAGCACCCGGCACGCAGCAGCACCGCACGCGGCATCGCAGGGTGGGTCCAGCAACGAAGACGGACACGCCAGGCTCCACCGCACCTCAGCAGAGCCGCCGCACAACCACAACCTCAACACCGACGTTGATCCACACAGAGGAGACTCCTATGAAGCCCCGCCTCGCAGCTACAGCCCTCGTCGCCGCATCCGCATGCGCCCTCGCCCTCGGTGCCTGCACACCCGGCGACACCGCCCAATCCTCGTCCAGCCCCGCAGAGAAGGGCGGCGGAGACGGCAACTACACGATCGCCGTCGTCCCCAAGGACGCCACCAACCCCTGGTTCGTCCGCATGGAAACCGGCGTCAAGAAGTACGCCGCCGACACCGGCATGAACGTCTTCCAGAAGGGCCCCGCTGAAACCGACGCCACCATGCAGGCCCAGGTCATCCAAGACCTCATCGCCCAAGGCGTCGACGCCATCTGCGTCGTCCCTGTCGACCCCGGCGCCATCGAACCCGTCCTCAAGCAGGCCATGGACGCCGGCATCGTCGTCGTCACCCACGAAGGCGCCTCCCAGCAGAACACGATGTACGACATCGAAGCCTTCAACAACAGCGAATACGGCGCGTTCATCATGGACAACCTCGCCCAAGCCATGGGTGAAGAAGGCGTCTACACCACCATGGTCGGCCACGTCACCAACGCCTCCCACAACGAATGGGCAGACGGTGCCGTCGCCCACCAGAAGGAGAAGTACCCCAAGATGACGCTGCTCGAAGCCGAGCCCCGCGTCGAATCCCAGGACAACGGTGAAACCGCCTACCAGACCGCCAAGGAAGTCCTCAAGAAGTACCCCGAAGTCAAGGGCATCCTCGGCACCTCCTCCTTCGACGCGCCCGGCACCGCCCGAGCCATCGAAGAACTCGGCCTCAAGGGCAAAGTCTTCACCGCTGGCACGGGCATGCCCGCCGCCAACGCCCAGATCCTCAAGGACGGCTCCGTGTCGACCCTGACACTCTGGGACCCCGCGGACGCCGGCTACGCCATGGCATCCCTGGCCACCAAGATCCTCAACGGTGAAAAGATCGAAGACGGCGTCAACCTCGGCGTCAAGGGCTACGAATCCATGCACTTCTCGCAGGGCTCCACCAAGGTCCTCGAAGGCAACGGCTGGATCCAGATCACTAAGGACAACGTCGACTCCCTCGGCTTCTAACCGATACACCGCACACGACCACCCGCGCGCCACGGCCTCGTCCCAATGAACGAGGCCGTGGCCGGGACGCCCCAGCGCGTGCACTGACGCTCGCGCACGAACAAACCTCCACGAGCGGGCAACAGCCGCGCGTGGGGGTGGCCCCGGGTCGGTACCACGCGTCGGAAAGGACACCACATGGACACCCCAGTGCTGGCGGTACGACACGTCAGCAAATCCTTCGCAGGCGTGCGAGCCCTGGTCGACATCGACCTCGACATCGCGCCCGGAGAAATCCACTGCCTCGCCGGAGAAAACGGGTCGGGCAAATCCACCCTCATCAAAGTCATCTCCGGAGTCCACACCCCCGAACAGGGCACGGTCTCCATCGGGGGCCGCGACTTCACGCGACTGACACCCGCCGACGCCATCGACGCGGGCGTACGCGTCATCTACCAGGACTTCTCCATCTTCCCCAACCTCTCCGTCATGGAGAACATCGCGCTCGGCAGCGAAGTCGCCGCCGGACGCCGCCTCGTCAACCGCTCGCGCATGCGCGAAGTCGCCCGCGAAGCCGTCGCCAAAATCGGCTTCCAGGTCGACCTCGACGAACTCGTCGGCAACCTCTCCGTCGCCGACAAACAACTCGTCGCCATCAGCCGCGCACTCATGGGCGACGCGAAGCTCATCATCATGGACGAGCCCACGACCGCCCTCACCAAGAAGGAAGTGCGCGCCCTCTTCAACATCGTCGCCGACCTGCAATCGCGCGGCATCGCGATCCTCTTCGTGTCCCACAAGCTCGAAGAAGTCTTCGAAATTGCGCAACGCTTCACCATCCTGCGCAGCGGACACAAGGTCATCACCTGCCCGAAGGAAGAGCTCGACCGCGCCAGCTTCGCCCGCCACATGACCGGGCGCGACTTCGACGAGGAGCGCTACCAGCCCGGCGACATCACCGACGCTCCGATCCTCCAGGTCGAGGGCGCAACCGTGAGCGGCGCCTTCGCCGACGCCACCCTGAGCGTGCGGCCCGGCGAAATCCTCGGCATCACCGGCCTCCTCGGCTCCGGACGCACCGAACTCGCCATGTCCCTCTTCGGAATGCTCCCCCTCGACTCCGGGCGCATCCGCGTCAAAGGCCAAGACGTCACCCTGCGAGGCGTGCGCGACGCGATCGCCGCCGGCATCGCCTACGTCCCCGAAGACCGACTCACCGAAGGCCTCTTCCTCTCGCGCTCGATCGGCGAAAACATCACGATCTCCGAGATGGAATCCTTCACCAAGGCCCTCGGATTCATCGACAAGAAAGCCATCCGTGACGAAGAGAAGAAGTGGGTGAAGCGCCTCGACGTCGTCACCCCCGACCCCGCCAACGCCGTCAACACCCTGTCGGGCGGCAACCAGCAAAAGGTCGTCCTGGCCAAGTGGCTCGCCACCAAGCCCTCCGTCCTCATCCTCAACGGGCCCACCGTCGGCGTTGACATCGGCTCCAAATTCACGATCCACTCGATCCTGCGCGAACTCGCCGCGCAAGGCATGGCCGTCATCATCATCTCCGACGACATCGCCGAAGTGCTCACCAACTGCTCGACCATCGCCATCATGCGAGCCGGGCACCTGAGCGATCCGATCAACCCCGACACCCTCACCGAGGCCGAACTGACCCGGCTCCTGTCCGAAGACCAGGCCCCGGCCTCGTCGACCGAAGGGGGAGAGATCTAATGCCCCGACTCATCACGAAAGTCCTGCGCGCCAACGAATTCTGGGTGTTCCTGGTCATCGCGGCGCTCACCCTCGTTATCCAGGCGCGATCCGGCCAGTTCTTCACGGCTAACAACCTCGTCGACCTGGCCGGCGCGATGGTGGTCCCCGGCCTCTTCGCCGTCGCCGCGCACCTCGTCCTCGTCTCCGGCGGCATCGACGTGTCCTTCCCGGCGCTGGCCTCCCTCGCGGTCTACGTGACCACGAAAGTCCTCGTCGACAACGGGTGGAACGGGCCCGTCATCGTGCCCTTCCTGATCGCCGCCGCCCTCGGTGCGGTACTCGGCGCATTCAACGGCATCTTCACGTCGAGGCTGACCGTTCCGACGCTGATCATCACCCTGGGCACCGCCAACGTCTTCAACGGCGTCATGCAGGGCGCGCTCAAGTCCGTGCAGATCAACACGATCCCCGAGTCCATGCGCTCCTTCGGATCCGCGTCCCTCTTCGTCGCCCGCAACGAGAGCTCCGGCCTGCAGTCCTCCATGCCCGTGTCCTTCCTGATCCTCGTCGCGGTCGTCGCGGTGGCCTTCTTCATCACCCGCTACACGATGTTCGGACGCTCCCTCTTCGCCCTCGGCGGCGACGAGTCCGCGGCCGCCCGCGTCGGCTTCAAGGTGCGCGCCACCAAGTTCTGGCTCTACGTCCTCGTCGGCGTCATCGCCGCCCTGGCCGGCATGGTCCGCACCTGCTCCATGGGACAGATGCACCCCACCAACCTGCTCGGCATGG